>Ga0137415_10001930_pt1 | contig 20670 bp, 22 predicted proteins | sample CZODoug3_1_1_16f_FD_183082 | JGI IMG/M metagenome (GOLD analysis project Ga0137415, IMG submission 183082) | Vadose zone soil fungal communities from Angelo Coast Range Reserve, California, USA - CZODoug3_1_1_16fungal (Hybrid Assembly) | ecosystem: Environmental > Terrestrial > Soil > Vadose...
CTGCTCCGCGACGAGGAACTCGTAGATCTGATTGCCGCCGCGGGAGGCAAGTGGATCTTTATCGGCATGGAGTCCATCGACCCCGCGAATCTGAAAGACGTCAACAAAGGTTTCAACAAGCCCGGCGAGTATGCCGCCGTGCTCGAGAGACTCGCCCAGCGCAACGTGTTCGCCATTACCTCGTTCATCTTTGGCATGGACAACGACACCACCGGCGTGGCAGACCGCACGCTGCAAGAGATCCGCACGTGGCCGCCAGGATTGCCAATCTTTGGCTTGCTCACCCCGCTGCCCGCCACGCCGCTTTATAAAAGGCTCGAGGCCGCTGGCCGATTAACGCGCCCCAAACATTGGCAAGAGTTCATACCGTTTGCCATGGCGCACACTCCGCTGAAGATGACCATCCCGGAAGCCCACGCAGAAGTTCAGCACGGCTGGGCGAAATCCTACAGCCCGGAAGCTATCGGCAAAGCAGTAGCCTCCATCGCTCACAAGCCCCTCGGATACCGTGTCAATATCCTGATCGCCCGCCTATGTTTTCGCGGCATCTATTTCCCTCAGATGGGCCGCTTCGCCTGGGCCAAAACGATTGCCCAGAACCGCCGCACCATCCTCAATCTCGTAAAGGAAGCCTTCAGCGCCCGGCGCGCAGCGCCTTCATCTTCTGCCTGACGGTAAGCAAAACTCTGAAGCATCCTTCCCGGCGCAAACGATTGTGTCGGTCGTGAAACTCAAAGACAATTCGGTCCACCGAGTCACATTCTGCAATACCGTTACGCCACGGGATCCTTCTGACGCGTCGCCTTTACACCTGTCAGAATCCCCACCCCTAAAAGCACCGTCGCGCCCACCGCAATCCAGTGCGCGGGCATGTGCAGCAAGTACGCGGCGTAAATTAGCCCGCCGATCACGATCGCAAACCCAATCGAGTAAAGGCCGAATGACATAGCATCTCCTTCTATTCCGTCGGCTAAGACGACCTGACTATTTCTGTCGAAGCATCTTGTGGCGAATATCCGGCCAGAACTCCCTGACGATGTTATTGATGCTGGCAGCCTCCAACTGCGATAGCCAGTTGATTGCCGTGTTGTGCAAACCGCGCTCCTCCGGTGGGTAATAAAAGTTAGACAATCCCGCTTCCATTCCGTTCCCCACAATCTCGGAAAAGTTGAACCTCGTGCCTCCGGAATCGGTCTTGGTAACGACGATGCGCGATAACGCGTAACCCGCTCGCCGGAAAAATCCTCCATGGCCTCGCGTATAGTAACGCGGGTCCTCGTGCATCAGCGCCGGGACAAATGCTTCCGTAAAGAAAGATCCAGACGCTTGATCCGCGAATGCCCGCCAGTAATAGCGGCTATACCCAGCCATTCCGTTGTGCAACTCCGGATACGATCGCAAAGCCATGCTTTGCCCAGCCAGCATCCCCGACCAGACGAACGACGAGTAATCCACGCTGTCCTGCAGTGCGAGCGCGTATTTTTCCCTGGTCGTTAACGGTGGAAGCTCTGTGTCCGCGCTCACGGCCGCAAAATTTGGAATGATCCAAAACATGCGCTTGGTCTGCTTGCCTTCGGAACTATCTGTCTTCGGCTCGATTGCGCTTGGGTCCGGCGCCGGAGCGGCCGCGGCCACCTGAGGCTTTGGCTCCGTACCGCCGTCCGGCTGCGTTGCGGAATCTCCCGTGCGCCCCAATTGCTGACTCTGCTGCTCGGGTGCCGGTCCGCTCGGGTTGTCTGGAACCGTTGCCTGCGCCCGCACAAATGTCGGAGACAGAAGAAGAAATAGAACTAACGCGGCATTTGCGGTTGCGCGTAGGGCGTGCTCCCATCGAACTCGGTGTCGGCGGGCAGAATCCCTCTTCGAGCTCGGGCATATCATGTTTTCCACCCCTTGGAACAGCTGCTACGACTATGTGCCTTGAGCCCAATAATTTCTGTTTCATACAGCACACGCAAGCCCGACATCACACAAATGACACCGAAAACCCGCTTCTCTCCGGTACTTTTTTGAGCGTAGCGAAGAAGATGCCGGGCGGTTTGTGTACCCTTTCGAACAGACAGCTAAGTTCTCAACGTGGTATCTATGTTTCTAAGGATCTTGGTCCCTCTTAGGCGTATTGCTGCAGCCATCCTCGATCGCAAAATGGAAGTTCCCGGCAAGGTGGGAATTAGATTCCCCGCCGCCGGCTCACTTTGGACGCGTGACGGGCCACGCCACTCATGCGAGCCATTCTGATTTCCGTCTGGAGTCTGCTTAACCGCTTCCTCGTTCTATCTCAGCGCAAAAAGACCGCAAACTTGTACACAACTGCACAGACACGCGTCTCCCCGGCGTCTACGATCGTTTTGCAGAAAAGATGTTGTGTTGACCACCGTATTCAACGTAAGCCCTTCTAAAGTGTGCCCGCCGATAGGGTCGTCCGTCAGCGACTCGGACGAAGCGCAACGTCTGGAAAAGTATTTCTGCGATGGAGCTGAGCAATGAAGCGATATTTTCTAGTTGCTGTCTGTCTTCTCTTTGCCGCCGCCACCGTTTACGCCGCAACCAAGGAACAGAAGCGCCTCGAAAAGTGCGGCATTGTCATGCAGGAAATCCTGAACATTCCCGATAATCTGCCCCAGCAGGTCTTGGCAAAAGCTGAGTGCGTCATCGTGTTCCCCTCCGTATTGAAGTTGGCCTTCGGAATGGGCAAAGACTACGGCCGCGGCGCCATGGTTTGCCGCACCGGCAAGGAATTCAACGGACCTTGGGGTGCCCCCGCAATGTACGCCCTCGAAGGCGATAGCCTCGGAATGCAAATTGGCGGCGAATCCACCGATCTGATTCTTCTCGTCATGAACCAGCGCGGCGCCGCTTCCATCCTCAGCAGCAAGATCAAGCTCGGTGGAGACGCATCCGCCGCTGCAGGTCCCAAAGGCCGCGACGCCTCCGCGGACACCGATCTCTGGATGCGTGCCGAGATCCTCAGCTATTCCCGTTCCCGCGGACTATTCGCCGGCATTTCCCTCGAGGGTTCCACCCTCCGCCCCGACAACAAAGCCAACGAGCGAATTTACGGCCGCAAAATCACAGCAAAAGCAATCTTGCTGCACAACAGAGTCGCGGTCCCAGCATCGGGCCGCCATCTCGTCCGCGTATTGCAAGCCCACGCCTCCCATAACGAATCAAAGCAAGTAGTAGCCTCAAGGTAGCCGCCGTCTCAGTGGCACAGGGATTTCTGCCTGTGCGCCCTGCTCAGTCGGGCGTCTTTCTCTAAGAGCGCCAGAGGTGCATCACAGAAAATGTTTCTTTCTCTGCGTCCTCTGTGCCTCTGCGGTGAAATCCCTGTCCCGTTGACTTGCTTTGCCCCTCGAACGATCCCTGGCACAGGGATTTCTGCCTGTGCGCCCTGCTCGGTCCCGTTCTGCCTACCAACAACTAAAAACTGTAGCGGCGTCCCTTCAGGGCGCCATCTTCGGCCTGACAACTGAAAACTGAAAACTGAAAACTGAAAACTGAAAACTGAAAACTGAAAACTGAAAACTGAAACTGAACTGCTCCCTCACAGAAACTTCACCAGCGCCTCAATCGTTTCCTTAGGCCGTTCCTCCATGATCCAATGCCCACTACCTTTCACCACCACCACAGTAACGTCCGAAGCCACCAACTTCATCTGCTGCGCAAGCGCATCTCCCAACGACTTCTCCCCGCCGATCGACAAAACCGGCATAGTCAGCTTCGTCCGCGCCATTGGCGCAAAATCCTTCGCCGTCTGCGCGAACGAAGCGAAGTATGCCCAAGCCGCTCGCATCCGTTCCGGCCGCGAGTACGCCGCCACATAAGCCACCCGGTCCGCCTCCGGCAACGACCGGTTCCGGTCCGCCGCCAAATCATTCCAGAAATACTCGAAGTACGTGCGTTCCCGTCCCTTCACGAGCGCTTCCGGAGTGGGCCCATGAAAGCGGAAATGCCAGTAATCCGGACTGTTGTAGATCGGCTCCCAGCCCTCCACGCCCGGCAGGAACGCATCCATCACCGCCAGCTTCTCCGTTTCCGTGGGAAACTCCGCCGCATACGCGTAAGCCACCATCAGCCCGATGTCATGTCCGACCACCCGCGCCTTTTCCACGCCAAGCTTCCGCGCCAGCCCATGAATGCGCATCGCCGCGCTCTTCATGTCCAAGCCGTCCGCCGGAATCGCCGAATCCCCAATCCCCGGCAAATCCGGCGCAATCACCGTAAACCGTTCTGCCAGCACCGGAAGGATCGGCCTCCACATCCGCGAAGTCTCCGCATACCCATGCAACAAAATCACCGCCGGCCCCTTGCCTGCCGTCAAGTAATGCAACCGCACCCCATCCACGTCCTCCATGCGCGAAGCAATCGCCTTGTCTTGAGCGCCAGCGCCAGCGGCAACCGAACACACCGCCGAGATCGCGGCCAGGTTCAGCACAAACATCCAAGCGAAAGCATGAAAAGTCCGTTTCATCTGATCTCCTGGAAAAGGTGAGAGAAACTGAGGCTGAATACTGCCAGCGATGCTACCACACCGCAATAAGGCCGGTGGCCGCTAGATGGGAAAACTCTCGGTGCCGCATCCCTATCATGCATCTGCATTTGGTGAAGGGTGCGGGTTTTGACTTTTCTTTGGCAGGATGGCTATAACATTCTTCACTTTGGTTTCTCGAACTGTTCGTATGCTGTTGGTAAGTCAATCCCAAACTTCCTGCACAAAGCGGAAACGTCTCGAAAGTCTTTTTCCTTTAGCTGGTAGCCGGAATGAAACCTCACCGCCCACTCAGGTGAAATACATCTCACCGTTCGGCCATCTATTTTGCCCACTCCCGTTAATGAAGCAGCGGGGTACATCTCGCCTTTTTCGGGCGGACCGTACAATCCATTTCCCCTATCGTCAAGCACGATGACGTGAACATCGATCTCCCTGCCGTTTTCATCGCCCAAGACAAAATTCCAAGCTCTGGCCTCTTCCAGCTTTATGTCTCTATACTGTCGCCTTTGCAGGAATTGACGGAGCATCGGGACGTCCTTCTGCTGAATGGTTATGTCCAAGTCATTATGCGGGCGGGTCTGCTCACCAAGGAGTGCGTCGACGCCCCATCCGCCATCGATCCAGATTTCGACGCCCAACTTTTCAAGCGTCGTGTACAGATCGATGACATCAACGGACGTCATTAGCTGGAATTAAAGAATGCCGCGATCCGAACTAACTAGCTGCGGCAGCGAGAAGCGACATCCACTCATCGTGTTCATTCAGGACCACGTTGTAATCGGCGCCGACGAGCTGGTCCCTGGACGGATTCAGCGCCACGATCTTGACCTTCGGATAATTTGCCTTCAGCCAAGCGACCATATCTTTTCTTGTTTGTTCGGGCGCGGTATGGCCAACAATAAATACGTCTATATCACGATACGACCGTAGAGCGACTTTAGCGGCTTCATTGTGAGTCACCGAGATTACTTCGTGGCCGAAACGCCGCAACAGTTCCGCCCTCGCATTCAATCCTTTTTCGTCATAGCCGATTTGGAACACGATCCGCCTGGTTGGCGGCTTAATGGAAATCTTCTCGCCTGTGTTGTGGTTGTGAATGATGTATTCGCCAGGCGAAGATGCCCCGAGCACTTTCACACGCGCCTTGGCACGTTCTAGGTCTACCGCCACTTCCATCCAGCGAAGTCCGCCGCTTTCCACCTTGAAAATGTCGAATGGTGGCAACATAGCTAGCCTCTGGTTACTCCAGACTTTCGACAGCGAGATTGAACCACAAGGCCAAGCTCCTGTCTATCCTCGAAGCAAGGCACACCGTCTGTGTCCCGAATGCCTCTACGGGACGCGCCGCTTGCAGTGTCCCGAATTGGACAGAACCTTTAGCGTTCACTAATTTATCCTTCTAGCGAGACTGGAAGCAGTTTGAGTCTAGCAAGGGGGAAGAGTGAGAAAATCAATTATGTTCTTAGCGGGGGTACTTCTGTTCAGTGGTTGTGCCAGCTCCGCGTTCGCCCAGGATAAGCCTAAGTCAAAAGTGAGAACAATCACTGGCTGTCTATCGAAGGCCAAAGGCGCGGACGAGTATCTCCTCACTGGAAAAAACGGAAGCACATGGGAAGTCCACAGCAGCGACAATAGCAACAGTCAGGTATCGCTTTCCGACCATGTGGGTCACACCGTGACCGCCACGGGCGTAGTATCGAATGCCAAACTACACAACCTGAAAGAAGACGCGAAAGAGACGGCTAAAGACAGTGGCGTCACGAAAGACGACAAAGAGCACGGCCATTTGACAATTACCGCGATCAAGATGGTAAGCGAATCCTGCAAATACTGATTGCTGGCCTGTCGCGAGAATTCCCTCCGCGTCATCCGCAAGGTGGTCGAAGAATTTGCTGTGCGTGTTCAGCGGTTGATGCTCTATGGGGCAGACGTGCGTTGCAAAAATCGGTAAAAACGCTCCGTCAGGTGAAACAGCTATGGTAATGAGTATCGGAATTGCTCTCGGTATCGCAATAGGAGCGGCGATTGGAGCCGCAACACACAGCATAGGAAAATGGATTGCATTCGGCGCGGCAATTGGCGTGCTCATGACGGTGGTGTTGAACCGTGGGGTACGAAAACGCTCGCAAAGTTGAGACATTGGCTGTGGCTGCGGCTCGCCTAACAACTCGCTCGCTTGTTCCACAAGTCCATTGATATCCGTTTGCTTGCAAGACACGGCGCGTATTCCCGCCGATGCCGCTTGTGATGCAACGTCGCGGTTCTGGTGAGAGGTAAATAGGAAGAGGGGAACCTGCGGCATTGTCTTCTGAAGAACCGTGGCGTCTTCAAATCCATTCATTTCCGGCATGCACAAATCCAAAATCTGGTGTCTTAAACGCGACAGACCAGAATCGCGGACAATTGGTACAAAAGACCTTCCAGAAGGGTGGGTGACACCATGTTTGCCTCTCTCGATATCTTCAAAATCGTCTCCGGCGACGAGGTCCTTTGGCGTGGCGCGGCAGAAACCTTTGTAGCCGCAAAATTGCGTATCCAAAGACTTGCGCTCTCTTCCCCCGGTGACTACCTCATTCTCGACCAACACACTGGGAACCGTGTTCGCTTTACGGTGGAGGCGGCTGGGGATATTCCGTTCCAGCTAGACCGGGAATAATTCCTCGTGGAATCGACCTCGGTAGCGAACGCTAATACACGAAATCTCGAAGAGCGGAGTTTTGCTCACGTCCTGCTATTCAGGTGTCCCAAATGTGGTGGGCCTGTAACTGTCGCTTGTTCCAGCAAGGAACTGGACCGCGAACACGTTGGCACTCGCTTGTTCAAACAAGCTTGCCGATGTGGTTGGTTAGGGAACTTAAGTGGCCTGACGGCTATTCGACATTGGGTCGAATGTTGGTAGCAACCCCCGTGCTACAACCATCGTCACGGATGGTGATGCATGGTGGCACCCGCACAGGGCTTGCGTTAGTCATGCAGCACGACGCTCAAGAGCGAAGTATTGATCTCAATCCCGCCGTTGTACCTGATGAAGCCCAGCTTCTTGAATTTGTTCATGAACAAATTGACCCGCGTGCGCGTTGTGCCTATCATCTCCGCCAGCGTTTCTTGCGATACCCTTGGGAGCACTCCTTGAGGCTGGTCTTGCTTCCCGTATCGAGCAAGCAGCAGAAGAGTGCGTGCGAGCCTCTTCTCCGTTGAGTTGAATAGCTGGTCGACCAAGTCCTCCTCGACGCGAATGTTGCGTCTCAGCACGAAATTGATGAACAGGTCGGATAAATCATGCTGCTTGTGCAGCACGTTCAGCATTTCCTTCTTGTCGATGACGAGCACCGTGCTAAACGTAGTGGCTGTAGCATTCCCCATGCGAAGCGGCTGACCCGCCAGACAACCCTCGCCAAAGAAGTCGCCGGGCCCCAAAATTGCCACGATCGCCTCTTTGCCACCCGCACTAAGCGCGGTAATCTTCACGCCGCCCGCTTGTATGTACATCACGCTGTCGGCCGAGCTTCCTTGAGAAAAGACAATCTCTGCTCTCTTGAACTGCCTGACTTTTTTCGCCACACCAGCCGAATCGAGAAAAGCGTGAGCATCGAATGCGTCTCTTTTCTTGGGCCTGTTCTTGAATTGTTTGTTGCTGCCCTTCATAAAACTGATTCTATGACTCCACGCAAGATGAAAGCGCAATCCGTGGTTTTCGTCTGTTCGATGCCACACAAAGGCTATTGCTTTACCCACTGCGGGCCGTGAACGTCGCTACTTCTTCGAAAGCTCGCCCTTGAAATGGCTTTCCACATCTTCACGACTCAGAGGGTTTCTTGCTTTGTTCAATACGACCGAATAGACGACCTCATTGCCTGCCAGCTGCGCAGTGATAAACGCCGCGTCCTCCGGCAGTTCTTGGTAGATGAATTTCACTTTTCTGCCGTCTTCGAGTGTCTTAATCCATTCTTCGTCTGGCATTTTCCGTGTCTTCTTCGGGCGAGAATCAAGGGTATGTCGGCGAGTATACGTTGTTTTGGGCCAGAAATCGCTCTCTGCTCCCGCCCTGGACCCAGTGTGCATTCTAGGACAGATTCGCGGCTTGGTGTTGTGCATGCTATTCAGATGAGGGGCCAAGCACTAACGCCGAAACAACTATCTTCTGTTCCGTGTCCGACGTGTGGCGTTGCTGCCGGAATGCGTTGTGAGCGGTACACCGGTGTCCCGCGAAAAGTACCTCATGTGGACCGGAAGTTTGCCGCTGTTGAGGCCGCAACAAACGGGAAAGCGAAACGACGCTCTTAACCTGCGCGAAAAAACGCCCGATTGTTACGCACGTTCTTTCAGCCCACCCGTACCACTAATGTGAGCCCAAAGTTGTAGTAGGTTGAACACTGTCACTGCCTGTTCGATCCCCTACCGATGTCCAAAATGAAACAATGTTTCAAATTGGATTGCCTTTCGGGGGCCGATTATTGCATCCTGTCTCGAATGAAAAGGCAACTCACCGCCAAACAAATATTCTCTGTGCCGTGTCCTACGTGTGGTGTCTCCCCCGGAACGCCTTGTGAGCGATACTCGGGTGCTCCACGCCGGCAGCCCCATGTAGATCGGAGATTTGTCGCAACGGAAGCGTTGGTTCAGGAAACCGAAACGGTTCATGCCGGACCATCGAGAAAGTCGAAACCTGTGGACCGGAAGTTTCCTGCTTCCAACGCCTCGACAAACACGAAATCGAAACGACATTCCTGATCTGCCCTGCAACCTCCAATATCCAAACCGATTCAACAATCGTGCCGCTGTCAGGACCTTGGTTCCCCGCCTAATTCAAACCGCTATGCTGCTGAGATTCGGGGCTGTAATTCGGCTGGGAATTTGAGTCGCTGCCTGTGCTGACGCGAGTGGGTGCGTCCCGCTTGCCTGCTTACTTTCGCTTGGTTGAACCATCGAGTGGCATGAGCGTTTTGTTCTGTGTTGTTTGGTTGAAAATCATGTATTCGCCGGGGGCAGTAATCGCCAGTCGTTGCACGGTTGACTCCGCAAGCTCCAAACTTTCCGCCGCCGCCTTCCACACGTAGGTCCCGTCTTCCTGCATCTTGAAAATGTCTAGTGGTGCGAGCATGGCTGGATGCTCCTTTTTGGAGGGATTGCGTTAGGTGAATCGGACGCACGTTTCCGCGCCCACACAGTTGATGCAGAGTCCGAAGCTGTTGATACCAATTTTCCGAAGTTTTTTCTGACCCTTCGCCGGGTGCGATGCTGGCCAGTTGTTCAATCGTCGATGTCGCAACTTCAAAAGTTGTCCCCGCTGCCTTCCATACGTACGTTTTCTGTATTTCTGAAAATATCCAAGGGTTCGAGCATCGACTGGGGTCCTTTACGGGCTACACAACGTATTCCTGCCTGGATCGGTGAAAGTTCCTAGCGAATGAAACACAGCCATTGAAGGAAGATTTGAGTTCCGGCCCCGTGATGAAAGCTCGGGCCTATTCGACAAGGCTCCGCTGTCCTAAACGAGACAGACCGTGACGTCCCCAAATTGGTACAAAAGTGTTTCCCACTATGGTGACGCATGGTGGCTTTCCCAACACACAGGCGACCCCGTTCAGGCATACCCGCTGGCAACACCTTGACCGAAATAAAACACAACTTCGAACGGGAGCGCGACAAGGCGTTTGAGTCGCATTTGTGTGCCGAGCATCCAAAGCGCAAGAACTAATTCTCAGACCGTTCTGTTTGGAACAGTTTTACTTCCCGAGTTAATGCTAACTTTATCGGCGCATGGTGGCGAGAACCGACGAAATCTCGCTCACCTAACGGGTGCCACTTCCACCTCCCCTGCTCACGTTCCGGCACCCGTACCCCCTTCTGACGACGACTCGAACCGTGTCGCCAGCTTTAAGCTTCAAGCGCCCGCCTCGGATGTTGCCTCTGTCGGCTCCGCCTTCTCTGTCGTAGCTCGCACAGCCTCGACCTTAAGTCCCTTGTTCATGTCGAATCGCTGCTTGCGATCCAGACTTTTCACAAACTCTCTTGTGGCCTTTCCAATCGCTCCCGCGATACTCGATGCATCCACTTTGATCGTGCGGCCTTCAGAACTTCCCTTGCGATCTTCATAGCTCAGTGTGACGTTGTACGTGTTCATTTACGGCCCTCCGTCTGGTTTGATGCTGAGATCATGCTGAGAACTATCCATCCTGCTTCCCCGACATGCGGATTAGCATTCTACTCGTTGATACGCTTCTGCGTGACGCAAGAACATGCGCTCGCTTCCCAGGAGGGTGGGGCTCAAGCCGCCCCGAATGCTACCACACGCCAATGCGGCCGCCCTTCTTCCCGCCGTCGTCTCTTCCTATAGGACGTGGCGGCTTCAGTTCATCCCGAGCCTCAAAGGGCCGCCATGTCCAGAGCCAATCGGGAGCCCGCGTATACCACTCAAGTTAACTTACGCGTACAATCCAATCCTTAACGCTGTGCCACGCGACCTATAGAGGAACATCAAGAAATTGTACGCTTAGGGCGGAGGTGCATGGCAGCAGACACTTTCGCTTTGTATTCGCTAGGCACTGCGATATTCTCGGCTTGGGGATATAGAATGCGCCGGGCCGGACTCATCGCCCGGGTTTCGGAAGTCATACGGGGGAAGGCAAGCTTCCATGAATATTGACATCAAGGGTCGCGTTAGGAACACCAAGTTGCTTCACACGCACTCCCTGCTGCCATTATTCGAGGCCATAATCAATGCCATCCACGCCATCGAGGAAGGAGCGGCATCGGGAGTCATCCACGTCTTTATTAACCGGGAGAACGCACAAGGTGTCCTCCAGCCCGAGAACGCAGTCGATGAGCCAATTGTCGGATTTGTGGTGAAGGACAACGGATCTGGCTTCACTGAAAGAAATTACAGGGCCTTTTGCACTTCTGATTCCACTAACAAAGCAGCGCTGGGCGGCAAAGGGATCGGTCGCCTGCTATGGCTAAAAGCCTTCGAGCAGGCGGAAATCGAGAGCCGTTACGCGGAGGACGGCGTTTGGTGGTTCAGAAAATTCCAGTTTGCTCTCACCGATTCTGGCGTCGAGCGCCACTCGAGGGTACGATGCGAAACCGAAAGCCCAGAGACTACCGTTAGCCTCATAGGATTCAGGACCGAATACCGGGACCGCTGCCCCCGTTCGGCGCAAACGATAGCGCGTCGAATTGTCGAGCACTGCCTGGAATACTTCGTCTTGGACAAGTGCCCGGAACTCCGTCTTCATGACGTATATGACCTGGAGGTAATTGATCTAAAGCACTTATTTCAAACGGAAATTCTTAGGCACGCATCCGAGTTCGAGAAATTCTCCGTGAAAGACAAAGAGTTTCGCGTTACGCACGTCAGGGTGGCTCCGGGGCCGGAAGTCAGCCACAGATTGCACTTCTGCGCCCACAAACGAGAAGTAACGGCAGAGAATGTCGCCACCGCAATCCCGAATTTGTCTCCGTCTGTTTGTGATCACGATGGTAAGCCATTCGTCTACGCCGGTTATGTTAGCGCCGACTACCTCGACGAGGCCGTTAATCCGGAGCGAACTAGCTTTAATATCGATGATCGAGAACCTGGGTTCATGGACGACATTTCATGGCAGGACGTGTCTGAAGCGAGCGTTTCTCGGGCAGCTAATTTCCTTTCCCCCTTTACCGGGCCGATTAAAAAGGCAAAGGAAGATCATATCGAACAGTATGTCCGCGCGCACCTCAATATCGCCCAATTCTGAAGCACAGACGAGACGCGCTTGACCGAATTCCCCCGAACTTGCCTGACGAAAAGTTGGACATCGAGTTGTATAGGATCGAGCAGATTTACGATGCGGAGCTCAAAGACAAATATACGAAGTTTCAAGCAGTCCCCGACAGCGAGCTTCAGCAACACGAAGAATACCAGCGCAACCTGGAGACATTTCTCGAAGAGTGGAACGAGGCCGGAATCGCAAAGTTAGCACGCCATGTGGTCCATAGGAAAGCCACCTTATCCTTTCTAGAATCTAGGCTCCGCGTAAAAGAGGACGGAAAGTACCACCTCGAAAATGCGGTCCACAGGATAATCTTCCCGCTGAAAACGACCTCTGACGACGTACCCTACGACCGAATGAATCTCTGGATCATCGATGAGAAACTCGCCTATCACCAATACCTAGCCTCCGACTTGGAGCTGCGTTCGATGGACGGCTCGGGAGTGCATACGGACAGCCCGAGTCGTCCTGACCTCGCTATTTTCAACGCACCATCGGCCTTCGTCGATGGGGGGCCGCCTTTCGGGTCTGTCGTACTAGTTGAGTTTAAGCGGCCGACCCGCAACGACTACGACAGTGAAGAGAACCCGATCATCCAGCTTTATGATTACGTGCGGGAGATAAAGGCGGGGAGCAAAAAGGACCATCACGGTCGTCCAATCAACGTGGCACAACACACGCCATTTTACGGTTACATTGTTTGCGACATCACATCAAAATTGAGAATGCAGGCTGAAAATGCCCAGCTCACAGAAACGCCCGATTCAAATGGCTATTTCGGTTACAACTCGAACGTCGGCATTTACATTGAGGTTATATCGTTCGACAAACTCGTAGGTGATGCGGGGCAGCGCAACAGATTCCTATTCGATACCCTCGGGCTCCCCGGTGCGTAGCTTCAGCCGGGCTGTAGCTCCGTGTCTTGCTGTATATCTTCGGGGCTTAGGTTTTCTCGCGCATCACTAGAGTCCTGCCTTGCTTTGGGATTTCCCGTTTTGGGAATCTTGCACATACCGCGGGTGGCCCATCCTCGCCCGTTTGCAAGCGTGGGGCATTTCGTTCTTTCTGTCTCTTCCCGGGCCGCTCCGCAACCCATTCAATCCACGGTCTTTAATTTCTCACTTGACAAATAGTAACGGATGCGGTAATCTTTAGATAAGGTTACGCTGACAGTGTCCCCGTTTCGTCTCTCCTTTCCTCCGCAACCCAGTGTGTTTTCGCAGCCACCGCTCGCTATCCAGCCGAATTTCTATGCTTCTGACGCAAGTTCCTTTCTCTCAATGACTTGCCGCCTCTTGCTTGCTCTTTGCTCTCTTTTTCGTACTCGCTTCCTTTGTTTTCATCAGCTTGCAGCCTCTTTTTCCAAAATGCCGGGGGTGGCGTATCCCGATCCGGTCTTTGGACTCTCGGTGGGAGTCGACGAAGACTCCCGGTGTCGGAGATGCTTCTACGGGATACCGGGGTACCTCGGCGGAACCTCCGCGCCCTCTGCGTCTCTTCACCCTGCTTGCCCCGAGCTTCGAGGGGAGCCTCGAAGGGTGCGTTATCCCTTGCTTCTGCTTTTGTCGCCCCGCGGTACCACGCTGCGTGGGGTGCGCACTGATCCATTCTCGCGCCGATCTCGGTGCCCTCTATCTACCTTTAGAATCACTTGTAAAAGTGTATCAAAACAAACAACTTTAACTCCCTTTAGAATCAACACTTATGAAAAACCTAGGGGGAGGGGGGGGTACCAGTTTCCAGCGATTTTTCTCGCCACTCGTTCACCCCGATCTTCGAGGGGCCACTCGCCACTCGTCACTTCCCCGTCACATGCGCCACGTGGCGCCTGTATCCTCTATCACCTCAGTCGATTGCGCACACTTCCCGTCGCCACAGGGGCGGCACCCCTTTACCCTGAGCCCCGAAGGGTCCATCCTGCTTGCCCCGAGCTTCGAGGCGAGTCTCGAAGGGAGCAGTTTCGGCGAAGGGCCGTCCATCCCGCTCTGTGCGCTCTGTGCCTCTGTGGCTATCCACTCTTGCGGCGGGTATTCCGCGCTTCCAACCCGCACTGGCCTCGGTATAATCCAAGCCTACATGGAATTTCAGAGTATCCAGAACGCCATCGATCTCTTGGGACCCGCGCCGCCTCCCCCTCCGCCACCAGGCCAGCACCAACCCGACCAGCTGCCCGGCACAGTCGAACCGAAGATCGAAATTGCCTGGGGCAGCTTCCATCAGGGATTTTGGAGCAGCGTCGCCGCTCTCTTCGGTCCATCGGCCGCCAAGAACTCGGGCAGCGCCTTTCGCGACAGTTGGGTCGAGGGCCGAGTTCCCAAGCGAGCCGTAATAGCCGCGGCGTTATGGCATGCCGCCTTCCTGGTGCTGCCGTTTTCGTTCCTCACCGGCACGCCGCACAGAAATCCTTTGCTTCAAAACGTGGAGCTCACATGGTCCGGCCCGATCGACGACCTTCCGCTCCTCGAGATCGCCCGCGAAAAGCCCAAAGCCGCCCCGAAACCCAAACTGGAACCCTCGCCGCAACCCGCAGCCGACGCGTTTCACCCGCGCCAGCGTATCTTCACCGATCCCGTGCGCCCCACGCATCCCCGGCAAACGCTAATCAATCCCAAAGCGCCCTTCGAGCCGCCCAAGCTGCTTCCGAACTTGCCCAATATCGTGCAATTCGAGCAAGTAGCGGGACCGGCCAAGCCGCGCCTGCAAATCAGCGAAGAAATGCTCAAGAAGCTGCGCCCGAAAGAGAAGCGCCAGGCAACCACTACCGCGGCTCCGCCCGTCGACATCCCCAATATGGAGCAGCACGTAGCGGACATGAATCTTCCCGCCGCACAGAGCGGACCCGCGCGCCCCAAACTCGAATTGAACGCGGGAGCCGCCCCGCGCGTCGCGCAGAAAACGCAGTCCGGCGATGCCGGCCCCGCGCCGGAAGTTGGCGCAACGCAGTTGACCGCCGCCAACGGCGGTCCGAACGCCTTGATCGCGCTCTCCGCCAATCCTGCTCCGCCCGCGCCGGTGCGACCGCCGCAAGGCAATCTCGCCGCCCGCGTCTCCATTTCGCCGGAAGGCCCAGCTAATGGCGCTGCACACTCATCAGCGGCGGATTCCGGCAACGGTGCAGGGAAGAGCGCGGTGGGAATCAGCATCAGCGGCGGCAATCCCTCCGCCAACGCGTCCGACGGCGGCGCAAAAATGAGCGCGCCAGTGCGTAAATTAATGACGCGGCCGGAACCGAAGGCGGAAAGCGAAGACGTGGCTGAGCGCACCGGCCCGCCGGATTTTGCCGCGCTTCCGCCCGGCGCAAAGCCCGAGGCAGTTTTTGCATACAAAAGGGTCTACACGCTGAACGTCAACATGCCGAATCTGAATAGCGCCACCGGAAGCTGGATCCTGAATTTTTCCGAACTGCACAGCGATGTGGACAACATGCGGCACGCGCCGGCGTCCGCGGAAATATCCGGACCCGTGCCGCTGCAAAAGGTGGATCCCAAGTATCCGCCAACGTTGATAAGCGAGCGCGTCACCGGCGAAGTCATTCTATACGCGGTCATTCGCCGCGACGGTTCGGTCGACAGCATTCAGCTCGTGCGCGGAATCGATGCGCAGCTCGACGCCAATGCCATAAGGGCCCTGCGGCAGTGGAAATTCCGTCCCGGCGCAAAACAGGGAACCCCGGTAGAGCTGGAAGCAATAGTGCACATTCCATTCCGCCTGCCAGAAACGCAATGAAGCAGCGAGAGACGAAAGAAAAAGAGGCACCAGGAACTCAGCGTTAAAGAGAAAAAGTAAACGAGAGGCAACGAGCGAAGAACAAGAAAGTAGGAGCAAAAGCTAAAACGTTACAGTTTGCAGTTTTCCATTCTTAGTCTTTAGTTCTTTGTTTTTAGTTGTTGAAAACTGACAACTGACAACTGAAAGCTGAAAACTTCTTACATGCGCCCTTCAGCGAGCTTCACCAGCGTGAAGAGCGCGTGATTGACCGGAGTAGGAACGCCAAGTTCCGCGCCGCGCCGCGAAATGTAACCGTTGAGGGAATCGATTTCGGTGCGCTTGCCGCGCATCAGGTCCTGCCCGGTGGACGAAATCGCGCCGGACATTTGCGTGGCGATTTTGAGAGCGCCGGCCAGTCCGGCTTGCAAATTTTCCACGCCCGGAAGTTGGATGCGCGCCGCGGCAGCAACGGCGAGAACTTCGTTCACAACGGTTTCGACAACTTTGCGCGCGTCGTCGCTGGCAGCGATTTGTCCATACTTCGCGCGGCCAAGCGCGGAAATCGCGTTGAGCGCGCAATTCCAAATGAGCTTGGTCCACAGCTCGCCGTCGATATTTTCGGAGATGCGGCACGCAACTCCGGCGCGCTCGAAAAGCGCCGCAAATTTGTCGGTGCGCGCATCGCGAGGACCGACGACAAGATCGCCGCGGCCAACGTGCTTGACGTGCGCAGGTTCCGGCACCGAAGCGGCAACGTAAACGACGGCGCTGAGCGCATGGATTCCGGCGGCTCGAATTTTTTCCGCGTTGTCGACGCCGTTCTGCAAACTCGCAACGGTCGCGGAGGAAGAAAGCAGCGGCGCGAGCGAACGCGCCGCCGATTCGGTGTCCGTCGTTTTTACACAAAAAAGAACGACGTCCGCTCCGCGCACGCTTTCGAGTTCGGTCGAAGCTTCCACGCGCACCGTTTCCTTGAATTGCAGCGTGTCCAGCAGCAGGCCATTTTTCTTGGCCGCGTCGACGAACGCGGCGCGGCCAATCATCACAACGGGCGCACCGGCGCGAGCGAGCATCCCGCCAAAGTAACCGCCGACCGCGCCCGCGCCCACCACCGCAATGCGCGGCCAATTTTCCGATGAGGTCATAGCGTAGGGCCGGCAAGTAACGTGAAGGCTGCGGTCATAGCGTGATGGCGGCGATCAGGCGATCGATGTCGCGCTCGGTATTATAAACATGCGGGGACACGCGAATATTTCCTTCGCGCAAACTGGTGATGACTTTTTCTTTGGCGAGTTTGTGATAAAGCTCGGCGGTTTTTTCCGGCGAGCGCGCGGCGAAGCAGCCGTAAGGGCCGCGGCGCGCGGAATCGAGCGGGCTGGTGGGGACGCAACGGTCTTTTGGCAAACGTTCGAACAGGAAATCGATTAGGTTGCGGTTGTGTGCTTCGACGGTTTCGGGGCCTAGCTGTAAAACGAATTGCAGCGAGGCGTCCATGGCGGCGAAATTGAAATAGTTCGACGTTTCGGCCATGTCCCAGCGGCGGGCGCCGGGCACGGGCTTGGGATGTTCGTTTGCGATGGAGTGGAAAATTTCCGCGCCTTCCGCGGCGGCCCAGTAAAAGGGGCCGGGGCGCATTTTTTCGGTGTGCTCATTTTTAATCCAGAAAAATCCCGTGCCGTAGGGACTGAGCAGCCATTTGTATCCGGCGCAGACCAGGAAATCGGCGCCGAGCTTGGCGATGTCGAGCGGAATGCCTCCACAACACTGACTGACGTCGAGAAGAAGCAGCGCACCTTGCGCGTGGCACGCAGAGGCGAGACGCGCGGCGTCGAGCAACACGCCATTATCGAAGCGCACGAGGCTGACCGAGACTATGCGCGTTCTTGGCGTGATGGCAGCGATGAAGTCATCGGCGGTGAGGAAGCGTTCGCGAGGCGCGACAATTTTCAGCACGATGCCTTCGCGGGCTTCCATCGGTTTCCAGGTGGCGTACTGCAAAGGGAATTCGCCCTTGGCAGTAAGGATTTCGTCGCCTGGTTTCCAGGTGAGTCCGTACGCAACCGCGGACATGCCGGTGCTGGCGCCGGAGGTCAGCGCAATTTCTTCGGGTTTGCCGCCAATGAGTTTTGCGATGGAGGCGCGAATACGGTTGGGCCCTTCGAAATGCGCGGAGTCCGGCATGTGATGAGGATTTTTCTTCCATTCGAGGGCGGCTTGCACCGCGCGATGGGAAACCTTGGGCATGGGGGCCTGCCCGGCGGCATTCAGATAGGTTGCATCTTCGATTTCGAACCATTCCTGGTGGTAATCGGTGGTGGGGGAAGTGGTTGCGGTGGCCATAGGAGTCTCCTGCTTATATTTGACGGACCACAATTGTTCTGGAGAAGGCACGGCCGGCGCAACATCCAAATTGGACACGCCGTAGTGAGCCGGCCTTTCTGTTTTCTGGGATTGACTCGCCGTGAAGCGGCGGCTCGTAACACTTGAGTTGCTCAGAATTGAAGTTTGAGCGCGAGCTGGATCGAGCGGCGGCTTCGGCTTCTTCCAGCGGATGAAATTTGACGGCGAGAGCATTTACGAACTCAGACTCAAACCGGGATGCACGCGATCACGCCGCGCTGTGCGATTGGCCTGCGACGTCCCGCGGTGTCAGCAGGTCGCCCAGGCCAATCCGACGAAGAAGCTCAGCCCGGACACGATCCGAAACTGCATTGACTACTTCCGCGCCGTCCTGTGCCGGATCCACGTGCACTCGGAACGGCCTCTTTCCAAAGGGAGTATCCACGACCTTAACGATGGCCTCCGCGACAGCGGACACATCGGCCTCAGGAGGCACAATCGACGTGAAACCTTTCATGATGTCGTCGGCAAAACCCTTATAGGGACCTGCTTCGTATTCGCCAACGCGCTCCTTATCTGCGGGAGAGCCCGCATGCGCGAAGTGATTCGTACCGTCAGTGAACGCGCCCGGAACAATGATGGAGGTCTCGATGCCCCAGCGTGTCAACTCCCTTGCGTAGACCACGGCAAGGGCATCCATGCCCGCCTTCGCGGCGAAGTATGGCGCCAGATACGGCGGAGTTCCTCCTGCTGAACTGCTGCTTGACACCCACACCAACAGACCATTCCTCTGCTTGCGCAAATGAGGCAGGGCTGCGCGGTTTACACGCTGCGTACTGAGCACATTGATGTCGTACAGCTCCGCCAATTGCTCCGGTGTGAATGCCTCTGCCGGGCCAAAGACCATATGGCCGGCATTGTGGATCACGACATCTAGTCTTTTGTTTTCACCGACAATCTTCTGAATCGCAGCGTCGACGGAAGCTTGGGATGTAACATCGAGCTCAATCGAGCGCAGATCGACCTTGTTTTCTTTGGCAAACTTTTTCACCTCTTCAACTTTCCGCGCATTCTGCCGGGTAGTGTCGCGCATGCTGGCGTACACGGTGTGTCCTGCTTTGGCCAGAGCGCGTGCGGTGAGAGCGCCAAAGCCGCTCGATGCTCCGGTGATAACGATAATTTTCATAACGATCTCCTTTTGATTTCTTTTCCAGGTCTTCGGGCCGATCCGGCACGCCTTAGGCGAAGCCGCCATTGGCGCGAACGACCTGGCTGTTTATCCATCCGCCGTCAGAGCCGGCTAAAAATGACACGACCCTGGCGATGTCCTCGGGTTGGCCGAGCCGCTCCAGAGGAGGAATCTTTTTGAACTCATTGATCTGCGCCTCAGTCTTGCCTTTTAAGAACAACTCCGTGGCCACTGGACCAGGCGCTACCGCGTTCACGGTTATGTTTCGGCCGCGAAGCTCATTGGCAAGGACGTGAACCAGACCTTCTACGCCCGCTTTCGATGCAATGTACGGCCCGTAAGTGGGGAAAGACTTCGCCAAAACGCTGCTTGAAAAAGCGATAATCCTGCCACCCGAAGCGATGTGCTGCGCCGCCTGCCCCAGCACCAGGAAGGCTCCCCGCAAGTTGATCGCAATCACTTTGTCGAAAGTTGCGACATTGCCCCCAGCGATGGGAAGAAGAGGCATGATTCCTGCAGAATGGACAACTACGTCGATGCCGCCAAAGGCCGCGAGCGTCTTCTTGAAGAGATTCTCCACGTCCGCGGGCTTCGTGACGTCCGCTTGCACGGCGATGGCTTGTCCGCCTGCGGCTTTGAGTTCCGCCACTAACTTTTCAGCCGGGCCAGAGTTACCGGAATAGTTCACCGCGATTGCAAACCCGTCAGTTGCCAGTCTTCTTGCTACCGCACTCCCGAGTCCGCCAGATGCTCCTGTAATGATTGCCGCCTTACTCATGATTGTTCTCCTTCCAATTATTCCTGCCAGAACCTTCCGAACGGTGTCTCGCTCCTGCGGAGACAGTTTTTCGTAAGACTTCTTGAGCTGAACCAGAACCTCTACCCGCGCCCGTTCGGGACTGATTTCCAGACCTCTTCTCTGATTAGACGAGAACCGTGCCTCCATCGATGAGAAATACCTGCCCTGTTGCAAATCCTCCCTGCATGAGAAATACATAAGCCTGGGCAATGTCACGAGCCTCACCCACCCGCCCAACCGGTAGACTGCTGCCCACGCTCTCAAAAAACTTCTCCCGCTCGGTTGCACTCATACTCCGCCAAAGGTTCGTTCGCACCACACCCGGCGACACAGCGTTAACGCGAATCGGCGCCAGCTCTATTGCCAAAGCACGCGTTAAGGCTTCAACCGTTCC
>Ga0137415_10001931_pt1 | contig 20662 bp, 25 predicted proteins | sample CZODoug3_1_1_16f_FD_183082 | JGI IMG/M metagenome (GOLD analysis project Ga0137415, IMG submission 183082) | Vadose zone soil fungal communities from Angelo Coast Range Reserve, California, USA - CZODoug3_1_1_16fungal (Hybrid Assembly) | ecosystem: Environmental > Terrestrial > Soil > Vadose...
AAGCAAGATCAGGGGGTGAAGGTCGACTCCGAGATGCGATCGACCGCGCCAGACATCTTCGCGGCGGGCGACGTGATCGGGAAACCGATGCTCGAGACTGTTGCGGCGAAAGAAGGATACATCGCTGCGGAGAACGCCTTGGCCAATCGCGGCCTGAAGATGGATTACCGCGCGGTGCCTCACGCCGTGTTCACCAATCCCGCCGTCGCCTCCGTCGGGCCTACCGACGCCCAGGCGAACGCGGGCGGCCGAGTCCGGTGCGCTTGCAATACGATTATGTTGAAGCAGGTCCCCAAGCCCCTAATCGTGGAAGACACCCGCGGCCTGGTGAAGATTGTCGCGGAGGCGAAGAGCCACAAGATCCTCGGGGTGCACATTCTGGCCTCCCTGGCGCCGGACATGATCCACGAGGGCGTCCTCGCGGTAAAGCATAGCCTCACCCTCGAGGACATCATCGATACCGTCCACGTGTTCCCAACCCACAGCGAGGCGATCAAGCTCGCCGCCCTCTCATTCTTCGAGGACGTGGACAAGCTCAGTTGCTGCGCCATCTAGCTGAGCCCGGGTGGCTGGAGTCCGGAGCGAAAGCTGGGCTTTGTCAGAAATCGCGCGTACTCGGCACACCGGGCGAGTAGGTCGGCAACCGAAGTCGATTAAGCGGGTGTCGGAAACATTTCGCGCGTGCGGCGAATGATGCGGCGTGTCACAAAATAGCATGCTCCCGGCGGGAAGTCGGTCTATTGGCAAGTGAACCCGGCAAGCCCATCAAGAGATGTGCCAGTGGAAAGTTTTCTACCGACAGGCTTTGAAGCCGTACTTACGGCCGGTTCCCGGCACGGGAATCATCGCTTTCCATAACGCCACCCGATCGAAGGCGGAACTTAGTCCTCTGTGACCGAGTGCGATCACATGGATTGAGACGAATCCCAGCAGGCCCGTACCCTTTCCAGCCGGTGACGAGCGCTACACCGACAGACAAGGCCTGAACCGTGCCTAGCGGGCGAGCCTGATGTCGATTTCGCGTTCGACGTACTCCCATTCTCGCGTTCTGCGAAGCCGCGTTACGAGCTGCTCGAACGAGGCCGCATCGGAGGGTGAGTACTCGAACCATGTCAGGAAGTCAAAGGGCTGGCCAAGGTCGCGGCAATGGTAGAGGCGTCGGGCGATCGCAGGGAGGTACTCGAGGCCGATCGCGATATGGTGCGAGTCTTCTTCGAGAATCGCACGTCGTTCGTCCTGGGGCAGCTCCCACCATTCCGCTGACTTGGCGATGGGGATGAGGGCGGCTCCTGTCGCTCCCGCCCGTTCAAGAGGGGGTTGCACGGCGGCGAGACGGTCGTGCTCGGACCGTGTTGCATAACGCTCGTGGCTGGTGATCCCGCGGAGTATCCACGCAGCGTGCTGCGGAGTTGTCTTGAGTCCGAGGCTGACCTCCAAGTGGCTGGCCTTCGCCAACGGCGGCCCGCGGATAGCTTCTAGTCTCTCGACCTTCCATTTCCCAGTAGCGCCTGCCACGAAGGCCGCTTGTACTGTCCTGGAGCCTTTCGTCCCCCGGTCCGTGATCGGACCGGTCGTGGCCTGGACTCTGCGCACGGACAGGAGACGACGCGTCCATTATATGGCGCTTGACCGAGAACGCCCGCGGGTACTGTCGCGCAATTTCGTGGATCTTCCCGGGAAGAGGATCCCGAGGCATGGATCATCCAGAAATCGAGGACTGTCGGTTGCCTGTCGGTCATCCCATGGGGTGCGGACCTCACGGGATTCGAACCTCACGCCAGGAGCTGAACATCGGTTCGCCGTCGTACGATGTCGGGCTCCGCTCGCGAAGAGGTTCGAATCCTTGAAACACAAGCTTCAAGCCCGAACGTAGCCGTGCGGACTCTGCCGACACCCGAGTGGAGCCGACTGGACGCCAACATGGGAGAGACGTTTCTTGGAGGATTCGCGGGCGGCTTCCTGGAAAAGGGATTCCACGTCGGATACGGGCTGTACTTCACGACGACTAGAGTGATCGGCATCGACCTTGGCAGCCACGGCGGTGGAGCCCTCGGCGGCACCCTAGCCGGCTTCATCAAAGGCGAGCTCATGCCAAACCTATCTCCTGAGGAGAGCGCCAAGGTGATCGAGGACCTCGACCGGTTAAAGGAGTTCGATATTGCAAAGGACCAAATACGCCGCATCAAGCTCAAGAAGCCGGGTTTGGGGGTCGGACATATGACGATTACGCCCGATCAAGGAGACTCGATTACAATCAAGCTGCGACACCGAACCGCCTACGACCGGCTCTTGCAGCTCACCCAGGCCTTCAGTCCGGAAGTGGTCCGCTCATCTTAGACGATCGGATCGGCGATTGTCCGCATCGTTGCGTGGACGCATCAATCCTCTCCGACGTTACGCCAGGAGGTAGAGCACCGGGTATCAGTGTCTGCTTCCTCCTGCGCGATGCGTCAGCCGCCGATGGTTGCAAAAAAGCCGAGCAAGGAGTCGCTGAACTCGACCGTAAGCGTGCTATGAAATAGCATGCTCCCGGCGGGAAGTCGGTCTATTGGCAAGCAAACCCGGCAAGCCCATCAAGAGATATGCCAGTGGAAAGTTTCTACGATTGGGCTCTGAAGCCGTACTTGTAGCCGGTTCCACGGCAGCGCGTTAGCGTGTCCCTCCGGCAAGCGTCATGCGACGACCGGTTCAACAGGAAACCGGATTTCCGCGGCCGGCGTGGCACTCGCAACGCTAGGTGATGGATCAGGAGTTTCTCCCATGAGTCGTTGGCGGGGCCTAGGCAGGCGTAGGAGTCATTGACGCTTTGCCTTTGAGCGCCATTCGAACCACAGCTGCTCCCAGCCCACCACTTTGCTGACTTGGACGTGCGCCGAAAGGGTTTCGATGAAACGGTCGGGATTCGAGGACCAGCTGGTGGCGAACCGAAGGAGTCGGGTCCTTCCCGCAGGCGAGCGAACCCTCAGTTCGACCAGTGGAACCCCTTTCGTGTTCACGAGGAAGTGAGCCTCACTGATGTCGGAGTAGCGGACGACCTGTCGAAGCCCTCGAACCATTCTGCCCAAGGAGCGTATGGGGAAGATTACACCGTTCGCATCAAGAGTCATTTCTTCGAACCCGCGGTACGAATACCCGAGAAGCACGAGGCCGACGAGAATTCCAGCCGCGAACGCGACGAGCGCGGCGACTTTCGTTGGTGTCTCTGACCCGCTAATCGGTCGCAGGGTAATTCCGGGGAAAAGGCCGAGCGCCACAAGCAAGACGATTGCAGAAGCCACGAGAACGCCTAAGCCACCTCCTCGAAAAGCGCGTTCTGTCTGCTTGACAAGCGAACCTTGCTTCGCTGTCAACAAGATGACCTTCCCTGGTTACCGCCCATAGTCTGCCGCCAACGTCGCGACGGCGGCTCCGACCGCCGCCGTACTCACAACCTCTTCAACGGCGTTCAAGGGAGAAACAGGGCTAAGGTCGAAAATGTCCTGGTTGGCAACTGTGATGAGCAAACCAATCCCAGCTAGGACGAGCCCGGGCCATGCACCTTCGATTGTGTTGCTGTTCAGAGAAACGAACAGGCCGATGATTGCCACTGTGAACCCTGTGAGCTTAAGTCGCGGCATCGCCGGCCAGTTTGGCGGACTCATTAGGTAACTGGAATCTGATGGGCTTGAAACAGAGAGACGGCCATGGCGGCTTCGTCTCTGGAAGTGCGGATTGTTAATGGCGCGCCTCCCCTCAATTTGAGAATCAACGGTCCTGAAGAGACTTTGCGAATCGATTCGATTTCGACCCATGAGATGCCCCTTTCCTTTCCGGTCAGGTACCTGACTCGAATGCCTGATTCCTCGAAAGTTACGCGTGATGGGACTCCTCGCTTCGCGTTGTAATTCGCGACCGCGATCGCAACCGTGACCGCCCAAGCCGCGGCCCCGGAAATCACAGCCAGACTACTAAGCGTGGACAACCACAGAAGGATGGCGACGATTACTAGTCCAATGGCGGCCGCGAGGTAAATCAAGCGGAGCCTTCGGATAAACCGCTCCGTGGTCAGAATCACCCACTCCGACATTCCTCACCTCACAAAGCCACTATCGCGAAAGCAATCGACCCGAGTGACAAATCGAAGCTGATCCAACCCGCGAAGACGGCGCCAGAATTCCCGGCGATGTATGAGGCCGCCAAGCCCGCGAGGGCGGCCACGAAACCAGAAAACGCGAACCCTAGAGCGAGAATTGCAAGGCCCGATGCTCCAGGAAGCACTGCCGCCCCTGCCAAGAGAGCTCCTGCAGCTGATATGACCACTCCGGCGAGGGCGATAGTGGTACCGGTGGGATCGACCGCTGAGAGGGCAGCTAGACCGATGAATCCCGCGAAGGCACCGAAAACGATAGACGCCAGAGCCGCCTCAGATTTCCGCTCGTCGGCAAGTTGTGGGTCCGGACTCACCGCGTTGGCGTAGGCTAAGGCAATCTCGGAGACGCTACTGCTGAATGGGTTCATGAGTCCAACGGACGGAGTCTTCGCCGGCAGCGCGAAGTCGACGCCGGTAATTGCCTTGAAGAGTAGCGCACCCGCGATAGCGCCCGCTACGGTCATGATTGCCAAACCAATTGGTGCGATCGGGTAGAGAGCAATTCCTATCGCCACGACGGCGGCACTCAGCCCGAGGAGGATCCAGATGTATTTCCCGGCGAGAACGTTGACGAGCCCCTGAATCGTAGAAGGGTCGAGAGAGCCCATGGTTTGGTACTGCCGTAGGGCTGAGGGGTACGCGCTCTGGACCGATAGGCGTGTCTCAGATGTCGATTCGCTCAGCCCGGCGAGTAGCGGACCGATGAGCTTTTGGACCATCTGCCTAACGAGCAACGTAACGAATTCAAGCACCTGTCCCAGCACTTTCGCCGCCGCTTGCACCGCGCTCTTGACCGCGTTCCCGGCGGCCACGAGCCACGCGCCGACCTGCGCGAGGACGGTACTGATCGCCTTGAATGCGGTCGCGGCGATGACGATCGCCGCTTGCACCACGCCCGTGACGACCGACACGAAGCCATTCCAGACAGCCTCCCACCACGGCCTCTGCGTGGGTTGACCGCAAGACGACGTGCAGAACGTGTACGACCACGAGGAAGCCGTCAGGGGCGGGAGGTAGCCGACGAGCCGCACGACGCGGTCGGGGAGGGAGTAGAAGAGCGGGTTCCCTGCGACCTCGTCGTTGATCGAGAAGACGAACGATCGGCCGATCGTCCCACCGGACGCGTTGACCTCGAGGTCGTCGACGATCGTCAGGAAGTCGTCTAGGGTGACGTTGCCGTAGAGGACTTCCTGCAGGTCGTCCGCGTTCGCCGACGCCGTCGTAGCGTTCTGCCCATACGAGAGCTGGCTCACGAGGGTCGGCGGACTCGTCGAGTTCAGATATGAGTAGAGGAGAGTCGAGAAGAACAACGACCGCGGGACAAGGATCGCCTCCGGATCCGTGCCCGCAATCGACGTCACGTTAAGCAGGAGCGCGACGAACCGCGGTTCGCCCGTGTAGCGCCGCGCGAGGATGTTCCCTTGGGAATCGGTGACGTTGTAAATCCCCGAATAGTCTGCCGGCACGATGAGGGACGTGCCGATCCGGTACGGCACGATCGTCGAGACGATGACGGTGAGTGGAAGGGCTTGAAGACTGCCGCCGTCGTGGCCTGAGAAGTTGTACCACGTGGAGTGGTATGGCGCCTGAAGGTAGTACTGGAACGTCACCGGACCGTACCGATCATAGCAGACGAGGACGCCCCCGACCGTCTCGCAATCCTGGGCAATCGCGATGTTCGAGTGCTGGTTGTGTCCGCTGGAGTCGTAGGACCACATCTGCAGCGTGATGTTCACGGACGTCGAATCGTCCGGCACGTCGACGGACAGGTAGTGCCCCTGCACGGTGTTTCGGGTCCCCGGCGGCGTGGTCCACCAGTACGCCGCGACGGCGGCTCCGACCGCCACCGTACTCACAACCTCTTCAACGGCGTTTAAAGGAGAAACAGGGCTGAGGTCAAAAATGTCCTGGTTGGCAACTGTGATGAGCAAACCAATCCCAGCCATTACGAGCCCAAGCCACGCGCCTTCAACTGTGTTGCGGCTGATCGAAACAGTGAGGCCAAGGATCGCGATGAACCGCGAACCACCTGAGAGGCTCAAGTGTCTCCCTCCGGCCTTGCAACGGACTCCAAACGACGAACGATTTCCGAGTCCAGGGGACCGTACGTTACCTGTGAACCACCGGACAACCTTGTCACCCAAGCGGCCCCAACTCGAATCTGCGGGAGCTGCAACCGGACTGGCTTTGACCGCCCGAACAACCGGATCGAAACATGTTGCCCATCGACTTGGACGTGAAGAGGAACGCGCCGGGCTAAGAGAAGCGCAAGGGCGACGACTAGCACCGAAACAAGCGACGAGAACGCAAACGCCACGAGCGTAAAGCTCACCCTGAGGGAAAATCCGACCACAATGCTGCAGGCCAAGCCTCCGACGAAACCAAGGTACGTCAACCGGCGGCGTCCCGATCGATTGAACATGTCCTCAAACACAGACACTGGCCGCGGTGAGTGCGGTGCGCGGACGCCCTTGATCCCGAGGAGATGGAGAGCCCGGACGAAGGCAGGCCAGCTGACGATCAGGCCCTTCTCGATGGCAACCGTCCGCCTACCCTCTGCCGTGTTCACCTCGAAGCTCACAAACGCCTTAGGCGGGGATTCGTGGAGCTCAGCCCCGGCGATTGCTTCCGAAGGCACACGGTATCCTCCTTCGAGGAACCGTTTCGGAAGCGGGAGGTATACCCCATCCGACGTTACCCTCGGGTCACTTAGCCGGCGATAGATGCGAACGGCGCCCGAAAACGGCAAGAGACTCAGGACGAGTCCCAAGATCCCGATCGCCAAGACCGGGGAAAGTCCGTAGATTGCGCCCGCAACCGCGGTTGGAAGACTTCCAGCGACGAAGAGGAGCCCCTGCAGGACTCCGGTTCGGAATATGCGCCGTTTGACCAGCGCGAAGGGTTCTTCGAAACCCGGTCCGTAAAGATCCACAGCGGTTCCCTACCCCTAGTGACTTGCTTTTCCTTGAGCTACCGAGGGTGACCGCATAAGCCTGCCGTCTCCTTGTTTCAACTCAACAAGCATCGACCAGCCGCGTGATATAAAATAGCATGCTCCCGGCGGGATTCGAACCCGCGTCTGAGGCTCGAAAGGCCCCGATCCTTGACCGGACTAGACTACGGGAGCGGAAAGCCGGGTTAGTCCCGAATCCCATAAATGCTTTTGGAAACGAAACTCACTGGAGGCGCAAAAACCGGAAACTTCTTGGACGCAACCACCTTCGGCGGCCGGGAATGCGCCGCGAGAAGCCGACGATCACGGAATTGTCGTTTTTCCTGTGCGGGTTCCTCGTCATCATCGTCGGCTGGTTGGCGGACCTCCTCGGCGTCTTCGAGCTCAATACGGTCACGGGCGGACACAGCACGGGAACCCTTCAGCTGCGCATCTTCCTCACCATGTTCGGCGTCGCCTTCGCCACGATCGGCGTCGCGTACGACAACTTCCCGGAGATCCTGAGTGACGGCGAGATGGCGAAGCGGTACCTGGTCTCGTTCCTCTTCCTCGCCGACGGGTCCCTCCACCTGTACGCGCTCAACGATCATCTGGGAGAGGCATTCCCGGCAGCGTTCTTCGGCGTGTTCTCGGGTCTCCAACTCGCGGCCGCCTTCCTCATCCCCTACGCCCACAAGGATCTGGATTGGGCGTGGCTCGGAATGACCGCGTTCCTGATCGCGGCATATATCGTCACCCGAACGGTTTCCGTGTGGCCGATTGGATACGTCGAGGATCTCGATGCGCTCGGTGTCATCTCGAAAGTCGTCGAAGTGCTGACCGTGCTCGTGCTCCTCTCCTTGATGCAATCGGAGCGCGTCGCGCGACGCAAGACCGCGAAGGTCGCGGCGGTGTCGACCCGTTGATATCCGTCAGACCTCGCCCGCGACTTCCTTGGCGAGGACGGTGTATTCCTGCTCCTTCATCGCCGCGGGATTCGCGGAAATCAAGAGGTACGAGTCGTTGATCACGATTTTCTCGTTGACGTTCTGGAGGAATCGCATCACGGACGGGAAGCCGTTCTGAGAGATCAGATACTCGAGCCCCTCGAGCAGGACCGCGGCGTTCCCGCCGTCGGAGGCGAACTCGGAGATCGCGGACGCGATGTCGACGAGGGCCGTGGGCTCGGCGATGGCCATGTCCTTTCCTTTCTGACCGGGGGACTTCGAGAGCCAGATGAAACCTGCGGTCTCGAGGCCGTAGCGCGTGCGCGCGTCGTCCGGATGGATCCGGGTAATGCAGAGGCCACGCGCCTCGCCCCGGAGGAGATCCCCGAACAACTCGAACACGCGCTCCGCTTTCGGCTCGCGGACGAGGTATGCGCCACGACGGCGGAGGTCTTTCCTCGCCACCATTTCGCCGCCTCCCACGACGGGGATGCCCTCTTCGTCGAGCAGCCGGGCCTCCATCGCCTCGACGTCGCGGTACAGGACGGCCATCTTCGACTTCGCGAACACCATCAGCTCCGTCGACGAATATCCACGGCTCATCAGGGAGGCAATCTCTCGCCACGCGGCCTTCAGGCCGTCTTCGAAGCCTTTCAAAAAGGCCTTGCGCGTCTCGTCGTCGCCCATCCCGATGGCGAGGATAAGGCCCCGTCGGGCGTATAGAGATTTCGCGGTCTCAGCCAATGTACCCGAGGTCTTCGCGCTTGTCCGGCGTCTCCGGCGCAGCCTCGATGTCCTTCAGCTTCGACGTGATCTGGTCGATCTGCTTCGCCTTCGTCTCCAGCTCATTGAACGAAATCTCGATCCCGAGATACTTCGTCAGGACTTCAAGGACCGCTTGCGCGGACTTTGGATCGACGAAATATCCGGACGTCTCGCCCATGAGGCAGACCGCGTTCATGTCGTATAGTCGGCCGAGGCCCAGCAGCAGGCCGCTCGCCCCCACGATCCCGGCGCCCGGCTCGCCCCGCGAGAACACGACGCCGTACTTCTCCATCTCCTTCACGAGCTCCAGGCCCGTCGCGGCCCCAAGGACCCGCGGCTTCGTCACCATGCGGCCCATCCCATACCCGCCGAGGGTGAAGACGCGGCGCACGCCGAGCTTCTTCAGCTCCTTCAAGATGAAGTCGCTCAGCTCGTACTGCCCTTCCGGCGTGAGCCCTTGGTAGTCCCCCGTGAGGAGAATCAAGTCCGTCCCGTTGTTCCGCTTGACATAGTGCATCTCGTTGTTCACGAGCTTCACCTGGCCGTCGTCCTGGACGAGGACCTGCGGCGGGAAGTACTTCGAGAAGATCTCCGCGAACTTGACGCCCTTCAGCTCGTCCTTCAGATGCTCCGCGGCGAGCTTGCCGACGTTCCCGATGCCGGGGAGGCCTTCGATGAAGATCGGGTCTTCCAGCTTCGGATGGTCGAGGTACCGGATCACGATGTTGTCCATGGTGTCTCATCTCTCCAATTGATGGGCCCGCTTAAGTTTGCGCCTGTACGCGCCGTAGCGGTCCTCCGGGGAGTACCGGGGCGGCATCGGATTTCCGGCGGCGTGGCCGCACGCCGGGCACACGTCCTTGAGGGTATACCGACCGCAGGCTCCGCACTTCTTCAGGACGGATCGCATCGCCTCAGTCCTTCCGATGGAACTTCGCTTCGCCGCCCTTCGCGGTCAGCGCCTTGATGACGCGATTCGCCGCCTTCTCGATCTCCTCTTCCGCGGTCTTGTAGTCCGGCGCGCGCACGACGATCCGATAGCGTGGCGCCCCGATGTACTGCACCTTGACCGTGATGCCGTCGTTCTCCTGGACGGCTTTCGTGAGCGCCTCGCGGATGTGCACGGCGCCGTCGGGACAGAAGTCCATCGCCTCGACGTAGCCGTCGATCGTGACGTGCGGCGGGACGATGTTCTCCCGGGCGACCTCGACGAACGTCTTCACCCAGGGTCCTTTGAAGCCCTCGTCCTCGAGGGCGTGCTCGTCCATCACGCTCTCTTCGAACGCGCGATAGAGCGAGCCAAACGAGTCGAGGAGGGCGTACCCGAATTCCTCCCAGCACACTTCCACCGTCTTGCCGAGGCGCGTCGCGACGATGCCCAGGAGGTTCTCCGCCTTCTGCTCGTTCTTCCATTCCTGGATCTTCTCGCGGCGCTGGTGCTCGTTGACCGCCTTGAGCGAGAGGTCGATGTGGCCTTTGTCCTGGTCGACCTTTAGGACCTTGCAGACGACCTTCTGGCCCTCGCGCACGTAGTCTCGGATGTACTTGATCCAGCCCGAGCTGACCTCGGCGATGTGGATGAAGCCTTCCTTGTTCTCGTACTCGTCCAGGGTGACGAAGGCCCCGAAGTTCTTCACGTTCGCGACGGTGCAGACGACGAGTTCGCCCTCGTCGGGCCACTCGTACGCTTGCCGGGCCGTCTTCGCTTCGGCCATTACTCGAGGACCCCCAGGATCTCGCCTCGGACCACGGCCTTCCCGCCCGTCGGCTTCGCGACCGTGGCGCCGCAGACTTGGCACAACACGATGCTCGCGGCGCGGTCGAAGACGATCTGCTCGTTGCCGCAATCCTCGCACTTGACCCGGAGGAACCGACTCGTGGGCTTCGGGATCACTTGTGCACCTCCACGAGCTCGAACTTCTTCGCGCGGATTCCCGGCCGCTGGTGGGCCTTCTTGCATTCCCGGCAGCGGAAGCGGAGATGGATCTTCTTCGTCGGCTTCTCGCGACCCTCGGGCTTCGGACGGGGGAAGCCGCCGTACCCGGCCGTGACCCGCCGGAACCGCCGCTGGCCCGCCCGGAGCTCGGACCGCGGGCGGTTCTTCACCCGCTCGACCTCGAGCTCGACGTGCTTGTTGCAGAACGGACAGTAACCGCGGATACGCTGGGGCATCTTCATGGAGGGGCGACCGAGCATCGATACAGAGGAGAACTGCTATTTGAGGGTTCCTGGGTCGCCGAGTCCATCTCCGCGAAACGGCTTCGTCGGCCGGCGAGAATCGGTCCATCGCGGTCCCAGAACACCACGATCCTACGCTCCGCGACGAGAGTTCACCAGTTGCATCGCAACAAATATATATTGCTAAATTAATAAATGGCGGGGAATTCCAACGAGCCGGGAGGTCCGCCTCAGTCGGAGGGACGAAACGCTGGTGGACCTGCTGATCGAGACCGGCTTGTCGAGGAACATCGCGAAGACCCTCGTATTCCTTTCGAAGCGCGACGAGACGACGTCGGTGGAGATCGAGAAGGCCACGGGCCTGCGTCAACCGGAAGTCAGCATCGCGATGCAGGAACTCCGGCGGCGGAAGTGGGTCGACAAGAGGGACATCAAGAAGGAAGGCAAAGGCCGGCCCGTCCATTCGTACCGGCTCAGTGTCCCGTGGGCGGACATCCTCGCCCAAATCGACCGGGAAGAACAGGCGAAGATCGATCGGATCGAGGCGAACCGCAAGAAGCTCAAGTCGTTCGCGTAGGCTCGAGCGTGCGGACGCCCATCTGGGACGCCACCAGCACGGCGTGGGCCATCTTCAGGAACAGTCCGTGGCCGACGACGCCGGGGATGCTCGAGATCCGGCCCGCGAGTTTCGCGGGCCCCCGGATCGCGCCGAAGTGGGCATCGAGGATGTGGTTCCCGTTGTCGGTTCGGAATGGCTCCTCGCCGTTCTTCCGCAATTCGATCTTGGCGCCGAGCGCCTCGAGCGCCGCGGCCGCGTTCTTCCAGCCGAACGGATGGACCTCGACGGGCAACGGCGTCTTCGTGCCGAGGCGACGGACGAGCTTCGAGTCGTCGATGATCACGACGAACTTCTTCGACGCCGCGGCCACGATCTTCTCGCGGAACAGGGCGCCGCCCATGCCTTTGATCAGGTCGAGCTTGGGGTCGACCTCGTCGGCGCCGTCCACGGTCAGGTCGAGCCAGAAGCTCTCCTCGAGGGAGGTCAGCGGAATCCCGAGCCGCTTCGCCTCCTCCGCAGTCGCGAGAGACGTCGGCACACCCTTGATGTCCATGCCGCCGGCCACGAGCCGGGCGACGCCCGCGAGGAAGTGCCGCGCCGTCGATCCGGTGCCGAGACCGAGGACCATTCCTGGCTTGACATACGCCAACGCGGCCTCCGCGGCGTTCCGCTTCAACTCGTCTCGGGATGCCATGTCAGGCCCTCCGGCGCAGTTCCTCGACGAGCTTCACGAGCTCCCCGATGACGAGATCATCGAGCTTCTGTCCCAAAGCCTTCGAGGCTTTCGACGGATCCCCGGTGACGCCGGACCAGTACTTCCGCGGGTCGTCGACGACCGCGTATGGAGGAATCTCGTTCTTCCCGGCCGGACTCGTGCCCTTCACGAGATCAGGCCGCGCCGTCAGGATCCGGGACGTCTCCCCCGCGCCCGCGTGGCCGTCGCCCTCCGGTAGGAGGCCCTGCGAGGCGTAGATGATGTCGTAGTCCGACAGGACGGTCGCCTTGAGTCCGGTCCCTTCGTCGACGACCTCTTGCGCGGCCGCCCGCAACGCCATCATGTGCTCTCGCCCGGCGTGACCGCTCAAGATCATCACGCGTCGCACACCGTTGCGGACGAAATCGGCGAGGATATCCCGCACGAAGGCCTTGAGCGCGTCGACGGAGACGCTGACGGTCCCCGGATATGGCCGCGTCGTCGTGCAGACCCCGTACGGAATCGGGGGGGCGATGTAGGCGTGGGTGCGCCGCGCGACCTCGTCGACCACGTGAAGCGGTTGAATCACATCTGCGCCGAGGGGGAGGTGCCGACCGTGTTCCTCGAGCGCGCCGACCGGGATGATGACCACGGGATCCTTCTTCGCGATCGCCGCGAACTCCTCAGAAGTCATCTCGTCGAGGCGCACGCGGTGGAATCCGCGAGAGGGCCATAAATGGTTCGCGACGATCGGCGTCTAGGTTAACCTTAAACAAGGTTAACATCGGGTCCCGAAGCCTTTTCCCCTCCATGGCCCTCCGACTCGCGTGCGCGTGGCCAGCCTGTTCTCCGGAGGCAAGGACTCCACCTACGCGACCTACGTCGCGATGCAACGGGGTTGGGAGGTGACGCTTCTGCTCTCGATCCTGCCGGAGGACCGCGACTCGATGCTTTTCCACACGCCGAACCTGCACCTCACGCCGCTCCAGGCGGAGGCGATGCGAATCCCCCTGATCCACGAGACCGCCGCGAGGGGAGAGGACGGCGAGCTCGACGCGTTGCGACGGATCTTCCGCCGGATCGACGTGGATGGCGTGATCGTCGGGGCCATCGCGTCGGACTACCAGCACGCCCGGGTGAATCGGATCGCCGACGAGGTCGGACTCCGCGTCTTCGCACCGCTGTGGCGCCGCGACCCGAGGCGACTCGTGTACGATTATCTGGAGGCGGGCTTCGACATCGCCTTTTCCAGCGTGTCGGCGGAAGGCCTCGATGCGGGCTGGCTCGGAAAGCGATGGGACGATCGCGTCATCCGGGATCTCCTCCGGATGCAGGAGACCCGAGGCGTCCACCCATGCGGGGAGGGCGGGGAGTTCGAGACGCTCGTCCTCGACGCCCCTCCCTTCGAGCGCGCGATCGAGATCGTGCGTGCGACGCTGGATTGGAGAGGCACGGCGGGGGTGTGGCGCGTCGACGAGGCCCGACTCGGGCCGAAACGGAATGCGGAACTCAACGGCTCAGACCGGGTCGAATCGACTTGAGGTCTCGGAACAGAAGGTCGCGGTCCTCCTTGTCCTTGATCCTCGAGCCAACCTCTCGCGCGAGGGCCAGATGCCGCCGGAGGTCTCGCTTCCGCCCCGCGACCGCGTCGGCGCGTGCCAAGGCTTCGTAGGCGAAGGCGAGCGGGAAATCATTGATGCCGTTTTCCTTGCACATCGCGAGGGAGCGGACTGCGTGATACGTCGCAGGCTCCGGGCGACCGAGGATCGCGTAGACGTGAGACACCTGCCACTCTCCGATCGCGCGATTCACGGGGGTCCCGACCTCACCCCAATGGTAGCAAGACGCATGCGCCGCGTGGATCATCCGGTCGTCTTCGGCGGGCGTGCGCTTCTTCTCCAAGAGCCGCCAGACCTCATTGAACAGCCCTGTGGCCATCTTCCGATGCCATCTCCGCTCTGCCGTCGTGGGTTGCCGTGCCATGGACTTCCCTCCGCCGCATCCGATTTCCCGGTAGGCCGCGTGGAGTGGGGCTGGGCAGACTTGGAATTTACTACTTGATCGCTTCCCAAGGGATAATCCTTATTCCGGAAGATACGAATTCGGGGATGACCGCGATTGCACTTCGAACCCTTCGTTATGTACAGCTATTCGTTGAGTCCCGGAGGGATCCACTCGATATGGGGGGAATTCAAACCAGGAGATAGCGGACCCGTCCGAGATAGGCAGATGAACTCTTTGGGGAAAACCCTCGAAAACATCCGGAATGAATTTACATCATGTCTTTTGCTCATATCAGGAAGACCTCCAAGTGAGGTGCTCACGAATTCTCACCTTCTGCTAGACAGTCGATACGGAGTCGGGGAACACAATGGAAGAATCGCGCAATACCCCGAGCCATACGCTGCTTTCATCGCGGAAAGCGGTGCCCAGCCGGTGGATTACGTCGGCTTGACTTCGCCTGGCGTCTCGTTCGCCGCCCTCTTGTCTGAGAAACGGCTAAGCCTCCAAAGCATCCAGGATTTGGTTGAAAAGGCGACAGGCACGGAACCCCTTCGGGCAGCCCTGTTCGACCTGATCACGGCGTACATCGGTTTCGATCACGACGCGTTCTTCACATTCGAAACCAAGGATGCCGAGCTCATCCGGACAGTCCTGCGGTCTGGAGATGTCTGGGAGAATCAGCCGCGATAACAATTGTAGTGGGGCTGGGCAGATTTGAACTGCCGTCGCAGGCTCTTCTGCCCCAATGCGGGGTCCCAAAGCCCGAAGGATAGACCAAGCTACCCCACAGCCCCAGATGCGCGGAAGAACCCGGACACGCGATAAATACGTTGTCGCCTACGTGGCACGCGGCTCGCGGATCGAGGTCCACGCATCCCGTGCGGCCGCGCGCACCGCCTGTTCGCTCGTCTTCCTCGGCCGCCATCCTGCCCTTTTCAGCCGGTCAACGGCGAGTTGCATCGTCCGCACGTCTCCGGTCCAACCGCGGCCACCTCCCGCGCCGCCGGTCCACGCGTACTCGACGCCGTCGAGGCCGAGCTCCTCGCAGATCGCGTCGGCGAGGGCTCGCACCGTAATCGCATCCGCACTCCCCAGATTGTACACGGAGAACGGTCCCGACGGGCCCCGTTCGCCGGCGCGGATCCCGGTCATGACATCGTCTAGGTGGACATACGACTTCGCCGTACCTGGATCGGATCCGAGGATCTCGAGCCGTTTGGGATTCCGCGCGAGTTTGCGGACAAGGTCGACGACCACACCATGGCCGCTCCTCGGCCCGACGACGTTGGCGAGACGGAAGACGAGCGCCTGAACGCCGAACGTGTGAGCGTACGCGGAAAGGAGCGCCTCGCCCGCGAGCTTCGACGCGCCGTACACGGAGATCGGCTCGAGCGGACTGTAGTCCTCCGGTGTCGGAACGACCTTTGCCTCGCCGTAGATGGTCGAAGTGGAGGGGAACACGATGCGCGGGACCGAGGCCGCCCGGCACGCTTCCAAGACTCGATGCGTCGCGACGATGTTCTCATCGATCGTGGGCTTCGTCCCTCGACGGTCCAGGCGGACATCCGGGTTTGCGGCAAAGTGGTAGACGACATCGGCCCGCCGGAAAATCGGACGCAAGTCGCCCTGGAGGAGATCGCGTTTGACGAGCGTCGCCCCCGCCTTGATGGCCTGCGCGAGGTTCGCGCGCTTCCCGGATTTCAGATGATCGATCGCAACGACCTCGGCCTCGCCCACGAGCGCGTCCGCGAAGTGGCTGCCGATGAACCCCGCACCGCCGGTGATGACGACTTTGGGTCGGACCACGGTCTCCGTCGCCGCAACTCGTAACGACGTATCAACGTTCCTTCCGCGACCGGAGGCGTTCGGTCAGCGCTTCGACGGCCTTCGCGCGATGAGATACCGCGTTCTTCTCGCTCACGGTCATCTCCGCGAACGTCTTCGTCGCGCCATCCGGGACGAAGATCGGATCGAAACCGAATCCGCCGCTCCCGCGCTCCCGGTCCGGAATCGATCCCCGGCATTCCCCGTGGAAGACCTCGTGGTCGTCCGCCGTCCGCAGGAGGAACACCGTCTCGAACCGAGCCGCGCGGTTTCGGGCCCCTTGGAGCAGTTTCAGGATCCCAGCGCAGCCGAGGCGCTTGTATACGTACGACGAGTACACGCCCGGGAAGCCGCCGAACTCTTCGATGAACAATCCGGAGTCATCGATGAGGTAGTCCCCGCGGATCTGGTCGTCCAGGACGGTCGCCGCGAACCGGACGACCTTCTCGAGACGGTCTGTCTGGATCTCCGGATAGGAACGATCCTCGTGGACCAGCTTGATATTCGCTTCGCCAAGCTTCGCCGAGACCTCGCGGAACTTGCCTTCGTTCGTCGTGACGAAGGCGATCAGGTGTACCGACCTCGCGACTCGATCTCCTTCACTTTCGCGATCACCTCGTCGGCCGCTTTCCCCATCGTGTCGCGATACCCTCGGAGCGCCTCCCGATAGTACGACGCCGCCCGTGCGTGCGCGCTCCCGAGGCCTTCCTTGAGTAGGTGGAGGTCGACGCCGCGGGCTTCCACACGGTCGTCCTTTCCACCCAGGCTGAAGTCGATCATCACGATCCGGCCGTCGCGGACGATCATGTTCGAGGTCGTCAGATCGCCGTGGATGATCCCGGCCCGATGGAGGCGACCGACGACCTGGCCGATTCCCCGTGCGACCTTCATGGCCGCAGGGCCGCCTCGATCGAGGACGTCCTTCGCGGTCGGGCCGTCGATGAACTCCATGATGATCTTGTTCTCGACCAGATTGATGTCGTACAGGATCGGCACCGCGACTCCGGCCGCTCGGGCTTCCGACATGAGACGCGCCTCGTACCGGATGCGAGACCCGCGCAGGGCATCGTCGAGTCCCTCGAGACGATACGCCTTCGGTGCGCGATGCTTCTCGATGGCGGCCCGTCCGAGGAACTCCGTCCGTCGGAGCTCGGCCTCCGCCCCCCGCTTGACGAGCACGCGGCGCGATGCGAGGCGACCGAGAAAAACCTTTCATCGCGTCGTCCATCGGGTGACCGATGACCAAACCGGAAAAGGGGGCGCTCCACATCCGCCGCGCCACCAAGGGCGATCGACCGGAGTGGCTGCGCATGCGCGACGCACTTTGGCCCGAAGAGACCACAGCGAGGCACCGCAAAGAGATGGACGAATACCTCCGGGAGAACGGAGCCGTGGCCTACGTCGCGGCGCGCCCGGATAGGGGCCTCGCGGGGTTCGTGGAGGCGACCATCCGCCCCCATGCAGACGCGTGCGACACGAGCCCGGTCGGCTACGTCGAGGGCTGGTACGTCGACGCCGACGTCCGTCGTCACGGAGTCGGTCGTCGGCTCGTCCGCACCGCGGAACGCTGGGCCCGCGAACGCGGTTGCACCGAGATGGGATCCGATTGTCTGCTCGAGAACGAGGTCAGCCTTCGGGCTCACCTCGCAATCGGCTACGAAGAGCGGGAACGGCTCATCCATTTTCGACGATGGTTGGCCCGCCCTGCGCACCGGCGCCGGTCGTAGACGAACATCCTCAGCCGCTTCTGTTCGGTCACGACGCTTCGAGGAATGCTCGGACCTCGGGCGCGGGCTTCCTAGACGGCCTCGGATCGAAGTCCGGCGGCAGGCAGCGGGCATACCGCGGTTCGAGAAGGCGTCCCTCCAACAGGATGATCGCGGCACGATCCCGCTCGCTCCGAATCGGGCGTCCGGCGGCCTGGAGGACCTTGTTCACCGCCGGGAAGACGTAGGCGTAGTCGTATCCTTTCGCGAATCCGAACTTGCGGCAGTAGTAGTCCTTCAGCGCTTCGACCTCGACGTTCGGCGGGCTCAGCGGGAGGCCCACGACGACGACCGCCGCGAGGACGTTGCCCTCGTAGTCGATGCCTTCGCTGAGCGAGCCGCCTTGGACGGCGAACAAGACCGCGCCGCCCTCTCCGCGTGCGACGCGCAACGCCTCGATCGACCCATCGCGTTGCGCCTTCGTCCACTCGGGTCGCTCGACCAAAATTCTCTTTCCGACGCGGAGTGCCAGGAACCGCGAGTGGGCCTCTTCGAGCAGCTCGTACGACGGGAAGAACAGCGCCACGTTTCCTGGGACCGCGGCGGCGATCGCGGCGATCTGTTGCGCCATCCGGTCGTGCATCTGCGGGCTCCGCTTGGCGTACAGCGTCGTGAGCTCGGGGTGGACAAGCAGAAGGCGGTTCGTCTTCGGGAACGGAGACCCGTACGTCCGGATCATGCGACGAGCCAGGTCGATCCCCAGGAGGTCGGCGTACATCTCCGCCGGATAGAGGGTGCCGGACATCAGCACGCTCGCGTGCACCCGGTCGAACACGCGCTTGCTCAAGACGCTCGGGTCCATCAGCCGGAACGCGAACTTGCCTTCGTGGCCCGGGACCACGAGCCGGAGGATGCCGACGTCCTGCTCCCTCCACCGGGTGAGGAACTCCGCGATTTCGGGCAACGTGGAGGGGAGGCCGCGCCGTACCGCGTCCTCGCCGGCGAAGGCGACCATCTCGACGAAGTCCGTGTATCCGAGGGATCCGCCGCGGCCTTTCGCGAGCCCTTCCTCGACGAGGTCGAGGAGCTCTTCCTTCCGGGCCACGCGCTCGGACCGCACGACGAGCAAGAAATGCTCGATCGCCTTCGCGACGCCGACGAGCCGATGGGCCACCTCCCCGTCGATTGAACGGGCTTCCTTCGCGGCCTTCAGGAGATCGTGCACCGGCAGGTCGCCGCCCAGGTGGGCCCGAATCCGGTCCGGGAGGTTGTGGGCCTCGTCGACGATCAACACGAGGTCGTCCAGAGAACGGCCGAGCCGAGGCAGGAAGCGCTCGAGGATCTCGCTGAAGAGATAGTTGTAGTCGCACACGACCAAGTTCGCCCGCGACGCCGCATCCATCGCGACTTTGTGCGGGCAGACGCCACACGCCCCGCTCGCCCGGACGAGCTCCTGCACGTGGAGTGTGCGTTGGAGGACCGCGGTGACGACCGCGGAGTTGTCCCTCGTGAAGAACCCGCACGTCCGCGACTTGACCTTGTGATCGCAGAACTCGTGGAACGCGCGGCCGTACGCGGGGGCGCTTTCCTGGAGACACATCGACTGCTTGGCGATCAGGTCGACCGTCGCGATCCGCGGTCCTTTCGCTTCGATCCGGCGGACGGTCTCGATCGCGATGCGATGCTGGCTCTGCCGCGACGTCAGGAATAGGACGAGCTTGTTCGCGCGGAGCGCGTATTCGAGGGACGCCACCAAGGCGACCGCGGTCTTTCCAATCCCGGTCGGAGCGTGGGCGAGGAGGTGTCGGCCGTCCGCGATCGCGAAGCGAGCGTCCGCGAGGAAGTCGGCTTGGCCCTCGCGCACGCGATCGAAGGGCCATGGGATTCGGACGGCGCTCGGGGACACGGGGACGGGTGCCACGAGCGTTTCCAAGACGGACCTCCACAGCGGCGACGACGTCCCACGCCCGGACGATATGAAGGACTTCCGGAGGGAGAAGGCCGAAAGTACTCCGGTGGCTTTCGCCCTGAGATAATTACGAAACAGCGCTTAAGCCGGGCCGGGAAGCTCCTTCCCTCGTGCGGCGCCGTTGCTTCGTCTGCGGGTTCCGGTCGGCGAAACCCGTGTGCCCTCGGTGCAATACGATCCTGCGACCCGAGCAGGCGGTCTGCGCGACGTGCGGGAAGGCGTTCGATGGCTGGATCGCGGCCTGCGACGCGTGCGGCGCACCGATGAAGCCCGCCCATGAGACGTCCGAGGAGGGAGAAGCATTCCGCAGCCTCGCCTCCGTCCCCGGCATGTCCGAGGAACGCGCCAAGGCGCTCGCCGCGAAAGGCTTCCGGGACTTCGCCGATGTGGTCCGGCTCGCCTTGCCGGAGAACGCCGTCCGACAGGGGTTGCACCACACGATCGCTCGGAAGGTCCTGTTGGCGGACCTCGTGCCCCGGCCCCCGCGTGCGGTGAGCGGGGCCTGTTGCCCGGTATGCGGCGCGGCGTGGCTCGCGGGTGCGACGCGGTGCGCATCGTGCGGCTCGACCGTCGGCCTCGAACTCGATCCCGTCGCGATCGAACGGAGACTCCAAGAAGTCACAGGGGACCTCGTGAACCTCGCGGAGGACGAAGACTTCCAAGGAATGCCGGAAGGCGTCCGGAACGAGATCTTGCAAGCCTTTGGCGGCGTGACGCGCGAGGACCTGCTGCGCGAGGAGTACGTCCACCAGATCGAGGCGTGGCGGACGAAAGGCTTCGACGTGGCCCGCGTCGAGGACCTTCTCGAAGAAGATCTCCCGAACTTCCGCGAGCGGAGCGCAAGGCTCATCCGCCTCCAGGTCGCAAAGAAGGCCGACTCCGGGCGATATCGATGTCCGTTGTGCGAAGTTCGAATTGACAGCATCTCGGAGGAATGCGGCAACTGCGGCGCGCG
>Ga0137415_10001932_pt1 | contig 20662 bp, 13 predicted proteins | sample CZODoug3_1_1_16f_FD_183082 | JGI IMG/M metagenome (GOLD analysis project Ga0137415, IMG submission 183082) | Vadose zone soil fungal communities from Angelo Coast Range Reserve, California, USA - CZODoug3_1_1_16fungal (Hybrid Assembly) | ecosystem: Environmental > Terrestrial > Soil > Vadose...
TAGCCGAGCGTGATGCTCAAGCCTCCGAGGATGGCAATCACACCCGACAGCGGGACCAGCAACCCCGGGGCCGGCACGCCCGCCTGGGCGGCGTATCCGACGTATCCCGCGGAGAAATGCCCGAACACCGTCATCAAGAAGATGGCTGAGTAGAGGAATCGACCGAGCGGAACGAGGTAGACCACGGGAATCCCTTTCTGTGATGGGAGAACGATCAGGACGTCAGCGCGCTGAGCGCGTTCTGCAGACTCGCCGCCTCGCCCGCCTTGAGCGCGCTGACGATGGCGCGTTGCGCTTCGCCGAGCGCGCGGACGCCCTTGGCATGCGCCTGCGCGCCCGCCGGTGTGAGCTCGGCCAGGATACTGCGGCGGTCGTCGGGATCGGCACGCCGCCGGACCAGGCCGTCCTTCTCGAGGCGATCCATTAGCTGGGTGATATTGGAGCGCACGCAATGCTGGCGCGCAGCTAGATCGGACAGCGGTAACGGCTCGTTCGCATCCGCTAGGAGATGGAGCACCGCGAGCTTCGCGAGGGACAATCCGGTCGGACTCAAAGCCGCTTCCAGACGGGCTTCGACGGCGTCCGCGGCGCTCAGAAACGAGAACACGAGGGAGTCGGCCGCCGGGCGGCGCGCGCCTTTTCGTGGAGGCTTGCGCATGGCCTCATTATCGCTCACTGCTTGGCGGCGGGCCACCCTGCCCCCACGGCGCGATACAGCTGCACGGCGGCCACGAGCTGATCTCGCTCCGCCTGCGTGAGCGCCAGCTCGGCCCCAAACAAACCGCGCTGGGCGTCCAGCACGTCGAGATAGCTCGACACTCCGTTCCGATAGCGCATGTCCGCGAGCTCGAGCGCCCGGCGCAGCGCGATCACCTGACGCTCCTGCGCCGCACTCCGATCCTGGGCGGTCCGCAATCCCACGAGCGCGTCTTCCGCTTCGCGCAGCGCCACGAGCACCGTCTGCTCGTAGCGCGACCGCGCCTGCGACGCGCGCGCCTGGGCGACATTGACCTGCTCGCCCGGGCCCGGCCGGCCCTGGGTGAACAGCGGGATCGAGACCCCGGCAAACGCCTGCCAGATGTTCGTGCCGGACCCGAACCACTTGGAGAATTCGGTGCTCTGGGTGCCGTACTGCCCGGTGATCGTAAAGGTCGGCAGCCACGCGGCCTGCGCCACGCCGATGCGGGCCGTAGCGGCGCGGAGCGTCGCTTCGGCGCTCCGGACGTCCGGTCGGTTGCCGAGCAAGGCGGAGGGCACCCCGGCGGGGACCGGGATCACGGCCGCCATCTCGGTGAGCGCGCGGCCCCGCGCGATGGCGCCGGGGTTGTGCCCGACCAGCACGCTCAGGGCGTTCTCCTGCTGGGCCACCTGCCGCTCGAAGTCGGCGACGCTCGCCGCCGGACTTGCCACGTCAGCCTCGAACTGGCGGACGTCCAGCTCCGAGATCAAGCCCTGGTCGAGGCGCCGGCGGGCGAGCGCCAGCGTCTGGCGCCGCGAGTCGAGGGTGCGGCGCGCGATCGCGAGGTTCAAATCGGCGGCGCGCAGGTCGAAGTAGGCCGTCGCCACATCGCCGATCAGCGACAACTGCAGCGCGCGCCGATCTTCCTCCCGCGCCACGAGGTCCGAGCGCGCCGCGCCCATACCACGACGCAGCCGGCCCCAGAGATCGAGCTCCCAGCTCAGGTCGGCGGTCGCCTGGTACACGTTGTAGGTGAACGACCCGAACGTGCCGAACACCGTCTGGTTGCGGCCGGCCTGACCGCGGGCGGTGATCTCGGGCAGGAGCGCGCCTCGCGCGGCCCGGTACTGCGCGCGGAACTCGTCGATCACGCCGAGCGCGGTGCGCATGTCGCGGTTCTCGCGCAGGCTCGTATCCACGAGCTGTCGCAGCACGGAATCCTGGATCAGGTCGAGCCAGCGCAGCGCGGCCGTCGAGTCCCCGCGCGGACCTTGAAAGGCCGTGTCGTACGCGAAGGGGACACGCGCGGTGTCCGCCCCCGGCGGCAGCAGCGTGTCGCGGCTGGTGCGCAGCGAGTCGTAGAACGACCGGAGTGAGTCTTCGGACGCCGCGCGCCCCCGCCAGCCGTCCGGCATGCCGACGGAGGAGCGGCGATACCGCGGCCCGACCGCGCAGGCTTCGGTAAGGGCGAACAGCGCGACCACGCCGAGAAGGATGAAACGTCTCATGGTCAGTCGCCCTCCGCCGGGAGCGGCGCGGCTTGCGGGATCCCGGTAGGCTCAGCGCGCCGGACCAGGCCTCGCTCACTCAACGTCCGGATCGCCGTGAAGAACAAGGGGATGAAGAAGACGCCGACCAGGGTCGCCAGGAGCATCCCAAAAAACACGCCGGTGCCGATCGAGTGGCGACTCGCCGCACCGGCGCCGCTCGACGTGAGCAGAGGCGTGACGCCCAGGATGAACGCGAACGACGTCATCAGGATCGGCCGCAACCGCTCCCGCCCGGCCTCGAGCGCCGCCTCGCGAATCGACCGCCCCTGGGCGCGCAGCTCGTTCGCGAACTCGACGATCAGGATCGCGTTCTTCGCCGCGAGACCCACCACCACGATCAGGCCAATTTGCACGTAGACATCGTTCGCCATGCCGCGCAGCCACACGCCGAGCAGCGCACCGAGCGTCCCGAAGGGCACACCGAGCAGCACCGCGAACGGGATGGACCAGCTCTCGTACTGCGCGGCGAGCACCAGGAACACCATCACGAGCCCGAGCGCGAACACCAGGCCGCCCTGGCCGCCCGAGGCGCGCTCCTGATACGACTGGCCGCTGAAGGCGTAGCCCACGCCGCGGGCGCCATATTTGTCCTGGGCCAGCCGCTCCACCGCCGCGAGCATGTCCCCGGAGCTTTTCCCGGGCCCGGGCACACCGACCACCAGCGCCGATGTGAAGCCGTTGAACCGGGTGATGACGCTTGGTCCCGCCCGGAACTCGGTGCGGGTGAGGGCCGACACGGGCACCATCTGTTGATTGGGTCCTCGCACGAAGAGTCGCCCGATGTCCTCGGGCGTCTGGCGGAAGCGGGCCTGCGCCTCGGCCTGCACCCGGTACGTCTTGCCGTACCGGTTGAAATCGTTGATGTAAAGCGTCGACAGCGACGCCTGCATCGTCTGGAACAGCTCCGACAAGGAGATCCCGAGTGCCTTTACCTTCTCGCGGTCCACATGCACGAACAGCTGCGGCGTGTTCACCCGGATGGTCGGGTACACGCCCCGCAGCTGGGGCAACGCGTTGGCGTCAGCTGCGAATTCGCCCGTCAGGCCGGCGAACCGCGTCACGTTGTTCACCCCCCGGTCCTGGAGATTCATCTCGAGCCCGGCGGTCGTGCCCAACCCGATGATCTCCGGGAGGTTGAACGCGAAGCCGCGCGTCTCCTGCAGCTGGAACAGATATCCGTTCACGGCGCCGAGCACGGCCGGAAGCTGGTCCTTCGCGGCATTCCGCTCGTCCCACGGCTTCAGCATGACGAACATGATCGCGGCGTTCGTCTGGTTCGCATTCTGGATGAAGTTGAGGCCGACCAGCGACACGACGTGATTGATGGCCGGCTGCGCCTTGAGAAAACCCTCGACCTGTTTGACGACCGCCTCCGTGCGCTGACGCGAGGCATTATCGGGGAGCTCGATGAGCATCCCGAAGTACCCCTTGTCCTCGCTGGGAATGAACCCACTCGGGACGGCCCGCACGAGGACGAGCAGCAGGGCGACCGCCACCGCGAAGGCGGCGAAAAACGTACGAGGGCGGTCGATCACGCGACCGGCGGCGCCGAGGTAGCGCTGGGTCACCGAGCGGAAGCCGCGATTGAAGGCACCGAAGAACCGGTTGAAGGCTCTCGCCAGCACGCTGCTCTCAGCCGCTGCCGGCGCGCCCTCCGGGACGGGCCGCAGCAGCACGGCGCACAGCGCCGGGGTCAGGGTCAGGGCGACGATGCCCGACAGCACCACCGACACCGCGATGGTGATGGCGAACTGCTTGTACATGAGGCCGGTGATGCCCCCGAGGAACGCCACCGGGATGAACACGGAGCAGAGCACGAGCACGATGGCGATGAGCGCCCGGCTCACCTGGTGCATCGCCTTGTCGGCGGCGACGGCGGGCGGCACCCCTTCCTGGGCCATGATGCGTTCCACGTTTTCGATCACCACGATCGCGTCGTCTACGACGATACCGATCGCGAGCACCAGGCCGAACAGGGTAAGCAGGTTGACCGAGAACCCAAGCACCTGCATCCCGAAGAATGCGCCGATGACCGACACGGGCACCGCGACCACCGGAATCAGCGTCGCCCGCCAGCTCTGCAGGAAGATGAATACGACCAGCGTCACGAGCAGCAGCGCCTCGAACAGCGTCTTCACGACTTCCTTGATCGACTCGGTGACGTACGGCGTCGTGTCGAACGCGATCGACCAGTGGACGCCGGGCGGGAAGCTCTTGGCGAGCTCGCCCATCCGCGCGACAACCTCGCGCTTCACCTGGAGGGCATTCGCACCGGGACGCAGGAATACCGGCGTCAGCGCCGTGGGCGCGCCGTCGAACCGGCCGGCCAGGTCGTAGTTGCGCGCGCCGAGGTGAGCTTCTCCGATGTCGGAGAGGTGCACGAGCGAGCCGTCGGGGCGACCCCGCACGATGATGCGCTCGAAGTCACTCGGGTCGGTCAGTCGCCCGCTCGTAATCACGGGAATCGTGAGCTGAGTGCCGGGCGGAGCGGGCTCGCGCCCGATGCGGCCGGCCGGATTCGTGGTGTTCTGCTCTTGCACCGCCGCGGCGACGTCCGACACCGTCAGGCCCAGCTGCGCCATGCGGTCGGGATCGAGGCTCAACAGCATCGAGAAGTCGAGCTGGCCGAACGTGCTCGCATCGCCCACGCCGGGGAGCCGCTTGAGCTCGTCGTCGATATAGATCTTCGCGTAGTTGTTGAGATACTCCGTGTCGTAGCGCGGATCGGCGGACGAAAGCGCCAGCACCACCAGGAAGGCGGTCTGCCGCTTCCGCACCGTGATCCCGTTGCGCACCACCTCCTGCGGCAGCTGCGGCTGGGCGAGGGCGACCTGGTTCTGCACGTCCACTGCCGCCAGGTCCGGGTCGCGCGACACGTCGAAGTAGACCGACAGGTTCATGACCCCGTCGCTCGAATTGGCCGACTTGAAGTACAGCAGGCCCTGCATGCCCGACAGCTGCTGCTCGATGGGGGCGGCCACCGCATCGGCCACGTCCTGCGCCGTCGCACCCGGGTAGACCGCCTGCACCTGGATCTCGGGCGGCGTGAGGGGCGGATAACTCTCGACGGCAAGCCGGGTGAGGGAGAAGAGCCCCAGCAACACGATCACGATCGAGATGACGGCCGAGAAAACCGGGCGCCGGATGAAGAAATTCCGGATCTGCGGTGCGTCGCTCACGGGCGACTCCTAATCCGAAGGGGGGCGGCGGGAGGAGCGATTACCGTGGTATCCTGCGCCTTGGTCGCGGCGCTGTCCACTGCCGGCTGATAGGCTACCGGCCTCGCCGGCTGTCCGGGTGCGACTTTCTGCACCCCGTCCACGACCACGCGGTCGCCCGCCTCGAGCCCCTGCTCAATCAGCCACGATCCACTGTCCCACGAGGTCGCCACCACGTTTCGCGCCGCGACTTTACCGCTGTCGCCCACCGTGTACACGAATGCCCCCCCCAAGCTCTGCTGCACGGCGCGTTGCGGGACGAGGATCGCGCTGGGCCGCTTGAGGCCGAGCAGTCGCACGCGCACGAATTGCCCGGGGAGCAGCACATGATGCGGGTTGCCGAGCTGCGCGCGCAGCTGCAGGGTGCCGGTCGTCGGCTGGACGGCCAGGTCTGCGAAGTTCAGCTGGCCTGTCGCGCGGAAGACGCTTCCGTCCGCGAGCGCGACCTGCACGGCGAGCGCATGGGGACCGGGCGGCAGGAGCAGCCGGCCGTCCGCGATGTCCCTGCCCAAGGCGAGCATGTCCTCGTCGGACGGGCTGAAGTTCACGTAGATGGGGTCCACTTGCTCGACGGTCGTGAGCAGGTCGGCCGAGCCGGTCACGCGGGCGCCCAGCTCCAGCCGCGCGCGTCCGGCACGCCCCGAGATCTCGGCGCGAACGAACGTGTCGTCATAGTTTTTTTTGGTCTGATCCGCCGCAGCCTGCGCTTGGTCGAATGCCTGCTGCGCGTCGTCGAAGTCCTTTTGCGCCACCGCGCGCGCTGCGAGCAACGACTTGAGGCGCGCCAGGTTGCGCTCGGCGTTGGCGAGCTGTGCCTGGGCACTGCGGTACGCGGCCTCGTAGGTGGTCGGGTCGATCCGGAACAAGAGGGTTCCCTTGGCGACGTCGGTGCCCTCGGCGTACGGCCGCGCCACGATCACCCCGGTGACCTGCGAGCGGACTTCGACCGAGCGCGACGCGGCCGCTTGCCCCACGTATTCATAGCGCGCCGCCACGGTGTCCGGGACGACGGTCAGCACCGAGACTTCGGGTGGCGGTGGGGCGGCGACCGCGGTAGGCGCGCGCCGACGCGCCGCCACTGTCCCCACGAGAACGAGCGCGACCGCGGCGGCCGCGGTCCACGTAGCAGGTCTGCTCAAACGCTTCATACGAACACCCACTGTGAAGGTGATGACTACCGGGCCGATAGTGCAGGAATGAACTATACAGCGTCAGGGTTCCCGGGCATTGGTCCAGCCAGGCTGGGCTCCCCCGTTTGGGTGGGGCCGCACCACCCGGCTGGATTGATGCTGCTCCGGGGCGGTCACGTGCCTGCGAATGTGATGTGACTGTTCGGCAAAGCGCGGCTGGCCGGCGCGAACAAGCGCGCCGGCCAGCGTGATGCGTCTTCAGAAGGTCAGCGTGAGGCCGCCCTGCCAGGCGACGTCGTGTTGAGTCTTGTCGAAGCCGTAGCGGTCGAACTTGTAGACGAAGTCGCGACCCTCGGCGCGGATGCCGACGCGCCCGAAGCGGTACTCAAGCCCCGCGCCGAAGTTGCCGGCGAACTTGGACCAGGTGTCGCTGGCGTCGAGCTGATGCACGCTGATCGCGCCGGCCCCGCCGAGCAGGTAAGGCGTCAGCGTGGCGGACCCGGTCTCGATGGGATAACGCAGCACGAGGTCTGCGTCATAGGTGAATTTGTTGAACTTGCCGCGACCCGTCAGCGCGGCGCCGCGAAGGCTGTCTTGCGCCCAGCTGCCGCTGGCGCGGATGCCGACGTTCCGGTGCAACCACACGGTTCCGTCGACCGAGCCGATCCAGCCCAGGCGCCAGTCGGCGGTTCCGGCCGGATTCAAATTGGCGGCCCCCGAGAGGCCGCCGAAGGCGCCGCCCAGGGTGAGCCGACTCGTCTGGGCGCGCAGCGCGGTGGGTGCGAGCGCCACGACGAGCGCCGCGGTGAGCGGGAGCAACGAACGCTTCAACATAGAGTCCTCCAATGAGACGAAAGGTTCATGGGGTCGATGCCCCGGGGTGACAACACCGTTGACGGCTTTCAGATATGAAGCAGCGCTGCACTGTCTATCAATGAACTATTGCGTGAAAAAAGTTCCCGCCTCACGGCGTGAACCCGACGCCCACGCCGAGCGAAGACACGTGATCGCGGTAGAATTCCCCATAGGGCGCCGGTCCGGTGTACCCCTTGAGCAGGACGCTCCAGCGTGCGCCGGATCCCGGCACGGCGAGCGGGTCCCCGAGCTCGAGTCCGGTCACGACGCTCCACCCCACCTGCCACTGCCGATCCTGGATCGACTTGGCGTCGAGCCCAGCCACCAGGCGACCGCTGAGACTGCGACCCAGTCGCAGCCACGACCGGGCCTGACGGTATTCGAATCCGCCGTGGAGCACGCCGGGCCTCAGATCGGCCGGGGAATGGGCGAAGACGTACCCACCCCCACCGTAGGCCCGCCAAGTGGGGGCTTGGTGCGCCACCAGCAGGTCCACCGCCTGGAACGTCAAATCCACCCGCTGCGCGTGCGTGTGCGCCATGTATTCGTCGCCCAGATGTGAGCTCTGGTGGAACAGGCGGAGGCGTGTCGCCAGCGTGCCGTGGCGGTACGTCACAGGAATTCCTACGATGTAGTCGGTGTTGAGCAGGTCAGTGGTCGACGATCCCATGTTGAACTGCGAAAACACGCCGGCGGTGATGGCGACCTGCCAGTCGGGGCCGCCCACGAGGCCGATGGTCTGGCCGAAGCCAACACTCCCCAGCCGCGACGCGAGCCGGGGCGAGCGGGCCCACAGGTACGTGGCGAAGAACTGCGGCTCGTTCGGGTCGGCGACGAGCGGCTGGAACAGGGCGGTCGCCCGCCCGCTGGGCACAGGAGCCTGGACGGCCGCCCCCGCCGAAGCGACGGCCACGGCCGCCGCCAGTTGCAACACGATTCCGCTCGCCCGCATCCGCCCCTCCCAGGGGTTGATAGTTCAGTAATGAAGGGTATTTTGGGAAAGTTCCCGTGGAACCTGTCAACCATCTAGCGCCTTTTCGAACTGTCATGAGTCCACCATTCGCGCACGACCCAGCCGACGCCACGCCGGACGAGGGCCCGGCGGTGTCGGGCCTTACCGCTATGCAAGCGCACGAGCTGGTGGCGTCCGGTCGGGGCGTGTTGGTGGACACGCGCGACGGGCGGCTGTTCGACAACGCCCACGCCGCGGGCGCTCTCTCACTGCCGCTGGCCCCGCTCGAAGCCGCGCAGGGGCGGGCGCCGGTCGGCGTGCTGCCCCCTGATCGCACCCTCATTCTTTACTGCGCGTGAGTGGACGAACGCTCAAGCGCCCGGGCGGCGCGACTGCTGATCGCGGCGGGATACGACGAGCGCAACGTCGCGGTGCTGCTGGGAGGGATTCGCGCCTGGTATCAGGCGGGGTACCCGCTCCAGAAATGGACCGATCGCGCGTGAGCCGCGCGGTCGCCCTGTGAGGGTCGTCGCGGTACTTTGCCAGCCATGGTCGACGTCTTAGGAGTCCTGCGCGCGGGTCTTGCCCCCCATTACAGCGTCGAACGGGAGATCGGGGCTGGTGGCATGGCGCGCGTGTTCCTCGCGGTCGAACGGCATCCGGCGCGCAAAGTGGCGGTGAAGGTGATGAACCCCGAGGTCTCGAGCTCCGAGTTTCGCGAGCGGTTCATCCGGGAAGTCGAGCTCACGTCGCGGCTCAGCCACCCCCACATCGTACCGATTCTCGCCGCGGAAGAATGCCTCTTCGTGCCGGATGGGCCCGACGGGCTGTGCTACTACGTGATGCCGTACATCGAGGGCGAGTCGTTGCGGGCCCGCCTGGAGCGGGAGCAGCGCCTGCCGCTCGATGAGGCGGTGCGCATCGCCCTCGAAGTCGGCGATGCACTGTCCTACGCGCACGGGCAGGGCATCATCCATCGTGACATCAAGCCCGAAAACATCCTCTTGTCCGGAGATCACGCCTGGGTGGCCGACTTCGGTATTGCGCGCGCGGTCAGCGCCGCGGGCGGCCACTCACTCACCGGCGGCAACCCGGTCGGCTCGCTGGCCTACATGAGCCCCGAGCAGCTGATGGGTAGCCGCGCCATCGATGCGCGCACCGACGTGTACAGCCTGGGGGGCGTGTTCTATGAGATGCTGGTAGGCGAGCCGCCGCTCCTGAGGCTCGCCGGCAAGACGCCGCATGGCGGCGCGGCCCTCGATGCGGTGCTACGAGCACAACGCGTGAGCCACCGGAGCGAGCGCTTCGTCAAGGAGATCATCACCCACGCGCTCGCGCCCGAGCCCGACGACCGCTTCCTATCTGTAGACGAGTTCGTGGCCCGCCTCCGTGATGTGCTGGGCAGGGGCCTGCGGCTGCCGCGGGTGCGCTGGAAGGCGGTCCTGCTCCTTGCCGCGGCGGCAGCAGCCATCGGCGTGGTCGGCGCAGTAATACTCGGGAGGCGCGCGCCGGCGCTCGACCCGAGGCGCGTGGTCGTCGCAGGGTTCGAAGACCTGTCCGGGGATTCCACGCTCGCTCCGCTGGGTCGCATCGCCGCCGATTGGGTCACACAGGCGCTGGCGCGCCGCGGCGGGCTGGAAGTCGTGCCCGGCGGCGCCACCGGCCATCTCGACGCCGCCGAGATTCGAGCCCTGGCCGCCCAGACGGGGGCGGGGACGGTCGTCTCGGGATCGTACTATCGTGATGGGGACTCGGTCCGCTTCCACGTGCAGATCATCGACGCGGCGCGCGGCACGGTACGGCGTGGCGTGGAGCCGATCGGCGCTCCGCGACGCGCGCCGACCGAGGCAGCCGAGGCGGTGCGCCACCGCCTGACCGCCGTATTCGACACGCTCTTCCTGCCTGCCACCCGATGAACCGGCCGCGGTAGCAAGTAACGATGCCGCAATATGTTACGTGGTATCACCGGACGCGGCGGGGGGCCTCTTGTGACTAAGGCCACCGTGGTGAATCCTGTGGGGCCGCATACTGCACGATGGTAGCACCCATGACCCTACGGATCCTGCTGCTCGAAGACGTGCCGGCGGACGCCGCGCTGGTCGAACGCCACCTGACCAAGTCGGGATTGGAGTTCATCAGCCAGCGGGTCGACACACGCGCGCGCTTTGAGGAGGCGCTGCGGGAGTTCGTGCCGGACATCATCCTGTCCGATCACGGCCTCCCGGGGTTCGACGGATCCGCCGCGCTCCAGCTCGTCAAGCAGCGATTCCCCGCCCTCCCCGTCATTCTGGTAACGGGCTCGCTCAACGAGGAGAAGGCGGTCGAGTTCATGAAGGCGGGCGCCGCGGACTACATCCTGAAGGACCACCTGACGCGACTGCCCGAAGCGATCCGGCGGGCCATACGGGAGAGGCTTCTCCAGGAGGAGCGCGAGCAAGCCGTCGCCGCGCTGCGGGAGTCGGAGGCGCAGTACCGCTCGATGTTCGAGAGCACGCCGTATCCCATGTGGGTCTTCGATCTGGAGACGCACCGCGTACTCGCGGTGAACAGCGCCGCGATCACGCATTACGGGTACTCGCGCGAGGAATTCCTCGCGCTGCGGATCGAGGACCTGCGGCCGGCGGAGGATATCCCGGCCCTCCATCGACACCTCGAGACCATGCCCTCCGACTACCATGCCGCCGGCACCTGGCGCCATCGCAAGAAAGACGGGACGCTCATCGAGGTGGAGACCAGCGGTCACGGAATCACGTTCGCCGGCCGGCGGGCGGAGCAGGTCGTGATCAACGACGTGACGGAGCGGAAGCGGCTCGAGGAGCAGTTCCGCCAGGCGCAAAAGATGGAGGCGGTGGGCCGGCTGGCAGCCGGAGTAGCGCATGACTTCAACAACCTCTTGACCGCGATCCTCGGCACGACCGAGCTGATGCTCGAGGATCTGCCGACGGACGATCCGGATCGCGAAGGCCTCCTCGATATCCGGAGCGCCTCGGAGCGCGCGGCCGTGTTGACGCGGCAGCTGCTCACGTTCAGCCGCCAGCAGGTGGTGTCTCCCCAGGTGCTGCGGCTGAACGACCTGGTCCTCGAGCTCGAAAAGCTGCTGCGCCGCCTGCTCGGCGAGGACGTGGCGATCCGGGTCGCGGTCGCGCCCGATTGCGGCGGCGTGAAGGCCGACCCGGGTCAGCTCGAGCAGGTCATCGTGAATCTTGCGGTGAACGCGCGCGACGCGATGCCGAACGGCGGACGTCTCACGATCGAGACAAAGAACGTCGATCTCGACGCCAATTATCCCACGGATCGGGTCACTATTCCCGCCGGGTCCTACGTCATGCTCGCCGTCACCGACACCGGGACCGGGATGGACGCGCAAACGAAGGCCCGGATCTTCGAGCCGTTCTTCACGACCAAGCCCGTCGGCAAGGGGACCGGGCTCGGGCTCGCGACGGTGTACGGCGCAGTGAAGCAGAGCGGCGGATACATCTGGCTGTACACCGAGGTGGGGCAAGGCACGAGCTTCAAGATCTACCTGCCGCGGGTCGACGCCGTGGAGCCGCAGCCGGTGGCGGACGAAGCGGCGGTGTTGCTCGACGGCTCCGAGACGGTGCTCGTCGCCGAGGACGAGGACGCGGTGCGCCAGATCATCGAAAAGGCGCTGCAAGCCCGTGGCTACCGCGTCATGGTCGCACGGGACGGGACCGAGGCCCTCGCCCTGGCCAGCGGTCATGCCGGGCAGATCGACCTGCTTGTGACCGACGTGGTGATGCCCGACATGAACGGCCGGGTGCTGTCACAACGCCTGACGCAGGTGCGTCCCACCATCAAGACGCTCTATCTGTCGGGATACACCGACGACGCGATCCTGCATCACGGCGTCCTGGAGGAGGGCGTGGCCTTCCTGCAGAAACCGTTTTCGCTCGGAGCCCTGGCACGCAAGGTCCGCGAAGTGATCGAGGCCGGCCTCTGAGAGACCTGCCCCTCGTCGCCCGCGCGCGGGGGCACGGTGACCGGCCGGCGATCATCGCCCGAGAAGGCACGTTCAGTTATCGCGACCTGCTCGACGCCTCAGCGCGCGTTGCCGCATGTCTGCTCGCCGGGCGTGAGGACCTCGCGGAGGCCCGGGTCGCCTTTCTCGCCCCCCCGGGTTTTCACTACGTAGCCACTGAGTGGGGGATCTGGCGGGCCGGCGGCATCGCCGTTCCGCTCGCCGTCTCTCATCCCCCCCCAGAGCTCGCGTACGTGATCCGCGACGCCGAGGCTGAGGTCGTCGTGGTGCACCCGGATTTCGGCGCCGTCATGCAAACCGTGCCCCTCCCGCCGATGGTGCGAACCATCACCACAGATGAAGCGGTCGGGACCGCGCCTCGCTCCTGGCTCCCTGAAGTAACGGACGGGCGGCGGGCCATGATGGTCTACACCAGCGGCACGACGGGCAAATCCAAGGGCGTGGTGACGACGCATGCGAACATCGTGGCGCAGGTGACGAGCCTTGTCACCGCCTGGGGGTGGCGGGCGGACGACTGGATCCTGCTCGTGCTGCCGCTGCACCATGTGCACGGGATCATCAACGTCCTCACCTGCGCGCTGTGGGCCGGCGCGCGCTGCGAGATGCCGCCGAAGTTCGACGCGGAACAGGTCTGGGCCCGGATCGCCGTGGGCGAGCTCACCCTGTTCATGGCGGTGCCCACCATTTACGGGAAGCTGATCGCGGTCTGGGAAGCCGCCGCGCCCGAGCGGCGCCGCGTCTGGTCGGCCGGCTGTGCCCCGCCCCGGATGCGGCTCATGGTGTCGGGCTCCGCCGCGCTGCCGGTGCAGCGGCTCGAGCGGTGGCGCGAGATCAGCGGCCACGTCCTGCTCGAGCGCTACGGCATGACTGAGATCGGCATGGCCCTCTCCAATCCGCTGCACGCGGAGCGGCTGCCGGGATTTGTGGGCACGCCCCTGCCCGGGGTGGAGGTGCGCCTGGTGAACGACGCGGGCCGCCCGGTGCCCAGGGGCACGCCGGGCGAGATCGAGGTCCGCGGCCCGACGGTGTTTCTCGAGTACTGGCGACGGCCGGATGCGACCGCGGCGGCGTTCCGGGACGGCTGGTTCCGCACCGGCGACGTCGCGGTCGTGGAGCGCGGCGCGTACCGCATCCTCGGCCGCTCCAGCGTGGACATCATCAAGACCGGCGGCTACAAAGTCTCGGCGCTCGAAGTGGAGGAGGTGTTGCGGACGCATCCGGCGATCGCCGAGTGCGCCGTGGTGGGCGTGGAAGATCCCGAGTGGGGCGAACGGATCAGCGTGGCGGTCGAGCCGCGCGGTGAGGCCGACCTGACGCTCGCCGCGCTTCAGGCGTGGGCCAAAGAGCGGCTCGCCCCCTACAAGATTCCGCGCGCGCTCCGGTCGGTGCCCGCGCTGCCGCGGAACGCGATGGGTAAGGTCACGAAGGGCGAGGTGACGAAGCTCTTCAATCCTTGAGTGTCAAGGAGCTGTCAAGGTTGTGCTGATCCTCTTGTGGCCCCCACCGCGGCCCGGCATGTTCGGCCTCTTCAGGGAACGTTCCCGACCTCCGGTCGCCTGCCGCCAGCGTTCACCGACACTCCCCACATCGGAGGCGACGATGACGTCTATCCGTCACGCGCCAGTGCGCGCGGTGCTGGTGCTGGTGCTTTGCGGGTCCTCTTCGGGCCTGGCCGCCCAAACTTCGCGGTCCGCGCTCGATCCCATCACCAGTGCCGTGATGAAGCACCCCATCACCACGTCCTCGAGCGTCGCGCGGGATCATTTCCTCCAGGGCCAGCGGGAGTTCGACCTGGCCCGGTTCATCGACGCGAATGCGCACTTCAAGGAAGCCGTTGCGGCCGATCCGAGCTTCGCGTTCGGGTACTTGAACGTGGCGTTCACAGCCAACTCGCTGGAGGAGTTCAAGCGCAACCTCGCGCTGGCCGAGCAGTACGCCGCGGGTGCCTCTGAGGCCGAGCGACTGCAGATCCAGATGGCGCGCAAGGGATTCGACAACGACCTGGCAGGGCAGCTCGCGCTCGGGAAGCAGCTGGTCGAGAAGTATCCCGACAGCCCGCGCGCCTGGCTCGCCGTTGCGGGCGTCGAGGGCGCGTTGAACAAGAACGATGAGGCTCGCGTGTCCATGGCAAAGGCGCTGCAGCTCGCGCCCCGCCTGTTCGCCGCGCACACCGCGCTGGGGACGTCCTACCTGTTCGGTGAGCCGCGCGACTTCACCAAGGCGCTCGAGCACATGCAGGAGGGCGAGGCACTGGCGCCGGACGAGCCGAATGCCCACATGTTTGTCGGTGATGCCTACCGGGCGCAGCGCAATCTCGAAAAGGCGCGCGACGAATATCTGCGGGGCCATGATCTCAACCCGCGCGATGCGATTCTGCTGGTGAAGCTGGGACACGCAAACACGTTCCTGGGTGATTACGCGACGGCGCGCGCGAACTACGATTCCGCCATGGCCTTCGGTCGGGCGAACGAGAAGGCGGCCTACGCGCCGTTCCGGGCGTACGTCAGCGTGTATGCCGGCGATCCTCGCGCGGCGATCGACGAGCTCAACAAGCTGGTGGCATCCGTGGACGGCATGGGCGTCCCCGACCCGAAGGCCAACAAGGTCGCAGCGCTCACCAACGTCGTGGTCATCGCGACTCACACGCGTAACCGCGCGGCCTCAGAGCAGGCGTTGAAGCAGCTCGAACCGTTACTGATGCAGCAAGCGGAAGAGGGAGGAAACCCGGCATTCAAGCGGGGGCAACAGGCGCAGATCGCGTACCTCGAAGGGTGGACCGCGGCGCGCCGCGGAGACTATGCGTCGGCCCAGAAGCAGGCCGACCGCATCACCCAGCTGCTCGCGCCGGACGCGAATCCGCGTAAGCTCGAGCCGATGCACCAGCTGGAGGGATTCATCGCCCTCTATCAGGGCAGGTATCAAGAGGCGGTCAGCCACCTGCAGCAGGGCAACCCGTTCGATCCGTACATCAAGTATCAGCTCGCCGTGGCAGCGGAAGGAGCGGGCGACGCGGCGCGGGCGAAGAAGCTGTACCGCGAAGTCGCGGACTACAACTTCAACGCGATAGGATTCGCACTGGTGCGAAAAGACGCACTCCAGAAGGCGAACGGAACGCTCTAGATCAGCGGCGGACGGCCGATGGGGTGGCGCTCCTGGACCTGGGCCGCCAGGGCCAGCAGCGCCTCTTCCCCGAACGGCCGGCCGACGATCTGCAGACCCACCGGCAGCCCGTCGGGATCGAGCCCGCAGGGCACCGATGCGACCGGGAGACCGGTGAGACTCAACACGAACGTGGGCGCGATCCAGTCCACGTACGTCTCCATTTTCCTGCCGGCCACCGTTTCAGGATAGTTCTGGTCCACCGCGAAGGGCGGGACCGCCATGCACGGGGTGAGCAGGTGGTCGAACTTCCCGAAGAAGTCGCGGAACAGGTGCCACATGCGGCCGCGCGCCGCTTCCGCGGCGCCTAGCTCCCGCGTGGTCGCGTCGAGCCCGGCGCGAATGTTACCCGCGACGTTGGCGCCGAATGCGTCGAGCTGCTCCATTCGCGGAAACATCTGCGCGACGAACCACAGCCCGCGCAGTGCGAGGAACGCCTTGCGCCCGAACGACAGGTCGAGGTCGATCTCCTCGACTTGCACGTCGAGCTCGCCGAGCCCGACGGCCGCCCGGCGGCACACCCGCTCGATGGCGGGATCGATCCCGATTCCGGCGATGTCGGGGCAGTAGGCGACCCGTAAGCCTTGCGGGATGCCGCGCGCCGCCGCGGCCACGAAGTTGCGGCCGGCGGTGGGCTGGGAGAGGGGAGAGAGCGGGCTCGGACCCGCCACGGCTTGCAGCATAAGGGCCACGTCCGCCGCGGTGCGCGCCATGGGGCCCTCGACCTGGAGCGTGTCCCACGCCCAGTCCGACGGATACGTCGGAACGAGCCCGACCGACGGTCGGAGCCCGACGACGCCGCAGAACGACGCGGGAATACGCAGCGACCCGCCCAGGTCCGTGCCCTCGGCGAGCATGATCATGCCGGTGACGAGCCCCGCCGCGCCGCCGCCCGTCGAGCCACCGGCGCTGCGCGTCGGGTCCCACGGGTTGCGCGTGCGGCCGAACACCTCGTTGAACGTGTTCCCACCGGCGGCGAACTCAGGACAGTTCGTCTTGCCGAGGATCACCGCGCCCGCGTCCCGCAGCCGCCGCACGACCAACGCATCCTCGGTCGATACGTGGTCCCGATAGAGCGGGGAGCCATAGGTCGTGCGGAGCCCCGCGACGGGCGTGACGTCCTTGATGCCGACCGGCAGGCCCGCGAGCAGACCCACCTCTTCGCCGCGCACCAGTCGCAGCTCGAGCTCGCCGGCGTCGTCGAGCGCCCGGGGGTTGAGGGTCACGACGGCGTTGACGGCGGGGTTGTAGCGCTCGACCCGCTCGAGGCACGCCTCGACCACCTCGACCGGCGAGACCTCGCGCGATGCGACGAGCCGGGCGAGCTCGGTAGCGGAGCGATCCGCTAGATCGTCCATTCTCCCATGAACGCGACGGTGCGGCAGAACGCGGCCTCGCCTCCCTTGAACTTCCACGGGAAGCAGCCGACGATGAGGCGCTTGTTCTGGAGCTCCGGCGCCTCGATCTCGCCGCCCAGGTTCTCGATGTGGATGCAGTCCTTCGGGAACAGCGCGTTGTGAGTAAGCTGGTAGGCGGAGTCGGGAAACATCTTATCGACCGCCGCCTTGCCGCCGAATTTGTGCTCTGCCTTGGCGCGCACCTTGTCGCACTGGCCGTGGGCACCCTTACCCAGGAAGCGTCCGATCGGCAGGTTCATCGGGTGGTCGGTGGACACGCAGTCGACACCCCACACATGGATCTTCTTCTCCAGCAACCACGGCACCAGATCGGGATGCGCGCCGGGGTGATAGTGGTAGTAGCGCTCCTCGTCCGGCGTGGCGCCGAAGTCCGCGTAGCGGTGCCATCCCGTGTGCAGCAGCAAGAGGTCGCCCGGCTTCACCTTCACCCGCTGCTCGATCATCTGCGGGGTGTACACCGCCAGCTCGTCCATTTCATCCCGCAGGTCCACGATCACGCCCGGCCCGCACAGCCACTCGAGTGGCAGCTCGTCGATCGTCTTGCCGGCCGTGACGAAGTGGCGCGGCGCGTCGAGGTGAGTGCCCATGTGATTCGAGGTCATGATGTACTGCGCGTTCACGCCGTGCTCGGCCTTGCGCTTGATGTATTTCACCTCGAACGGCGGATAGTACGGCCAGAAGGAGCTCCGCTCGTTCAAGGGCTGGGAGAGGTCGAAGATCTTCATCGTGCCTCCGTTGAAGCGTTCATGAGGGGATTCCGCCCGCGCGCTCGAACGCGCGCGCCAGCGCGCGGCGCGTGAGCACGGCCACCAGCTGACGGCGGTAGGCGGCAGAGGCGTGGATGTCGGACGGGGGATCCACGTCGCGCGTGGCCGCCGCGTCGCCCGCGGCGCGCAGGAGCTCCTCCGACGGGCTCTGGCCGGCGAGAACCTTCCCGGCCTCGGTCGCGAGCACCGGCCCATCGCCCACGCTCAGCAGGCTGAGTTTCGCCTCGATGCAACGACCCCGCGGGTCGAGCGTCACGACGACCGCGACCCCCACCAGCGCGTAGTCGCCGTGGCGGCGCGCCATTTCGAGGAACGCCGTGCCGCTCGAGGCGGGGAGCGGCGGCACCGCGATTTCGACCAGCAGCTCGCCCGGGGCGAGGGCCGTCTCGAGCATGCCCTTGAAGAACTCGCCCGCGGCGATCGAGCGCTCGCCCGTGGCGCTCTGCGCCCGGAACTGGGCGTCGAGCGCGAGCATCACCGCCGGCAGCTCAGCCGACGGGTCGGCGTGCGCGATGCTGCCACCCATGGTGCCGCGGTTCCGGATCTGGGGGTGTGCGATCGACGGCATCGCTTCGGCGAGGAGCGGCGCCGCGCGTGCCACGTCATCGTTGCGCTCGACGGCACGCTGCCGGGTCATCGCGCCGATCGCGACGCCGCCCGGCGCCGTGCGCACATATGCGAGCTCGGCGATCCGGTTCAGGTCCACCAGCACGGCGGGCCGGGCGAGCCGGAAATTCATGGCGGGAATGAGGCTCTGGCCGCCCGCCAGCGGCTTCGCGTCGCCGCCGTGCTCGTCGAGGAGCGCCAGGGCCTCTTCCATCGTGGCCGGACTGAAGTAGTCGAACGGTGCCGGCTTCATCGCGCCTCGTGAATCAGCTCGAACAGCCGATTGGGGCTGAGCGGGATCTCGCAGATCTCCAACCCCGAGCCGGCGAGCGCGTCCTCGACGGCCTGCGCGAACAGCGCGCCGGTGGGGATCGCGCCGGCTTCGCCCACACCTTTCGTGCCCACGGGGTTGAGCGGCGAGGGCGTTTCCCGATGGGTCGTCTCCACGTTGGGCACGTCGGTCGCCGTGGGGAGCAGGTAGTCCATGAACGAAGCGTTGAGCAGCTGCCCCTCCTCGTCGTACACGAGCTGCTCGTAGAACGCGTTGCCGATGCCGTGCGCCACGCCGCCCTGGATCTGGCCCTCCACGATCATCGGATTGATCACGCGGCCGCAGTCGTGCACCACGACGTAGCGCTTGATCTCGACCTGCGCCGTTTCCGGGTCCACCTCGACGATCATCGCGTGGACGCCGTTCGCAGTGCTGCCGCGATCGGGGCCGAAGTACGCGGTAGCCTCGAGGCCGGGCTCGGTGCCCGGCCGCACCGCGCCGCGCAGCGGATTCGCCCTGAGCGCCAGCGCGCCGAGCGCAATGCCGCCCTGCGGGTCGCCGCGCACGTGGACTCGCCCGCCATCGAGCACGAGATCCGCCGCCGCGGCTTTGAGCTCGCGGCTCGCCAGCTCGAGGATCTTCTCGCGGACTCGGACGGCCGCCGCATGGCAGGCGCTGCCGGCCACCACGGCGCCGCGACTCGCGAACGTGCCGGTGCCCCAATGGAACTCCCGTGTGTCGCCCGTGATCACGTGCACGTCCGTTACGTCCACGCTCAGGACGTCGGCCACGATCTGAGCGAACACCGTAAAATGCCCCTGCCCCTGCGTTCCCACGCCCGTCGCCAGCCGTACGCGTCCACTCGGCTCGACCGTGACCCGCGCACCTTCGTACGGTCCGATCCCCGTCCCTTCGACGTAGCACACCACGCCGATTCCCACGTGACGCCCCGCCGCCTTGAGCCGTGGCTGCTCCTCCCGCACGAAGCGCTGGTAGTCGATGACTTTGAGCGCCTCGTCGAGGGCGGGCTCGTAGTCGCCGGTGTCGTAAGTGAGCGGAGCCGAGTCCTGGAACAGGATTTCGTTGTTGAACGGGAACTGGTCGCGCCGGAGCAGGTTCTTGCGGCGGATCTCGGCGCGGTCCATCCCGAGCTCCTTGGCCGCGAAGTCCAGGAGCCGCTCGATCACGAACACGCCGTGCTGGCGCCCTGCGCCCCGCACCGGCGTAACGATGGTCTTGTTCGTGAAGACCGCGGTGAACTCGCTCTCGTAACTCGGGATGTCGTAGGGGCCGAGCAGCGTGCACTGGCTGTTGATCGGCACCGTGAGGCCATAGGGATCGTAGGCGCCGGTGTCGTGCAGGAAGACGTCCTTCACACCGAGGATCTTGCCGTCCTTCGTCACCGCGAGCTCGGCGTCGTGGATCTGGCCGCGCTCCTGCGTGGTGGCGAAAAAGTTCTCCTGGCGGTCCTCGGTCCATTTGACCGAGCGGCCCAGCCGCATCGCCGCCCATGGCACCAGCACTTCCTCCGGGTAGAACATCATGATCTTCGGCCCGAAGCCGCCGCCCACGAACGGCGCGATGACGCGCACCTGCGATTCGAGCAGGCCGAGCAGCTGGGCGAGGCCGTTCCGGATGGGGATCGGCGCCTGTGTGGTATCCCACACCGTCAGCTCCTCGGCGCGCGGGTCCCAGTGCGCCGCCACTGCGCGGTTTTCGATGGCGGCCGACGCGCCGCGATCGTAGCGGAACCGGCGCTTGATGACGGCATGGGCGCGGGCCTTGGCCCGCGCCCAGTCGCCTTTCCGCTGGACCGCGTGCGCTGCGAGGTTCGACGGCAGATGGTCGTGCACGCGAGGCGCCTCCGGGACTAGCGCGGCCTCGAGGTCCACCACGGCGGGGAGCGGGTCCGCCTCCACCACGATGTCGTCCAAAGCGTCTTCGGCCACGTACCGGCTCTCTGCCACGACCATCGCGATGGGCTCGCCCACGTGGCGCAGCTTGTCCTTGGCGAGCGGGACCTGGGTGCATGAGTTGAAGACGAGGCCGGCGATGGG
>Ga0137415_10001933_pt1 | contig 20660 bp, 19 predicted proteins | sample CZODoug3_1_1_16f_FD_183082 | JGI IMG/M metagenome (GOLD analysis project Ga0137415, IMG submission 183082) | Vadose zone soil fungal communities from Angelo Coast Range Reserve, California, USA - CZODoug3_1_1_16fungal (Hybrid Assembly) | ecosystem: Environmental > Terrestrial > Soil > Vadose...
TTTCGATGGGAAACTCTTCCACGAATATTACACACAGATGAAATTCGGAGTAACCATTGGAAAGCTGGAATCAAACCCAGTCATTTTGAAAACAGTTAGAAATTTAACAGATGCAATCAATGGCAAGTAGACATCATAAAATAAAAGTTCAAAATTCAAATCCATTTTTGTAACATGTAAATATTTTTTAAGGATTCCTTTTTATAGTTATTGTTTGCTTTTAGTTTTATTACTAATCATTAGACTTGGGCATAATGCATTTTTTGCTTTAAAATAATTGCAATAAATGCAATACATTTATTTATTTTGTTATAAATATAATGACAAATATTAATTAACGCAATTATAGAAGATAATGCATTAATGGCGTAAATATTGCATTTATTATAATAATAAAAAGTTTTATTATGCTATAAATGCATTAATTAATTTTTGGTTATTGAACTCTGGAACAAGTCAGAAAACTATTTAAAAGTCTGAAATTGAGAATTTATTTTATTCATTTTAATGATGGAGATAATTTTGAGCCCAGATTGAGCCTTGCTTCAAATTCAAAAGCACACAAAAATTATTCTAGGTTATATTTTTATATAATTAAATAAAGAATAAGTTCCTATGAATAATTTTCTATGTTTCTTTTAGGATTTCATCATCAGAAAATAAATTTCATCATGATTTTGCTTGAAAAAGGAATAATAGTAGTAATGTAGGAATTTTGGAATAGGAAATTTCCATGCGAATGTGAATCGAAAAAGTGTATTTTTGTACCCTGTTTTGATTTGACGTACTTTGATGGAACTTTTAATCGGCGACAGACTGTAACGTGCTGCCGCCTGGTGAGATAAGTCTTATCGCTTAATTCAATTAGCGGAATAATTGAATTACACTAAATATTTATTTGTTTATTGAGATTAAATTGATATGATTTAATTTGTGTTATGATATTTGATATTGAATTCGATTAGATTAATAAGGAAATATTTTTGGTTTAATAAATTAGTTTTTCCACAAGGAAATTTGTCTGAATTGATAATATTAATATACTTTATTTATTATGATATTTGATAACATTACAATAAATATTTATTTGGATTAGATCATATTTTATTGAATTTGTTTTTCGATCATATTAATTCAAACAATTTGCCTACGGATGGTAGGCACAATGATTGAATTAATATAGTTTAATTTATGATATTTGATATTTCATATTACATTAATATTTTATTGAAAAGTTTAATTGATCGACAAAATTTCTTATTAAAGTTAACTTAACCGAGTATAAAGATTTAAGTTAAAATATTAATGAAAATTAATTTTTATATTAGAATTAATTAATAATTGGTAATATTTTGATATTTATGTTTAAATTTTGATAAATATGTGATTTAACTAGAATTCTTAACTTTATTTACTATGTTCAATAAATCATTATTTAACAGATGTCAAATTATATAAATACGATGATATTTGATGATCATTTTACAAAAAATAAAAATGGATTATATTGCATTATTTTGTTCGACTATAAAAGGAATAATTTTTTTACCATTTACTTTATTAAAAGTTTTAAGTTTATTTATTTTATTTTTGTTTAACTAAATTAAAATAAAATAAAATGGATCCAGTTATCTCTGTTATGGAATGCTCATCGGCATGTATCGATCCGACAATTACCGAGGAAATGTCGATTAATTTACCGTCAGAAGCAACAGAAGGATTGCCTGTGTATTCAGTTGGAGATGAGTTGATATACAAGGGAACATCTGAATTTTATCGTTTACCATCTAATTTCGGTTTTCCTGATAATTACCCCCAATATGAAAAATTCAATCAAATCTGGGGAGGTGATGCTGTTAACAGATTTGTAAAGGAAAAGATTGAAAGAGACGAGTGGAAAAAAAATCTGGATGAATTTTTGGCAAAGGGAAATACTGTCAAAGATTGCTGTGAAGATCCACCAGCAAAAAGGTTATGCAAGATTGATTTACCAGCTAAAGATATTTTAAAATTTGTCTATCTTTCCCATAATGCGCTTCCGATCACAAAGGCCTACCAGTATTCTGCCGGATATGATTTGCGCAGGTATAATTTAATTTTGAAGTTAAATAAATTACTTAAAATTAATAAAAATATTTTATTATTAGTCCAGTTGAATTTGATATTGAAGAAGGAGGTCTTGGATGTGTTGATTTGGACATCGCTATCCAAATTCCAACCGGATATTATGGACAATTAGGTAAAATAATTTAATAATTAGATAAATGTTAATAGCTTAAAAATAACTTATTTAAATTTTTAGCAACTAGATCAGGACATGCAATGAACGGAATACTCATTGTTGGAGGGATAATTGATTCGGAATATCGTGGAAACATAAAAGTTCTGGTGAGAAATTTAACCACTTTGGAGAAAAGAATTTACAGAGAGGAAAAAATCTGCCAATTATTAATCATTCCGATCGCTCATTTCCATTTACAACATGCTAAGGTATAAATTATTATATTTTGAATATTTATAAATATTAATTTGACATTATTTTAATAGGAGTTGGATAATTCTATCAGAGGTTCGAGAGGATTTGGAAGTAGTGATGTGAATATTGATTGGTCTATATTAAGAGAAAAGAAAGTAAATACTAATAACAGTGAAGATGAAAATGATGTCGGATTAGATTTGACTGTTAAAACATAAATAGTTTATTTTAAGTTAATTTACAAAATTATTGAAGTAGAAAGTAGGAGTTAGTTATATTTGTTATTTAGTTTTAATTTAACAATGAGATTTATGTAATGATATTTTGAAATAAAATAATTATATATTGAAAATTATATATTGAAAATTATTAGACTATAGCTATTAAAATATAATAGCTAGTTACTTAGCTTTTAAATATTGAATTTAATGAATTTAATAGTTATAACTATAAAATAAAAAATTTTACAACAATATTTTATTAATACCGAATTATTTATTAATACATAAATTATTGAACAACACATAGCTACTGTTTTTTAAATTTCGTGCGAAAAAGTTAACCTTGATTTTTTGTTTAACTAAACAACAGCTGATTTTAAATTTTTATATTTAATTGAGAAATATGGCTAATATTTTTTAAAAATCAATTTATTATTAGCTATAGTTATTTGATATTAAGAAATTGATAATTAAAATAGTAGTTAAATGTCAAAGATTAGTTTAACATCAGGTTAAGTAATTCAATATTGAATAAAATCACGGTTAAAGTTAATAAATTTTGATTTTTACCGTGATTTTAATTAATATTGAATTACCTATAGGAATTGTTAAATTAATCTTTGGCATTTAATTAGTTATAAACAAAATTATGAAATATTGAACTTGTGATAAATTAATTAAAAGATAGCTATGGAATTTAATATTGATTAAAATTTAGCTTACCTAGGTAGCTATTGTTAAACTTATCTTTGACATTTATAAACAAAATTATGCAATAATGAACTTGGTATAGTGTGATTAGAATGTGAAGGTAATTTAATATTGATTAAAATATCAGTTATGATAATAATCAATTTAGTTACAATTGAAAAATATTATAGGTATTTTAACATTTTATTTGTTCATGTTTAACCGTGATTTTAATCAATATTAAATTACCTAGGTATTGTTAATCTAATCTTTGGAATTTATCTTTGGAATAAAATAAATAAGATATCGAACTTATCATAAATAATTTAATTAGAAACAATAATTTTAGCCCAGATTTTAATATTAAATTACTCAGGTAGCTATTGTTTCTAACTAAAGTAAATAATAGATAGTTTGATATTTTATTTAGATTTATCAATTTTCTTTAACTTAATCGATTTAATTTGCATTAGCAATGAATTTTCTTGTGATGTAGACTCACCCGATTTGTTTTCCTTTTGTGAGTTGATTTCCACTGTAACATTAATTTCAGGTTGCTCTAACGGATAAGGCGGAAGCGGAAGATCTTCTGAAACACTTTCTGGCAGAATTTCATCTGTATTGACTAGATTTACCATTTCAAATTCACCATCCTCTATATCTGATTTTCGATGTCTTTTATCTGGTTCGAATCTCTTTCTATTATTCATCTTGCAAACAATGTAGCAGCTCAACATTAGAAGGTTTATGACAATTAGCAGCATTAAATATTTCAGTTTATCCAATTCACATTTTATCGATCTGCAGTTCAGATTGAACAAATCTGCCTCCAGCATGTTTATAAATGATTTTGGGTTTGTTGTTGTTGTTGTTGTTGTTATTGGTAATGGATGGGATAGTGAATTGCTTGTGGTTATTTCAGTTAAACCAAAGGTGAATGGTGATGATTTTGTTTGAACAATTCCACAAAAGTATTCGTCTTTGTATCCCCATTTGTCTACTAACTGTTAATTATAAAAATTTGGATATAGCTATAGATAATAATTATAACTATTTATTAATTTTAAAATATAGCAAAATAATTTATTAATTACTTTCTGTTGTAATCCATAGTTTACTTCGAATGAGCAATTGCTGTTAACATCGGCACATATTTCGTAAAAATTTCTTGTATTTTGTCTGATTTCACAGCCTAAAATACATTTATCCCCGCAAATAAAAGCAGTACTGCATAACACAAAATTAAGAAATATTGATATAATTGAAATTATCATTTTAATATCCATTTTGATATTCGTTTTATAATATCTGATTAAAATCAAATATTTAAAACTGTTTAAAAATGTTAAAAAGTTAGTCTTATTCAGTTTGAAATAGCTATAATCGGTGCAAACTGTTTAATAGTAAACAAAATGATGAAATATTTTGATTTTTAACATTTTTGATTTTTAAAAAGTATAAAAGGACAAAATTTTTTAAGAAAAAATATAAAGTTTTGGTGAAATAAATTTTACAATTTATTAAATTAAAATGAGTTTAATTTTAAATGAAAGTGATGATGATTTTGAACCGCCATGTGTTAATGACATTTTATTCGATTCTGATGAGGGAGAAACATCGGAGATTGAATGGCCAGAAGTCGAAGATAAATTAGTGACAAAAAAACCAAAATCAGTAAGTTTAAAATTTTCAGGTTTAACATTTTAATTTTAACAGTTAGATAGAATAATATTTGCGGCTAATAATTAAAAAATAGTTGTTTATTAATATTTTTGTAAATATTTATGTTTAAACGAATAATTTTGTTTAATGTACTTAATTAGATATTTTAAAATTTCATAAATAATCAAAACTATCATAAATAGTCAAAACTATTATAAATTTATTTTGCTATTTTGATTATAGCCATCTAGATAATTGCTATAAAGTAAATAAAATATTTAACTTTCAGTTATTTTTTTAAATATTAGAAGTCAACTCGAGGACAATTTCAAAGTGGAACTGCTTCAACATCTGGTCTACAAAGGGGAGGAAGAGGTAAATAATAATATTTAAATAGAAATATATAAGATAAATATTTAATTTATAAAATGATTAATTAGGTGGTAAAAAAACTTCAGTCAAATCTTTAACCGAGGAGTTAACAGACAGTGATCAAGCGCAATCACCCAAAAAACGTGGTCCAAACAAAAAGAAGGATCCTGTTATTAAGAAGGTTAAAGCGGTTATTGCGAACAAAGAAGAAACCGATGTTGATATATCGGATCTGATATCAACATCAGATGAGATTCAAAGAGCAGCCTTAGCTAAGGAGGCAATACCTACTCAACAACTAGCCAACTGCGCATCGAATTGGAAAGTGCTTCATAAATCAGCATTTGGTAAATATCTTTGCGAAATTTCTGCATGCGTGGGGAATAATGATTCTCCATCAATATTCTTTAGTTTGAAATTCATTCTATTGAAATTAGGAAATAGTGTTAGGTATGGAGCAGGAATTTATATTCCTGTTGGGGGTCTTTCTCAGTTGTTGAAAGTTTTAAACTTTATTAAGGGAAACATTAAGAAAAATCCGGATTTTCTTGTGTTTGAAGCTGATCAAGCCGATGGAGGTTTCGATTCTAAATTTAGTATTAATTTAGACTGTGTAACTTCCATCGTCCATGTTTCAGTTAGAACATTTGAAAATAAGGAGCCGGTTTTATTTTTGAATCAAATAAAAGAGGAAAAAACCACAAGATATGGAAGGAAAATTGCTGCTGTAACTAGACAAATCGAATTTGACATTCGTCAGGATTTTAATAATTTGATTAAAGCTGTTAATGAACACGAGGAAAAAAGGAAAATTAATAATTGGGAATAGACTTTCAATAGACTTTCAATAACTGAGAATAGCTTAAATTTATAATGGATTCTCTTAGATTTGTTAACAAATATAAAAATATTCGTAGATTAGTTAGGCCTATTTATTTAGGAACTACATTTTTAGATAGAGGGTTTTATAATATTAAATTAAAAAATAATAAAGTAAACACTAAATTTACAATATATAGATCAGAATATTGTATTAAATTTTCATTAGAAGAAGTTCCACCGCATAAAATATTAAAAGTTTTGTTATATTGTTTTCAAGAAATTTTTTTTATAATTCAGAATAATAAGCTATCTGAATCTGGTAGTGACGGAATTCGAATTGTGCTGGAAGCTAATTCTTTAAAAAATCCGATAAACTTGCGATCAGTTAATCTATCAAAAAATGGAGCTGAAATTTTAATTGAAGAAATTGCAAAAACAGTTCAAAGTAATGAGAGTTTACTTATAGATGAGACACTTAAAGTTACTTTTATAAGTTCTAAAATAAACTTAAAAGCTTTAAAAAATATATAATTATTTACAATGCCTAGAATTAGTGAAAAAAATTTAATATCGTTAGATAATGATCCAGACTTATTTAATCAAACTAAACATTCAGTTCTTAGAGTGGGTAATTTTTCATCTAAACGATTTAATATTGTGTTGTGTGTTTTAGTAGCAAGTGTATTTTTCTTTAAAAATAAACACTGTACAAAATATAAAAGATTGATTTTAAATAAAAAAAGACATTACAATCAACGACAATTTGGTTTGAAGTTTCTTAGACAATATCCAAGATTAAAAACTTTAAGTGATTCTGCAATATTTATTGCATTACAAACAATTTTTCAATTTAAATTTCGAATAATTGTGTTTGTAAATAATCAAAAAAATAATATAATATTTAGTGGAAATAGTGATGCTTCAAATTCTGTTTTTATCTGTGAAGATAAAAATAGAAAAGGATTTTATTACATATTAAAAAAACCTGGTAAATATTTTGGATTCAGATCATTTTGTTCTAAATGCGTTCAATTTGCATATAATAAAAAGAATCATTTTTGTGTTCCGATATGTCCAAAATGTTTTGAATCTAATTGTTCTTATTCAGGTCAATATAAATATTGTGATAAATGTAATAGGTTTTTTCTTAGTAAAATTTGTTTTAATAACCATATTACAAATAAGACCTGTGATAATAAACATAAATGTTTAAAATGCAAAAAAGAATATATACCTAACAAAATTTTTCCACATGTTTGTCAAAATAATAGATGTGATAAATGTTATGGATTTCATGAAATTGGACGTTGTTTTGTAAGAACCGGTCATGAATTAGGATCTAATACTTTATCAATTCCGATTATTAGAAAAATAATTTATTTTGATATTGAAACAGTTCAATGTAATGATGGTGAATTAAAACCTATTTTATTAGTAGCCTATTATTTGTGCTCAAAAACATTAAAATTTGTTTTTCGTGTTTTTAATTCATCAAATGTAATTAAAGATTTTATCGATTTTCTATTTCAATACAATCTTGTTTCAAAAAAATTTATTTTTCAAAATTATATTGTTATGGCTCATAATTTTAAAGGATTCGATGGTATTTTTATCATAAATGAATTGCATAATAGAATGAATTTTAAATTGGATGTAATTTATGATGGAACTAAATTACAGACTTTAACAATTAAAAAGATTAATATCAAATTTTTGGACTCAATGAATTTTATTCAAACTTCATTAAGATCTATGAGTCAAATGTTCGGTCAAAAACAATCAAAAAGTTTTTTTCCTTATGCTTTACTTACACCGGATTTGATTAATTATAAAGCATATTTACCAGAAAAAAAATATTATGAATTTGATCAATTAAAAGAAGATGAACAAATAGATTTTCATAATTTTTACGAAAAACAAAAACGAATTTATGGTAACGGAAAAAAAATTTTTGATTTAAAAAAAGTTTTATTAAATTATTGTAAACAAGATTGTATTGTTTTAGCAAATTGTATGGAAGAATTTAGGAAATTGGTCTTGTTAAAAACAAAATTTGATCCTTTTGAAAAAGATTTGACTTTACCAGGAGTTGCTTTACGAGATTTTATATTTAACTATTTACAGCCACATTCCTTATCAATAATTCCAGCTAGAGGATATTTTGCTTCATCTAATCAAAGTTACAAAGCTCTTGAATATATCGCCTTCAGATCATTTCAACTTAAAACAAATTTTCAAACTGTGAAACATAAATTGGGAGAATATAAAATTGGACAATTTCAATTAGATGGAATAAGTCATGAAAAAAAACTTGTAATTCAGTATATGGGATGTTTTTTTCATGGATGTCCTACATGTTTTCATTTTACTGATTATAATTCATTTAAAAATACTTCAATGAAGACTTTATATTTAGAAACAAAAAATAATGAGATGGAAATTAAATATTTAATGAAGACACTTTTACCTAAATATACAATGGAAACTATTTGGGAACATAATCATGAATTATTAAAAAAATCAGATTATTATAAATCATTTTTAAAGTCAAATTATACAAATACATTAAATAGTAAAACAGATGCTACAATTAGTGAACGTGGATTTTTTTATGGAGGGCGTGTTAATTGTTTAAAATTTTATTTAAAAAATAGAAAATCACATGAGATTCGCTATTATGATATAATTTCATTATATCCCTATGTCTGTAAATATAAATCATATCCTAAAGGTCAGCCTGAAATTATTCAAGAAAATTTTAATAAATCTCATGGTTTTTATTATGGAATAATGAAATGTAAATTACTACCTCCAAGAAAATTATTTCATCCTATTATTCCTTCACGAATTAATAATAAACTGATATTTACTTTATGTCGTACTTGTGCAGAAACTTATCAAAAAACTAATTGCTATCATCAAGAAGAAGAAAGATGTCTTTATGGGGAATGGGGAACACCAGAAGTTTATCGAAGTTTAGAATTAGGATATAAATTAAAAGAAATTTATTGTGTTATTCATTATAAAGAGAGATTTGAATATGAAAATGAAAACCAATCTGGTCTTTTTGGAGGATATATTAATAATTGGCTAAAAGAAAAAGTTCAAGCATCTGATTATCCACAATGGGTTAAATCTGAACAAGATAAAATTGACTATATTGAATCTTATTTTCAACAAGAAGGAATTCGATTAGATAAAAATAAAATAAAATTGAGTCCTGGGGAAAGATCTTTGGCAAAATTATTATTAAATTCTGTTTATGGAAAAATTTCAATGGGGACAAATAAACCGAAAACAATATTTATTGATCAGAAAGATCAATTTGTTAATATGATGATGGATGATACTTATGATATTAAATATTATGACATAATTAATGAAAATAGACTGATGATTAATTTTGTTCGAACAAATGCTGGAATTGAAACTAATTATAAAGGTAATCCGATTGTTGGTAGTTATGTTACTATGTGGGCTAGAATGATATTAGTTGAGGTATTATTGATATTAGGTGATAGAGTGGCATATTTTGATACCGATTCGATAATTTTTACTCAAAAACCAGGTGAATATGAACCATTATTAGGTGATAAATTGGGAGACTGGTCCAATGAAATTCCTGATGGTGTAAAAATTTTAGAATTTGTTGCAACAGGACCAAAATCCTATAGTTTGAAATTATCAAATGGAAAAAGTATAGTGAAAGTGAAAGGAATAACGAGAAATTATTCAAATAGAGAGAAAATTTCATTTGATAGCCTAAAGAAATCAGTTTTTATAATGACTGAAAATAAAAGTAATGAATTGACAGACGGAATAATTGTTACAAATAAACTTCACTTTTGTAGAGATAAGGTTAAAAGTAAAATATCAAATAAACCGATGTCAAAGAAATTGAGTTTTAAATATACAAAAAGAGTAAAATACAGTAACAAAAATGATCCATTTATTACTTATCCTTTTGGCTATCAATTTGATTAAATTAATATTAAAGGTGATTAATAGTGATATTTATGTAAATATTGAGTGTAAATAAAATAAATAAAAATAAATCAAACATATCTATATTATTTTAAATTACAATTTTATTTCAAATTTTATATAAATTAATATTAATTAATTTTGTTCCCAATCCATAATTTCAGAAATTGAAGCATCTATTTGATCAGGTTTTGTTTCTTTTTCTTTAATTTTTAAACGATTTAAAATGTTAGAAAATTCTTTAAATCCTTTAATTGATTTTGATTTTGCTTTATTACTTTTTGTAGCATTACCAATTAATTTAATTATATTCGATCCAGGAATTACAACATCATTTACAATAATTTCTTTTTTTTTATTCCATCCTATTTCCGAATCAGATGATTTATTTTTAATATCCCTTAATAATTTTTTACCTTTTAGTCTTTGAGTATGATGAAGTTGTTTTATTATTTCATCGTTCTTAATAAATCTTTTATCATTTAAATAAAAATCATCAATATCAATATTATAAAACGGAAAAGAATCTTCTTTTTCAGTTTCTAATTTTTCATTAGCTTCTTTTTCAGCTTCTAATATTTCATCTTCATTTTGTGTAGTATCCGGTATATCTAATGTATCACCCCAAAGTTCTTCTTCTTCATTATCTGTTATTTGTGTACCTTGTTTTTCATATTGCTGATATTTATCATCGGTATCAGTTTTGAATTGTTGAGAGTCATCTTTCATTTTAGGTTTGATTTGTTGAGATTTATCTTTCATTATAGGTTTACTATGGGTCACAACTGGGGTTAAATTAAAAACTTTATCTCTAAAAATTAAATATCTCTTTATAGCATGAATATAATTTGATACTCTTTGATCCTCATTCAAATTATTGTCATTAAGAATATCAACAATTTCTCTACTTAAATTTGATAAAACTGTAACATTAGCCGGTTGATTTAATGTTTTTTCCAAGGCTTTATTATCTTTATAATTTTGATAAAAATCACTTGCACTTGTCCTTGTATTTGAATTTGCACTTGAATTTATTTTATCATTTTGATAAGGAACTAAAGCCATTTTTCTAATAAATTTAAAATTTTTATTTTCAGATCCTGTTAAATTATCATATGGAATTAAATGATATTTCATGTTAATTCATTGCAATTTTTTCCTTATAAAATCAATAACAAATGGTAAAACAGAAGATAAAAAAATTGGAAATAATCCATCACCTTTTTGATTTAATATATGTTTTTTCAATTTTATTGATTTTGATTTTGTTTTCAATATATCAAATGATTTTTTATATGGTTTTAACTTTTTAACAATGTCTGATTTTATTGGAATATTTCCAATACATAAATTTTTTATTATTTCACATAAACACTTTACTTGACCACCTGTTAATTTTTTCACAAATTTTGATGAATTTTTACATTTTCTATATTTTTCTTCAAATGATTTTAAAAATGTTTTATTTTTAATCAAATTTTTATATTGTTTTTTTACCATTATTATTGATTATTTTGGAATATAAACTATACAAGGTTGTGGATCTGTAGGTAATACATTTGTTTTTAATCTTAATTTTTCTGGTGTTCTTTGTTTAAAATCAATAAATAAATAAGAAAATGGTCTAATTACAGCATCATCATAAGCTTCGATTAAAGCATTACTTTTATCTCTATACATTTGTCTAGCTAAAAATCCTATTTGTTGAGTATTTCTAGGATTTTTAAAATATATCATATAATGAGCATTAATATTTATTGTTCTACCATAAATTCCTTGTTGAAATATATTTTGTGTTAATAATATAATTGTTAAATTTGAATGACTTGATCCTTTTGTAAATAAATCACTTATTTTTCCTGATTTAACTGCATCTGACATTAAATCATCAATTATTAAACAATTAACTATATCTGAATTAAATTTCAAATTATCATCAATTCCGTTTATTAATTCTATATTTGGATAAGATTGTTTTAATTTAATAAATGTCTCCTTTAAATATGTTCCATAACAATAAACTAATCGTTGAATAGGATGACTAAATGTTTTTGAACTATGAAGTAACATGTTTGTAACAAAATGAGTCTTTCCAGATTGTGTACTTCCAGCTATGACAACAGTACATGGATGAATAAATGGAATAATATCCTTTTCGTTATAAATTTCTTCTCCCATTACACTTTATTTTATTTAAATTACACTTATATACTGATTTTTCTAAGTGTTTTAGTTTATAATTTTTTATTTTAAATTTTGATTTTACAAAATTTAAAACATTACAATCATTTAAATCAACATTATTTATATAATATCGATTAATTATTGTTGCTAATCCATATTTTTTACTACATTTCTTATAGGCATAAAATAAAACATGAGCACCACACACCTTTGAATCACCTTGCAATGATTTATTATTATATGTAATATTCCATTCATTTTTTGAATTTAAGAATTTTTTAAATGATTTATGATAAGCAAAAGGAGATTTTCCTAATGAATCGAAAATTTCTAAATTTTTTCCATTTGTCAAAAAAAATAATAATAACCAATGTTTTCCAGGTCCTGATGAAATATCAGTATTAATAATATAAAAACACGGTGATTTTATATTATAATTAGGAATATTATCAATCGAAAAAATTCCACCATAATATGGTTTTGTAACTTTACAACTTTTCAAACACTTATCAATTGTTATTCCATCCATTTTTATTTTTAAAATAATCAAATAATAATTTTTAAATATAAATTAATTAAACAGTATAATCTACAGCTACATCACCATTTAATGTAATTTGCATTATATGTTTACTTTCTCCATAAATAAATAAGTTAATATTACTAGTTAATGCTGTTGAAAATTTACAATGAAAACTAACTGTACCTTGAATTGCACTATTAAAAATATTTGAAGATGCTGACATATCTGCAGTTAAATCCCACATAAAAAATGTAAAACCTTTTTTATATTTATCAAGGGTTATTCCATTACTTTTATTTCTTCCCCATAAATCTAAACATTCTAACATATCTTCATAGGGAGCTAAACATTTTCCTGCAGGAAAATCAGGTTGATATGGTTGAGATGGATATTGAACTCCATCTTTTAAAATATATAAATTATTAATATGATTATGTTTAAAATAAAATGGATTCAAAGAATAATCACCCTCATACGCTCTAACATCAATCATTAAAGCAATAATTCGAGCTGGTATTCTACCAAGAAAAATATTTTCTAAATCAATAGCTTGGCTTCCAGTTGCTACATTATATACTTTAGTTTGAACATTATTAATAATATAATTAGCTGGAGTTTTTAATAACATTGTTGCATGAGCCATTAATAAATTACTTGTTGGTTTAATTTTAAAAACTTTTAATTTTATATCTTCAATTTTAAAAACTACAGGTGATGAGTTAGCAGCAGCTCCAGCTGCTCCAGTATTTGATTGAGATGCTCTCATGGTATAAAATTCAGGTTTAGATCTTGTTAATTTTAAAGCAACTTTTACATTTCCTATTATATATCGATCTATATTAAAAGCATCTAAATGAAGTTTATCACTCATTTGAATTGATTTTGAACCTTTAGTAAGATTATGTCTTATTTTAGCTCCTGGATTTTCATCACCATAAGTTACTGAATTAAAATTATCAGCAGCATCTTCATAATAGAAACTAGTTTGTAAAGTAGAATCTTTAGCAGACTGATTGAAACTTAATAATTTTTCAAGATATGCTTTATAAGGATAAGTTTGGGAACCATGAGTTATTTGTTTATCATTTAATAAAACATCAGCTTGTTTAAAAAGAGCATGAAATAACAAGTTTACAGGACAATACATTTCTTCATCTTTTAAATCAGCATTTGTTGATGAATTAACAAATTTTCCTGTAATATGTAATTTTGTTTTACTTAAGTCAATATATTGATCAGCAATTCCTTCTATCAAAAATTCAATAACCTCACTATTTTCAATAGGAGCACGTGGTTGAAACCATATATATTTTGATTCAGATATTTGTTTAGATGTTAATGGTGGAACAAAAAAATCCATTTCAGATTTCATTCCTTCTACAGGATTAAACATTTTTATGCAAAAATATTATGTTTCTTATTTCGTTTTGATTTTCTTTTTTTTGTTTTTTTTTTAATTCTTCTTTTAACCTGTTTTTTTACTTTTTTTCTTCGTTTTGGTGATTTATCGCCTTTAGTACTTTTTCTTTTTCGTTTTCTTCTTCCACTACCTGATTGATCTCTTAAAGATATAGCAGCGTCTTCTAATAAATTTGAGCCAGTTTCACCAAAACGTTGTTTTAATGATTGTCCTATTCGTTTTCCTTCTAATACATCACTTCCAACATTTAATCCAGTTGATAATAATGCTTTTCCTATCTTTTTAACTGAATCTGATTGAAATAATGGTGTAATTGCTCGAAATAAACTTGAAAATATAGAACCTAATCCGTTTCCTCGTTGATATATTGGGCCTTTAAATGTTGAAATTCCTGGATGAATATGTCCAAATCCAGCTTGGTTTTTATAATATCGTAGATAATCTTCATACGAAGCGTCAAAATGCATTATGTTTTTAAAATATTTTTTCTAATAAATTTCTTTTTTTATTTCATTAAAATATAATTTTATTGAACTTTTCTAAAATGTAATTTACAAAGCGATTTTCCACCATTAAATTCAATTTCTTCATCAGAATCGGATTTAATAACAATATGTATTTTTGTTATATATTTAACATTTAAAGGTTTATAATGAGTTTTATTTGAATAATTATGAACAACTATATTAACTAATCCTACTGGTAAAACTCTTAAAAGATTAGCTTTTGTATCACCAACATGCTCTGGTAAAATTAAATCACAATAAACAAAAAATCCATTACATCCTCTATTTATATCTATACTTTGATAACTAATATTATTACTAAATACATTTAATAAAGAAATATCACTACAATATGGTAATGGATAATCCAAATCAAACATTTTAAATCCTAACATTCTGCCAAGACTATTTTCAGAGTTAGGAAATGTTATATTAAAAAATTGAGCATTTTCTGAAATTATTTTAACATTATTAGACGGAGTAAGAACTATTATAAGATTTTTTTTACATTGATAAGGAAGATTATCATTAATAGCAGAAACTAATATTTTAGGAGATGAATAACTTCCTTCAGGTAAAAAACATATTTTTGATTTAGATACTAAATTTGAAATTCGACGACTTGATTTTTCTAATCCTGAACCTATATCAAAAGTTGGTGGAAAAATATAAATTTTCTGATCAAATAAATAATATTTATTTTCATTTTCCATTCCATCCATATTATCGTACTTATTAACAATAAAGCTATCACCTATTGGTCTATATAAATCTTCAGGTAAACAATTAAACAGTCTTGATAAATATATACTATTTGAATCTAAATTAGTATGATCAAATAAAATAAACCAACCTTTTTCTATATTTATTTCGAAAATAGGACGAGTTTCATTATTAATTTTAGAGCTATTTTTTAAATCAATAATAATTGAATTTTTAAAAACACTTTTATTAGCTAATTTTTTAGTTAATGTTAAATCATCAAAAATATCGGACAATTTTTGAAAAAATTCAAATTTTGTTATTCCTTTATCTTTTTTTGGAAAGTCAATTGTAATACAATGTGTATCAAAAAAAGTTTTTACTCCTGGAGGAGTTAAATGTTTAATTTGACTGATATATTCAATATCAATAATTTCAGATTCTTGATTTAAAAATGTAACCTTAAATGAATTATTTGAAAGATTTATATTCTGCCATTTTGTAGGAATATGAATTTCGCTTAATCCAACTTCCCAATCATCTGTTAATTCAATTGGTGGATTCATTATTGTAATCCAATTTGATTGTGTATTGTCAGGAAAATATTTCATACTTGCATTAGAAGGAAGAGTGACATAAAAATTATTCGCCATTGTTTATATAATTTTGTAATTTTTTACACTTGCCTGCGGTTCCCATGTGTTACTGGATTCAGGATATCCTAACCATTTAATTAAAACTTCTGGCCTTTTTCCTTTAAGTTTTCTTTTTCTAACAATTTTTTCAATAGTATTATTTTTTTTGAAATTTTGAATATTTGATTCAGGCTCCCAACTATTAGCAGAATCCGGATAACCTAACCATTTAATTAAAACTTCTGGTTTTTTTCCTTTCAATTTTCTTCTTTTCACAATTTTTTCAATTAAATATTCTTTATCCTTTTGCACAATAATTGGTTGTAGTTCAATTTCATAAAACCGCCCTTTAATTATTTCTCCTGATGAATCTCTAACTCTATACATAAATGGTGAATATTGATCATATATTTTATCAATATAAAATATTTCCAAAACCCAATTTCCTGTATATCCTTTTTCAAATGTGCCTTTTAAAATATTCAACCGCACTGGTTGATTAACAAAAAACTTTGGTTTTGATTTTTTTGATATGTTATCTTTTTTTCCGTATAATCGCTGCCAAATTATTGCTTGATTATTAAATGAAACATTAATCGGTTCAATTCCAATTGATCTATGATATGAATTATTATATGATTTAACTAAATCTTGTAAAATATCAATATATCTCTTAGTATTATTTTTTGTTAAATATCTCCACATTCGTGCTTTTAAAGTTCTATTAAATCTTTCACAAACAGCTGCTTTTAAATCACTAAATGAAGTGAAAAATTCAATATTCATAGATTTAAGAAAGTTCTGAAATGGTAGATTTAAAAATTCGGTTCCTTTATCAGTCTGTAATTTGAGCGGTTTTCTATTTGATTTCTCAAATATTCTACGAAATGCATCTATTATTTCAGTTCCTTGTTTTGATTTTAATGGTTCAACAAAAGCATATTTAGAAAAAACATCAATTACTGTTAATATATTTGGATAATTATCATTATATTTTGATAAATCTGGAATTACAACTAAATCAGCCTGCCATTGATGATCAATACCAGGAACAATAGTTTTCTGTCTTGGAAAATGTTTCCTCATATCTCTATGTAATGTATATGCATCAGTTTTTCTTAAATAATTTTCTACATCTTTGTGCTTAATTTTCTTATTTGATTTTTTTGCGTTTTGATATAAACGATCAAATCCACCAAAACTACCCGGATTAGAAGGATTTGAATATATACTTTCCAATAACTTATCTATTTCACTATTATTTATTTCATTTAACATTTTATTTACATCAAATTATATTTTAACATTAAATTTCATTTAGAATTTTTTTTAATTGATTTACCAGATAATTTAATTATCAATTCATAATCATTTAAATCAGAATCTTTTGCCAGAAAATCTTCAAAATAATTTACCACATGACCTCTTAACATAGCCGATTTATCACATTCAAATTTATTGCGCCATAATTTTGATTTTGTACAGCCATTACCATACAAATTAAAAATCATATCAAATTTATAACTTTTCTTCAAATTTATTTTTGTATCATTATTATTTACATTTTCATTTTTAGAAATAACTTGAACGAATACCTTATCATGATCATTATTTACATTTTCATTTTCAGAAGTAATTTGATCGGATGGTTTATTATTTTTATCATCAGTTTCACACCACTTTGAAATATCAGCTCCTTCTGGCCATCCTGTGTAATCAAATGATTGTCCAATATAGTCATATTTAGGATTTCCATTATTTCCATAATTTTCATATTTTCCACAAACATCTTCGCATGAACATTTATCTATTGCATCATTCAACATCGACTAAACAGAGTACATTAAATGAGTTATATCATCGGATAGTCTATTACTTAAAAACATTAAAGTACAGAATTGTTCCCAAGTAAAATCGATAACAATAAAACTTCCATTTTTTTGAGCTTTTGAAAAAACAATATGAACCTTACCATCTAAAATACAAGTATAAATAAAATCTTTCTCTCCTAAGGAATATCCATTATCACAACTTGAATCTAAATTGTAACCAGAATGACTATAAGGTTCATATTTTTCTCGAATCATAGCAATACTTCTATAACAAATATTATCTGTTTCATTAAAATAAGGAACATTTCTTGACCAAATATAATTAATTATTAAATCAGTATCATTTAAGTTTGAAGAATCCTGGATCTGGTTTCGTGAAAATATCATAAGAATAAAAAATAACAAAATTAAAACTTCAGCAATACATATTGTTGAATAAAATGTTATTTTATCTCGTTTTTTCCATTTTGACAATAATGATACCTCAAGTTCTTGAGAATTTGGAGTAGATAATGAGCTGAAATTATTCTGTTCGTCTCTAGCAGAATCGGATAACGCAATTGTTACAGCTTTATCAATATTTGGACCCAAAATATCTTGCTTTGAAACTGAATTAATTTCTCCTTTGTCCGATTTAGATATATTAGGTATATCTTTACCTTTTAATTCAAAATAAGTTTTAATTTAAAATAAGTTTTAAAATAAGTTTTAATTTAAATTAAATTTTATTACCTCTTATTGGTGAACTATCGGATCTTAAATATCCAGTCCTAGAACTATTCATCTGCTTCGGCATGTTTATTTTACGTTAAATTTTATTACAATCAACTTAAATTTTATTTTATTTTTTAAAATTAATCGGCTAGTTGAATTTATAGTTGATCAAGAAAGTAAAGTTCAATAAATATCATTTTATAACCAAAGTACAAAACATTAATAGTTTTTCAAAAATTGCCAATCTTTTTAATCTTAATTAAATAGGGATTAAAATTTTAAATTTTCATGATATCATTATATATTCTGATTATTTCAAAATATTTATTACAGACTAAATTGATTGAAAGGTGGAAATCATCGATTATAATAATATTTTTTATTATCAAGTCTGACCAAAAGTTATAAGTTCAATAATTGTTTATCAAAATAATCAAACAATAATTTATAAGATAATATATATTAATCTGAATTTCAAAAAATTAAATAATAATTCGGTACTAATTATATTATATATTTTAATTCAATTAATATATTAATATTGCTAATAAATATTATATAAATCATGAATACATTTCCCACCATTTTACATTTGAAATCTAAATATTAAACTTAATATTCTCAAAAAAATATCTTATTTTTGTAAGTGAAAAATGATTAATTTATTAATTCATTATGTGATAAAATATCATAATAAAACCAAATTTTCAATCAAAATCAAATAGCTACAATTTCTGTCCAGTTTGCATTCGAAGAAAAATGAATTAAATTAATCATTTTTCACTTTTAATATAATACAAAAATAAATAAATCAAATATCACAGCAATTAATATTATTTAAATCAAATTCGAAAGTAATTCATCTGCATTGAAAATTAAATGAATTGAATTAAACATTTTTCACTTTCGATAATATAGAAATCAAATATCATAACACAATATTTATCAATCAAATCGAAATCGATATTATTTTAATCCAATTAGAATCTAATTAAAATATCAATTACCATCAAAAATAAATAAATATTTCCGCTAATTCAATTATTCCGCTAATTGAATTAAGCGATAAGACTTATCTCACCAGGCGGCAGCACGTTACAGTCTGTCGCCGATTAAAAGTTCCATCAAAGTACGTCAAATCAAAACAGGGTACAAAAATACACTTTTTCGATTCACATTCGCATGGAAATTTCCTATTCCAAAATTCCTACATTACTACTATTATTCCTTTTTCAAGCAAAATCATGATGAAATTTATTTTCTGATGATGAAATCCTAAAAGAAACATAGAAAATTATTCATAGGAACTTATTCTTTATTTAATTATATAAAAATATAACCTAGAATAATTTTTGTGTGCTTTTGAATTTGAAGCAAGGCTCAATCTGGGCTCAAAATTATCTCCATCATTAAAATGAATAAAATAAATTCTCAATTTCAGACTTTTAAATAGTTTTCTGACTTGTTCCAGAGTTCAATAACCAAAAATTAATTAATGCATTTATAGCATAATAAAACTTTTTATTATTATAATAAATGCAATATTTACGCCATTAATGCATTATCTTCTATAATTGCGTTAATTAATATTTGTCATTATATTTATAACAAAATAAATAAATGTATTGCATTTATTGCAATTATTTTAAAGCAAAAAATGCATTATGCCCAAGTCTAATGATTAGTAATAAAACTAAAAGCAAACAATAACTATAAAAAGGAATCCTTAAAAAATATTTACATGTTACAAAAATGGATTTGAATTTTGAACTTTTATTTTATGATGTCTACTTGCCATTGATTGCATCTGTTAAATTTCTAACTGTTTTCAAAATGACTGGGTTTGATTCCAGCTTTCCAATGGTTACTCCGAATTTCATCTGTGTGTAATATTCGTGGAAGAGTTTCCCATCGAAA
>Ga0137415_10001935_pt1 | contig 20639 bp, 19 predicted proteins | sample CZODoug3_1_1_16f_FD_183082 | JGI IMG/M metagenome (GOLD analysis project Ga0137415, IMG submission 183082) | Vadose zone soil fungal communities from Angelo Coast Range Reserve, California, USA - CZODoug3_1_1_16fungal (Hybrid Assembly) | ecosystem: Environmental > Terrestrial > Soil > Vadose...
GAGCCGAGTCTGCGTTCTTTCGAACATATTTGGCAAACCTCCCCCTAAAAGACTTCGATGGACCGCGGCCATGGGGCAACCTCCGACAGCGGCACTATCCGCCAGGGCCTCAGGGTGTGTCAACCTCGCCCATCCCCAGGCGTAAGCCGCCTCGTTTTCCGCCAACCTGCATGCCCTGCCATAAAGCCGCATCCGGCCTAGTTAACAGGTGTTCTGCCAAGGATAGACGGTGTACTATAAACACAAAGCCAAACGCACGAATATTGGCAATATGCCTGAAAAATCAAAGCGTTTCCTCTTTCTGGCGCTGCTGCTAGGGGGCATCCTCCTCGCGGCGCAGTTGCATTGCTGCGTTGATCTGAATTCCCCGTCGCTCGATTCTCACGTCTGCCCGATCTGCTCCGCTGCCGGCACCGCCGTCCCGACCTCCTCGTTAATCATAGAGATGGCGCCGGCGATCAACCGGCTGGAAGTTTCCGGTGTTGTCGTTTCCGCTCCTCTCGTGGTCCCCCGCAGCATCGCTCCCCGCGCGCCTCCCGCAGCTTAGCAATACCCACCAGGCGCCAATCTCTCGATCACCATTGTCGTGCGTCGCTCCCACCGTGACGCGCGAGGAGTCTTCACTTGAGGCAAGCAAGGCTTTTGATTTTCGCAATGCTCTTGTCGCCGGCGTTAGTTGCCGGCCAGCAGAGCCCTGCGCCCGCTCCGCAAACTTCGCCGCCGGCCGGTGCAACACGAGTTTCGCTGGACGACGCCATTCGCCTGGCGCTCCAGCACAACCACGCGTTGCAGGCGCTGCGCTCAACCATCCAGCAAAGCCTGGCGGAGGAAATCACCGCGAACCTTCGCCCAAATCCGACGCTGGGCCTCGATGCTCAATTCCTGCCCATCTTCCAGCCCAACAAACTCGATGCGGACTATCTCGATCAATCCGCGCAGTTCGACGCCGGCATCGGCTATCTCTTCGAACGCGGCAGGAAACGCCAGCATCGCCTGCAAGCCGCGAAGGACCAGACCGCCGTCGTCCGCTCGCTCGTTACGGACAACGAGCGGCAACTGGTCTTCAACGTCGGCCAACAATTCGTGGATGTACTCCTGGCGGAGTCCATGCTTGAATTTGCGCGGCAGGACCTGGACAGCTTTCAGAAAACCGTGGACATCAGCAAGGAGCGCTTTCGCGTTGGCGATATGAGCGAAGGCGATTTCCTGAAGATCAAGCTCCAGTTGCTGCAATTTCAGAGCGACGTCAGCGCCGCGAAACTCGCCAAGCTGCAAAACTTGGCCGCATTACGCCAGTTGCTTGGCTTCGAAACCGTTCCCGATGATTACGATGTGCAGGGTACGCTCGACTACCAGCCCGTTCACGCGGACTTAAACAGCCTGAAAAATGTCGCGGCCATAAACCGGCCTGACTTGCGCGCCACCCAGCAAGCCGTCACCGCCGCCGAGAGCCAGCTGTCGCTGCAGAAGGCCAACGGCAAGATGGACATCACCGGCACCTTTAACTACTCCCACACGGCGGCTGCAAGCAGCGGGTCGTTTTTCTACAGCATGCCGCTCCCTATCTTCAACCGGAACCAGGGCGAAATCGCGCGCGCGCAATACGCCATCACCCAGGCGCAGCAGCAGGCCAGCGAAACCACGCAGCAGGTTTCGACCGACGTCGTCACCGCCTTCGCCAATCTGCAGACCAATGATCAGATCATTCAGCTCTATCAGGGCGGTTACGTCGACCAGGCCAAGCAATCCCGCGACATCAGCGAATACGCTTACCGAAAAGGCGCCGCAAGCCTTCTCGACTATCTCGACTCCGAACGAACCTATCGCGCCAATCAGCTTGCCTATCGCCAGGCGCTTGCGAGTTACATGCTCGCGCTCGAACAGATGCGCCAGGCCGTAGGCACAAGGAATCTGCCATGAAGCCTTCCCTGCAAACCCGCGTCAGTCTTTCAACAATGATCGCGTTGGGCCTGCCGCTCGCTGCCGCTCTAACCGGCTGCGGCTCCGGCCCCGGCGATCCCGAATCCAAGATGACCTCGTTCACTTCCTCCGAGTCAAAGGCAGACACGGCTGAACTCTTCACCGTCCCCAAAGAACAAATGGCCCACTTGCAGATCGTGGCCGCGGAAAAAGGTCCTCTTCCGCGCACGCTGCGCCTTGCCGGTTCGGTCGCCTACAATGCCTTTGAAACCACGCCCGTGTTCGCGTCAATTGGCGGCCCGGTTCACGAAATTCTGGTGGCTCCCGGCCAATTCGTGCAGGCCGGTCAGCCTCTTTTGAACGTCACCAGCCCGGACTATTCCGCTGCCCGCTCGGCGTACATCAAAGCCCGCGAAGCCTTCACCCTTTCGGACAAACTTTACGCGCGAGCGCAGGACCTCTTCGCCCACGGCGCCATTTCCGAGGCCGACCTTCAGCAAGCGGAAGCAAATCACAATCAGGCGCACGCGGACATGGAATCCTCCGCCGACACCCTTCGCGCGCTGGGCGTGAAGGATCCGGACTCTCTGATCAAGAATGCCGCGCGGCCTACGTCGGAAAGCCCGGTCCTCGCTCCTGTCACTGGTGAAATCGTGGAGCGCCTCGTCGGCCCCGGGCAGTTGCTTCAGAGCGGGGTTACTCAATGCTTCACGATCTCGAATACCAACACAGTCTGGGTCCTGGTGAATGTGTACCAGAGTGACCTGCCATTCGTTCACGTGGGAGACGCCGTTGAGATCAATACCGACAGTTACCCGGAACTCTTCCGCGGGAAAATTTCCTACCTTGCGCCGGCGCTCGATCCCAACACCCGCACGCTGCAGGCGCGCATCGTCACCGAAAACTCCGGCAAGAAATTGAAGAAAGACATGTACGTGACCGCGACTGTCAACGCCGGCTCCATTCCCGGCGCCATCACCGTTCCCGACGCGGCCATCCTGCGTGATACGGAAAATCAGCCATTTGTTTACGTGCAGGCGGGCCCCAATCAGTTCGCGCGCCGCTTGGTGACTGTGGGCCAAAGCGTCGAGCGGCGGACTCAGATCACCAGCGGCCTGAAAGAGTCCGAGCAAGTCGTCGGTGACGGCAGCTTGTTCCTGCAATTCAAGAATTCCATTCAGCACTAGGAAGAGCGCTTCGGAGACTCCTCGATGATTCATCGCATCGTCCAATTCGCTCTTCAGCAGCGCTTCCTGGTGCTGATGCTGACGGTATTGATCGCCGTGGCTGGTGCCTGGTCCTTCCGGCAAATGCCGGTGGATGCTTATCCGGACCTTTCGCCCCCGATGGTGGAATTAATCACCCAGTGGCCGGGCCATGCAGCGGAAGAAGTAGAACGCCTCACAACTCTACCGCTGGAATTGGCGATGAACGGTTCGCCGCGCCTGAAGGTGATGCGTTCGATCTCGCTCTACGGCTTATCCGACGTGCGTTTGACCTTCGATGAAGGAGTCGATCCCTACTTCGCGCGGCAAATTGTCTTCCAACGCATCAGCGACGCCACGCTGCCGCAAGGCGTAACGCCCAGCATGGCGCCGCTCTTCAGTCCCAGCGGCCTCGTCTACCGGTATGTGCTCGAAAGTCCGGATCGCTCGCCCATGGAGTTGCATACTTACGAAGACTGGATTATCCAGCGGGCCTACAAGAGCGTGCCGGGCGTGGCCGACGATTCTGGCTTTGGCGGGCCGACGATGGAGTATCACGTCCTCCTCGATCCCGTGAAACTCTACAACTATCACTTGCCGGTCGTGCAAGTGGTTACCGCGCTGAACGCCAACAATTCCAACACCGGCGGCGGTTTTTACACGCAGGGCGGCCAGTTTTATTACGTGCGCGGCCTGGGCCTCGTGAAAAGCACCGAAGACATCGGGGAAGTCGTAGTCGGAAGTTCCAATGGCGTGCCCATCCGCATCAAGGATATTGGCCGCGTGGAAATCGGCCACGCCCCGCGCCTCGGCATCTTCGGTTTTCAAACCAAGCAAAAGAAGGATGATGACGCCGTCGAAGGCGTCATCCTGATGCGCCGGGGCGAGCAAACCCAGAACGTCCTCGAAGGCGTCGAGAGAAAAACCGAAGAGATCAACAAGACACTTCTGCCGCCCGACGTGAAAATCCGTCCCTACTATGACCGCAGCGATCTCGTCCGCATCACCACCGACACCGTGGAAGGAAATCTGCTTCGCGGCATGGTTCTTGTGTTCATCGTTTTGATTTTTTTCCTGGTGAGTTTTCGCGCCGCCATTATCACGGCGCTGACGATTCCTCTTGCCCTGCTTTTCGCGTTCATCTTCCTCAACCTGACTGGCGAAGCCGCAAATCTCCTCTCCATCGGCGCAATTGATTTCGGCATCATCATTGACGGCACCATCGTCATGGTGGAAAACATATACCGCGAACTCGGCCTGCGCCACGGCACCGAATACAAATTGACCGACGTCATCCTTGCCGCCGCCCGCGACGTCGATCGCCCCATCTTTTATTCCGTCGCCGTCATCATCGCGGGCTATCTGCCGATTTACGCGCTCACCGGGCCCGCGGGAAAACTCTTTCACCCGATGGCGGACACCATGGGCTTCGCGCTCATCTGCGCTCTTATTCTGACCCTCACGGTCGTTCCCGTGCTCGCTTCCTACTGGTTCAAGAGTGGCGTAAAGGAAAAGCAGAATCCCATCTACAACTGGATTCGCGATCAATACGCGGGACGCCTCCACTGGTGCCTCAACCATCCCGCGGTCACTCTCATCGCGGCCCTGGCGATTTTCATCGCCACGCTCCTGCTCGTCCCGCTCATCGGCGGAGAATTCCTTCCGCACCTCGATGAGGGCGCGGCCTGGGTTCGCGCCACGATGCCGTATACGATTTCATTCGAAGAAGCCGCGAAATTCGCCCCGCAAGTTCGCGATTTGCTGATCAAGTATCCGATGGTCACGGTCACTGGCTCGGAACTCGGCCGGCCCGACGACGGCACCGACCCCACGGGTTTCTTCAACTGCGAATTTTACGTTGGCCTGAAGCCCTACAACGACAAGTCGTGGTTGCAGTCCTCCATTCACACCAAGGAACAGCTCATCGCGGACCTCCAGAAAAAACTTGATGCTTACCCCGGTGTGATTTTCAATTTCACGCAACCCGCCGAAGATGCTGTGGATGAAGCTCTCACCGGCCTCAAAAGCGCCCTGGCGGTGAAAATCTTCGGTCCCGATCTCAACGTCCTGGAGAAGAAAGCCGTTGAAATCAAGAATATCCTCGACAAAACCCCGGGCTTCACCGAACTCACCGTGGTGCGCGAACTTGGCCAGCCCAGTCTGCTCATTGAAGCGGATCGCGCCAAAATCGCCCGGTATGGCATCAATGTGGCCGACGTCGAGGCGGTCGTGCAAGCCGCAATCGGTGGACAGGCCGCCACCCAGGTGATTCAGGGAGAAAAATTATTCGACCTTGTTGTGCGCGCGGACCCGAAGTTTCGCTCCGACGCTCGCGAAATCGGCAATCTGCTCGTTCCCGCTCCGGCGGGCCAGCAGATTCCTCTGTCTGAACTCGCCACGCTCAAGCAATCGACCGGCGCCTCCTTCATCTATCGCGAAAACAATTCGCGCTACATCGGCATCCAGTTTTCGATCGAGGGGCGCAATCTCGAAGGCATCGTCAAGTCCGGCCAGCAAGCCATCGCAAGTAAAGTGAATCTTCCAGAGGGCTACCGCCTCGACTGGGGCGGCGAGTACAGCGAATTGTTGGACGCCAAGGCGCAGCTCTATATCATCGGGCCGCTCGCTGTTTTCCTGATCTTTCTGATTCTTTTCGCGCTTTACGGCAACTTCAAATTCCCGATCACCATCGCCCTCGGCGTCGTCCTTACCGAACCTGTCGGCGCTTTGATCGCGCTCAAACTCACGCACACACCGCTCAGCGTTTCCAGCGCCCTCGGCCTGCTCGCGCTTCTCGGCGTTTCCGTCGAAACCGCCGTCATCCTGGTCAGCTACATCAACAAGCTGCGCCTCGAAGGCAAAAACGTTCGTGAGGCCACGCTCGAAGCCTCGTTGCTTCGGTTGCGGCCGATCATGATGACCGCGCTGGTCGCTTGCCTCGGACTTCTTCCCGCCGCCATGTCCACGGGTGTTGGCAGCGACACGCAAAAACCCTTCGCCATCGTCGTCGTCGCGGGACTTCTCTCCCGCTTGTTCCTCGGCTTTTTCGTCAACCCGGTCCTTTACGAACTCGTCGCCCGCGAAGGCGACATCCTGCAAGTTTAAGGTCCCGCTTCTCGCTGGCCCCGGGCCGGGACGTGTGATAGAAGTTGTCCCACAAGAAGGGTCTTATCCATGGCAAAACAAAAAAACAACGGCATTCCTCGCCGCGATTTTCTGCGCAACGCAGCCGCAGGTGCGGCGGCGCTCGCTGCAGCGCCCACCTTGCCGGCAAAACAGCCGGTGCCCGAACGCGGCTCAACACAGCCGCCGGCGATGTCACCAGCGGCGGAAGTTGGAACACCTTCTCCCGCCGAAGTTCTCACCGCGGACCGCACTGGCTCCGACTTCATGGTCGACGTCATCAAATCGCTCAACATCGAGTACATCTGCTCGAATCCCGGCTCCAGCTTCCGCGGACTGCACGAATCCATCATCAACTACGGCGGAAACAAAAATCCCGAATTCATCACTTGCCTCCACGAAGAGTCCGCCGTGGGTATGGCGCACGGCTACGCAAAAATTGAAGGAAAGCCTCTGCTGGTCTTCGCGCACGGCACGGTCGGCCTACAACACGCTTCGATGGCCGTCTATAACGCCTACTGCGACTATGTTCCGGTGATCGTCATCGGCGGAAATATTATTGACGCCACAAAGCGAATGCCTCCCGTCGAATGGACGCACAGCGTGCAGGATGCCGCGGCCATGCTGCGCGACTTCACCAAGTGGGATGACCTTCCGATTTCGCTGACGCAATTTGCGGAGTCGGCCGTTCGCGCCTACAAAATTGCCATGACGCCGCCGATGATGCCGGTGGTGCTGATCGCCGACGGCGAATTGCAAGAAAATCCCATCCCCGCCGATGCAAAGCTCAGCATACCCGGCCTCGCTTTGGCGACGCCGCCGCAGGGAGACTCCGCCGCGGTCGCGGAAGCGGCGCGTTTGCTGGCAGCCGCGGAAAATCCTGTCTTAATCGTGGACCGCGCGGCCCGCACGGCGGCAGGCATGGCACTTCTCATCGAACTCGCCGAAACCTTGCAAGCCCCGGTGGTGGACATGGGCGGCCGCATGAATTTTCCCACACGCCATCCCCTGAACCAGACCTGGCGCGCGCGGGATGAAATTTCCAACGCCGATGTGATTCTTGGCCTCGAACTGGCCGACTTCTGGGGCGCCATTCATTCTTACCGCGACCAGATGGAACGCACGTCCCGGCCGCTCACCAAGCCCGGGGCAAAACTGATCAGCATCAGTTCCACCGGATTATTTTTCAAGAGCAATTATCAGAATTTCCAGCGCTATCCCGAAGTGAATCTCGACATGGCCGCCGATGCACAGGCTACGCTTCCCTCCCTGATCGAAGCCGTGAAAAAACAGCTTCCCGCATCTCGCAAGAGCGCGTTGCAGGATCGCGGCTCCAGGCTCGCCGCCGCGCATCAGCAAACCCTGCAAAACGCCCGCGAATCGGCCACCTACGCGTGGGACGCAAGCCCGATCAGCACCGCTCGCCTTTGCGCGGAACTCTGGGCGCAAATCAAGGACGAAGACTGGTCGCTGGTTTCAACCATTCAGTTTGTCAGCCGCTGGCCCATGAAGCTGTGGAATTTCGACAAGTATTACCAGTTCATTGGCGGCTCGGGCGGTTACGGCATCGGCTATGGCGCGCCGTCCGCGGTTGGCGCGGCTCTCGCGAACCGCAAGCACGGCCGCTTGTCGGTGAACATCCAATGCGACGGCGATCTGATGTACGCGCCGGGAGTTCTCTGGACCGCCGCGCATCACCGCATTCCGCTGCTCACCGTCATGCACAACAATCGCGCCTATCATCAGGAGGTGATGCAGGTGCAGATTATGGCGGATCGCCACAGCCGCGGCGTGGATCGCGTGAAGATCGGCACCACCATCGACGATCCGGGCATTGATTACGCAAAGCTCGCGCAGGGCATGGGAATGTATGCGGAAGGCCCTGTTTCCGATCCGAAGAACCTTGGGCCGGCGATTCGCCGGGCACTCGATGTCGTCAAACGAGGAGAGCCGGCGCTGGTGGACGTTCACACGCAGCCGCGCTAGGGGATGGATGATGAAGGCAGAAAAAATCCGCAGCACTATTGCGATTGCGGCCGCACTGGCGGTTATGCCCTTTGCCGCGCAATGCCGCGAGTCAGGCGCAGGCCGCGGCCAGGAACCGGCCGGCAAAGTTTCAACGGGTAACGCTCAGAAGGGAAACCTCGTTTTTGAAAATCTCGGCTGCAACAAATGCCACGGCTCGGAAGGCGAAGGCGTTGCGGGATCCGGGCAAAGCGGAGGCGTGCCGCGAATTGCTTCCACGTCGCTCGCTCTTCCAGCATTTATTCAATTGGTTCGCAAACCGAAAGGCGTCATGCCGCCGTTTGGCAGCGATAGAGCTTCTGACTCCGACCTGGCCGATGTCCATGCATATCTTCAAACGCTGAAGACGCCGGCGAAGCAAGAATCCGCGGTCGCGGTGAATCCCAGTAACGGCCAACGCTTATTTGTGAAAGATGGTTGTTACGAATGCCATGGCTATCTCGGTCAGGGCTCCACATCAACTGGCGGCACGCGCCTCGGCCCGCCGCAGATTCCGCTTTCCGCCTTCGTCAGCTACGTACGCGAACCAACCGGCCAGATGCCGCCCTATACTGTGAAAACGATTTCCAACGAAGATCTCGCCGAGATCTACAATTTCCTGAAATCCGTTCCGCCACCGCCGTCTCTAAAAACTATTCCAATTCTGAATCAGTAATTTTTCGGGTATTGAGTTAGGCGCGCTTCGCTAGCAATTCGGGCAAAGCCTTTTCCAGGCAATACTCGGGCCGGCGAAAGAATTCCGGCAGCGCGCTCAGGCGTTGCTGTAACTTTTCGAAGTGATCCGCCCGCACGGTTACGTGCCCAAGTTTTCTGCCCATTCGCGGCTCTTTCCCATAAAGATGCAGGTGCGCGTTCGAAACGTTCAGCACCTCCGCGCTTTCCGGAATTTCACCGATCAGGTTGATCATCGCGGAAACCCCCACCGCCGCCGTCGAACCCAGCGGCATCCCCAGAATCGCGCGCAGGTGATTTTCAAACTGGCTGGTCACCGCGCCTTCAATCGTCCAGTGGCCTGAATTGTGAACCCGCGGCGCCATCTCATTCGCCAGCAGCCGCCCGCCAACTTCAAAAAACTCGATGCACAATACGCCCACATAGCCTAGTTCTTCGAGCACCTTTCGCGCCGCATGCTCCGCCTCCTGTTGCAGGCTCGCGGTCAGGTTAGGAGCCGGCGCCAGCGACAACCGCAGAATCCCGCCGCGGTGATGATTCTCAATCAGCGGATAAAACGCGATCTCTCCATTGCGCCCTCGTACGCCGAGAATCGAAAGCTCGCGCGTGAACGGCACAAATTTCTCCAGTATTAACGGAACACCGGGCATTTCCGCCCGTGCCTTCTCCACATCGTCGGCCGTTCGCAGCAGCCACTGTCCTTTCCCGTCGTAGCCCATCCGGCAGGTTTTCAGCATCGCCGGCAAGCCAACCTGCTTCACGGCCGCGTCCAGATCTTCGCGCTTCGCAATCTCCACAAACTCCGTCGTGGGAATCTCCAACCGGCGAAACAACTGCTTTTCCCGCAGCCGGTCTTGCGCTTCTTCCAATGCAATCTCCGGCGGATACACGGGCACGCGTTCCGCCAGAAACTTTGCCGCCGCCACCGGCACATTTTCAAATTCGTACGTCACCACTCTCAGGCCATGTGAAAATTTTTCCAATGCCTGCTCGTCGTTGAAATTGGCGGTGACTCGATTGGCGATGCGGCCCACCGGCGCTTCCGGCGAAGGATCCAGAAACCGGAAATGCAGCCCCAGCGGATAACCGGCCAGCGCCAGCATGTAGCCGAGTTGTCCGCCGCCAAGGATGCCGATGGTCATTTCTTTTTCTTCCCGGATAGCTGCGCGTGCGCCGCGTTCAGCGCCTTTCGTGCCGCCGCGGCCGGATCGGGTTGCGAGAGAACTTTTTTCGTCTGCGCAATTCGAAATGCACGCAGCGCCTCGCGGATTGGCCGGTGCTTGCTCCCCAGAATCGCCGCAGCCAGCAGCGCCGCGTTAATCGATCCGGCTTTCCCAATCGCCAGTGTGCCCACGGGAATGCCACCCGGCATTTGCGCAATCGAGAGCAGTGAATCCAATCCCTTCAGCGCCTTCGACTCCACCGGCACGCCCAGGACTGGCAGCACCGTCTTCGATGCAGCCATCCCCGGCAGGTGCGCCGCGCCTCCCGCACCGGCGATGATCACTTCGATTCCTCGCCTCTCGGCGGTCGAAGCGTATTCGAAAAGCAGGTCCGGCGTGCGGTGCGCGGAAACAATGCGCGTCTCGTACGGCACGCCCAAATCCCTCAGTGTGTTTGCGGCGTGCTCCATCGTCTCCCAATCAGACGTGGAGCCCATGATAATTCCCACCAGCGGCTCTGCTGTTATTTTCCCTGCGGCTCTCGTTTTTTTCATGAGCTCGATTTTCGCCCTGGTGATTCTCCGGTCCCACAAAACAGAACGCCGGCCGCACGGCCGGCAGCAACCCGAAAGAAGCCCCATTCTACGGTCTTTTTTATCGTGATGCGACTTTTCTGCGCGCCTTCCACGCGTGCCGCAATTCACCTACCAGATACAGCGATCCGGTGATGAAAACGGCATCCTCTGGCCCCGCCTTCGCCAGCGCGGATTCCAGCGCCTGCTCCGCATCTTCGATCACAGTAAATTCCTTTGCGTGGTCACCAGCCATCTCCGCAAGCTGCCTGGCGCTGACCGCTCTTGGGGTAGCCGGCTGCGTGAAAATCACTTCCTGCGCGTGCGGGAAAAGCATCCCGGTCACCTCGTCCAACGCTTTGTCGCGCATAGCTCCAAAAATCAGGTACACCTTGCGCCCCGCAAAATTCTCTTCAAGGAATCGCGCCAACTCCCGCGCCGCCCCCGGATTGTGTGCCCCATCCAGGTATACATCCGGCCGTGTTTGCAGCCGTTCCAATCGCCCAGGCCACTCCATCGTGGCAATACCACCGGCAATATTTTCATCGCTGATGCGATACTTGCGATTCTGTAAGATCCGCGCGGCCGCCACGGCGCTCAGCGCATTTTGCAACTGAAAGCGGCCAGCAAGCTTCGGCTCTATCGAAAATACTTTTCCACTCGCAATCTCCTCCACCACGGCGCGCACACAGCCGTGCTCGACGGCTTCGTTCTCCACTCGAAACGCCCTGCTCGTCTCCACCACGGGGCATCGCAGTTCCTTCGCCTTCTCCAGGAGCACATCGCGCGCCTCCGGCGGTTGAGGCGCGAATACCACCGGCACTTGCGCCTTGAAAATTCCCGCCTTCTCCCCTGCAATTTCCCGCAGCGAATGCCCAAGGTAATTCTCATGATCAAAATCAATGCGCGTGATGATCGACACCATGGGCGTCACCACGTTCGTCGCGTCCAGCCGTCCGCCCAGCCCCACTTCAATCACCGCGAAATCCACGCGCTCCCGTGCAAACGCCTCAAACGCCAGCGCGGTCACGCATTCAAAATACGTCGGATGTGCGCGCAGTTTCCCTTCCGCCAGCAGCTCCTCAATCACCGCATGTATCCGCGTAAAAATCTCCGCAAACCGCTCGTCAGAAATCTCTTCTCCGGAAATGCGAACGCGCTCGTTGATTCGCTCCAGATGCGGCGAAGTGTTCAGTCCTGTGCGAAAACCCGCCTCTCGCAGAATCTTTTCAAGAAACGCCGCCGTCGAACCCTTTCCGTTCGTTCCCGCGATATGCACGCACGGATACGCGCGATCCGGCCGCCCCAGACGCTCCAGCAAGATGGTGATGTTTTCGAGATTGAATTTGGCCGCGGCCGCCTGCGTGGGCGCCGCCAGTTCGCGGCCCAAAGAAAGTAGATAACGAACCGCGCTTTCGTAATTCATTTCAGGAGGTCAGCAGGTCGATCGCGCTGGAGATGAAGCCTTTCATGTCCTTGCGGTGCACCACGGCATCCAGGAATCCGTGTTCCAGCAGAAATTCCGAGCGCTGAAAACCCTCCGGCAACTTCTGCCGGATGGTCTGTTCGATCACGCGCGGCCCCGCAAAACCAATCAGCGCCCCGGGCTCCGCAATATTCAGGTCGCCAAGCATCGCAAAACTCGCCGTCACGCCGCCGGTGGTCGGGTCGGTCAGTACGGAAATGTACGGCAACTTCTCCTCATCCAGCCGCGACAGCGCCGCCGAAACTTTCGCAAGCTGCATCAGGCTGATCGTGCCCTCCATCATGCGCGCTCCGCCGGAGCACGACACCACGATCAGCGGCTGCCGCGTCTCCATGGCCATCTCGATCGCCCGCGTTACTTTTTCCCCGACCACCGCGCCCATCGAGCCGCCAATAAATGCAAATTCCATCGCGCAGCAGATCACCGGCTTGCCGTTCAACTGCCCTTCTGCCGTAATCACCGCGTCGTTCATTCCCAATTTTTTCTGCGCCTCTTTGATCCGCTTGGCATACGGCTTGGTATCCACGAATTTCAACGGATCGGTCGAAACCATTCCCGCGTCGTGCTCTGTCCACTTGCCGTCAAACAGCAGCTCCAGCCGCTTTTTCGCATTCACTCGGAAATGAAACTGGCATTTCGGGCACACAAACAGGTTCTCTTCCAGGTCCTTCCGGAAAACGATCGCGCGGCAGGACTCGCACTTCATCCACAGCCCTTCCGTGCGAACCCGCCGTTCTTCCGGCGGCGTCACCTGGTCAATCGATTTTTTGTCCCGCTTGAACCACGACATAGATTCGTTTCTTTTGCTTCCTGTTATCTGATCGCTGCTCGCTGTTATCCGCTAACAATTTCCCGGCCTGACGCCTAATCACCCTCAGTAATCAATCCCCCGCTGCGCCAGTATACCCTTCGTGTACGGGTGTTTCACTTCCTTCATTTCCGTCACCAGGTCCGCGGCCTCCACCAGCTTTGGATGCGCGTTTCGGCCAGTGCAGATCACGTGCACCTGCTCCGGCCGCCCCGTCAGCGCCGCTACCACTTTTTCTGCGTCCAGCATTTTGTAGCTGATCGTGTAATTGATCTCGTCCAGCACCACCAGATCGTATGTTCCGCTGTAAATCGCCGCGCGCCCCGACTCCCAGCACTCTTCCGCCATCCGGATGTCTTCCGGATCCGTTTCCGCGCCGCCGATTTTCACGAAACCCCGCCCCATCGGCCGGATTTCAAATTTGTCGTCGCCCAGCATTTTCGCGGCGTCCAGCTCGCCGTAATGCCACGAGCCCTTGATGAACTGCACCATCAGCACGCGCAACCCCTGCCCCACCGCGCGAAACGCCGTGCCCAGCGCGCAAGTCGTCTTGCCTTTTCCCGGCCCGGTGTAAACAATCAACAATCCTTTTCCTTCCGGCATTACTTCGATTCCTCGTCAGGCGCGCGATTTCGTGTGGATAATTCCAGTCTGCGGAGTTGCACCAGAAACGTCAAGTTAAGGCGCCGCAAATCCGTAAGGGAAGTTCAAAACAGAAAGCAGGGTGTGCAGCTATTGAATCCCGAGACGTTTGACCAGTTCGTGCGCGACAACTCGCGCGTGTTCCATCGCCACTTCGCCCAACGCCTGCTTCGCCGGCGATTTTCTGTCTTTCAAGACGATCCACAGGCCCGGACGGTACACTTCGTCATCCCCGGGGCAGATCGCGCCCGTCAGTTGAGTGATCTCAAAATCGGGAACGTGGCTCAGCCCCAGGTCCACCAAATGGGTGGTGTTCGGCAAGGGCGGCGGATTGCACATCAACTCCGTCAGCACGCCGCGCGCGTCGTCCACCAAATCGCGAAATCCCTGCGACACCAGCAGCCCGTCAATATCTCGCGGCGTGGGCTGCTCGATCTGATGCAGATCATAGTCCGGCAGCGGCCTTTGCAATGGAATTTCAATCGCCACCGAGGGCTGTTCTTTATCCGCCGCAATGCGTATGGACATAGGTTTTACCGCTGCCCATCATTTCACGGAACGCCGCAAAACGCACCTGCCCACAGAGAGAATCGTCCGCGCAGCCGTACGCGCCAATTACTTGGGGTACGGGCTCCCCGACAAGATCGCGAACGCCCGGTAAATCTGCTCCGCCAGCATCACTCGCGCCAGTTCGTGCGAATACGTCATCGCGCTCAACGATAGTTTCTGCTTCACGCGCTCTCGCAGGCTGTCGGGGAACCCATCCGCATCCCCGCAAACAAAAATCACCTCGCGTATTCCGCGGTCCCGCTGCTCTCCCAGCCACTTTGCAAACCCCTCGGAGCCATACGCCTTGCCACCCGCATCCAGCAGCACCGAAGCCGCCGCGCGGTTCGCATCCAGCCGCTTCAGCGCCGCCGGGGCATCACGCACTTCAGCGATCTCAATGGGGCAAGACCTCGAAATACGCTTCACATAGTCCTCAAGCGCCGAAACCATCTCCGGCCGCCGTGTCTTCCCCAGCATCAGCAGGCAAATCTTCATCCCGCAAGTCTACTCCGGGTAGCACAGGCACCGCCGCCCCACGCCGTGCTTTTTGCGGGATGATTCCTGTTTATCCCGAGCTTCGAAGAGCCTGTGCTCTTGCTTTTTCTTTAGGAGGCCGGGGCTTCAGCCCCGGCGTAAAGTTTCTGAAGCAGTTGGGCTTTAGCCCCTGAAGAAAGTCTTCGCCTGGAACTCAGCAGAAAAAATGAATCTCACCAATGAACTGGAATCAAATCGAACGCCACCCACTATCCAGCTTTTTTCGAAAGCTCATTCCGCCGATGCGTTTCGGGCTCATCCGGCAGCACCAGCAACGGCGCCTGCCGCCACAAACGCTCCAAATCATAAAAACGCCGCGCTTGCTCCCCAAACACATGCACAATAAACCCGCCAAAATCCAGCAGCGCCCACTCCGCCGACCGGCGCCCTTCGCGGTGCTCCGGCGAACGCTTCATTTCCTTGTACAGCACGTCCTCCACCTCGGAGCAGATCGCTTGCAACTGCGGCGTGCTGTAACCAGTACAGATCACGAAATATTCCGTGAACGCACTCAAGCCGCTCAGGTCCAGCACGGTAATTGCGCCCGCTTTTTTCTCCTGCGCGGCTTCCACCGCCAGTCGCACGCCCTTGGGTAGTTTTTCGAGTTTCACCGGTACAGCCTCTGTTTCAAGATATATTCTTCCACTCGTGCGGACACCAGCCCGTGGATTGATTGCCCACGGCTCGCCTTCCGCCGAATATCGGTCGCGCTCACTTCGCTGGCTACGTTCTCCAGCAGGTACACCGTCGTTTTGTCCAGCCGCGCCACAATCGGCGAGCCGTGAGCGACGGACTCTTCTTCTTTCTCGCGCTTCGCGTCCCGCCGTCCGTGCAGGTCGGGCGGAATCACCAGCCGCAGCGCTTCCAGCCGGATGCCCGGCCGGTTCGCAATCACGAAATCGCAAAGTCCCAGCAGCGTTTCGTATTCCTTCCACATCGGGATATCCAGAAACGCATCCGCGCCGATAATAAAAAAAATCCGGTCGCCCTGGCTGTGATACGCATGGCGGAAATACCGGACTGTATCCACCGAATAGTGCAGTTGCGTCCCGCTGAAATCTTCTCCGGCTTCCGCCAGCGACGGCACGAAATGCGGGTGCTCCGTCGCCGCCAGCGCCACCATGGCAAACCGGTGCGGAAACGGCGCCAGATGCTGTTTCAATTTATGTGGAGGACGGCTCGCGGGAATGAAATGCACTTCGTCGAAATTGAATCGCCGGTCTGCTGCCCGGGCTACAGCCAGGTGGCCGGAATGGATGGGGTCAAACGAGCCGCCAAATATTGCAATTCTTCGAGGTTGGTGTTTTGCCGCCGTACTCTTCGCCTGCGCAGTCGTCAATCCGCCTCCCGGGTGTTCCCCAATCCAATTCTCTCACGAAATCCTGCTTCCGGGACCCGCATCATTCCTCGATATTTCCGCCCTCGTCCAGGATTTCAGCGCCTTCCGAATCCTCTACCTCGTTAATCTCATTTGCTTCCTCGGCTTCCGCTTCCTCGTCGTCCATCATTTCCTTCGGAATCTTATCCAACGCGTCCGCGATTCCCCGCACAAGTTCCTTTACGCCTTCGCCGGCCGCCGCCGAAATCGCGTGGAACTCCAATCCCTTCTTCTTGCAGAATTTCTGCAATTCTTCCAGCTTCGTCCGGTCCGTCGTGGCATCCAGTTTCGTCGCCGCCACGATCATCGGCTTCTCCAGCAACTTTTCGCTGAACGCGCCCAACTCGCCCTCGATAATCTCAAACGCTTTCACTGGATCCATCTCAGCCATGTCGCTCGTGTCAATCAGGTGGACCAGCAGTCGCGTCCGCTCCACGTGCCGCAAAAAACGAATGCCCAATCCCGCGCCCTGGCTCGCGCCTTCGATCAATCCCGGCAAATCCGCCACCACGAATGTGCGGCCCAACTCCGTTCCGTGCCCGCCCGTGCCGCCGTCGGCATTCACCACGCCCAAATTCGGCTCCAGCGTCGTAAACGGATAATTCGCAATCTTCGGCCGCGCCGCGCTGATCACCGAAATCAGCGTGGACTTCCCCGCATTCGGAAAACCCACCAGGCCCACGTCCGCCAGCAGCTTCAGCTCCAGCCGCAAATTCCGTTCTTCGCCTGCCTCGCCTTCCTCTTTCTCTCTCGGCGCCTGGTGCCACGGCTTCGCAAAATGTTGATTGCCGCGCCCGCCCCGTCCGCCCTGCGCCACCAACAGACGCTGCCCTGGCCGTTTCAAATCCGCCAGCAATACATTTCCAGTCGAATCAAAAACCAGCGTGCCCACCGGCACTTTCAAAACCGTGTCGTCGCCCGAAACCCCCGAACAGTTCGAGCCTTCCCCGTGCCGTCCGCGGTCCGCCTTGAACTCCCGGTTGTAGCGGTAACGCAGCAGCGTGTTGTCGTTCGGATTCGCTTCCAGGTAAACGCTCCCGCCGCGCCCGCCATCGCCGCCCGAAGGCCCTCCGCGCGGCACATACTTCTCCCGCCGGAACGCCACGCACCCGTTCCCGCCATCCCCCGCCTTTACGGAAATTTTCGCTTCATCAACAAACATTCTTCACTCTTCTCTGTGCTCTCTGTCCGATCTCTGTGTCCTCTGCCTGCCCTGAGCGAAGTCGAAGGGTGTTAAAACTCTTCCTTCGCCCATAAAGACAAAACGGCCCCGACTCGCGCCGGGGCCGCTTGGAATGCCTTCGGACTTAGTTCGCGGCCTTTGCTGCCGCCTCCGGTGTCACGCTGATGAAGCGTCCCCGGTTACCCTTGTCCTCAAACTTCACGTAGCCCCGTACCAGCGCAAACAGCGTGTCGTCCTTGCCCTTGGACACGTTCTCGCCCGGCTGGTGTTTCGTGCCGCGCTGCCGGATCAGGATCGTGCCCGCGTTCACCAGTTGCCCGCCGAACCGCTTTACGCCCAGCCTCTGTCCGTGTGAATCGCGCCCGTTTGTGGACGAGCCGCCGCCCTTCTTATGTGCCATGACTCAATTCCTCTCGATGATTTACAGCTTGATCTCGCTGACCTGCACGGCCGTATAGTTCTGCCGGTGGCCCCGCTGAATCTTGTACTGGTTGGTCTTTTTGAACTTCAAGACGGTGAGTTTCTTCGCCCGGCCCTGCTCCACGATCTTGCCCGTGACGCTGGCGTTTGACGCATCCGATCCCGCCATAACCTTCTTGTCGTCGGTGTGTACCGCCAGCACGGTCCCGAATTTCACCTGCTCGCCCACATCACCCTTGACCCGCTCAATGCGGATGGTGTCGCCCGGTGCGACACGATATTGCTTTCCCCCGGTCTGTATAACGGCGTACATCTCTCCTCCAAAGCCTAAAGGCAAACCACAATTATACTTGCCCACTCCCAGTACCGTCAACGCGCTTCTGGCGATGCCCTTGATGCTCCCTCTAGAAAAACACCGCGGGAGAAACGCCAAATCGTTTGCTCAACCGCTCAATGTGGTGCTTGTTCAGTTCCCGCTTCCCCCGAAGCACCTCCGAAACCACGCTTTCCGAACCAAGTTGGGGTGCTAAGTCCTTTTGTTTAAGGTTGTTCGCTTCCATCAATTCCACCAGCACTTCCACCGGGCTGGCAGCGCGAATGGGATAGTGCTCGTCTTCGTATGCTTCGATCAGCACAGTCAAAAGCTCAGCAAACTCTCTTTCCTTCGCGCTCAGACGATCTTTTTTCTCAAGCTCCAATAGGACGGAAATATACCGCTCGTTTTGCGCGTCCGACGTAATCACCTTTGGCGCGGCAATCCCGTCGAGCATATCTTTCTCAATCACATTCGCAATTATATGCCGCTTCGCCACACTCTCGTTTGCTATTTCGTGGCTTCGGTCTTTGCTAATATCACCGCTGCGCCTGAGGCTAACGAGTCGTAGTAGCTCACCAAACGTTGCGGCTCATCCGCCTGATAAGAGCCCAAGTTGTGGGCCCAGCGGAATCCAATGGGCTCGTACCAGAGTTCAACCTCGATGTGGAACGGACCCGCGGATGGATCCACTACCGGTGAATAGCGCACCAGGCTTCCTTTGTCGGTGAAGTTAGGATCCTCGGCGGCATCTCCCGCCACCGCTATGTCCTTTTCGGCCGTACTCTTGTCGAAGCCTTCGGGCAGAAGGCGATTGTCCTTGAGGTACCCGACAGCGGCGAGCAGTCCGGTGGTGACGTGGCCCTCTGAGTCCCCAAGAATCGGCTCGTAGATCTGCACCTGATCGCTCTTGGTGATCTCGCGATAATGCGGCTCAAAGCGCGACCGATCAGCATCATTATCATTTCCCTGAATCGAACCGTCGGGATTTAACGCACCGGACTCGAACACAGTCCGCCCGTTCTGGTCGTGGATTACCACATGCAGCCACACGCGCCGTGAAGGATAGGCTGTTGGCAGCTTGTGTCCAGTCAGGTTCTCGACCAACACGTCGATGTGCAGCTCTCGATCACTTTTTTCCACACTGCGAATGCTCACACGCGCGCTTTGCGACTGAAGAAAGTTGACCGTCCGCTGTGCGGCGGCGGTGAGCTCATTGGGCAGTGCGGCCACGCTCAGGTCCTGACGATAGTTGCCGAGCATGCGCTGCATCAGAAAATTTGCGCCGACAAAGTAGTGATGTCTTGCACCCTGACGAGGTTCCCCGAAGAGGGAGGTCACCGGAGTGTCGCCTTGCACCTCTGGCATGTGGCACGACTGGCAACTGCTCTTACCGGCATAAGCGCTATGCTGCCACTCTTGGTAAGGCATCTGCTCAGGCAGTTCACCAACGGGCTGGCCGCCCTTGCCGCGAGCGACCGTGTACAGGGTGTGGCAAGTCGCGCAGAGAGCTGAATCACGAATTTGCGTGGCTTCGCCGGGAAGGAAGCCTCCGGTGGAACTCTGCATTACGCGCTGATGGCCTGCATCGATAACGAAAGGCCCATGCTCTGGGCGCTGATTCGGGACTTCCGGTGAATCGATTACGAAATTGCCGACGAAGCTGGCTCGAGTGCCAAGGTTCTTTTTGGAGATCTGGTGACACACCGAGCAGGAGACCCCGTCCACCGCTTCGGCATTGCCCTTATTATCCGCATTGAACGGGAGGTGGGAAAAAATCTCCGCCTTCTTATCCTGAACACGCGCTTGATATTCCACGATTGGCATGTGGCAATGCGAACATTCGTCCTGAATGACAACGCTCGACTCGGGATGGTCAAGCGTCTCCCGCCGCACGCTCGCCTGCCAGTAAGGATCGCGCGAGGAATTCGCCATGATGCTCGACCGCCAATCGAGGCCGATGGAGAAGTCCTCGCCCGCTTTCGTCCTCATACCGTTGTGGCACGCGACGCAGCGGTCGGAGGTCCGAAACTCCGGCGTGGACGATGACTTCTTATTGCCTCCGCGTACCAGGGTCGCAGAAGCAGCGAACAATGTCAGAACAGCGATTGAGCCCAAGAGAGTCTTCTGCATCACCATCCCTCAGTCAGCTTTCCGTCGCCCCAGTCCCAAAGGATGTAGAAGACAACCTGGCTCTGCCGGCCCGCGACGTTAGTGAACGGCTTGCGAAATCCGAGACTTGCGCGAATGTGTTGCCTGCGGCTGATGGTGACTTGCATCTGCGGGACGACGTCCCAGTTCGTCCTTGCTCTGTCCACCAGATCGCGATCCGCGACGAACTCGACCATCGGGGTCCATAGACGGCCCAAGCCGTGATCGGCGGCAAAGCTTTGCCCAATCGCCGTGCGCCAAAAAGCCGTCTGCGGCGCGATGTCCGTATGGCGCGGCAAATCGGCGCCAGCTTGAAACTGAATGAAGGTATTGGTGGGGAACAGTTGGCCAAATGAGGCGAAGGTCTCAAACGTTGTGGTACCAGAGCCGAAGCCCCGCTGCCTGTTACCGCTGGGCACAATCACCCCGCCAAACAGGCTGAGGATTGATCCGGTCCTCAGGCTAGACCACATTTCACGTTTGATGCCCAGCGTC
>Ga0137415_10001936_pt1 | contig 20636 bp, 15 predicted proteins | sample CZODoug3_1_1_16f_FD_183082 | JGI IMG/M metagenome (GOLD analysis project Ga0137415, IMG submission 183082) | Vadose zone soil fungal communities from Angelo Coast Range Reserve, California, USA - CZODoug3_1_1_16fungal (Hybrid Assembly) | ecosystem: Environmental > Terrestrial > Soil > Vadose...
CAAGAGTCGTTCCGGAAACTTCTTTTCGAGGCCGAGCGTGACTGTAAAAGCACCGCCCCAACCGCCCGGCACACCGATATCCTCTCCAATGCAGAACACACGGGGATCGGCCGCCATCTCCTCTGAAAGTGCCTCTCGCAAGGCGTCGGCGATCCCGAGGCGTCGTGTTGCGCCGGCAACTTCGGGAGGCTGCTCTCGGGACTGACTTTGAGATCGTGCCTCCGGCTCCGCGAATACGTATGCGCCGAGCTCATTCGCAGTCGGGTGAGGCGCTATCTTCGCCCGCTCTACCGCCTCTGTTAACTGAGCACTCACGCGTTGCTGAATCTGCTCGCGCTCTCCAAAACTGAGCTCCAGCTTCTCCGCGAAGCGCTCGATCGGATCGCGCTGCGCCCACGCCTCACGCTCATCCTTTGGCTGATAATGGCAAGGGTCACGACGGGAATGGCCCGTACGGCGATATGTCAGGAGTTCGAGCAGCACCGGACCTTTACCGTCTCGGCATTCCGCAGCAGCCTTCCGCGTGGCCTCAAACACGGCCAGCACGTCGTTCCCATCAACGGTCTCGCCGCGAAATCCATACGATGCGGCGCGATCGGAAACACGTGGATTCTTCATTACGAGATCAACGTGTGTTGAAGCGCCGTAGAGATTGTTCTCGCACACAAAGATGACCGGCAGCCCCCAAATGGCCGCCATATTGACCCCTTCATGAAAAGCGCCCTCTGCCACGGCGCCGTCCCCAAAGAAGCAGGCAGCCACATGTGGCTTCTTTTGCATTTTGAACGCCAGCGCCATGCCCGTTGCCAACGGAATCCCGCCCGCCACTATGGCAATGCCAGGAACCATGCCCTTCGCCATGTTACCCATGTGCATGGAACCGCCCCGGCCCTTGCAGCATCCCGTTTTGGCACCAAAGAGCTCATCCAGCATTTCCTGGAGAGACAAACCTTTGGCGAGCGCATGCCCATGGCCCCTGAACGTGGACGTGATCCAGTCTTGTGCGTCCAGCGCGGCGCAAACGCCCACAGCCGTAGCCTCCTGTCCCTGACACTGGTGTATGGTCCCTGGCATCGTCCCTTCGAGGAACAGAAATTTGACTGTATCCTCAAACTCACGGATGAGAACCATGCGCTCGTACAGACTCAACAGGAATGAACGGTCATGGGCGGCCATCTTCAGTTCACTCCGATTGTGGCGATGATGGTGCCCACAGGAACCTTTTCACCGGCCTGCACATGGATCGTTTTGAGCACCCCCGTGGCGATACATTCCACCTCCTGTACCGCCTTGTCTGTTTCGACTTCGAGCAATGCCTGGCCGCGCTTCACTCCCTGTCCAACCTCGGCAAGCCATCGCGCAATACCGAGATCCACCCCGTCATTTGTCGCGAGATCGGGCATCTTCATGTTCACATCCATCGCTTGGGTCCTTCAGTCACCGTCAGCGGGTGACTTTTCATGAATGACTCGGCCTCGAGCGCGGAGAAGACGGAATCCGTAGTGCCAGCTGCTCTCGTGGCCGATGCGCCCACCGCGCTTGCATACTGCAATGTCATTGGCAACTCCCAACCTTGCAACAGGCCCCTGATGACACCCGACGTAAAGGCATCCCCGGATCCAGAAGGGTCCACGACGCTCATCTGATAGCTTCCGCAATGCCAAATGCCCTCCCCCTCAACGGCCACTACGCCTTCTCCCCCTCGTGTAACGATTACCGTATTCGCACCTGCTTCTTTGAAGCGCGTGAGCTGGTCGAACGAATCGGTCACTCCAGTGAATGCCCGAGCTTCATCCGCGTTTGGAACGAACACATCGATAAAGGGAAGCAGCGGCGCAAGATCCGCCATGCCACGGAGGCTGTGCGGGACGACCACGTCAACAACGGTCAAAACATTCGAGGAACGGCAATACCCGAGAAAATCAGCGAGCTTTTTTAGGTTGATACCCGGGAGGGCAAACAACCCCCCGAGATAAAAGACCTTCAACTGCGACACCCAATCGCGAGGGATGTGTTCGGTCGTAAATGCGCGGTTCGCACCCGGGACGTGCAGATACCTCCGGTCCTGACCGTCAATCAGCAGGATCACGGTCTTGCTAGTCGGCTGCTCTGTGACCGAAACAACTCTCTCACAACCGACACCGTGAGCCCGGAGGGTCTTTACGACGAGATCCGCCCCTCCGTCGCGACCCACACAGCCAATGACATCTGCGACAATGCCTTGCTTAGTCAGATCGATTGCAACATTGGCCGCGCAGCCACCTGTTCTGACAGGCATGTCGTCCAGAATCAACACAGATCCACTCGCAGGCAACGCTGCCATCGGGCCACAGAAAGTGTCCTCGACCAGAATCCCTGCGCAACCGACGTCCGGCACGGCTCATGATCCTTGCAGGCGGTGATTCACGCCCTGCCGCAACAGCCCAAAATCTCGATCCGCTCCAGAACTGCATCCCGTACAACCTGGCGGCCAATGACCATGATGTCATTTTCACCGCCATCGCCCAGCAGCACATGCGGATTGTGCCCGCCGGTTGACAGCGCTTTGCGTACCACCGGCAGGAACTTCTGTTTGATATATGTGCCGTAGTTGACTTTGCGAATTCCGAGCTTAATGGCGGCACGCAGTGAATCGTCGACTATTCCTGATCCGCCATGTAGCACCAGGGGGATCTCGACTCGTTTGTGGATTGCTTCGAGTCGCCCGAGGTCCAGCGGCGCTCGGCCTTCGAGCTTGATGTGCTCATTGCCCACACTGATAGCCAGCAGGTCAACACCGGTTGTTGCCACAAAGCGCGCGGCGACATCCGGATCCGACAAAGCGCCCTGCTCGTTACCGCAAGGCAGTTCGTCAATTTCCGCTTCGACGGCGACATTGCGTGCGTGGGCCTTCCTGGTAATATCAGTCACACGACGCGTGTACTCGTCGAGGTTCGCCTCGGGGTCGGCCGGCATCACCAGGTTGAAGCCTGCCGTGATCGCACGTTCGACCCAAGCGTCGTCTGAGCACTCATTGAAAATGAGCCCACAGGGCACGCCAGCCTGTGAAGCGGCCGCCACACCCATTGCCGCGTACATCGGCACTTCGTCGACGGTGGCGCCTTGGCGCTGGCTGAGGAATTCGCCATTGAACCCGATGATCACGGGCGAGCGAGTCTGGCTCGCTGCGTCGATGACCCCCTGCAGCGACTCGAGACTCCAGCTCTCGAAGTATCCCACCGCATAGCCGCCACGCTGGGCGGACTGCATCAGGCTGCCGATCGGCTCGAGTGACATTGAAATCCCCCTCATGCCAGCGGCGCACTGGCCGCGGTCTTTGAACTCTCTTCATAATGGTGATTTCCACTATGAACTTTCTTCACGGTAAATCACCCCCCTATGGGTGTCAATATTTTCGTAGAATGCATGGCTGGCGCGGGCTGACGAGCACGTTCCCCCGATATCCTCACAATTTTCGAAATTCCATGGCACGCCGTTCGAAAGCGAGTTACGAAAAAGGTCGACGGCCAACAGAGCCTGCCCCGGAAGCCGGTCGTCCGGTCCTTTCCTATTTGCGCGGTACTCTGGAGTCACTCCAACCCACAGACCGTGCGATCGCCAACCGCGTTTTGGAAGATCCGGAGAAGATAGTCACATCATCCATATCCGAAGTACGCGAAGCCTGCGGTGCAAGTGTCGGCTCCATCGTCGGGTTCTGTAGACGACTCGGGCTGGCAGGATTTGCAGACTTCAAGATTGCTCTTGCACGGGACTTGGCCCAAGCAGGACTTTCAGCGCGCAAAACGCAAAAAAACGGTTCACTCTTCGAGAAGGTCTTCAAATTTCATTCGGAGAGTCTGCTCGAGACTCTGCAGCTCAATCCGCAGAGCCTGGTGGAGCGCGTCGGTCAGGTGCTCGACAAAGCCCGTAAGATCGAATTTTACTCTATCGGGCTGTCGTATCCCGTCGCGTACACTGCAGCCTCCAAATTCCTGCTGATCGGTTTGCCGGCCATCGCCCAGGCGGATTCGCACATGCAACTTATCGGCGCCACTCAACTGGGTGTCGGCGACGTTGCTTTCGGAATCTCGTGTTCGGGAACCACTCGTGAAACAGTTCAATGCCTGGAAGTGGCCAAGAATCGGGGCGCGACCACCATCTGTCTCACCAACGCGCTCAATTCGCCGATCACTGTGCCAAGCGATCTGTGCCTCCACGCGACGCCCAGTGAGATCAAATACTTTCAGGCACCACTTGCCTCACGAATCACCCAACTGGCATTGATCGACGCGCTATTCGTCGCATTGGCCCTGAAGCACCGGAACCGAACGGCCGGACATCTGCAGCAATCGGTGGAAGAGTTGGTCAAACGACGGCTCAAGTGAAGCCTGTCAGGAGGAGGGCATTATAGTGCGAGGCTATTGCCGGTTTTGTGTCGGCAATGGGCCAACAGCTCGATATCTGCATCGACCATTCTACGAACGAGTTGGCTAAACGTAACGCTGGGTTCCCAGCCCAACTCGGCTCGCGCCTTCGCCGCATTTCCAATCAACGGCACGCGTTCAAAACGATGACGCGAGCCTGCATCGGTGCGTACGAACTCTCGATAGTCCAGCCCCGCTCGCTCAAACGCGATCTCACAGAACTCGCGGACTGAGTGAGTCTCGCCCGTGGCGATGACGAAATCACTTGGTGACGAGGCTTGCAGCATTTGCCACATCGCGTAAACGTAGTCGCCGGCATAACCCCAATCACGGGTCGCTTCCAGGTTACCCAATTGAAGGGTCCGCGCGAGTCCCGCGTGAATTTGCGCAACGGCGCTCGTAATCCGACGGGTCACGAATTCTGTGCCACGGCGCTCGCTCTCGTGATTGAACAAAATCGCCGAGCACGCAAATAGCTCGAAGTGGGCACGATACATGCCGACCATGCCATGCGCGAAGAGCTTTGCCACTCCATAGGGATTTCGCGGACGAAACGGGGTAACTTCACTCTGTGGCGATTCGGCGGCATCGCCGAACATCTCACTGCTCGAAGCCTGACAGAACCGAATGGCGGGATCCGTGGTTCTGATGACTTCCAGCAGTCTCACAACCGCCAGTCCGTTTACATCCCCTGTCAGCAGGGGTTGATCAATGAGCTGCGAGCTGGAAGCCCGGGCAGCCAGATTGTAGATTTCCTTCGGCGCGTACCGCTCCAGGATCACACGAAGTTGCTGCTCATCCCGCAGATCGCCACAGATGATCTCCGCACCGCCAGTAGTTGCACTGCTCGATTCCTCATTCGACCCCACGGGAGACCGAGCCAGTCCGATCACCCGATAACCGCGATCCAGCAACAACTCGGACAGGTACGATCCGTCCTGCCCGTTGATTCCGGTGATAAGAGCCGTTTTCATGGAGAACTGATCCTCCTTGCTCGAACGTGGCTATTCTACGATGCCAAATCCAAACTGGAGTCCAGCATATCTCTTTAAAGGGGAGGTAGCGCACCCCTTGAACGACATCACCCGAATCTAGGTTGGTGAGAAACCAACATCCCAGCTCTGTGCACGACGCACGACGGAGGCAACCGTCCTGACGCGGCCCTGGATCCGCACTGCGGACTCAGGGGATTACTGAGAAAATTCAACACCTAATCACAGTACGCACATACGTGCCGATCCGCAACAAGCGACATGGCCTGGAGCGTCACGAGGACGTGTTGTCGCCTGAACCTCTTCCGTCTATACGTCGTCCGCGGTTGCTGGATTGTCGACCTGCAGACAGATTGAAAATTCAGCTGCATTGATTCAAGGACCGAGTCTAACAATGTCCCCAGGATACTGGACAGATGAAACGCAAAACAGCATTGATAACGGGGGTTACAGGGCAGGATGGAGCATATCTGGCAGAATTTTTGCTACGCCAAGGCTATGTTGTGCACGGCCTACGCCGCCGCACCTCGCTGTTCAATACGAACCGAATAGACCATCTCTACAAGGATTCGCACCAGCCAGACGCACGCCTGTTCCTGCACCATGGTGACATGACTGATACCAGTAGCCTGATTCGAGTCATTCAGCGCACACGGCCCGATGAGATCTATAACTTAGCGGCGCAAAGCCACGTCGCCGTTTCGTTTGAGGAACCCGAGTACACCGCGAACTCGGACGCCCTGGGTACGCTGCGAATACTCGAAGCGGTGCGAAGTCTGGGAATGGCAAACGATGTCCGGTTTTACCAGGCCGCAACCTCTGAGCTGTTCGGTCTCGTTCAAGAGACCCCACAATGTGAGACCACGCCTTTCTATCCTCGATCACCCTATGCGGTGGCGAAACTATATGCATATTGGATCACGGTAAACTACCGGGAGGCGTATGGAATGTACGCCTGTAACGGCATTCTGTTTAATCACGAATCGCCCACCCGCGGCGAGCTGTTTGTTACTCGTAAGATTACGAGAGCGCTGGCGCGCATTAAAAACGGCTCGCAAGCGTGTCTCCATCTCGGCAACTTGAATGCAAAGCGGGACTGGGGACACGCTCGGGATTACGTGGAGGCACAGTGGCGCATCCTGCAACAGCCAACACCCGAAGACTTTGTGATCGCAACGGGGGAACAGCGCAGCGTCCGGGAGTTTGTCGAACTCGCCGCGCAGGAGCTCGACATCGATATCTTTTGGACAGGCGACGGAGTTGAGGAACGGGGACTGGATGCCAATGGACACTGCATCGTGGCGGTGGATCCGCGCTATTTCCGTGCGGCGGAGGTCGACACATTGTTGGGCAATGCGGCGAAAGCACGTGAAAAGCTCGGCTGGTATCCGCGGATCAGCTTCGCCGACCTCGTTGCAGAGATGGTTCGCAGCGACTGCCTGGAAGCCGAGCACGAGAGATTAGTTGGGATTCAGGATTGTGGCACCTTTCGCGGTGCACACATCGACGGGTAGCAGTGAACAACTCGGCACTCGTTCGATCGAGCACAAGGAAGTCAATAGTATGTACACGGAAATAACAGAGTGCCGAATCTGTGGCAATTCTGAGCTCGTCACTGTTTTGGATTTAGGAATCCAGGCGCTCACAGGTGTCTTCCCAAAGTCGCGTGAACAGCCGATTACACGTGGACCACTGCGGCTCGTAAAGTGCACAGGCGACCCGAACGCCTGCGGCCTTTTGCAGTTACAGCACACCTACGATCTCAACGAACTCTACGGCAGCAACTACGGCTACCAGTCAGGCCTCAACCCAGCCATGGTCGCGCATCTCGAGCGCAAAGTCGGGGCAATTCTCCAACGAATCACACTTTCAAGGGATGCTCTCATCGTAGATATCGGTTCCAACGACGCCACCACCCTAAAGGCATACCCGTCAGGGCTTCATAGTCTCGTCGGTATCGATCCGACTGGTGACAAGTTCCGGCGATTTTATCCTCAGCACATTCAACTCATCCCGGAGTTCTTCTCCGCCGGCGCCATTCGAAAGCACTTTGGAGATCGCAAAGCATCGGTTATCACCTCATTTTCTATGTTCTATGACCTCGAAGCGCCAATGCAATTTATGCGGGAGATTGCCGACGTTTTGGACGACAAAGGCATTTGGGTATTCGAACAGAGCTACATGCCGACGATGCTTCGGATGAACGCATACGACACCGTGTGTCACGAGCATCTGGAATACTACGCACTCGAACAGATCCGGTGGATGGCGAGACGGTGCGGACTCAAGATAATTGACGTTGAGACCAATGATACAAACGGGGGAAGCTTTTCCGTAGTGGCAGCCAAAATAGACTCGAGTCACGTGGAAAGCCCAAGCGTGTCCGCGGCCGTCGCGAAAGAATCAGAAGAACACCTCGGCACGCTGACCCCGTACAAGGACTTCGCGCAGCGGGTCTCTGAGAGTCGCGACACTCTGCGCCACTTCTTGGATGACGCACGATCAAAAGGAAGGAGAATCGGCGCTCTGGGTGCATCCACAAAGGGGAACGTCCTGCTTCAATACTGCCACATCACCGAGTCGGATATCAGCAAGGTTGGCGAAGTCAATCCCGACAAGTTCGGGTGCTTCACTCCAGGTGCTCTGCTTCCCATTGCGTCAGAGGCCGAGGTCCTCGCGGAGGATCCCGACCATTTGTTGATGTTGCCGTGGCATTTCCGTAATTTTTTTACGCACGAATCGAGATTCGCCGGAAGATCGCTGTTATTTCCGTTGCCGCACCTGGAGGTTCTCCGCTGCGCCTGATTGAGCTCGACCCAATACATGGTGCATCATTCACGCTCGTTTATCGAAGGCGCGATCTCGCGCCGATTGATCGCCTTCGCACTCCCGATCCTGGGTGCGAGCGTTCTGCAGTCGGTAAACGCTACCGTCAACTCCATATGGGTGGGCCGCTATCTCGGCGAGGCAGCACTCGTGGCGACGTCGATCGCCAATACTGTGATGCTCTTGCTGGTCGGAGCATCGTTTGGAGTCACGTTTGCCGCCACGATCCTGGTGGGGCAATGCGTCGGAACCGGTCAACTGAGGCAAGCCAAACGCGTTGTCGGCACGAGCCTAACCTCCTTTGCAACGATCTCGTTGGTGTTCAGCATTGGGGGGTTGATAATGTCTGGGCCGCTGTTGGCATTTATGAAGACGCCAGCAGATTCGCTTCCCCTGGCACTGGCATATATGCGCGTCATCCTTCTCGCGTTGCCGAGTCTCTACTTGTATATCTCTGTGACCGCAATCCTGCGAGGGACCGGCGAGTCGAAGACACCTTTCTATTTCATAGTACTGTCCGTTGTCATTGACATAGCGCTGAACCCCTTGTTCATCTTCGGTTTCAGACCCATCCCGAGACTGGGTATCGCCGGCTCGGCACTCGCCACGGTGATGGCCCAATCCTTCAGCTTCATAGCGCTTCTCATCTATCTCTACCGCCGCCGGCACCCGCTATGGCTGCAGAAAGACGAACTTTCGATGCTGCGCGTGGATTGGGCCATTGTCGGCGCTCTCTTGCGCAAGGGCATTCCGATGAGCGGACACATTCTCGTGCTGTCCTTCAGTGGCGTGCTCATGATTACGCTGGTGAATCGATTCGGAGTCGATACAGCGGCTGCGTACGGAGCTTCCTTGCAGCTTTGGAACTATATACCGATGCCCGCTCTTGCCGTCGCCGCGGCCGCATCCGCGATGGCCTCGCAGAATGTTGGCGCGCAAAAATGGGATCGCGTCGAATCGATTGCCCGTATCGGGGTCGTTTGCAGCGTTTTGGGAACCAGTTGTATGGTGGTTGCGATCGAGATCCTAGATACACGCGCCTTTGAATTGTTCGTGCCGGCCGGCTCACACGCCCTGTACATCGCCGGTCATATCAACAGCATCGTTACATGGTCGTGGGTGTTCTCTGCAGCCTCTCTGGCGCTGTTCGGAGTTACTCGCGCGACTGGTGCAGTCATGGCGCCGCTGCTCATCACAGTCATCTCAACCCTTGTAGTGCGGTTCCCATTGGCGCAGACACTGCTGGACAGATGGCAGTCTGAAGCCATTTGGTGGAGCTTTCCAATTTCTTCGGCGCTGGAAGTGATCCTCGCAGGACTCTATTACAAACACGGCGGTTGGCGAATGAAGCCATTGGAGAGCCTAGTCCTGGTAGGAGCGTTAGGTACGGAATCCACGGAAGAGTTGTGATTGGGGGCGCCGTGGACTCTGCTGCAAAGAACAATTCGAAAGCCTGGCTCGCTACTGATCGCCCATACACAAATCGAATGGGCTGAATTAATTAGTTATCCTTAACACTTTGACTGCAAACGGCACCAACTCCAGCTTCGGCGCTCGAGCGTGGTTATCAGAGCCTTTAGTCCAAGGCTCAGCCGTATTAGAACGATGACTGTTACAGGTTTTTGACACGGTTTTCCAGGTTCCTACCGTGTCGCATAAGCAAGATAAGAGGGATAACAAAAATCCCCTCTCCGGCACCTTTACTCCAATCTCGGTGTATTGGTACAACGGCACCATCCCGCGGTACTGGCACGGTTGCACCGCGATTTTTAGGTGTCCGAACAATGGCCGATCGCAATCGACGAGACTTTCTTCGTGGGCTGTCCCATGTCCTGGGTAGCTCTGCAGCCGTAGGAATGTTTCCTCCTGTCATTCAAAAGTGCTTGGCGGTGCCCGCCAAGACCGCGACTCGCACAATTCGGGACGTCAAGCACATCGTTATCCTGATGCAGGAAAATCGCTCGTTTGATCACTACTTTGGCACACTCAGAGGTGTTCGAGGATTCGGCGACCGGTTTCCGGTTCCGCTGGCGAGCGGGAAGGACATCTGGTTTCAATCTGATGGCGAAAAAGAGCTATCTCCCTTTCATCTCAACAGCGCATCGACGAGTGCATTACGAGTGCCCGACACCCCGCACTCTTTTTCAGACGCGCAAGCAGCCTGGGATCAAGGCCGACTCGGCTACTGGCCCAAATATAAGACGGCCTATTCAATGGGGCACTATCGCCGCCCGGACATTCCATTCCAGTTTGCCCTTGCGGAAGCCTTTACCATTTGCGACGCCTATCATTGTTCGGTGACCTCCGGCACCGACCCAAACCGCGTAGTCTTCTTTTCGGGAGCAAGTGCAGACCCAACTCTTCGGGCCAAGGGGATCAACTGTACGGACGCTGACTCAGAGCCCGACAATTTGCGGTGCTGGGTGACCGGAGCTTTGCCAGATCCAGGTTACGGGTATAGAGGCTCCGCACTAACATGGCCGACCATTCCCGATGTTCTCGAGGCCGCAGGCATTTCTTGGCGAATCTATCAGGATCCTAACGACAACTACACTGGAGCAATGCACGGCGGATTGGCATTCCAAAGCTTTCGCAACGCCAAACCTGGTTCACCCATTTACGAAAAGGGGATGTCACGCTGGACACTGCGGCAGTTTCGGGCTGACGTAATGAACGGAGTACTTCCACAGGTCTCGTGGATCCTGCCTTCTAAGCTGTGGAGTGAGCACCCAAGTCCATCGAGCCCGACACAGGGTGCAGAATTTACGTCACGGATACTGGCTGCACTGATCTCCAACCCCGAGGTTTGGCGTCAAACCGTATTTTTTCAAACTTTCGACGAGAACGATGGTCAGTTTGACCACGTTCCACCACCGGCCGTGCCCTCGTTCAATCCAGATGGGACCCTGGCCGGAAAGTCCACGGTTGCCCTGGATGGCGAATACTTCTTCGATCCAGAAAGAGCGCATCTGCATCCCGAAGACAATGCAAGCGGGTCCGTGCGGCCGTGGGGCTTGGGCCCACGCGTACCCATGTATGTAGTCTCGCCTTGGAGCAAAGGTGGGTGGGTGAACTCCCAGGTGTTCGACCACACCTCTATAGGGCAATTTCTGGAAAAGCGATTCGGCATCCACATTCCCGGAATCACCCCGTGGCATCGGGCCATCTGTGGCGATCTGACGTCGACCCTCGACTTCTCCCAGTCCGCTGACCGACCAGCGCCGTTTCTGCCCTACGTAAGCGACTCGGATGCAGTGATTGAGGCAAACAACGCGCTACCTAAACCCGTGGCTCCGGTGATTCTCGAGAATCGATTCCAGGAGCCTGGGACACGACCCTCCCGCCAACTGCCATATGCACTCAACGTTCGCCCGCGTGTGTTGCCAACAGGCGAGTTGTCTTTGACCTTCGTCAACACCGGCACTCAAGGCGCCGTGTTTCACGTTTATGACAGAAATCACTTGGACCGAATTCCAAGGCGCTACACGGTCGAAGCCAAGCGGCAACTCGGTGACGAGTGGAAATGGAAAGCTGACGACGAGCGCACGCACGATCTGTGGATCTACGGCCCCGCCGGCTTTCTTCGCGAAGTCCGAGCTGACCTCAGTAGAGGCACATCGGCGAGCCTGGAGACAGACGTGCTCTACGACGCCGGATCCCGTGAAGTCCAGCTAACGGTCTTCAATCCCTCCACATTGAATGCGAAGCGCTGCGAGCTCACCATTCGCTCCAACGCTTATCGAACAGATCGCCCTTCGCAACTCTCCCTGGAGATTGGCGAGCGCCGAACTTGCAGCTGGTCTGTAAATGGCATCGGCGGTTGGTATGATTTTACGGTACTCGCCAAGGGGTATGAGTTTCGATTTGCCGGTCGCATGGAATGGGGGGATCCCAGCACAAGCGACCCGCACCTGTCGATATGACTTCACGTAGCGCACAAGGCGAGAGGCCGCCCATGGGTGAATGAACCATTTGACGCTATCTCACGCGATAGAAAAGCGTCCAAATGAAATTATTCGCATGGGTGGTGAATTGAATGTCTTCTGCCCGATCACCGAGAAGGTCGGCGAAACTCCACTGATCTGGGAAATTCTTTATAGTCTCAAACCGGCGGCCATCCCTCAGGACTCGCTCCTCATAAGTGTCTCCATGTTCGTCTACTCTACGTCTGACAGTGGGCGCCTCGTACCTAATGTGGTCAGCCAACAGCACGAGGGCGCCTGGCTCCAGGCGAGCATGTAGCGTATCCAGAAATTCCACCTGTTTTTTTATCGGAACATGAGACCACCAGAAGTGTGCGAATGCGCCGGTAAAAGTCTCTGGTACGCCCTCCATCGAATAGGCACTGGAGACGCGGCATTCGACGTTTTGCAATGAACAGAGCTTTTGCTTCGCCAACGCCACGAGCTCCGGATTGATGTCCGTCGCCAACACAAACTCTGCAGTCTTCGCTAGCGCCTCCGTCCAATATCCGGTACCACAAGCAAGTTCGAGAACGCGACGTCCTTTGAACGCGGTCTGATAGATCACCTTCAGTGGGCCGTAAACCTCTTCCACAAAATCTTTCCCGAACCCGGATATCTCGTCGAACTCATGCGCTTGCGCAGCATAGTAAGCAGCAACTCTTGCGATATTCTCAGGCAAAGAAGCCATGCTCTATCACTCCTTGATACAGAAATTTTCTGGTGACGTCTCGACAGCGTGTTCGCGATAACTCACGGCGCGCGCAGGTTCGCCTGCTCGCAGAACTCCACGAAATCCTCGAAAAATTCGTCTGTTAACGCACCGGCGCCCAAATAGTTCGCCATTTGAAGACAGGTGGCGGTGTGCCAGAAATGCCTCAGAACAACAAACAGTGAGGTCAACTCCAGCGAGTCAGCGGCGTCTGGACGAACTTGCAGATAACCCTTTCTAAAAGGCTCCCATGAGCATGCCTCGGCGCCCACTAGACGTGCCATCCACCTAAAGGTCGCTACATCGAATACATGCCAGCCCGATCCGCACCAATCAAAGTCGAATATTGAGAGGGTTTGTTTATCTAGCCGCATGTTGCCATCAGTAAAGTCGCCGTGACAAAATCCCCAATCCCGGAGTTGATCGCGCCTGCAACGCAGCTGTGTAGCAATCCTGTCAACAATCGAATCCAGCCTCGCAGTTAGGCCCGGAAAGACCAACATTCGCTGTCTGATTGCGGACGAAGGAATCGCCCAGATGTATTCAATATCAATCCGCGGCCGCGTTTCGCCTAAGCTGAGACTATCCCCAGCCTCATGGAGGTGAGCGCAGAGACGGCCCACTTGCTCCGCTTGGGAGGACTCATCGTATTTTGGAGCCGCACCGTTCGACCAATTGAATATCACTGCGTTCCGCATGCCTTCAGGCGAGTGGAGCTGAGTGACGACATCTCCGTCACAACGTTTGACAGGCGTGGCAACACTTAGGCCTCGATCGGAAAAGTGTTCTAATGCTCGCAACTCCTCGACTACCGAATCGTGATTGCGCAATCCAGCCTGATAAACCTTAACGGCAAAGGTCCCCGCCGGAACCGAGAGTCGATATACGTCGTTCACTCCGCGTCGATGCAGCACGCACTGTGTCGGGCCCCCTAGGTCGTAATGCGGTAATAACAACAATCGCAGCCCTTCATCGGAAAACGTTGACGACGCAATCCGCTTCCGGCTCGTATCGCACTTCCTAATTGTTTTCGGAGCCTGAGTCATTGGTGACGACGATCTCATGTGAAAACTCCCACCTCGTGCGCCTCGGTCCTGTTCTCAGACCGGCTGATTCAAACAAAATGATAGCTTTTCAACTCTCATCGAGTAGTGCACCTGTGGATCACATCCGACGTACGAGATCGAAACATTCTGTTCGCCACACGATCAAACTTGGCAACGCCCTTGAAGAAGCGGAAGTGCGCCATCCGCAACCAGCATGCTTCGCCTGACTGAGGAATTGCGTCGCGGTTTCGGCCGCACATATTAATGTAACTAGCACGTCATGGTGTCAAGATGATTTGCGGCGTTTAACCGACAGGAGAGGTATGTGCTCCTCAAAGGAGGTTTTGGCAGTGATAGCTGCCTGATCTTTTGAATCGAATTGTTTATTTGAGCTTGCGATCAATCCTGAAAGTCCGTGGTCGAATATTGGAATCAGAACAAACATCGAATGCAGCTACTGTGACCAAAAAACAGGGGTCGGCACGACAAAATGAATTCCAGATCTCCTCTAGTAGCGGTTCCGCTGAAATTCCGGGAGGAACCCGACGAGGTACAGTTCAACGGCGTCGGAGAGGTCGAGGGCGCCACCGACGTCGTCTCCTGCGTCATCTACATCACGTTGCGTAGACCTTACGTCTCCACCGCATCCCCAGCGTCGGCTGGATTCCGCGCAGAAGCTGTTGGCAACTGGTGCCGAACACGAAACGGTCGTACGCATCGAAGACTTGGCACTCGATGGTCAGGCGAAGGGATCTCTACGGCACACTCTTTCGCTATGGAAGGCACGGGCGGGAGAGGCCGAAAACGTCGACTCGGTCTCGACTGACCGACGAAACTGTTGAGCCATCCCTAGCAACGGACCTGTCTGATTTTCAGACGACGCCGTTGATATAACGTCGTCTCGGCGGCTAAAAATGCGCATAAATCTCGGCTAACGGACATTGTGCCGCGGTACGTCTCACCCAAGGGGCCCGACTATTGTTCTAGTCCCTGCAAAGAGGAATCTAATGAACTGGCTGAAGAGGCTTCGAATCTATGTACGCGACCAAGCGGACAAGGTATCGAAGCGCCACAAAAAAGAGGGTTTTTGGAAGACTGTCGTCAGAGGTGGTGCCGGATTTATCAGTGAGACTCTTTCTGCACTGTTGGCAGCATTGGTTGTCGCAGTACTGACTACTTCACCCCCGGGAGACCATGGGTTGACCGGCTCATTCGCGACCAAGCAGGGTGAATATCGTTGCGAGCAATTGCCGGAAGGATCTGAGGTATGTCTGAACACGGCCTCGGTCGTTCGCTATACTTACAGCCGGAATGTCCGTCACGTCGAGCTTGTCTGCGGTGAGGCATCCTTTTTAGTCCGAAATGAGCGTCGGCCCTTCGACGTCGTGAGTGGCGGCTTGATCGTCCGCGATCTGAGCACGAGTTTCGATGTTTACAGGAAGCGCAAGTCGACCCAGGTAACTGTCCTGGATGGCCGGATCAAAATCATTGCGCCGATCAGCAACGAAGCACGGCTCCCATTCGACCAGCTCGAAACGGAAGCCGCCTGGAAGACGGCGCCGGAATTTCACCGACGGCAGCAGATCGAGCTCGAGGAAGCCACTGGAACGTTACAGGTGCGCCCGGAGCTATCTGAAGAGCGTCTGTCGCAGCTTGTGGCTTGGAAACACGGCTATATCGACCTCTCTCAAAGAACGCTGGGTGAAGCGTTGGACGAATTCTCCCGATATCAGCCCGTCGCCCACTTCAAATATTCCGACAAATCGATCGGTCAGATTGTCGTGACCGGCAATATGGAATTCGGCGATCTGGATGGCTTCCTCGCGGCTCTGCAGCATGAATTTCAGATCGATCACGCCAAGGAGGGTACTGGAACGGATACCGTCGTTACCCTGTCACGTCATCCCATCAGTACCCGCCGCATTCGCCCGAATCGCTGAAGTCGGGTGCCCATGACCCTCTTGCGGGTCATTGGTGCGCTGCAAGTTTCCCTTTGGTCCCCTATCTATTGTTGCGCTGCTGAGTAGATGCTCGGTGGCCGATCCTGACATCGATAAACTGAAGTTAGGGACATGGAGAATCGACTATGAAATCGTTGCGAGAAAATGGATGTCAACTGATCGATTGCGGATCCGCAACCCGGCAAACCAAAGGGTTGCCGTTCGGATTCTTCCGGGAAAGCGCGCCGCCGCCGTTCTATCTGAACTTCTTTACCGGTTAATAGGCGGGCTCGGCCGCGGTCATGGGGAGCTATCCTCGTGGCCGCGGCCCGCTCACCACTGGTGCTCGATCTTCAAGCTCACGCGCCGCCCCAGCAGGTCGGCATTTTCCGGATCGTAGCCTATCGCTCCCACGTCATTGTTGAGGAACGGCGGCTGCCTGTTGAACACGTTGAAGCCACGCAGCGAAATCGTCGAATCGCCGCCGATGGCTTTGTCCAGGAGACGCAGCTTGTAACCCAGGACGAGGTCCCAGGTCATCCACGGGCCCACAGGACGATTCGGCGTATCCACGTTGTCTTCGTAGCTGCCTTGCAGATTGACGGCTGGCGACACAGAGAAACGTTGATTCCTCCATCCGAAGACCCCTCGTAACCGGACCGCTGTGGGATTGTGCGGAGTGTTTCGATAACTGATCAATTCGCCGCCAGGCACGCGCGTCTCCCCAAACTGCAGGACATAGGTTGCCTGTAGATTCGCGCTGAACCGTCCAAATCGTGTATCCCGGCCTAACAGCGCTTTCAGATCGATTCCATCGGTCCTCACTGTTTCGGCACTCCGAAGCCGCAAATCCACAATCGCCCCAATGTTGGCACGCTGGCACGCATCGACCGGGCCCATAAATGCGGTATGTGAGCAGATGCGGGCAAGGGCGGAGGCGGTGACATCGCGCGTGAACAGATAACTGTATTGCGGATCACTGAACAGATTTAACGACAGGACTTCCGTTGGCAGGATCTGATGAGCCGACACGATATCGAAGTACTGCGCGTCCACGGACAGATTCGGATGCCCAGGCGGCGAGAATTTGAGGCCCAGCATCCAGCTGTGGGCGGTCTCGGGGCTCAGGTTTGCGTTGTTTCCGCCCCAGATCAGGGCTGTTGTATACCCTGTAGGGGACTTCGGATCCGCGAGCGGATACAGCGCCGCGTAGTTCACGGATTCATTGAGATCCGGAAGATTGGGCGGCCTGAACATCCTGGCCCAGGTGCCTGTAAACGAGATGCCGTTGCTGAGGTCGAATGAAAATCCAAAGCTCGGAAGGTAGGCGGAACCGGCATCGTTGAAATGCTCGTAGCGCACTCCAGCTGCCAGGCTCAAATTGTATGATGTGTCTGGCGTGAAATTGCCCGCCAATACGGGTATGGCGGTCTGCAGGTACAGCGCATTGAGCGTGCGGCCGCGATCGAGGTCTAAAGTCTGACCCGTGAACTTGTATCCGTCCGATACCGTTGAGCGAAACGTCTGAACACGATATTCATACCCTGTTGTCAGCATCACCGGGCCCGCGGGCAGCTGGAGTATCGAGCCCCCAGCTTCGAGACTGCCGGTCGTGAATGACGATCTATAGTGCAACGAACCGTCGGTTCGGATCGCTGCCAGCGTCTCGGCGCTCGTATGTGAGCCGTCGCCAAACGGATTGAAGGCGGTGGTGGGGTCACTCGTTGCCAGATATTTTGTCAGTGCATCGAAGTTGACCAGGTTGCCCTCTTTTTCGAGTTGGTTGTCAAAGGTATAGCCCCCGCTCGCTCGCAGGTGCCAGCTGCCCCTCAGCTCCTGCTCGAGGCCCAGCGTAAATTGGCCGCTGTTCACCGTGCCCCGCTCTACCAGGGGCCCCAGGTCCTTGCCAAATCCGTACAGGACCTGGACTGGGTCCGTGTTTCCAATGATGGGGTTGACGTAAAACGGGTTTGTGCTGGGAACTGACAGTGTGGTCACCGTCGGCGTGAAGTACGTTTTGACTCGCCGTTGGCTCACCAGAGAATCGAGGAAAATCTGCGTGTCGGCGGACAGATCGAAGGATCCGCTGGCAAGGCCGCTCACACGTTCATGCTGGGGCAGTATCCAGGTGCCTTCGTAGAGATCATGGAGGTTCGGGGTGGGTAGCAGATCCGCAGCTTTCAATGCAGTGCCGTTCTGGCCGGCGGGAATGGCCCAGTAAAGTCCGTTCCTGTCTACAATGGTGCCCGGATTTCCGTACAGGGAGTCGAAATTGGTGCCACCCCCCAATGTCAGATCGCTCGTGGCCTGGCTGCGCTTTGAAGCGGGCAGTCCGCTGCGAAAGTAGTATTCAACTGCCGCCACGCCACGCCACCGCTCACCGGCTTTTGCAAACGACTGACTGACATCGTTTCCGCCTAAATCGTACGGTGTCAGGTGCCCAAACGACGCGGTAGTCAACGGCCTCGAATAGCCGTCACGCAGAACGAAATTAACGATGCCGCCCACCGCATCGGCGCCATAGATCGTGGACGCCCCTTCCGATATCAAGTCAATGTGGTCTACCGCGGAGATCGGAATATTCAACACGTCCGTGAAGCTCCCCGCGGCCCCACTGGGCGCCAGCCGTCGACCGTTCACGAGAACGAGCGTTGCCCGCTGTCCTATTCCGTAGAGGTTCAGCCCCGATCCGTAGGCAATGTTGGTCGGCGCTTCCCGAAGATAGGTGGTGCCCTCATTTGCCCCGGTTCCCTGGTTCTGCGTCAGGGTTCGACTCCAATCAGTGACGGTGGTGAACCCCTGCTGGGACAGCTCTTCAGCGGATATTGTTTTTAATACGACACCCGGCGGCAAACTGGGAGGACTCGACAGATCTCGCGCCTCGATCCTCACCGTCGGCAGGCTCTCCTCTTCCTGACCCGGCGGCCGTCGGTTTCGTTCGGGATTGACTGACACGAAACGCGAAGTGGTCATCGAGTAGATCAGGCCGCTGCCCTCGAGCAACCTGTGCAGTGCATCAATCGGTTCGTACTTTCCCTTGATCGCTCGTGTTTTAAAACGATTCAGCCGCCCCGCTTCGTATATTACGGACATTCCAGCCTGCTCGACAAACTGCCGCACCGCACGATCGGCGGGGCCTGCCGGAATGTTGAAGCTTCGCTGCTCTGCCGCAAACACCGGAGTACCGAATATCCCGGCACTCAATGTCATGATGGCGACGAGCGCGATATGAGCACCTCTTATGACACGCTCCCTGCGCGTTCAGCGCGTTAAACGCAACCGGCCCCTCTTGTTGATCGCGCGCTCGAGGATTGTTCCCCTCGTATCGACCGAGTTTCGGTAATTCGCGCTCACAGCGGTGCTTCTCGAGACATAACAACACACTCTGCTCGCTGAGCAAATGCAACACGGAAAACGACCCGTGGATCGTCTGGGGTACCGTGGGGCATACAACACCCAGGATGATCATCGCGCAGGACCCCGACTAAGGTCGTATCGTACAGGTCGGGAGCGGGAATGGAATTACTCAATAAAATTCGAATTTACGTCGCGGCAAGGTGGGATATGATCCGGAACTACTACAACGAATCCAGGCTTTTCAAAGCCGTTGCCGGTGGCGTTGGTATTCTTACCATTGGCGCCCTGCTGCTCCACTTTTTTTTCGCAGGAGAGTCTGTGGCAGACGTGCCACTGACCGGATCATTTGCAACCCATCGCGGCGAGCACCGCTGCCATCGGCTGCCAGACGGGTCCGAGGCATGCCTCAACACCAATTCGCAGATCAACTATACCTTCAATCGAAGCACTCGCAACATTCAGCTGGCGGCGGGCGAAGCATCGTTCGTAGTCCGAAACGATCAGCGCCCATTCGACGTTGTGAGCCGCTCCGTGCTGATTCACGACCTGAGCACGAGCTTCGAGGTCTATCAGAAGCGTCACTCAACTCAGGTGACGGTCCTGCAAGGCCGGGTCAAAGTCATCGCGCCGATCAACGACGAGACGCGCAGCAAATTCGACCTGGCCGAGGCGGAAAGCGCCTGGCAGGGCGGCCTGGAAATTCATAAATTCCAGCAGGTTGAGTTTGACGAGGCCGGCCAGACACTGCACGTGCGGCCGCCGTTGAACGAGCAGCGCCTGTCGCAACTCCTGGCCTGGCAGAGGGGCCGAATTGACCTGAATGGCAGGACGATGGGGGAAGCGCTCGAAGAGTTTTCCCGATATCAGCCCATCAGCAAATTCAACTATACGGATCCTTCCATTCGCGCGCTGCGCGTAGGCGGCAATCTGGAATTTGCCCATCTCGACGATTTCCTCGCAGCGATTGAGCACGAATTCCATATCCATCACACGATAACGGGTAGTGAGGGAAGTGCAGTGGTCTCGCTGTCGCGGGAGCGGGGCGCGGGAAATCACTCGACGCGGCATTAGCTGAAAAGGCTGTCGGAAATCGAACCCGACAGCTATCCGGCCAAAGCGTCAATTAGAGCATCAATGTCCGCCGATGTGTGATCACGAAATATTGCGCATCGGATCAGACCGTCGTCGCCGGCTCCGAGATAGGTAGAGTGATAAATGTAGACACCGCGATCCCACGCGCGCTGCTGCACATTCAGCATGTCCTCGCGACTGCCCATTTTGAACGACACGATGGGAGCGGGAGAGTCGAATACTTCGGTCCCTAGCAGCCTGTCGGGCTTAACGATAAATAGGCGATAATCATGGCCGGTCTCCTTGCTATCGGAACTGGGAAAGCAT
>Ga0137415_10001937_pt1 | contig 20635 bp, 19 predicted proteins | sample CZODoug3_1_1_16f_FD_183082 | JGI IMG/M metagenome (GOLD analysis project Ga0137415, IMG submission 183082) | Vadose zone soil fungal communities from Angelo Coast Range Reserve, California, USA - CZODoug3_1_1_16fungal (Hybrid Assembly) | ecosystem: Environmental > Terrestrial > Soil > Vadose...
CGTGATCTGCTCGCAGCGAGTGCTGCCTTCAGACCAGTCGCGGCATCCGCTCCGCCAAAAAATCAATAAACACCCGTGCAGTGGATGACTGCGGGCCGCGGGATCGTGCACTCGGAAATGCCCGAGCAACAGGCAGGGCGCATGCGCGGCTTCCAGTTGTGGCTGAACCTGCCGGCGCGGGACAAAATGACCGAGCCGAAGTACCAGGAGTTTGGCCCCGAGCGCATTCCGGTCGCAACGCCCGGTCCGGGTGTCAGCGTGAAAGTCATCGCGGGCCGGGTGGACGGGATCGTGGGACCGATTTCCCAGCCTGCGACCGATCCAACGTATCTGGATCTGGCTTTGAATGCGGGAGCTCAGTACGTACACGTGCTTCCGGACCAACATGCCGCCTTCCTGTATGTTTTTGAGGGGGCTGTGCGTGTTGGCTCCTCGGTTGTGAAAGCCGGACACCTGGCAGTGCTGGGAGAGGGTGCCGAGGTTCGCCTGGCCGGCGAATCAACAGGCGCGCAAAGCCGTGCCATTCTGGTGGCCGGCCGCCCTCTCAAAGAGCCGGTTGCGCGCTACGGCCCGTTCGTCATGAACACCCGTGAGCAGCTCATTCAGGCGGTCGAGGACTTCCAGAAAGGGAAGTTCTGAGTCTACGCCGGGCGCGGTTCCAACTAGCGCCCGGCGATTCCCAGGATCTGGGCATCGGTCATCTGAGCTTCTGCGGGGGTGGCTTGCGGAGAGCTCTCGTTGACAGGATCTATTGTTGGATGATTGCCGGTGGTACCGGTTCCGATGACCGACACGTTGGTGTCGTACGCGGCAACCCGGTTCCGGCCGGCACGCTTGGCGGCATACAGGGCCGAGTCCGCGTGCGCGAGCAGCAGTCTCAGGTCATATCCCGATGCGACCGTCGAAGCGACACCAAAGCTGGCCGATACCCGGGTGCCTGCCAGGCTGTTGGCTGTCCCGTTGTTGTAAGAAAGGCCCGCAATGGTCAGGCGCAATTGCTCGGCTCGCAGCCGCGCATCCTCGGGCCCGCAGCCCGCCATCAGGAAGCTGAATTCCTCGCCACCGAAGCGGCCGAAGAGGTCGGTGGAGCGCATGAAAACCTGGCACTGCGCCACGGCCTGCTTCAACACCTGGTCGCCCGCCGCATGCCCGTGCTTGTCGTTGATGGCCTTGAAGTGGTCCAGGTCGCACAGAATGATGCAGGCCGGCTGCTGCGCCTTCTGGGCGCTCTCCAGGGAGCTCTGGGCCTGCTTCAGGAAGTGGGGGCGGTTGGCGATGCCGGTCAGCCCGTCGATCTGCGACAGGCTCATGAAATGCAGCTGCAGGCGCTTGGTCCGGTAGGCCCACATGGCGATGAAACCCATCGTCAGCAACAGCAGCATGATGTAAAGCCGGCTGTTCTCCACAGCCTTGGCTCCGAGCGCCTGCTCGAGCTGCAACACGTGATTTTCCTTATTCAACGTATCGATCTGCAACTTGCTGGCGACGCTCTCGTGGGCGACGCGTTGATAGGCGAGCTGCCGGGCTGTCGTTACGTCCAGGTACCCCTTGTCCATGGCCGCATATTTTTCGTGGTACTCGAGCGCAGCCTTGTAGTCCCCTGCCTGCCGGGCCTGTTCGTACAGCAGGTGATAGGCCACCACGAGCGGCTGCGAGATCTCATTCGGGACAGCATTTTCGATTGTTCGAGTGGCGAACTGGTGGGCGGCCGCCAGGTTGCCTTTCTTCTGATACGCCGTGGCCATCAACGATTCATAACGGGAAATCAGCCGGGGAAAGTGGCTTTGCAGTACTTCCGCGTAGTGCTCCGTCAGGAGGCGGATGGCGTCATCGACCTGGTTGTTTGCGACATAGACGGTCGCGGCATAGGTCCGAATGAAGTTGGCATAAGACAGCTCATTCAACTTCGTACAGGCATCCAGCGCAGCCGTGAACACGGGTCCCACCGTACGCAATTTGCCGCTCATCACCTCGGCACGCAGCTTCTGGTCATAGCCCCTGCAGACGCCGCGGCCGAGCCAGTTCTCGTCCATCAGCTTCTGGGAGTAGGCGACGGCCAGGTCATACTGTCCGACCTCGACGTAGAGCTGTGCCGCAACGATGAGACCCTGCTCGCGTGCGGCCGGGTCGGTGACCTTCGGCAACAACACGAGGAGTTGAGTCAGATCGGTAAACGCTTCCTCGTAGTGAGAGCTCACCACCAGGGCGTTGATGATCGAGGCGTGGGCACGGAATTTCAGAGTGACATCGTGCGTATCGCGAATCGTCGCCTGCAGGCGGGAGATGGCGATGTCGTACTGGCCGTCATAGACACTTTTCCACGCCTGCAGATAACGCAGCAACTCCTGTTGAGCCGGCGTCAGCGCGTTTTCCTCGGCGCTCAGCGAAGTGAGCAGCGTGTTGAATTCAGCCGGATAGGCAGTCTTGATCCGGTCGGCCTTCTGCAGCAGCCCGGCGGCTTCGCCGGGCTGCAAGGCCGGAGTGGCCTGCGCTAACGCAAGCAACAAAATACCGACACCGCCCGGCCACCAGCGCCGGGCGGAGCGGGAATCGGCAGAACGAGGGTGGGGCTTTTTAGGCCGCACGACGCAGGAGTGAGCGACGAGGGGTCAGGCTGTTCTCCTCGCCGTCATCTTCATCTTCGTCATCCTCGTCATCCTCGTCATCGTCGTCATCGTCGAGGTCGTCATCCTCCTCATCTTCATCGTCGTCTTCGAAGTCGTCTTCGTCCTCATCCTCGTCTTCATCTTCATCTTCATCTTCATCTTCATCTTCATCTTCGTCGTCTTCGAGATCGTCCTCGTCCTCGTCCGCTTCCTTCTTGCCAGGAGCCATGACGACGGCTTGTGCGAGCATGGGGTGGGGGCTGCGGGGCAGCTCAGCCTCCAGACCCAGTCTCTGTAGAAAATCAATAACGTTCGACACGAAAAAGTCTCCTTGGGGGTACGCAGTGGTCGGACGAAAGGACGTGGAAGCGTAAGTCTAATCTTCAGCCTTCGGCAACCGTATGCGTTGCGGGCTCGACAATCAAAAGTAAGCGTTGCGATTCAAGCGTTCCCGAACTCGCATAGTTCAATTGTACAGCCTGGCGTGCTTCCCGTAGTCTCTCGCAGCTTCGAACACGTGCAAGAAGGGTGGGGCCCAGTCCATGGATCAAGCCATTACAGCGACTATCTCTGGATATTCGCCAAGTGTGGCGAGGGCAGGATATTCGCAAAGGGTGGCCCTGGTGCTCATGCTGGCTGCCTGTGCTTCGTCGGTCGACGCCCGTCCGCCCGCGGAGTCACCTGTGCGGCCTGTCGGTATCGTCGAGCAGCCGTGCCCAACCCCAACCGCTCCAGGTGTCGAAGTGAAGGCCAATGAGCAGAAAGACTGGCGAGAGCGTCTTCTCGACCCGAGTGAAGGGCGCGAGTTCGACCCACCGCCTGACCAGGCTCCATCCAACGCCGCGCACGCTGCCGAAGAAGACCGTCTGCATTATGACTGGGCTTCACTGTGCCGTTATCGTGCAGAAAATGCGGCCTTGCGCCGTCCAACGGCGCCTCGCGTCGTATTCATGGGCGACTCTATTACCGAGTTCTGGAAGCTCGCGCACCCTGATTTCTTCGGCGACAGCTACATCGATCGAGGCGTGAGCGGCCAGACGACTGGACAGATGCTCGTTCGCTTCCGGCAGGATGTCATCGCGCTGAAACCTGCAGTCATGCACATCCTGGCGGGTACTAACGATTTCGGTGGCAACGGAGGCCCGACGACGCTGGAGGCGATCAGGAACAACATCGCCTCCATGGTCGACCTTGCGATTGCAAATGACATCCGTGTCGTACTGGGCTCGGTGCCGCCTGCGGGTGCTTTTCCCTGGCGTCCCACTGTGCTGGAGCCGGCGCAACATATTGTGGAATTGAACGAATGGCTGCGGCGTTTTGCGCGTGAGAGGAACCTGATTTATGTGGACTATCACGAGCCGCTCGCCGACGAGCGCGATGCAATGAAGCAGACGTTCAGCAACGATGGTGTGCATCCCAACCGCGACGGCTATTCGGTCATGGAGCCGCTGGCCCGGCGCGCAATTGAGCAAGCGCTCGTCGCGAGCGCCGAGAGTGCCGCGAAAGCGCCGCCGTCGAAGCCCTCGAAGAGCAAGCACTGACGATGCGATTCGAGCAGATTCAGGCCGGTATGATCATCAACGGCGGTCGCCGCGCCGTGACAGAAGCCGAGATCATCGAGTTTGCAAAGCGTTACGACCCGCAGTGGTTTCACCTCGATCCGGTCCGTGCGCAGAACAGCCGCTGGAAGGGTCTCATCTCCAGTGGCTGGATGACGTGCTCGATTGCCATGGACCTCGCCGTGAAAAGCGTCCTGGCTGATTCGGAGTCCATCGGGTCACCGGGGATTGAGCAGCTCAAGTGGCTCAATCCAGTGCGTCCGGGCGATGAGCTCGAGCTGCGCATCGAAGTGCTGCAGACGAGTGTCTCCCGCTCGAGCTCCGTGGGCATCGTGAAGTGGCGCTGGGTGTTGACGACTCAGGCCAACGTACCGGTGCTCGATTTGATCGCGACCAGCCTTTTTCAAATAAAAGAACCCCCGTTCAAATAAAAGAACCACCGAACGCCTGACGGCACGCCCGGCGCTCCCGCGCAAGTGGGTGGCGCATATCGGCCAGTACAGGACCTTCACCCTCGCCATAATGGCTCCAATATGGGCGTAGCCCGCTCAGATCTGGGGGAAACGGGATGGACGAGCACAGCGGTCAACGGTCACGGCGTCCCAGCGGGCGCGATGCGAAGAGGGCGGCACGCACGGCACGGAGCGCGCAATTTGTCCCCTATATCACCCGAAAAGTACCGTACTACGAGGTACTCGGCGCTGAGGGCCTGGAGCTTCTCGAGCACAACGCCGACACGATTCTGCAGGAAATCGGTATCGACTTCAGGGATGACCCGGAGTCGCTGCAACTGCTGAAAGCGGCTGGTGCGGACGTACAAGGGGAGCGAGTTCGCTTTCCGCGGGGTCTGTGCCGCACCGTCGTCAGTCGCTCCGCTCCCAAGGAGTTCACCCAACACGCGCGCAACCCGGCGCGCACTGTCATCATCGGCGGCAATCGCACGGTCTTTGCGCCCGCCTATGGCTCGCCTTTCGTACGCAACCTGGATGAGGGTCGGCGCTACGCAAAGATCGAGGACTTCCGCAATTTTGTGAAGCTCGCCTACATGGCGACATCGTTGCATCACTCCGGCGGCACCATATGCGAGCCGGTCGACCTGCCCGTCAACAAGCGGCATCTCGACATGGTGTACAGCCATATGAAGTACAGCGACAAGCCGTACATGGGCTCGGTAACACACCCGGATCGCGCGCAGGATACGGTGGAGATGACGAAGATCCTGTTCGGCGACGAGTATCTCGATCCCGTAACGGGCAAGCCCAAGACGTTCGTCACGAGCCTGATCAACGCCAACTCACCCCTGACCTGGGACTCGACCATGCTCGGCGCGCTGAAGACGTATGCGCGCTCGAATCAGGCCACGATCGTGACACCGTTCATCCTCGCCGGAGCGATGTCGCCTGTCACAGTGGCCGGTACAGTCGCTCAGACATTGGCCGAGTCACTCGCGGGCATGACGCTGGCGCAACTCGTCAATCCCGGCGCGCCGGTGATCATGGGTAGTTTTGCTTCATCCTTGTCGATGCAGTCCGGGGCACCCACCTTCGGTACTCCCGAGCCTGCCCTCGTTTTGTATTCGATGGCGGCGCTCGCGCGGCGACTGGGAGTGCCGTTCCGGTCCGGTGGCGCGTTATGCGCATCCAAGATTGCGGATGCGCAGGCGGCGTTTGAGTCGGCCAACACCATGCTGCCGACCGTGTTGGGTGGAGTGAACTTCGTGCTCCACACGGCTGGTTGGCTCGAGGGGGGCCTCGCGATGGGATATGAGAAATTCATGATGGACGTAGACCAGGCGGGCATGATGCACACGCTTCTCGAGGGTGTGGATCTGTCTGAGAACGGTCAGGCGCTGGATGCCATTCGCGAAGTGGGACCCGGGAAGCATTTCCTCGGCTGCGCGCACACGCAGGCGAATTTCCAGACGGCGTTCTATCGCTCACCGCTGGCGGATAACAACAGCTTCGAGCAGTGGGATGCGGAGGGCGCGGCGGACATGAACAAGCGCGCCAATGCCCAGTGGAAGAAACAACTCGCCGAGTACGAAGCACCGCAGATGGACCCGGCCGTGGACGAAGCCCTGTTGGATTACATGAATCGCCGCAAGGCCTCCTTTCCCGACTCGAACGTGTAGCGGGCCGACTACGTTCCCGGGCGCCGCCGATGACTGCGGGTGTTGGTCCTCGGCGCCGCCGCCTTTGGGGCAGGCAAGTCCACCACCTTGCGCAGGTGCACAAAGTCAGCCGTCGAATGGGGTATGCCCATCGCCTGCACAAAATGCTCCTGGAACTTGGGTTCGATGGCCGTCTCGATTTTTTCCACGCGGCGAACCAGCTCCTCGATCTTCGTGCGTGACGCATTGTCCAGGAGTGCGATTCGCGCACCCGTACCGGCGGCGTTGCCGGCCGAGGCCACCTTGGAGAGATCGCAATCGGGAATCATCCCGAGCAGCATGGCGTACTTGACGTCGATGTGACTTCCGAATGCACCCGCGAGCCGAATCCGATCAACATGGTCGGCGCCCATGTGCTCCATCAGGAGTTTGATACCCGCGTACAACGCCGCCTTCGCGAGTTGAATGGCACGAACATCGTTCTGCGTTATCTGCAGCGGTACTGCGCCCTGATGAACGATGTACCCGAAAGTCCTGCCGGACGGAACGATGCAGTCGCTCCGCTGCGCGAGCTGTCCGTCAACGACGCCATCCTGGTTGATGATCCCACACAGATACATTTCCGCGATGACTTCGATGATTCCGGATCCACAGATGCCCGTGACGCCGGTGGCCGCGACCGCCTCGTTGAAACCAGGCTCGTCGGACCACAGGTCCGAGCCGATGACTTTGAATTTCGCAATGAGGGTCGCGGGATCAATGCGAACGCGCTCAATGGCGCCTGGAGCTGCACGCTGTCCGCAGCTGATCTGCGCTCCCTCGAACGCCGGGCCGGTTGGACTCGAGCAGGCAAGAAGACGCTGACGATTGCCCAACACAATCTCGGCGTTGGTGCCAACGTCGACGAGCAGAGTCAGCTCCTCCCCGAGGTCGGGCCGCTCTGCGAGTATCATTCCCGCAGCGTCTGCGCCAACGTGGCCGGCGATACACGGCAATAAATAAATGCGCGCGTTGGGATGGAGACTGAGGCCAATCTCCGATGCCCGGATGGTCAGCGCGCCATCCGCAGCCAGCGCAAAGGGCGCGCCGCCCAACTCCACCGGATCGATCCCGAGCAACAGGTGATGCATGATCGGATTACCGACCAACGTCACCTCGAGAATGTCGTTGACTGCAACACCGGCCTCGCGCGCTACTTCGACGGCGAGCGAATCGAGGGCGGCATGCACCGCTTCGGTCATCTGCTGTGCGCCGCCCGGGTTCATCATCGAGTAGGAGACCCGGCTCATCAGGTCCTCGCCAAAGCGGATCTGGGGATTCATTGAGCCCGTTGAAGCCACCACCTCGCCGGACTCGAGGTCGCACAAGTGCGCGGCAATAGTAGTGGACCCGACGTCAACGGCCATCCCGAACAAACGCTCGTGCAGTCCCGGCCAGATTCCGATGATCCGGGATTCCGCGTGGACGGCGACCGTGACCTTCCAAACACCTGCGCGCAAGACGGGCTGCAGTGTCTGCAACACCTGCAGATCGCACTGCAGGTTTGAGAGATTCCATTCCTCCAGCAAGGCATTCATCAGGCGCTGCAGATCGCCGCTGGGGTCGTGCATGTCGGGTTGCTCGACCTCGACATAGTGCAGATGAACCACCGGATCCAGTGTGATGACGCGACTGTCGGCGGCTTTACGCACAACCTGTCGATGCACCTGGCTGCTGGCCGGCACATCGACCACCAGGTCACCCTCGATGCGGGCGGAACAGGACAGCCGGTGTCCCTCCGGCAAAGGCTTGCGGCGCGCGAACTGCTGCTCGGCCGCGCTCAACGGGCTCAGGTTGGCGGCTCGCGAATTGACACCGTGCTTGGAGAAGTCACCCTCCATCACGAGGACCTGGCAACGTCCACACAATGCCCGACCGCCACAAACCGAATCTACATCGACGCCAAGCGTGCGCGCGGCCTGGAGGAGGGGCGTTCCGACCGGGAATCGTCCGCGCTTACCTGAAGGAGTAAATACTACGAGCGCGTCAGTCATGTGGGTGTAGTTGGGCGTCGACGATGGCCACCTTCCCGGCGGCCGCGCGCGGCGCCTTCGGCAGCAGGTGCGGCACCGCCGCCCGCCTGCATGGCGGGCGCCTCGCGGAACCGGCGAATCCACCGGGCGCAATCAGGATCGTGGCCCATCATGACATCGGCAGCCATACACGCCTTTACGATCTCCAGGTGCATGGGGTTCATGATGGCGGACGTCATGCCGGCACCGATGGCCATGGTCAGAAAGGTGGCGCTGATCGACTCACGCGCGGGCAGGCCGAAGCTGACGTTGGAGGCGCCGCAGGTGGTGTTGACTTTGAGCTCGTTCTTGAGCCGACCCAACAGGCGCATCACCTGCACACCGGCCTGGTTGATGGCGCCAATCGGCATCACCAGCGGATCGACGACGATGTCGCTCGCTGGAATGCCGTGATCGGCCGCACGCTGCACGATCTTCTTTGCAACCTCAAAGCGCACATCGGGGTCTTCCGAAATGCCGGTCTCGTCATTCGAGATCGCCACGACTGCAGCCCCGTATTTCTTCACGAGCGGCAGCACGGATTCCAGTCGTTCCTCCTCGCCGGTGACGGAGTTGACGAGCGGCTTGCCCTTGTAGACGGCCAGTCCCGCTTCCAACGCCGCGACAATCGAGGAGTCGATCGACAGAGGCACGTCCGTGATGGACTGAACGAGTTGAATGGCCCTGGCCAGGATTGCGGGCTCATCCGCGAGCGGGATACCCGCATTCACGTCGAGCATGTGTGCACCAGCGGCCAACTGCGCGCGCGCGTCCGATTCCACGCGGCTGAAATCACCCGCGGCCATTTCAGCCGCGAGGATCTTTCGGCCGGTGGGATTGATCCGCTCGCCGATCATCACAAAGGGGCGGTTGAAGCCGATGACCACTTCGCGGGTGGCGGAGCTGATGACGGTGTCTGTCATGAGAGGGTCCTGTTTGCAGTCGGCTCAGGGGTGCTGCGGCCCGGGTACCAGGGGACGCGGCCGCGCAGTACGCCTGAGCGATCGATGATTTCGGGGATGCTGTCTTCCTGGCGATAGGCCATCAGATGAATGCCACTCACGCCGGGCAGGGAATGAATTTCCTGTATGAGCTCGATACACAATTGCCGGCCTTCCCGGGCACCATCGTGCGCTCGGGACATTCGCGTAATCACCTCATCCGGGATGTGCAGACCCGGGACGTGAGTACGCATCCATTCCGCTGCTTTCGCGGATCGAAGCGGTCCCACGCCGATGAGGATGAATACCTGTCCGAGCAGGCCCAGGTCTTCCACTTCACGCAGGAAAGATCGCAGCCGCGGGATGTCGTAGCAATATTGTGTCTGGATGAACTGCGCGCCCGCCGCAACCTTCTTGGCGAGCCGCTGGGCACGCCATTGAACAGGCTCGGCAAACGGATTCTCCGCCGCACCGAGCAGCAGCCGGGGAGCCGAGGTGATCCTGCGACCGCTCAGGAAGCGGTGCTCATCGCGCAATGTACGAGCGGTTGTGAGCAACGAGACCGAATCGAGATCAAACACCGGCAGTGCCTGTGGATGATCGCCGGCCTGCACCCCATCGCCGCTGAGGCACAGGAGGTTGCAGACGCCCATCGCGGCGCATCCCAGGATGTCGCCCTGGATTGCGATCCGGTTGCGATCACGGCAGGAGATCTGCATCACGGGTGCGTAACCAACACGAGTCAGGAGCGCACACACCGCCAGGCTCGACATGTGACAGTTCGCTCCACTGCCGTCTGTCGCGTTGATGGCGTCCACGTATCGATCAAACATCCGGGCGCGCTGATAGACTTCTTCCGGGTCCGCCGAGTCGGGTGGAGCGAGCTCGCTCGTGACGGCGAACTGGCCAGCGCGCAGCACCCGTTCCAGGCGCCCGGGAGAGGTATGTCCGGGAAGAATGGGCAGGGGATAGCCCGGGACCGGCTCATCCTCAAAGTTCATGCCGGCTCTCCGCCGCGCAGCCGCGCTACGCGCAGCCAGGACGACTTCCCGACGAGCCGTCGATCAACAGGGAGTTGGATGGTGCGCAACGCTTCAACTCCACCCGAAATGCGCAGGCTTCCGGCCACTGCCTCGTGCCAGACGCACTTCATTTCGGGGCGCACTTCGCAACCACCATCGCTACGCACGCCGCCACAAGGGCCATTGCGCAGGTTCTTTGGGCAGTTCATGGGGCAGGACATCCCCGTGGAGCTCAGAACACACTGGCCGCACATTTTGCAGTCGAACAGCAGTCCCTTGATGAGGCGCTCGCCGATGGCTACGGGACGTTCCAATCGCGCGTATCCGAGCCGCTTCCACACGGGATGCAGACCGCAAACCACAGCCTCAAAGCGGCGGTAGAAGGCGTTGAGTCCTCGGGCATGGCGCACCGACCAGCGGCGCAGGGCGTACATCAGGACTCCGCGGGCGGAATCGTCGTGGATTCGAGGCCCTTCGCCCGGATCAGGCGTTCGAGGTCTTCATCCGTGTAACGCGCTTCAATTTCCGCAGCCGTGGCTGCCACAACTGCCTGGATGTCATCTGCACAAGGCTGCGGGTCGCTCCGCTTCCAATCCGCCAGATACGCATCCGAGCTGCCCTTGCCGGCACGCATGGCCGCGCGATCGACCGCTTCCTGGAAGCGGGCCGACAGTTGGATTTTTGCGGTCTCGCGGCCGCGCTTGACGACCACCTGCGCCGGAATGTCGCGCCAGGAAATAATGATCAGTGAGGCCATTGTTTCTCTTCCGCGAGGGCCGTCAGCCGTGAACCCAATTCACCGTAGCCGGTCACCCTGAATTCAAACTGCAGCCCCATGTGCTCAGCGATCGCGCGTGCCTGTTGCTCGGCGTCGGGGGCCGGGTTCTGTGCGAGGTAGATGAGCTTGCGATAATTGCGGAAATACTCGCCAGCCAACTCGGGATGTTTGTCGAGACCCAGGCCGCGAGTGACGAGGCGGTCGAAATGCCGCAGCAGGAAATCCGTCAGGTAAAAAGTGCCGGGCTCGGCATCCTGCAACTGCGCAAAGACGTTGCCGCCGGCAAAGAACTCGTAGCAGTGAGCACCGGGCAACCGCTCGATGCCTTCCTCGCGCAGCAGGGTGTCCAGCATTCCGCCCGTGCCGCAGTCGGCATAGGCAATGAACACTGTTTCGTAGCTCGAGCGCTTTAAACGCAGCTGCTCGCGAACCGCCGGGACGATCCTTTCAGGCCGGTTGTGCAGCTCGGGGGGAAGGCATTGCACGTCCACATCGGACCACTGATTGGCACGCATCAGCGCCGTGATCTCGTTGGCGAGCGCGCCGCAGGCGATGATCAAAGTGCCGCGCGGCTGCATGACGATCCCGGCTGGTCAGCTTGCCCGCGCTGCGCGGCGGGCGGCCAACAGCCCTTTGGCAGTTTCAACGGCGATGGCAGCGTCGCGGCAATAGGCGTCTGCGCCGACAGCTTTTCCAAACTCCTCGTTGAGCGGCGCGCCGCCCACCAGGACGATGTAGTCGTTGCGAATCCCTTTGTCCTTCAACGTATCGATCACGACTTTCATGTAGGGCATGGTCGTGGTCAGCAGGGCGGACATACCCAGAATGTCGGGCTTATGCTGTTCGAGCGCGGCGAGATATTTCTCGACCGGGTTGTTGATCCCGAGGTCGATGACCTCGAACCCGGCTCCCTCCAACATCATGGAGACGAGGTTCTTGCCGATGTCGTGAATGTCACCCTTCACCGTCCCGATGACGATCTTGCCGATGGGCTCGACGCCCGTCTCGGCCAGCAGGGGACGAAGGATTTCCATGCCGCCTTTCATCGAGTTGGCGGCCAGCAGCACTTCGGGGACGAACAGGATGCCGTCGCGGAAGTCGATGCCGACGATCCGCATGCCTTCGACGAGGGCGTCGTTCAGAACTTTTTCTGCACTCCAGCCGCGCTGGAGGAAGATACGCGTGGCCTGTTCGACTTCGGCTTTGAGCCCGTTGTACAGGTCGTCGTGCACCTGTTCGGTGAGCTCCTGATCGTTCAGATCGTTTAGATCGAACTCAGCTTCGGCCTGCTCTGCCATGCTCAATTCCCCCTTAGGAGTACAACGCCTAAGGCATTGATGTTAAGTGGGGGGTTACTTTCACACTGGTAGCTTAGCGACTCTGGCATGCCTGCCGGCGACACGGCTGAAGCCGTTCGGCGCTGGGCGGGCAACCGAACTGTGCGCGGTAGCAGCGGGAGAAGTGTGGAGGTGATTGGAAGCCGCAGGCCGTCGTTATGTCTATTATGGGCATCGACGTCTGCAGCAACAGCTCCCGCGCGCGGCGCAGCCGCATCTGCAGGTAGTAACGGTTCGGGACACAATCCAGATGCCGCTTGAAGAGCCGCTCGATCTGGCGGCGTGACAGCTCGGTAGCAGCGGCAATCTCATCGAGTGACAACGGCTTTTCGATGTTGTCCTCCATCAGCTGTGCCACCTTGATGAGGGTTTCGTGACTGGCGCCGATCTGCGCGCGTAGCGGCACGTACTGCCGGTCACGGTCATTGCGGACGCGGTCGAGAATGAACTGCTCCGAGATGAGCTGGGCGACCTGCGCATCCAGCCGGGATTTGACCAGATTCAACATCAGGTCGAGGGGGGCGATGCCCCCGGAGCAGGTAAAGCGGTCCCGGTCGATGGTGAACAACTGGTCGTTCAGGAGAATCCGCGGAAATTCCTCCCGCAGTGCCGACAGGTTTTCCCAATGAATGCTGGCCTTGTACTTGTCCAGCAGACCCGCCTTGGCCAGGGCGTAACCGCCGGTACACAGCGCACCGAGTGCCACCCGCCGCTCGGCGAAGCGCCGCAAGGCGGATAGAACCTGGGGTGAAACGGCGGACTGCACATCGACTCCGCCACACACAAACAGAATGTCGACGGCGCCGATGGAATCAACGGGAATGGTGGGGGCCATCTGCAAGCCGTTGCTGGCCGAGGTCGGCGTTCCATCGAGGCTGGCGATCGACCACTCATAGACTGACTCGCCGGTCAGTATGTTTGCCATCCGCAGGGGCTCGACGGCGCTCGACAGCGCGATCATGGAATATCGCGGCAGCGTGAGAAAAGCGAACCGTGTCCTGCTCTCGAGCACGGACCGGATATTACCCCTTCTTGCCTATTTGCGACATCCCATGGCCAGCGTCTCGTCCACCCACTCGATCCAGTGGCGGACCGGGGTGCCGGTCCCCGCCTGCAAGTGGGCTATGCAGCCGATATTCGCGGAGAGAATGATCTGCGGGCTCTTCTCGTGCAGCGCCGCGAGCTTGCGGGTGCGCAGGTCTGCGGACAGCTCGGTTTGCAGGATGGAGTAGGTGCCGGCTGAGCCGCAGCACAGATGGGAGTCGCGTACCGGCACGAGCACGGCGCCCAGGCTGGTCAGGAGCGCCTCGACCTTCCCCCGGATTTTCAGTCCGTGCTGTAGGGTGCACGGCGGATGAAATGAGATGCGCTGGGCGCGAGGCGGTGCGCTGAGACCCGCCGCGGCGATCGCTTCCGGCAGGAATTCCGAAGCGTCTAGCGTCATCTCGACGATGCGGCGCGCCTTCTGTGCATACACGGGGTCGTCACGCAGCAAGTGGGTGTAGTCCTTCACCATCGCTCCGCAACCGGAGGCGTTGCTCAGGATTGCCTCAACCTGTCCGGATTCCACAAACGGCCACCAGGCATCGATGTTACGGCGGAAGAGGTCCCGTGCTCCGGCATGGTCGTCGAGATGTTGGCGGATGGCGCCACAACATCCCGACCCGGGAGCGATGATTGATTGCACGCCCGCGGCATCGAGTACGCGTGCAGTCGCCGCATCGATGGAAGGGGCCATCGATGGTTGCACGCAATTGTTGAGCAGCAGCACTTTGCGAGTATGTGACTGCGACGGTAACGGGCCCGCAGGCCGATTGACACCGACTTTGGCACGCAGGGCCGCCGGCAGCGCCCAACTCACCGACCGCGCCAACTTCAGCCCGGTACCAAACAACCAGGGCCGAGTGAGTCCCTCACGCAACAGCCAGCGGAGCGCTCGCTCCCGCCAGGGTCGTTCGACCTGGGTCGCAACAACAGCGCGTCCGATATCGACGAGGTGTCCGTACTGCACGCCCGAAGGACAGGTGGTTTCACAACTTCGACACGTCAAACATCGGTCGAGATGAAGTTGGGTCTCGCGGGTGGCCGGTGAGCCCTCCAGCACCTGTTTTATCTGGTAGATGCGGCCACGCGGTCCGTCGAGCTCATCCCCCAATATCTGGTAGGTGGGGCAGGTGGCCAGACAAAAGCCACAATGCACACACTTGCGCAGGATCTCATCCGCCGCGCGGCCTGCGGGCGTTTCCTGGATCCAGTCGGCGAGCTTGGTTTCCATGCGCTTACAGGCCCACCAACAGCCGGCCCGGATTGAAAATCCCCTCCGGATCGAAACTGCGCTTCAAGCGCCGGTGAATTTCCAGAATGGCCCGGGGTAGCGGATGAAACTTGCTGGCCGATCCCTCGCCGCGCCAACGCATCGCCGTACCGCCGGCGGCGAGGGCCAGCCCCCGCACATCAAATGTGCTGACATCCCCGGAATACCAACGGAGCGCGCCGCCCCAATCGATCAAAGGCTCAAACGGCAGTTGCAACGGCGGAGCAATCGACGGCACCGATATTCTCCACACTGAATCACCTGAATATACGGGGTGAGTGTAGTGACGTAACGCGTCCCACCACCTTCGCGCCAATGCGGGGAAGACACGGTCACCGCCAATAACGGCGCGTGCGGCGTGGACAGCAGGCTCCGCACCTGACAGCCGCACCCACGCCGCGCCCTCATGCCAGGCCGCTCCGGAAATCGGCAGCGGTTGGCCGCCCCAGAGATTGAACGCTTCCACCGCCTGGCGCGCCGGAATTTCCAACCGCAGGGTCTCCTCAGCGCGCGGCTTGGGCAAAACCTTGATCGACAACTGGGTGATGATTCCAAAGATGCCCATCGATCCACACAACAGGCGCGAGACGTCGAAACCCGCAACGTTCTTCATTACCTGGCCGCCGAACCGCAACACCTCTCCATCGCCGGCCAGCAGGTGGGCGCCGAGTACGAAATCGCGCGCGGCGCCTGCCTGCATTCGTCGCGGACCCGACAGCCCGGTGGCGATGATGCCGCCGATTGTAGGATCGCCGCCGGGACGCGGCGGCTCGAAACCGAGAAACTGACCGCGCTCAGCCAGTGCTGTCTCAATGTCTGACAATGGGGTGCCACAGCGCGCGGTCATCACCAGTTCCGAAGGCTCGTAGTCGATGATGCCGCGATAACCGGATACATCGACCGGCTCGCCCGTGATGGCCTCGCCGTAGAAATCCTTTGTGCGCGCGCCATGCAATTGCAGTGGTGTCCGCTGTGCGCGTGCCACGAGCACCCGCTCGCGCAACTTCAACAGTTCGGTCTCCATTAGAAACGCGGGATGTCAGGGTGGGGCAATGCTCCAGCGTGCACATGCATCTTTCCATATTCGGCGCAACGCGCCAGCGTTGGAATGGCTTTGCCCGGATTGAGCAGTCCGACCGGATCGAATGCCTTCTTCACTGCGAAGAACGCCGCGCGCTCGCGCGGTGAGAACTGGACGCACATTGAGTTGATCTTCTCGATTCCTACACCGTGCTCGCCCGTGATGGTACCGCCGAGCTTCACGCACAGCTCCAGGATTTCCGCCCCAAACAGGTCGGCGCGCTTCCATTCACCGGGTACATTCGCGTCGAATAATATCAGGGGGTGCAGGTTGCCATCGCCGGCATGGAAGACATTCATACAGCGCAGCGCGTGAGTCTGTTCCATCGTCTCGATGGCTTTCAGCATCCGGCCGAGATTCTTCCGCGGGATGGTGCCGTCCATGCAGTAATAGTCGGCAGAAATGCGCCCGGCGGCGGGAAATGCATTCTTGCGTCCCGACCAGAAGCGCAACCGTTCGGCTTCGGAGCCCGATACCGTGATCGAAGTGGCGCCGGCCGCGCGCACTACACGCTCGATCTCGCCAACCTGAGCCGAGACTTCCGCGGGAGTCCCGTCCGCTTCGGCGAGCAGAATCGCCTCTGCACTGAGGTCGTAACCGGCATTCACAAACGGCTCCACAGCAGCCGTGGCCTTGCGGTCCATCATCTCGAGACCCGCGGGAATGATGCCCGCTGCAATGATCGCGGCGACAGCATCACCGGCCTTCACGACATCATCGAACGAGGCCATGACGAGTTGCGCCAGTTGAGGTCGCGGGACGAGTTTGACCGTGACTTCAGTGACGACCAGCAACAGACCTTCGGAGCCGATGGCGACGGCGAGCAAATCGAGTCCGGGACCGTCCAGCGCGCCGGAGCCCAGCTCCAGCAACTCGCCATCGATGGTGTAACCGCGGACCCGCATGACGTTGTGAACCGTCAGGCCGTACTTGAGGCAATGCACGCCGCCGGAGTTCTCCGCGACATTGCCACCGATGGAACACGCGATCTGCGAGGAGGGATCCGGCGCATAGTACAGACCATAGGCTGCTGCTGCTTCGGACACCTGTAGGTTGCGCACTCCAGGTTGAACTCGCGCCGTGCGGGCGAGAGGATCCAGCTCGAGAATCTGATTCAGGCGCGCGAGGGATAAAACCACTCCCGCTCCATGCGGCATTGCGCCACCGGATAAACCCGTGCCTGACCCTCGAGCGACCACGGGAACATCTAAACGATGGCAGATCGAAATTATTTCTCTAACCTGATTCTCGTTGTGAGGTAGTACCACTGCGAGGGGCAGTTGTCGGAATGCGGTGAGTCCATCGCATTCGTAGGGTCGTAACTCAGTCTCGTTCGCCAGCACACACTCGGCTGGCAGTCCCTTGCGTAACGCCGCGACAACTGCGGATTTTCGTTCTTGCCGGGGAACGTCGGTGAGCACGCACTGTATGGGTTCGTCGCCGTTTTGCATCATGCAATCCTAACGCTGATCACGGACGAAAGTCCCGATTGGTATCATCCCGGTATGCAATAAATGTTGCGCCCGGGGCACATTGCGCGCTGCCCGACGCTCGGTTCAAATCCAGGCTTCCTTCTTTTCGGTACTCAAGGGAGTGTGTTGTGAACTCAAAGTGTGGCGCGCGCAGACACCGGTTGTCTGCACTTGTTGCGATGGGGGCCCTTTTTGGGGTTGGCTCTGCCCAAGCGGCAGTTTGGATGCCTGACGTACTCTATACCGCTGGTACTGTTGTTTCATACAACGGCCAGAACTATGTAGCGCTGGTTAATCAGACTGACTATTCGGCGACGGGCTGGAATCCAACGACGGCGAGCCTGTGGTCACCGACTGGAGCTTCCTCCGGCGGCGGGACTACAACTCCTCCGGCGGGTGGTGGAGGCGGTACGACGACACCTCTAGCCGGTGGTGGCACATCAACGGGTACTTGCGCGACAGCGTGGAGCGCCTCGCAGGTTTACACCGGGGGCAACTCGGCAAGCGAGAACGGAACCAACTACACGGCGAACTGGTGGACGCAGGGCAATGATCCTGCAACCAACAGTGGGCCTTCGGGAAGCGGCCAGCCATGGACCGCGACCGGCTCCTGCTCAGGCAGCGGCGGTGGCACCACGACGCCTCCGGGCGGCGGCGGTACGACAACCCCACCGGGCGGCGGCGGCACGACTACACCTCCTCCAGGACCGTTCCTGTTTGGACCGTACAAGGACGTCACGGTCAGCATGAACTGGAACACCAACGTGATCAGTTCCGCAGTGACGGGGACTCTGCAGCCGGTGTTGACCGTGATGCCGACCAACCTGAAGTCGCTGACGTGGTCGTTCGCGACCGGCGAGTGTGGCAGTGAGAACTGGGCGGGCATTCAGCCTAACGCGCTCGTCTCGGCGAACGTGCAGAACTGGGTCAGCAACGGCAAGTTCTACGTCATCTCCACGGGCGGTGCTGCGGGCGTCTTCACCTGCGGATCGGATGCGGGTTTCACAACCTTCATCAACCGCTACAACTCATCCAGCCTGCTGGGAATCGACTTCGACATCGAGGGCGGCCAGAGTCAGGCTGTGATCAACAACCTCGTGCAGCGCGTCGTGGCGGCCGAGAGGACCTTCCCGAACCTGCGTTTCAGCTTTACGGTCGCCACATTGGGTGGCAACTCGCCGAACAGCCTGAACCAGCTGGGTGCCTGGGTGATCCAGGCCATCAAGCAGTTCGGTCTGCAGAAGTACGCGATCAACCTGATGGTCATGGACTACGGCAGCACATCGGCGGGCAACTGCACCATCGTGGGCAGCTCGTGTGATATGGCTCAGTCGGCAATCGCCGCTGCTGAGAACCTGCACAGCTTCTACGGTACGCCGTACGCCAACATCGAGCTGACGCCCATGGTCGGCGGCAACGACACTCAGAGTGAGGTCTTCACCATTCCGAATGTCGCCACCGTCTCCGCCTATGCGGCACAGAAGGGGCTCGCGGGAATCCACTTCTGGTCGTTCGATCGTGACAACGATTGCGCGCCGGGATCGGCTTCTGCGACCTGCAACAGCTACGGCCAGGCCGGTCGACTGGGCTTCACCACCCGGTTCCTGAGCAGCCTGGGTCAGTAAACGCTGGAGCTTTCAGTTGATGTAATGGAACGAAGCGGTCGGATCTCCATTTAGGTGGCGGTCCGACCGCGGAGGCTGAGTGCGTTCCAGTTTGTGGCAAATCTGCTTGGTGGCCTGTGCAGCAGGCATTCTCAGCGCCAGCGCTGCGACGACTCCCTCGCCCCCGTCTGCGGTTGAGCTGCCAGTGCCACCTGAGCAGGTGGTCAGTCACGTCGATGGCCCCCTGTTGGATACCGCGGAAAGCTGATTCAGGCGGCGAGGTGTTTCCTCGCGCCGTCAGGCGCGGGCCAAATGTTTGAGATACCACTCGCAGAACACATTCACCAGGCCCTCGGTGTAGGGCGAGTACGGTCCCGGTTGATACGCGGGGCTGCTGACTCCCAGGTGAGTGCGTTCAACCAACGCGCTGTCCTGAGCGTTGGTCGCAATCCACACGGATGAAAGCTTGGTGACGTCGTAATCGATCCCTTCCCGCGCATCCTTGTGGACCAGCCACCGGGTTCGCAGCAACGTCTTGCCGGGTGCAATCGGCAGCACCGCGAAGGTGACGATATGGTCGCTCATGAAGTGATGCCAGGAATTCGGCTGTGTCCACACCGACAAGCCGCCCAACTTCGTCTGCTCGAGACTGCCCAACAGCCTGGTGCAGGCCACCTTGGTATCGATTGTCTGCGACTCGCCGTGTTGGGCTATCGGCAGGCGCACAGCACGGTAACCCGATGTCTCGTCGAGCGCGTCGATGGCGACTGAGGGCAGTCCGCAGGCTTCCCAGCGTTGGTGCTCGCGCGCCAGGAGTTGATCGAACTCCTGCATCTTGCCGATATTCTCGGGAGTGGGCTGGTAGCCGAATCCGTATTCGAGCAGGGGGACCGTGAGCTCCGGGTGATTGGCGCCGCAGTGGTTACACTCACGATTGTTCTCCATCGTGAGCTTCCAGTTGCCTTCCTCGATGATATCGGACTGGAACGCCACCTTGGTGTTGGCGATTTCATGAGGCGCGATATACGGCTCGAGCGCCGCGCGCATCACCTGGAAGTCCTGCGGCGGCTGCTCGGCGAGGCAGATGAAGAGCAGGCCCGCGAGGTTTTCCAGGTGCACGGACTTCAGGCTGAACTTCGACCGATCGAAGTTCTCACCCATGTGCTCGTTATGAATCAGTTCGCCGCACAGATTGTAGGTCCAACTGTGGTACGGGCAGACGAGATTGCCCACGATACCGCTGCCGGCCGAACGCAACCGGGCACCGCGATGTCGGCAGACGTTGTGGAAGGCGTGAATGGCCATGTCATCGTCGCGAACGATGATGATGGAATCGCTGCCGATTTCGACCGTGAAGAAATCCCCGGGCTCGGCAATCTCCGATTCCACGCCCACGTAGATCCAGTAGCGGCCGAAAATCCGCGCCACATCCTGCTCGAAGACTTCCTGGCTCAAATAGAACGGCGCGGGCAGCGTATACCCGGACGCGTGAGTGGCAATGAGAGCGTCGAGTTTCATGACCGCAGGTCGTTGTTCTCAGGATCGTAGGGTGATTCGGGGATGACGGTGGCCTGCCTGCGCTCGCCGAGGATTTCGATCGAGAGCTTCGTGCCGACCGCCGCAAAGTCGGACTTTACGTAGCCGATCGCCAGGCTCTTGCGTACGCAATGTCCATAGTAACCAGAGGTAGCGCGCCCAACTATGCGGCCTTCACTATCGAACAAGGGCTCGTTGCCAAGCGGATCGGCGTCCGTGACACT
>Ga0137415_10001938_pt1 | contig 20621 bp, 20 predicted proteins | sample CZODoug3_1_1_16f_FD_183082 | JGI IMG/M metagenome (GOLD analysis project Ga0137415, IMG submission 183082) | Vadose zone soil fungal communities from Angelo Coast Range Reserve, California, USA - CZODoug3_1_1_16fungal (Hybrid Assembly) | ecosystem: Environmental > Terrestrial > Soil > Vadose...
CGGGTGCTCTACCTGGTCTTCAACGAGGGCTACACCGGCGACGTCGACCTGGCGGCCGAGGCGATCCGGCTCACCCGGCAGCTGGCGTCGATGACCGAGGACGAGGAGACCGCGGGGCTGCTGGCGTTGATGCTGCTGCACCACGCCCGGCGACCGGCGCGGACCCGGCCCGACGGCAGCCTGGTCCCCCTGACCGAGCAGGACCGCTCCCGCTGGAACACCTCGCTCATCGCCGAGGGCGTCGCAATCCTGCAGGCCGCGCTGGCCCGCGACCGACTCGGCGAGTTCCAGGCCCAGGCCGCCATCGCCGCCCTGCACGCCGACGCGCCGCGCGCCGAGGAGACCGACTGGGTGCAGATCGTCGGCTGGTACGACGAGCTGCTGCGGCTCACCGGGAGCCCGATCGCGGCGCTCAACCGGGCCGTCGCGGTCGGCGAGGCCGACGGCGCCGCCGCTGGCCTCGCGGCCTTGGCCACGGTGGACCCCGGCCTGCCCCGCCACACCGCCGCCTCGGCGTACCTCCACGAGAAGACGGGCGACCTCCCGACCGCGGCACGGCTGTATGCCGACGCCGCCCGGTCCGCCCCCAACCTCGCCGAACGCCACCACCTCACCCGGCAGGCAGCGCGGATCAGTCAGGCGCTGCGTGGGTGAGTCTGGCGGTCGGGCGAGGCCGGCGGGGAGGGGTTGTTGCCCAGGCACGCGGTGAGCCACGGCCGTAGGGTTCTTCGATTTGCTGCTCGGAGATTTCGGTGAGCGCGTCGAGTTTGAGGAAGTGCCGCGCGATCGTGAGGCCGAGGATGCCGCTGACGGTCAGGACCGCTCGTAGCTCGGCGTCGGCCTCCAATATCTCGACTACCTCGGCCAAACCGTCGCTTGGTGAGGAACGGGCGGCTATACGGCACACTGTGCTGGTGACCGGGCTCAGCATCGGATACGCGCCGGTGTCCACCCACGATCAGGACCTCACCGCCCAGCGCGACGCCCTCGCGGCCCTGGATGTCGCACCCGACCGGATCTACGTCGATCACGGCCTGACCGGAACCAACCGGGACCGGCCCGGGCCGCGCGAGGCGATGGCCGCCTGCCGCGCCGGCGACGTCCTGGTCGTGACCAAACTCGACCGGCTCGCCCGCTCGCTCCGATGAGGAGGGCCGTGCCATGGGTGAACCACCGCCGGGGCCGAACGGCCACCAGCCGGATATCGAGCCGGCGACGCTGCGGCGACTGTTGGACGTGGTGCTGCGGCTGGGCGCGGAACGCCGGGTCGAACCGGTGTTGCGGCAGGTGGTGGACGCCGCCAGCGAGCTGACCGGCGCGAGCTACGCCGCGATCGGGGTACCGGACGGTGCTGGCGGGTTCGAGCGGTTCCTGACCGCCGGCGTGGACGCCGCGACCTGGGCCCGGATCGGCGCCCTGCCCCGCACCCACGGGCTGCTCGGCGCGGTGCTGTGCGAACCGAGGGCGCTGCGGCTGCCCGACATCCGCGCCGATCCCCGATTCCGCGGCTACCCCTCGGCGCACCCGGACATGGTTGCGTTCCTGGCGGTACCGATCATGGCCGGCGGGGAGGTGGTCGCCGAGATCTTCCTGACCAACCCGGCCGGCGGCCCGGGGTTCTCCGACGCCGCGCTGCACGTGGTCGAGGCACTGGCCGGGCACGCCGCGCTGGCGGTGGTCACCGCGCAACGCCTGGAACGGCTGCGCGAGCTGTCCATCGTCGCCGAGCGCACCCGGATCGCCCGCGAGCTGCATGACTCGGTCACCCAGACGCTGTTCAGCCTCAGCCTCGCGGCGGAGTCGGCGGCGGTGCTGGGCGCCGGCCCGGGGTCCGAGGGACTGACCGGCCAGCTGGACCGGGTCCGCTCGCTGGCCCAGCTGGGGCTGGACGAGCTGCGCGAGTTGGTGGAGACGCTGCGTCCCGCCGAGCTGGCCAGGGACGGGGTGGCCAGCGCGCTGCGCACCCGGGTGGACCTACTGCGCGCGGTGCACGGGGTGCCGATCACGCTGCGCACCGGGGTGTCCCGCCCGCTGGACGGGGCGCTGGCCAGGGAGCTGCTGAAGATCGCCAACGAGGCACTGGGCAACGCGCTGCGGCACGCCGGCGAGGCCCGGGTCTCCGTCGAGCTCACCGCCGGCGCCGACCTCGCCCGGCTGGTGGTGGCGGACGACGGCGCCGGCTTCGACCTGCCCGGCACGCTGCGGGCGTCCCGGCGGCTGGGGTTGACCAGCATGCGCGAGCGCGCGGAGGCACTCGGCGGCACGCTGCACATCGACACCGCGCCCGGCGCCGGCACCGTGGTCACCCTGGAGGTCCCGCTCTCATGACCGGGCCGACATTCGAACCGACCCCGGGGCCGACGATCAAGGTGCTGCTGGTGGACGACCACGAGCTGGTCCGGGCCGGGCTGCGCACCTTCCTGGAGCTGCAGCCGGACATGGCGGTAGTGGGCGAGGCCGGTACTGGCGAGCGGGCGCTCGCGCTGGTGGCCGGGCTGGCGCCGGACATCGTGCTGCTCGACCTGGTCCTGCCGGGGATGAGCGGGGTGGACACGGTGCGCCGGCTGCGGGCGGCCCACCCCGAGGTCAAGGTCGTCGTGCTCACCTCGTTCGCCGGGCAGGACTCGGTGCTCCCGGCCGTCCGCGCCGGGGTGGCCGGCTACCTGCTCAAGGACGTCGGCCCGGCCGAGCTGGCCGAGGCGCTGCGCTCGGTGCACGCCGGCGGCTCGCCACTGCACCCGAGGGTTGCGGCCACCGTGCTGCGCCAGGTCACCGCCGAGGTCGACCCGCTGACCCCCCGTGAGCGGGAGGTGCTGCGGCTGATCGCCAGGGGGCTGTCCAACCGACTGATCGCCCGCGAGCTGGTGCTCTCCGAAAAAACGGTGAAGGCGCACGTCAGCGCCGTGCTGGCGAAGCTCGGGGTGACCGACCGGACCCAGGCCGCGCTGCTCGCCGTCCGCGACGGCGTCGCCGGCTCCTGACCCGGCTCCCCTGGGTTGTGAGTGATAGGTGGTCTCCGCGGACCACTCTCCACTCACGGGTCCTAGGACGAAGGTCTCGACAGGTCTGGGCTCGCGTCGGAGGGCGGTGGCCGGCCGCGCGCGCAGCGTGGAGGTATGCCAACAGCGATCATCACGGGAGCGTCCACCGGATTGGGCCGGGCGCTCGCCGAACACCTGAGCCGGGACGGCTGGCGGGTCGTCGTGGACGCCCGCACCGCCGCTGAACTGCGCGAGGCCGCCATCGGGTGGCCGGACGCGTTCGTGCTCCCCGGCGACGTCACGAACGAAGCACACCGCGCCGAGCTGGTCGCCGCCGCCGGGGAGCGGCTGGACCTGCTCGTGCTCAACGCCTCCTCGCTCGGCCAGACACCGCTGCCACCGCTGGCCGAGTACCGGGCCGAGGAGCTGCGCGCGGTGCTGGAGACGAACACGGTTGCCCCGCTGCTGCTGGTGCAGCGCGCGCTGCCGGCACTGCGCGCCGCCGCCGGGCGAGTGGTGGCCATCAGCAGCGACGCGGCCGTGGAGGGATACCCCGGGTGGGGCGGCTACGGGGCGTCCAAGGCCGCGCTGGACCAGCTGGTCCGGGTGCTCGCGGCGGAGGAGCCGGGAGTGCGGGCATACGCGGTGGACCCGGGTGACATGCGCACCCGGATGCACGCCGCCGCGTTCCCCGGCGAGGACATCGGCGACCGTCCGGCGCCGGAGACGGTGGTGCCCGCGCTGCGCCGGCTGGTCGACGGCGAGCTGCCCGCCGGCCGGTACACCGCCGCCGAACTGGTCACCGAGGTGCGGTCATGAGTGCTGCGGGGTCCAGCGCCGCGGCGTCCTGCGCCACGGCGTCCAGCACCGCGGCGTCCAGCACCGCAGCGTCCTGCGCCGCGGGGTCCAGGTCGGGCTGGCCGGCCTCGGTGGTCGGCGGCTCCGTGGTCGGCGGCTCGGTGGTCGGCGGCTCCGTGGTCGGCGGCTCCGTGGTCGGCGGCTCCGTGGTCCGCGGGCTGCCTGCCGAGCTGCCCGAGGGGTCACTGGCCACCGCCCCGGCCGAGGCGCGCGGCCTGACCAGGGACGGCGTCCGGATGCTGGTGGCCGGCCCGGACGGGTTGCGACACAGTACGGCGGCCGGCCTGCCGGACGCGCTGCGCACCGGAGATCTGTTGGTGCTCAATACCTCGGACACCCTGCCGGCCGCGCTGACCGGGGTGACCGGGGACGGCGAGCGGGTGGAGGTGCACCTGTCCACGCTGGCCCCCGCGCGGACCGAGGGCTACCCGGCCGCGCTGCGGTCCACCGAGTCGCGGTGGGTGGTCGAGGTACGCACCGGCGGCGGGCCCGGCGCGGCGCTGGGCGGCGAGCCGTCCGAGACCGTCCGCCTCGCCCCGGGCGTCGACCCGGTGATCAGGCTGGCCGGCGGCGGGGAGCTGTGGGTACTCGAGCCGACCGGGAGCCGCCGGCTGTGGGTGGCGCGGCTGCGCACGCCGGCGCCACTGCTGGCGTGGCTGACCGAGTACGGCAACCCGATCCGCTACCGGTACGTATCGGCCCGCTGGCCGCTGTCGGCGTACCGCACCACCTACGCCGACACCCCGGGCAGCGCGGAGATGCCCAGCGCCGGGCGGGCGATCACATCCCGGGTGCTGCGCCGGCTGGCGGCCCGGGGGATCGGGGTGGCCGGGCTGCTGTTGCACACCGGGGTGTCCTCGCTGGACGCCGGGGACGGGCCGCACCCGGAGTGGTTCGAGGTGCCGCCGTCCACCGCCGCCGCCGTGGCGGCCACCCGGGCCGCGGGGGGCCGGGTGGTCGCCGTGGGCACCACCGTGGTGCGAGCGCTGGAGTCGGCCGCCCGTGCCGGTGGCGCAGGTGGCGCGCCCCGGGCCGGCGGCGTGCGCCGAGCAGGCGGCGCAGATGGCGCCTCCCGGCCAGCTGGCGCGCCCCGGCCAGCTGGCGCCTCCCGGCCAGGTGGCGTGCCCCGGCCAGGTGGCGTGCCCCGAGCAGGTTCCGGGTGGACGGACCTGGTGATCACCCCGGAGCGCGGCGTCCACACGGTGGACGGCCTACTCACCGGGTGGCACGAGCCGACCGCCTCGCACCTGCTGATGCTGGAGGCGGTGGCCGGCCGGCAACTCCTGGTGGACTCCTACGCGGAAGCGCTGGCCAGCGGCTACCGGTGGCACGAGTTCGGCGACCTGCACCTGATCCTGCCCCGGTGACCGGCCCGGGCCACCCACCGCACTGGCACTCCCAGCCCGTACGTACGTGCGTGCGTGCGGCTGGCGGGGTGGCCAGCATTGTTCACCGGGTTGCGGACGGCTTGAGCGGTCTGCCCGATGCAGTCCGCGGGCGGACAGGCGCTCAGAAACCAGACGTACGTTCTGTTGACCATGAACGCAAGCTGCCCGAGCACCCCACCGCCGCGTTGACCAAGACACGGCCGGTGGGCACGGCGCCAACCAGCAAGACGTTCATGATCAATGCAAATGGCGCCGGGCCACGCACCCGGCATTCCTGACCCGCGGTTCGCACCGGGGCCTGGGTTCGCGCCGGAATTGTCGGGGGGCACGGCCATCCTGGGCACCATGGTGAGCTGGAAAGAGGTCGAAACGGCGGAACCCGGATTCGCGGCCAGCGTGCGCGCCGTGTTCAGCAAGAGCAAGCACAAGACGATAGCCACGCTGCGGGCCGACGGGGGCCCTCGGATCAGCGGCATCGAGGCGGAGTTCGAAGGCGGCGAGCTGACCTTCGGCTCCATGCCGAACTCGCGCAAGGGCGCGGACCTGCTGCGCGATCCCCGGCTCGCGCTGCACAGCCCCTCGGTCGACGCCCCGGAGGACGCTCCGGCCAGCTGGCAGGGGGACGCGAAGATCGCCGGGCGGGCGGTGTTAACCCACGAACTCACCGGTGCGCAACCCGGCCAGGGGTTCCGCGTGGACATCGAGGAGGTGGTGCGGATTGGGCTGAACGACGAGGGCGACCACCTGGTCATCCAGGTATGGCGCCCCGGCAGGGGCTTGCGCAAGATCACCCGAAGCTAGCGCGTCCCTTCGGGAGGTGGCCGCGGCGTCGGGTGCGGTTGCGGCGTGAGGCGGCGGACCGCGGTGTGGGTCAAGCGATGTCGGGCGGCGACGGGTGGCAGCGCGACGTCCCGTGGCAGTACGGCGTCCGGTAGAGGCGCGACGAGGCGTGGGTCAAGTGGTGGCGCGACGTCCGGTGGCGCGGCGTCCGGTGGCGACTTGGGGTGGCGGCGCGGGCGCGGGTCACGACTGTTCGGTGGGTCGCCGCCGTGTGATGGGGGCGGCGGCGACTCGCAGAGCGGCGGCGGCTCGTGCAGCGGCGGCCCGGTGCTCCGCGCCGACCTGCTCAGCGCTTCGGACCAGGGCGTCCAGCCTGGCGTGGGCAGTGCGCACCTGAGCATTGGCGTCGGCCACGTCGGAAAGCGCGGAGTCGAGCCGGCACTGGGCGTCGGCCAGCTCCTCGTCGGTGTCGAAGCGTTGCCCATCCAGGGCGAGATCGGTGTGTGTGCGGGCCGCCTCGGCGACGACGAGCGCCGCGTCCCACCGCCGGCGAGCCACCTGGGCATCCGCCTCGACGAGCCGCGCCCTGGCCCGCAGCTGCGCCAGGGCGACCTGCCAGCAGCGCAGCGTCCCGGCGGCGGCCACCAACGACCGGCGTAACCCGTCCAGCCGCTCCGGCAGCTCGGCGACCCGGCCAGCAAACGCGTCGGCCGCGGCCCCGGACCAGCTCTCCGGGGTGCCCCGCAGCGGTGCGAGCACGTCTCGCGCGTTCCGCAGGGCACTCGGCAGCGCGGCCAGCCCGTCGGCCAGTGTGCCCAGCGATTCGGGCGCGCCAGGTGCGGGGTCGAACCACAGTCCCGGCCAGCCCTGGCGCTCCCCGGGCGCGGGCTGCCCGGGCATGAGCGGTGTGGTCGTCGGCGGAGTGGGCATGATCACCAAGGCCGGTTCGGGCACGGTCATTCGCGCACCGGGTCCGGCATGGTCGCGCCGAGGCGGTGGAAGCTCTCGCAGGCCCGGTGCTCCTGCTCGGCATAGGCGGTGGCGGCGTCCGCAACCCCGGCGGCGACATCGGCCACGTCGTCCCGCAGCTCGCGCAGCGCACGGCGGCACGCTTCGGCGTAATACCGGCACGCCTCGTCCAGCATCGCCGGACCAGCGCCGGAGCCGACCCGGCCGGTCGGCTCCCGTGGCGTGTCGCCCGCCCCCACGCCACCGTTACCCAGCCCAGCCAGCGCCGCGTCCACCTCCGCCGCCGCGCGGCGCAATCCACCGGCCAACGCCGCGAGCCGGTCTAGGTCGACGTACAGCCCCAGATCCGCGTCCAGGTACCGACCCGGACCGGGCTGTGCACCCGGGCCCGCGCCCAATTCGGCACCCGGGCCCGCGCCCAATTCGGCACCCGAGCCCGCGTCCTGGCTCGGCGCCACCGACACGTTCAGCTCCGCCATCCGACCGCTCCACGCCCCATCGCCACCGCCGCCTCCCCTGTCGCAGACGGTAGCCAGCGCCCGGCTCCGCCCGGGTCGAAATCGAGAATCCGGGCGCTGTCGATATGCCGCCGACCCGTTCGTCACCAAGATGGGCACCGACGGCGCCGCGGCCGGGCCCGGAACAGTGGAGGAAAAATCATGCGCTACCTGTTGCTGATCTACAGTCCCCCCGGCGGGGAGCAAAGCGACGCCGAGTCCAACACGATGCTGGAGTCCTACGTCAGCTACACCAAGGCGGTCGCCGACGCTGGCGTGCACCTGGGGGGTGACGCGCTGCAGGGGGTCGAGACCGCCACCACTGTGCGGGTGCGCGAGGGCGAGCGGCTGGTCACCGACGGGCCGTTCGCCGAGACCCGCGAGGTGCTGGGCGGCTTCTACATGATCGACGCGCCGGACCTGGACAGCGCGCTGGACTGGGCGGCCCGCTGCCCGGGTGCCCGTTACGGCAGCGTCGAGGTGCGCCCGATCCAGGAGTTCGACCGGTCATGAGCCAGCGGCGGGCGGCCGACTCCGTGGAGGGGGTGTTCCGTGAGGAGTGGGGTCGGCTGCTCGCCGCGCTGGTCCGCCAGTTCGGTGACCTGGACCTGGCCGAGGAGGTCGCCTCCGACGCGGTCGCCTCGGCGCTGCGCCGCTGGCCGATGGATGGGGTGCCGCGCAGCCCGGCCGCGTGGCTGCTCACCACGGCCCGGCACCGGGCGCTGGACCTGTTGCGCCGCGACCAGCGGCTTGCCACCCGGCTGGCGCTGCTCGCGGTGGACGCCGACCGAGCCGCCGGCGCCCCGCTCCCGGGGGGCCCGGCCGGGTCCGGGGACGGCGAGGACGTGCCCGACGAGCGGCTGCGGCTGTTCTTCACCTGTTGTCACCCGGCACTGCGGCTGGAGGCTCAGACCGCGCTCACCCTGCGCTGCCTCGCAGGATTCTCCACCGGCGAGGTGGCCAGGGCGTTCCTGGTGCCCACCGCGACCATGGCGCAGCGCATCGTGCGGGCCAAACGCAAGATTGCCGAGGCCCGCATCCCGTTCCGGGTGCCCGGGGCGGACGAACTCTCCGAACGGCTCCCCGGTGTGCTCAGGGTCATCTACCTGATCTTCACCGAGTCTTACGCGGCGAGCTCCGGGGACGCACTGCTGCGCCCCGACCTGGCCGACGAGGCGATCCGACTGGCCCGGATCCTGCACCGGCTGCTGCCGGCCGAGCCCGAGGTGGCCGGCCTGCTTGCGCTGTTGCTGCTGGTCGACGCCCGGCGGGCGGCGCGTACCGACACGGCCGGTGACCTGTTGCTGCTCGACGAGCAGGACCGATCCCGCTGGCATCCGGACCGGATCGAGGAGGGACGCCGGTTGGTGGTCGACGCCCTGCGCGCCGGCCACCGGAGCAGCCAGCGCACTGGGGCGCCGGGCCGCTACGCGCTGCAGGCCGCCATCGCCGCGGTGCACGACGAGGCCCCCGACGCGGACCGCACCGACTGGCCACAGATCGTGGCGCTCTACGACGTACTGCTCGTGGTGGACCCCTCTCCGCTGGTCGAGCTGAACCGGGCCGTTGCGGTGGCCATGCGCGACGGCCCGGCGACCGGGCTGGGATTGCTGGACGCGCTGGTCACCGAGGGCCGGCTGGACGGTTACCACCTGCTGCAAGCCGCCCGCGCCGACCTGCTGCGCCGGCTCGGGCGCCGCGAGGAGGCCGCCGCCGCGTACCGCCGGGCGCTGGAGCTGGTGGGCAACGAGCCGGAGCGGGCCTTCCTCACCCGCCGGTTGGAGACCCTGGACGAGTCGTGAACGGCGTCCGGCCGAAGACCCTGGATGAGCCCCTGGCCCGGGGGGGTGGCGATCGCGATAGTCGCGCTTCACCGGCCACCGGCATGATTCAGCTATGCGCTACGCCGAACACGTCATGGACCTGGTTGGCCAGACCCCGCTGGTCAAGCTGAACAAGGTGACCGAGGGACTCCGCCCGCTGGTGCTGGCGAAGGTGGAGTACTTCAACCCCGGCGGCAGCGTGAAGGACCGCATCGCGCTGCGCATGGTCGAGGCGGCCGAGGCCAGCGGCGAGCTCCGACCGGGCGGCACCATCGTGGAACCCACCTCGGGCAACACCGGGATCGGGCTGGCCATGCTGGCCCAGCGGCGCGGCTACAAGTGCGTGTTCGTCTGCCCGGACAAGGTCAGCGAGGACAAGCGCAACGTGCTGCGCGCGTACGGCGCCGAGGTGGTGGTCTGCCCCACGGCGGTGGCACCGGAGCACCCGGACTCGTACTACAACACCTCGGACCGGCTGGCCCAGGAGATCCCCGGCGCGTGGAAGCCGAACCAGTACACCAACCCGAACAACCCGGCGAGCCACTACGCGATGACCGGCCCCGAGCTGTGGGAGCAGACCGAGGGCCGGATCACCCACTTCGTCGCCGGGATCGGAACCGGGGGCACCATCAGCGGCACCGGGCGCTACCTCAAGGAGGTCTCCGGCGGCCGGGTGAAGGTGATCGGCGCGGACCCGGAGGGCTCGGTGTACAGCGGCGGCAGCGGCCGGCCATACCTGGTGGAGGGGGTCGGCGAGGACTTCTGGCCGACCACCTACGACCGGGACGTCTGCGACGAGATCCTCGCGGTGCGCGACGCCGACTCGTTCCACATGACGCGGCGGCTCGCCCGCGAGGAGGCGCTGCTGGTCGGCGGCTCGTGCGGGATGGCGGCGGCGGCGGCGCTGCGGGTGGCCGCCTCGCTGACCGGGCCCGAGGCGGACGACGCGATGGTCGTCGTGCTGCTGCCGGACGGCGGGCGCGGGTACCTGGCGAAGGTGTTCGACGACGCCTGGATGTCCACCTACGGCTTCCTCTCGGCGGAGTCGCACGAGGCCACCGTGGGTGACGTGCTGCGCGGCAAGGACGGCCGGCTGCCCGAGCTGGTGCACGGCCACCCGAACGAGACGGTGGCCGACGTGGCCGGGTACCTGCGCGAATTCGGCGTGTCCCAGCTGCCGATCGTGGCCGCCGAGCCGCCGGTGATGGCCGCCGAGGTGGTCGGCGCGGTGAACGAGCGGGACCTGCTGGACGCGCTGTTCACCGGGAAGGCGCAGTTGGCCGACCGGGTGGAGCGGCACATGTCCGCACCGCTGCCCACCATCGGCGCCGGCGAGCCGGTGAACGCCGCGATGAAGGCGCTGGCCGCCGGGGACGGCGCGCTGGTCCTGGTCGACGGCAAGCCCGCCGGCGTGATCACCCGCCACGACGTGCTCGCCTTCCTCTCCACCACCCACCACTAAACCCAAGGACCCGGCCGGCGCCACCCCCACACACGCCACCGCGTACCGTCGACGACCGTGAACGGCTTCTCCACCCGCGCTATCCATGCCGGCCAGGACCCCGACCCGACGACTGGATCGGTCATCCCGCCGATCTACGCCACCTCGACGTTCGCCCAGGATGGCGTCGGCGGCACCCGGGGCGGCTACGAGTACTCGCGCACCGCGAACCCGACGCGCACCGCGTTGGCGGAGTGCATGGCGGCGCTGGAGGGCGGCCGCCACGGAGTCATCTTCGGCTCCGGGATGTCCGCCACCGACACCCTGTTGCGGGTGGCGCTGCGCCCGGGCGACCACCTGCTCATCCCGCACGACGCCTACGGCGGGACGTTCCGGCTGGTGGACAAGGTGCTGTCGGCGTGGGGCATCGAGTACACCCCGGTGGACCTCTCGGACCCGGCAGCCACCCGCGCCGCCCTGCGCCCGGCCACCCGGATGGTCTGGTGCGAGTCGCCGACCAACCCGCTGCTGGGCATCGCCGACATCGCCGCGTTGGCCGACCTGGCACACACCGCCGGCGCCAAGCTTGTGGTGGACAACACATTCGCCTCGCCGTACCTGCAGACCCCGCTGGCCCTGGGCGCGGACGTGGTCGTGCACTCCACGACCAAGTACCTGGGCGGGCACTCCGACGTGGTCGGCGGGGCGCTGGTCACCGACAACAGCGAGCTGGCCGAGGGGCTGGCGTTCGCGCAGAACGCGACGGGCGCGGTGCCCGGGCCGTTCGACGCGTGGCTGACGCTGCGCGGGATCAAGACGCTGGCGGTGCGCATGGAGCGGCACTCCGACAACGCCGAGCGGGTGGCGGCGGCACTGGTGGGCCACCCGAAGGTCGCCCGGGTGTACTACCCGGGGCTGCCCGACCACCCCGGGCACGACGTGGCCGCCAAGCAGATGCGCCGATTCGGCGGCATGGTGTCGTTCCAGGTCGCCACGGGGCCCGGTGACCCGATGGCGGAGGCGGTGCGCGTGTGCGGGGCGACCCGGCTGTTCATCCTCGCGGAGTCACTCGGTGGGGTGGAATCGCTGATCGAGCACCCCGGGCGGATGACCCACGCGTCCACCGAGGGCTCCGACCTGGAGGTTCCCGGCAACCTGGTGCGACTGTCGGTGGGTATCGAGGACGCCGACGACCTGGTCGAGGATCTGCTCCAGGCCCTCGGCTAGGGACGCACTCGGCCCAGACGCACCCGGCTGACGTGTGCCGAAAACCCCGACTCGGTGTGCTGAGAACCCCGACTCGCGGATTAGGGGCGGAACGGGGAGCGCATGTCGGGGGCGGGGGACAGCGGCGCGGGCACTGTGTCGGGCGTGATGGGCAGGTCGTTCGGCTCGACGCAACCGCCGACCAGTTCGTACCCGTCACCGCGGGCGATGTACTGGCCGGGGTGGTGGCAGCCGGCCTGCTGCACGGTGATGAACGCGATCGTCGCCATGGCGGCGGCAACCAGCAACGAGACCACGACCGACCAGCGCGTGCCGTCGGCACTCGGCCCCACCATGCGTTCCTCCCAGGGAAGCGCCGACACTCCGATCGGGTGCGGCTGATCCCGAGGCTACCCGTTGCCGGTGCAAGGATGCGCTGATGGGCACCACCGACTCCCCCGACTGGGTCGATCTTGCGGCGATCCGGGCAGCCGCCGAGCTGCTGGACGGGGTCGCCCGCCAGACCCCACTGGCCCATTCCCGGGCGCTGAGCGACACGGTCGGCGGCCGGGTCGAGCTCAAGTGCGAGAACCTGCAGCGCACCGGATCGTTCAAGCTGCGCGGCGCCTACGTGCGCATGCACGCCCTGTCCCCCGAGCAGCGCGCCGCCGGCGTGGTGGCCGCCAGCGCCGGCAACCACGCACAGGGCGTCGCGCTGGCCGCCCGGTTGCTCGGCATGGAGGCCACGGTGTTCATGCCGCTGCGGGCCGCCCTGCCCAAGGTGGCCGCCACCCGGGGCTACGGAGCCGAGGTCCAGCTGGTCGGCACGGCGCTGGAGGACACCCTGACGGCCGCGCGGGAGTTCGCCGCGCGCACCGGGGCGGTCTTCATCCACCCCTTCGATCACCCGGCGGTGCTGGCCGGCCAGGGGACGGTGGGTCTGGAGATCTGCGAGCAACTTCCCGACGTGCGCACCGTACTGGTGCCGACCGGCGGCGGTGGGTTGGCCGCCGGGGTGGCGGCGGCGGTGGCCGAGCTGACTCCGGCGGCCCGGGTGGTCGCGGTGCAGGCCGCCCAGATGGCCGCGTGGCCGGACTCGCTGTCCGCCGGCCGCCCGGTGCGCACCCAGACCCGCCCCACGATCGCCGACGGGATCGCCGTGGCCGAACCCGGCGAGGCCCCCTTCGGCGTGCTGTCCAAGCTGGTCAGCGACGTGATCACGGTCACAGAGGACTCCCTGTCCCGTGCGCTGCTGCACTGCCTGGAGCGGGCCAAGCTGGTGGTCGAGCCGGCCGGCGCCGCGGGGGTGGCCGCGTTGCTGGACAACCCGGCGCGCTTCGAGCCGCCGGTGGTGTGCGTGCTGTCCGGCGGGAACGTGGACCCGCTGCTGATGCTGCACGTCATCCAACACGGCATGGCGGCGGCCGGGCGGTACCTGAGCGCGCGGGTGCGCCTGGTGGACCGGCCGGGAGCCTTGGCCGAGCTGCTCGCACTGGTCGGCCAACTGGGCTGCAACGTGCTCGACGTGGAGCACACCCGGATCTCCGGCGCACTCGCGCTCGGCGAGGTGGACGTGGCACTGAGCGCGGAGACCCGAGGCCCCCGGCACCGCATCGAAGTACTGGATGCGCTGCGGGCCTCGGGTCACCGCGTCGAGCTGGCCTGACCGGTCGTCAGCCTCCGGTCGTCAGCCGCGGAACGGCTTGGCACCCTCCAGCGTCACCTTCATCGTGCCGCCGTCGGGCAACTGGTACTGCCGGGTCTCGCCGACCTTCGCGCCCAGGATGGCGGCGCCCAGCGGCGAGTTCGGCGAGTAGACCTCCATGCCGCCGGCCTGGCCCTCCTCGCGGGAGCCGAGCAGGAAGGTCTCCACGTCGTCGTCACCGTCGTAACGGACGGTGAGCACCATGCCGGGCGCGGCCACATCGGCCTGGGTCGGCGCCTGGCCGACCTTGGCCGTCCGCAACAGCTCCTGCAGCTGGCGGATGCGCGCTTCCTGCTGGCCCTGGTCCTCGCGGGCGGCGTGGTAGCCGCCGTTCTCCTTGAGGTCGCCTTCTTCGCGCCGCGCGTTGATCTCCGCTGCGATGACCGGCCGGTTTGCGATCAGCTCATCGAGTTCATGCTTGAGCCGGTCGTAGGCATCCTGGGTAAGCCAGGTCACCTGCATCTCGGTCACGGTCATCACTCCTCCAGCCTTCCGGACCAGCGGTTTGCGGGTCGGTTCACACTGCGGGCCGCCCGCCTCAGGGACACACCGCCCTGAGATGGAAAAACACGACCCGACGCCGGGCCGTGCGGTGGCTACCCTAACACGGTGAGTCGCCGCTCGGCGCAATAATTCGACGAACGGTCGAGTTCTCTCAGAAGTTCCCGGAACCGACAACGCTGCTGGTCGTTGGGGACTCGGCGGCCGGGGGGCATCCTGTCAGCAGGTCTCAGCTGTCACACAGGCACCCCCGACGGGCCCGGTAACCGGCACGGAATACGGACGGAATACGGCAGGGAATTCGGCGCGGAAGAATTGGTGCTCGGCCCGGGTTGAACCTGACGTTCGATGCTGTCGGTGGGGTCCGGAACAATGGCTTGGAGCACGCCCTCACGGGCGAGCCGCGCCAGCCGCGGCGCCTGCCGCCGCGGTCGGTGAGACGAGGAAGAGGACATGGTCGGACCCCTACGCCTGATGACGGTGCACGCCCATCCCGACGACGAGTCGAGCAAGGGCGCCGCCACGTGCGCACGCTACGTGGCGGACGGGCACCAGGTCATGGTCGTGACCTGTACCGGGGGCGAGCGGGGCAGCGTGCTGAATCCGGCCATGGACCAGCCTGAGGTGGTCGCCAACATGACCGAGATCCGCCGGGAGGAGATGGCCCGCGCGGCCGCCATCCTGGGCGTGCGGCACCGCTGGCTGGGCTACGTGGACTCCGGGCTCCCGGAGGGCGACCCGAAGCCGCCGCTGCCCGAGGACTGTTTCGCGGTGGGCGACCTGGCGGAGCAGACCGGGTCGCTGGTGGCGCTGGTCCGCGAGTTCCGCCCGCACGTGCTGGTCACCTATGACGAGACCGGCGGTTACCCGCATCCGGACCACATCCGCTGCCACGAGATCTCCGTCGCCGCGTTCGACGCGGCCGGCGACCCGGACCGGTTCCCCGAGTTGGGGGCGCCGTGGCAGCCGCTGAAGCTGTACTACTCGCAAGGCTTCTCCCGGAAGCGGCTGCTGGCCTTCCACCAGGCTCTGCTGGACGCGGGCCAGGAGTCGCCGTACGAAGAGTGGCTGAAGCACTGGTCGGCGGACCGGCCGGATCCGGGCCTGCGGGTCACCACTAGGGTGAACTGCGCGGACTATTTCGAGGTGCGCGACCGGGCCCTGCTGGCGCACGCCACCCAGATCGACCCGACCAGCCGGTGGTTCGCCGTGCCGATGGAGCTGCAGCGGCGGATCTGGCCCACGGAGGACTACGAACTGGTGCGCTCGCTGGTGGACAGCACAACTCCGGAGGACGATCTGTTCGCCGGCCTGCGGGAGCGGGTATCGGCATGACCCGACGACATCGAGGAACCGGGCAATCATGATCACCGTTCTGGCAGTGCAGCCACTCCTCGGGCAGGATCCGCCCGCGCCCCCGCAGGGACCGGAGTTCGGCGGTTCGTCACCGATCGGCCTGGTCGTGACGCTGTTCATGGGAATTGCGCTGGTGTTTTTGATCCGGTCGATGAACAAGCACCTGCGCAAGGTGCCGCCCACCTTCGACCCACCCGAGGAGGAGCGCGCGCCGGCGGACCCGGCACGGCCGGGTGACGGGCCAGCCCCGGCGGCCAGCACCGCGGAGCGGCCACCCACCGGCCCGTCAGGGGGCCCGCACGCGCCCTGACGTCCCCGAACCACGCGGGTTCCGCCACGCGGCGCCCGGTCGACAGCTGGTCCGCCGAGGGCGGGGCTGCTGGCCGGCCATGTTGAACGGGTCCAGCCAACCGGGCTGAGTGTCCTGTTTACGCCCCGTGCGTGTGTCAGCACGGCGTGTAATCGCCCGATGCCAGCGGGCGGCGCGCCGAGATGCGAGGCTGGGCGGCATGCCGAACAGGCTCGCGAACTCGACCAGCCCCTACCTGCTGCAGCACGCGGACAACCCGATCAACTGGTGGCCGTGGTGCCCGGAGGCGTTCGCCGAAGCCCGCGAACGCAATGTGCCCGTGCTGCTCTCCGTCGGGTACGCCGCCTGCCACTGGTGCCACGTGATGGCGCACGAGTCGTTCGAGAACGCCGAGACCGCCGCCCAGGTGAACGCGGAGTACGTGGCGATCAAGGTGGACCGGGAGGAGCGGCCGGACATCGACGCCGTCTACATGGCCGCTACCCAGGCCATGACCGGGTCCGGTGGCTGGCCGATGACCTGCTTTCTCACCCCGGCCGGCGAGCCGTTCCAGTGCGGCACGTACTACCCGCCCGCGCCGCGCCAGGGCATGCCGGGGTTCCGCCAACTGCTCGCCGCGGTGACCAAGGCATGGCGCGAGGACGGCGAGCGGGTCCGGGGCGCCGCCGGGCAGATCGCCGGGCGGCTGGCCGAATCGGCCACCACCAGCGTGCCCCCGGTGGAGCTTGGGCCGGATGTGCTGAATGCGGCGGTTTCCACACTGGCCGGTGAGTTCGACCTGACCCACGGCGGTTTCGGTGGCGCGCCCAAGTTCCCGCCGTCCATGACGCTGGAGTTCCTGCTGCGCCACCATGAGCGCACCGGTTCCGCGCGAGCGCTGGAGATGGTGGCGCTGACCTGCGAGCGGATGGCCCGGGGCGGCATGTACGACCAGCTCGGCGGCGGTTTCGCGCGGTACAGCGTGGACGCCGGGTGGGTGGTGCCGCACTTCGAGAAGATGCTCTACGACAACGCGCTGCTGCTGCGCACGTACACCCACCTGACCCGGCGCACCGGCTCCCTGCCGGCCGCGCCGAGGGCGCCGAGGGCGCCGGGGGTGCCCTGGGTGGCGGGGGTGGCGGGAGCCCCGGGGATGGCGGGAGCCCCGGGGGCCCTGCCCCGCAGGGTGGTCGAGGAGACCGCCGCGTTCCTGCTGCGCGACCTGCGCACCCCGGAGGGCGGCTTCGCGGCCGCGCTGGACGCGGATACCGACGGCGTGGAGGGGCTCACCTACGCCTGGACGCCGGCGCAGCTGCACGAGGTGCTGGGTGACCTGGACGGGGCCTGGGCGGCCGAGCTGCTCCGGGCGACGCCGACCGGCACGTTCGAGCACGGCAGCTCGACGCTGCAGCTGCTCGCCGACCCCGCGCCGGCCGACCTGCCGCGCTGGCAGCGGGTACGCGCCGACCTGCTCGCGGCGCGGGGCCGGCGGCCGCAGCCGGCGCGCGACGACAAGGTGGTCACCGGATGGAACGGGCTGGTCATCGGTGCGCTCGCGGAGGCCGGCGCCGCCCTGGACCGACCCGACTGGGTGGACGCCGCCGCCGGCGCCGCCAGCCTGCTGCTCGGGCTGCACCAGGTGGACGGGCGGCTGCGCCGTTCCTCCCGAGGTGGGGTGGTGGGCGCCGCCGAGGGCGTACTGGAGGACTACGGCTGCCTGGCCGACGGGCTGCTCACGCTGCACCAGATCACCGGGTCGGCGGCCTGGCTGACCGCCGCCCTGGCGCTGCTGGATGCCGCGCTGGAGCATTTCGCCGACCCCGACCACCCCGGCGGATACCTGGACACCGCCGACGACGCCGAGGTGCTGCTGCACCGGCCCAGGGACCTCACCGACGGAGCCACGCCGTCCGGGGCGGCCGCGCTGGCCGGGGCGCTGCTCACCGCGTCGGTGCTGGCCGAGCCGAATCGGGCCGGGCGGTACGGCGAGGCGAGCGCGGCGGCGCTGGCGGCGGTCGGCGGGCTGGCCGGCGGGCACCCCCGGTTCGCCGGGCACTGGCTGAGCGTGGCGGAGGCGGCGGCGCGTGGGCCCCTGCAGGTCGCCGTGGTCGGTGCGGCGGACGACGCACGTCGCTTTGCTCTGCGCACCTATACGCAACGGGTGGCCCCGGGCGGCACCGTGGTGGTGGCCGGGGAGCCGGACGCGCCGGGAATTCCGCTGCTGGCCGGCCGTCCATTGGTCGACGGCTCGGCGGCGGCCTATGTGTGCCGGGGGTACGTCTGCGAACGCCCGGTGACCACCGAGGACGAACTGGCCGCCGCCCTCCGCTGACCCGCCGCGATGCGCACCCGTTGCGCATAGGTGCGCAGAGCAAAGCGGCGCCAACCCACCCCACCGGCCGGCGCTGTGACGCGGACTCCACCGAGTGAGCAGACAGCGCCCCGGCCTACTGCGCAGTAGGGTCGGCGGTAGCGCCGCAGCGCCGACCGAGCGGCGAAATCCAAGGAGGCATCATCCATGCCCGAGGCAGTGATTGTCGCCGCCGCCCGGTCCCCGATCGGCCGCGCGTTCAAGGGGTCGCTGACTACGATCCGCCCCGACGACCTGGCCGTGCAGCTGGTCAGGACGGCGCTGGCCCAGGTACCCGAGCTCGACCCTGCCGACATCGACGACCTCATGCTCGGCTGCGGGCTGCCCGGCGGTGAGCAGGGCTTCAACATGGCCCGTGTGGTCGCCGTGTTGCTGGGCTACGACACCTTGCCCGGCACCACGATCACCCGCTACTGCTCGTCGTCGCTGCAGACCACCCGGATGGCCCTGCACGCGATCAAGGCGGGCGAGGGCGACGCCTTCATCTCGGCCGGAGTCGAGACGGTGTCCCGGTTCGTGAAGGGCAACTCCGACTCGCACCCGGACACGCGCAACCCGCTGTTCGTCGACGCCGAGGCGCGGTCCGCGAAGCTCTCCGAGGGCGGCCTCGACACGTGGACCGACCCGCGCGAGGGCGGCGACGCCCCCGATGTGTACATCGCAATGGGCCAGACCGCGGAGAACTTGGCGCGCGCCAAGGGAGTTACCCGCGAGGACATGGACCACTTCGGTGTCCGCTCGCAGAACCTGGCGGAGAAGGCCATCGCGAACGGCTTCTTCGCCCGCGAGATCACCCCGATCACGCTGCCGGACGGCACCGTGGTGGAGAAGGACGACGGCCCGCGCGCCGGCGTCACCTACGAGGCGGTCAGCGGGCTCAAGCCGGTGTTCCGCCCGGACGGCCTGGTCACGGCGGGCAACTGTTGCCCGCTCAACGACGGTGCCGCCGCGCTGGTCATCATGTCCGACACCAAGGCCGCCGAGCTCGGCATCACCCCACTGGCCAGGGTCATCTCCACCGGGGTGTCCGGTCTCTCCCCGGAGATCATGGGGCTGGGTCCGGTGGAGGCATCGAAGCAGGCGCTGGCCCGCGCCGGCATGACCATCGACGACGTCGACCTGGTGGAGATCAACGAGGCGTTCGCAGCGCAGGTGCTGCCCTCGGCGCGGGACCTGGGCATCGACGAGGACAAACTGAACGTCAACGGCGGCGCGATCGCGCTCGGCCACCCGTTCGGCATGACCGGTGCGCGGATCACTACGACGCTGCTCAACGGGCTGCGCACGCACGACAAGACCATCGGCCTTGAGACCATGTGCGTCGGCGGCGGCCAGGGCATGGCCATGGTGCTCGAGCGCCTCAACTAGGTCGGCCCTGATCGACGAACACCGCGGGCACCTTCCGTAGCGGAAGGTGCCCGCGGCGTTTCCAACCGGGGAGGGGGTCCCGGTGGTCGTGCCCGCGCGGCGGGAGAACCGCCGCGCGGCGCTACCTAGTTTTGTCGCATATAGCTGAGCAGGCGAAGGATTTCCAGGTACAGCCAGACCAGCGTGGTCATCATGCCGAACGCGATGTACCAGGAGAACCTGGCCGGAGCGCCGGCCCGGATCGCCTTGTCCGCCATGTCGAAGTCCAGCAAAAGGGTGAACGCCGCGATGCCGATCACCACGATGCTGAAGATGATGGCCAGTGGGCCGCCGGAGCGGATGCCGATGCCGCCGGTGGTGAAGAAGCTGACCACGAAGTTGATCAGCATCAGGCCGATCACGCCGAACATCGCGCCGATGATCATCTTGGTCAGTCGGGGGGTGACCTTCACCGCGCCGGTCTTGTAGACGACCAGCATGCCGAAGAACACGCCGAAGGTGCCGATCACCGCCTGGAAGCCGATGCCGGCGAGCCCGCCTAGTTGGCCTCCGTTGCCGCTGCCGTACGTCTCCAAAGCACCGGTGATGCCACCCAGCGCGATGCCCTCGGCGATCGAGTAGGTGATGATCAGGGCGGGGTTGCTGCTCTGCTTGAAGATGACGATCAGCGAGATGACCAGGCCGACGAGGAATGCCGGTAGTGCCAACCACAGCTGGCCGCTGAGCACCGTGAGCACGCCCGCGACGAGCGCAAGGCCAGCCGTGATCGCGGTCTTGGTGACGACGTCGTCGACGGTCAGCGGGCGGTCCGTGGCGGTGGATCGGTCATAACCGGTCGGCTGGGACATCTGACGGTAGGCGGCCGCGCCACCGGCGGCGCCGCCGACCCGATCATCAAATCCGGCATACCCGCCCCGCCCAGTGGGCAGGTTGCGGAACGCGGGGTTGCTGCTGGTGCGCACCGTGTCCTCCTCGAGACACCCAAGTTCAGGGCCCTGATCAGCCCTCATCTGTGCCAACGCGCCTAGCAGGCATTGGGTTCCCTGACCAGCGGTATATCGAGAAGATCGACTGAACCGGCTGGTCAG
>Ga0137415_10001939_pt1 | contig 20621 bp, 17 predicted proteins | sample CZODoug3_1_1_16f_FD_183082 | JGI IMG/M metagenome (GOLD analysis project Ga0137415, IMG submission 183082) | Vadose zone soil fungal communities from Angelo Coast Range Reserve, California, USA - CZODoug3_1_1_16fungal (Hybrid Assembly) | ecosystem: Environmental > Terrestrial > Soil > Vadose...
CATCCGCACATCTTCGCGGTCGGCGACGTCAACGGCGGCCCACAGTTCACCTACATCTCGCTCGACGACAGCCGCATCGTCGCCGACCAGCTCCTCGGCGAGGGCAAGCGCGCCACCCTGGACCGCCGCGCCGTGCCGCGCACGATGTTCACCACGCCGCCGCTGTCCACCGTCGGCCTGACGGAGGCCCAGGCGCGGCGGCGGGGCCACCACGTGAAGATCGCCAGCAAGCCGATCGCGCAGATCGCCGCGATGCCCCGCGCACGGATCCTGGGCGACACCCGGGGCCTGATGAAGTTCGTCATCGACGCGGACACCGACCTCGTGCTCGGCGCGGCCCTGCTCAGCGTCGAGTCCCAGGAGCTCGTCAACGTTGTCGCGCTGGCCATCCGCCACGACCTGACTGCCACCGAGCTGTGCGACGCGATCTACAACCACCCGAGCTCGACGGAGGCGTTCAACGAGGTCCTCGCCACGGTCGTCAGGTCACCCGCCGCCGTCACCGCGCGGTAAGAAATGCCTGCTGAAATGGTGGTTAGCCTGGGTTATGGCTGAATCCAGCGGCGTGGTTGTTGGTCCGCGCGATCCCCTGGAGCGGTGGCGACAGCTGCCCACGCGGCCGGCGCCGGAGACCTGGATCACCGAACAGGCCGTGGTCGCGGTGCCCGGCTCCCTGGCGCAGTGGGAGAGCGAACTGCAGACCACCGAGGCCCGCTACCTGATCGAACGCGGCTGCGGCCTGCTCTGAGGGCGAGCGCGCGGGGCGCGAGGGTGCGGGGCCGCGAGGCCCGGCCCTGCCCCGTTGTTACCGAACTGCACAACGGGCAGGTTCTCGGCGCCGAAAACCTGCCTCCTGTGAGCCTGTTGCACGAACTTGGTGATGAGCATCGGTTTTTGTGCGACACGCCCGCGGGTTGTGTGGTCGTGGTGGGTGGTTTGGCCAGGATGCGGGTGTGGGTTACAACTTCCTGGCTGTGGAGCACGAGCAGCTGTTTCTGCTGCCGCCGTCGCTGACGGAGTGGCTGCCGGAGGATCATCTGGCGTTCTTCGTTCACGACGTGGTCCAGGAGGTCGATCTGTCGGCGTTCTACGCCGACTATCGGGCCGATGGGTGGGGTGGGGCGGCGCATGATCCGAAGCTGATGGTGGCGCTGCTGTTGTATGGCTACTGCGTGGGTGTTCGGTCTTCTCGCCAGGTCGAGCGGGCTTGCCATGTCGATGTCGCGTTCCGGGTGTTGGCGGCTAACCAGGTCCCGGATCACACCACGATTGCCCGGTTCCGCCAGCGTCACGAGCAGGCGTTGAAGTCACTGTTCAGCGCGTCGCTGCGGCTGTGCGCGCGGGCCGGGATGGTCTCGGTGGGGTTGGTCGCGCTCGACGGCACGAAGATCGCCGCGGCGGCGTCGATGGCCGCCAACCGTGGCAAGGACATGATCGAGGCCGAGGTGGAGAAGATGTTCGCCGAGGCCAAGGCCCTCGACGAGGCCGAAGACGCCGAGTACGGCACCGCGTCGGGGCCGCTGCCGCCCGCGCGGCTGCGGGGTCGGGCCGATCGCCGGCGCCGTTTCGCGGCGGCCAAGGCACTCCTAGACGCCGAGGCCGAGGCCGAGCGTGAGGCGCACGAGGCGCGCCTGGCCGCCCGGGCGGCTACCGAGGCAGCGAGTGGGAAGAAGCTACGCGGGCGCAAGCCCAAACCACCGGCGGACAAGGCCGGTCACAAGGCGCCGAAGGCGAACACCACCGACCCCGACTCGAAGATGATGTCGACCAAGCAAGGGTTCGTGCAGGGCTCAGGCGCCCAAGCGGTAGCCAACGCCGAGCAGGTCATCGTGGCCGTGGCGGTCACTGACGAGCACAACGACGCCGCCCAGCTGCACCCGATGATCGCCGCCACCGCCGTGTCGTTGACCGCGGCCGGCATCACCGAACGCCCCGAGAAGTTGCTCGCTGATGCCGGCTACGCCAGCGAAGCCAACTTCGCAAAACTCGATGAGCAGAGCCCGGACACCTATATCGCCACCCGCAACATGTGCAACAACTCGACCCCGCGCACCGGGAAACGCGGACCGCTGCGGGCTGAGGCGACCTCGGTCGAGAAGATGGACCGCAAAGTCTCCAACAAGACCGGCCGCGCGCTCTACAAACGCCGCCAGGCGATCATCGAGCCCATCTTCGGACAGATCAAACAAGCTCGCGGCATCAGACGATTCAGCCGACGTGGACGGGCAGCCGCCGAGTCAGAGTGGCAACTGATCGCCGGCACCCACAACCTGCTCAAGCTCTACCGCCGCGCGCTCGCCGACACCACGATCGCCCCCTTCAGCCGCCTGGCCACCACACCCACCGGCTGACCCGCAGAGATCCACCCCGCTCGGACCACCCCCAAACCACTCGCCCGACCACCTCAACCCCGACCAAAGCTCAAGACCGACTCCCACACCGGTCCGTGCAACAGGCTCACAGGAGGCAGGTTTTCGGGCCGAAAAACCTGCCCGGGGTGGAGTTCGGTAACAACAGGCCGGCGCGGCCGCGCCCCGGAGGGTCCGACCCGGGGGGCCCGCGGGGCTACTGCCAGCGGAGGGCTTCGATCGGGCGCAGGCCGGCCGCCCGGTTGGCCGGGTAGCCGCCCGCGACCAGGCCGATCAGCAGGCTGATCACGAACGCGACGACGATGGCGCCGATCGAGATGTCCGGCGTCCCGAAGGTCGGCGCCACCCTGGGCACGATGATGATGCCGAGACCGGTGACGCCGACGCCGATCAGGATGCCGATCAGCCCTCCGATGCCCGCCAGGATCGTCGACTCGATCAGGAACTGTTTCAGGATCGCGCTGCGCCGGGCCCCGATGGCCTTGCGGATGCCGATCTCCCTGGTCCGCTCGGTGACCGAGACCAGCATGATGTTCGCGACCCCGAGCCCGCCGACGAGCAGCGACAGCGCGGCCACCGCAACGGTGAACAGGGTCAGGTAGGTGAGGAACGTGGTGGCCTTGTCCAGCAGGCTCTGCAGCGCGGTCGCCGAGTAGTCGCGCTCGACCGCGGTCTTGATGCCGTGCCGCATGTCCATGATCGAGAAGACCTGCTGCTGGGCGAGCGAGACCTGCTCGACGGTGTTCGCCTTGACGATCATCTGGCTGATTCGGTCGATGCCGCCGACCAGGTACGCCCGAGCCGCGCCGAGGGGCATGATCGCGGCGTCGTCCTGCTGGCCGTTGCCGGTGACCACGCCGATCACCCGGAAGTTGCTGCGGGTGATCCGGATGGTCTTGCCGATCGCGGAGGTGGCGTCCCCGTTGAACAGCGCGGTAACCACCTGCGGCCCGATCACCACGACGCGGGCGTTGCTGCGGGCCTGGGCCTCGGTGAACATCTGGCCGACCATCAGGTCCCGGTCGAGCACCTGCAGGTAGTCGGCGGTGGAGCCCTCCAGCGTGCTCATGAACTGCTGCTGGCGGTATTCGATCAGCTGCGAGCCGTTCACCACCGGCGTCACGCTCGCTACGTCCGGCGCCGCTGTGGCGTTGCGCAGGGCGGTGACGTCAGCGTCCTTGAGGTCCCTCGGCGCCCCGTTGCCGGGCACCGCCACGTTCAGCTTGTTCACGATGATCTGGTCAGCCAGCGCGCCGAACTGGCTGTTGAAGCCCGCCTTGATGCCGTCCCCGAGGCCGACGAGCACGATCACCGCCGAGACGCCGATGATGATGCCGATGGTGGTCAGTGCCGAGCGCAGCCGGTTCGCCCGCAGGCTGCGCAGCGCGATCGAGAACGCCTCTTTGAAGTGCAATTTCCGCTCCTGTTCGGTGTTGCCGCTGGTCGGGTGCTTCGGGCACGGCCGGTCTCGCTGGACGGCTCGTGTACTGGTCCGATCCGGCGGCGCGGAGCCATCCCCCTACCGCGCCGCCGGCCGACCCCCGAGGTGTTCGACTCAGGTCATGCGGCACCCGCTTCGGTGCCCGAACCGCCGCCGGCGAGGGCGTGCAGCACGGCCAGGCTGGACCGGAAGGTGACCTGCTCGTCCTGGTCGCGGCGCAGGCTGGGCAGGGTGCGCACCGGCGGGCAGCCCGCGGTGGTGATTTCGGCGATGGTCTGTTCGACGGCGGAGATGGCCACCGGGCGTGCCGAGATCTCCAGGAACGTGGTGTGCCCGTCGGCGAGCGCGGCGCCGATCGCCTGGGGCAGCCGGGCCGGTCGACGCAGGTTCGCGGCCCAGTAGCCGGGGTCGAAGTCGGGCCGCTCGCGGGGGTCGGCGAGCACCGTGGAGTAGAACGGCAGCCTCGGGGGCGCCGGCCGCAGTCCGGCGAACCGGGTGGCCAGCTCACCTTCGGTGAGCTCGGCGAGCCCCACCGCCCCGCCGCCGGTGCTGGCCAGCGGCCCGGTGCGGCGCGCCATGATCCGAAACGCGTCGGTGAGGTTCAGCGCGCCGGCCGCCACGGCCGCCGCCACCTCGCCCGTCGACTGCCCGAGGACCGCCGTCGGCTCGACGCCGTGCGCCCGCCACAGCGCGGTCAACCCGACCTGCACGGCGAGCAGCGCGGACTGCCCGACGGCGAGGTCGTCCAGCCCCCGGCGGCCGGCGAAGATCTCCCGCAGCGAGCAGTCGTGCTCCCACTGGAAGATCGCGTCCAGGTCCTCGATCGCGTCGGCGAACACCGGCTCGGTGGCCAGCAACCGCCGGCCCATGGCACTGCCGGACCGCGAGCCGTGGCCGGAGTAGACGAACACCACGTCCGAAGGCCCGCCTGCCACCGGCTCGGGCATCGCGGCGCGTGGCCGGTGGTCCGGCCCGATCATCGCGACGGGCTCCCCGGGGCGTAGCTCGCACCCGTTCATGCGAGCTCACCGGCCAGTGCGGCGACCACGGCGGCGTCGGCGGCCGCGTCGGCATCGGCGGCCGCGTCGGCGCGGGTCACCGTGACGCCGCTCGGCGCGTGGGGGGAGCCGAAGGTGTACTGCAGGTAGGCCACCGAGCCGGGGTCCAGGACCGGCCGCCTCGGGCTGGCCCCGGCCGGGATGTCCTCGATCACGACCACCGCCTGGTAGGGGCCGACGATCTGGCACACCGGGTCCAGCTCGGCGCGCGTGGTCAGCACCAGCGCGGGGCGGCAGTCCGCCAGCACGGCGCGCAGCCGGCCCGCGTGCCTCGGCAGACCGGGCGCGAACAGCGGCACCGCGATCACACCGGCGCGCAGCGCACCGAGGAAGCTGACCGCGAACTCGAGGCCCTGACCGGCCAGGATGGCCACCCGCTGGCCAGGGTCGAGCCGGTCCAGCAGCAGCGCGGCAACGTCGTCGACTCGCTGGTCGAGCTCCAGCCAGGGCAGCGACTCGCCGACCCCCGGCGACTCGGTGGCGCCCGGGGGCTCGGCGGCGCGGACCTCGCGCGCGGCTTCCTGGTCGATAGTCACTGGGCTCCTCAGGTGGTGTCGACGGTCAAACCCAGTTCGCGTCCGGCCGAGGGCGGCATGGTCGCGATAATTGCGTTCTCGATAGCGGTCACGAAGTCGATCAAAACGATGGTGCCTGAAATTGACCGGACCCCGGGCTCGCATGCGGCGAGTTCCTTCCACCACGGAATCAGAGGTGATTCGGATTAGACGCTAGTGACCCGCCGGTAACCGGGTCAAGGCTGTTTATATGATCACCTGGTATGTTCACAATTAACTTCGCGCGGTGCGGCGGTATGGAGCCTTGGGAGGGGGTTTACGTGCGTAAAAAGGCCCGGCGGACGGCCGGCTGCCGCCCGCCGGGCATGTGGGGGGCACGGCGGAGTTAAGGGACTCTCGATCAACTGTGACCGGGATCGCTTAATGGCGCGAAGATCAGTTGTTCAGGCGCCAGTTGATCCCGAAATAGCCCGGCCCGAAATCGTGCCCGATCGCCAGCACGGAGTTCGAGATCCCCATGTTGAGATTGCGGACCAGTTTGGGTTCAGCATCCTCGAGCTGGCCGGCGAAGTGTTGACATTGGCGGGGTACGGCCTGCTCGTCGAAGCACACCTCGAGCACGTACTCGCGGATCGGCCGGCCGAAACGGCGAGCGTAGGAGTCGTTGCGCCGGCGTGGCCGCGCGGCCCGGGCCGGGTTGTGGAACTCGTACTCGATCAGCACGGTCTCGCCCCGGCGCAGCGGCCGTTCGAACAGGAGCTCGCCGGCGAACAGGCCCTGCATCGTATTGAAGACAACTCGGCCGAGTCGGCAGTTCCGCAGGTTCGTGACGACCGGCGGACTATGTCCCTGGCCCTCCCAGTCGAATACGAACAGGAAATGGTCGGCGTTATCCCGGTCCGCGCGCATGACCTGGGTGCAGCGCATCGACATGATTCGGCCGTCCGGTCCGATCGTGACCCGGTCGTGCTGGGTGAGCCGCCGCATCGAAGAGTCGACCTGGGTCGATACGCCGGTGAGCAGGTCGGCCACGGCGGGCTTTCCCGGCCACAGCTCGGTAATTGTCGGGGCGGCCTCGGTGAGCCCCCTGCTCTCCCGGCGGTTCGTGGTGCCGAGAAGCGTGCTCAATGAGTCGGCGGGAAGTCCCAGAATGACCTCGATATGTTTCAGGGCACGCAGCGAGGAAGGTCGTTCCGGGCGCCGCTGGCCGGACTGCCAGTAGCTCAGCGTGGCAATGCTGAGTTTGATGCCGCGGCGCAGGAGTCGGTCCTGAATGCGATCCAGGCTCAGTCCTCGGGCGGCGATCGCGGAACGCAGTGCCGGGGCGAACGGACCACGTTCAAGCAGTTCGCCGAGCGATTCGACTTCGCTTTGTGGTGGTGCGGGAGCTCCCGTGGTTGGGGCTGACATCCGCTGCCTCCAGTAGTCAAGCAGGTAACACCGTTCGGGTTACATCCGGAAGGATGAAACCATATGTGAAAGGAATACCATCATGCGAAACTCACCGCATCGTAAAGTTTTACGATGAGCGGCTCGTCGACCCGTCTGACCTGGTCAGGAGGGTGGGCGACCAAGGGGGCGGATCCTTGGTGCTACTTTAGTGGATAGGGGATACTTTAGTATCCATCCCCGTTCGGGACGCTAATGAAAGACCTTCGGTATGTGGAAATAACGACCGAAGGTTCGGGTTCGTAATTCAGATATGTTATAGCGCTCTCGGATCACCACGGAACGTGAGTCCGGCTCACTCGAGCCGGCTCAGCGGTTCCGGGCGCCGGTGGGGGAGGGGCCCGGGTTGTCGCTGGTCACGGTCACGGCGAGGGTGCCGATGCCGGACAGCGTCACGGACACCTCGTCGCCGTCGGTCAGCGGGCCGACGCCGGACGGGGTGCCTGTGGCGATCACGTCGCCGACCTCCAGCGTCATCACCGTGGAGATGTAGGCGACCAGCTCGGCCACGCCCCAGATCAGGTGCTTGGTGTTGCTCGACTGCCGGTGCTCGCCGCTGACCGTGCAGTCCAGGTCGACGTCGTCGGGCGCGTTCGCCTCGTCGCTGGTGACCAGCCAGGGCCCGAGCGGGGTGAAGGTGTCGAACGACTTGCGGGTGGACCGGTCCTCGCCGCCGCGCATCGTGATGTCGAGCAGGCCGGTGTAGCCGACGACGTGGTCGAGCGCCTCGGCCGCCGGCACGTGGCTGGCGCGGCGGCCGATCACCGCGGCGAGCTCGCCCTCCTGGTCGACCCGCCGGTCGGAGTAGGGCAGCCGCACCGCGCCGCCGTGTGCGATCAGCGAGGACGGCGCCTTCAGAAAGACGGCGAGGTCATTGATGTCCACCGTCATCTTCATCTCCGACTTGTGGTCCCGGTAGTTGACCGGCGCCGCGACAATCTTGGTCGGGTCCGGCACCGGCGGGTCCAGCCGGACCGCCCGCAGTGGCAGGCCGTTGCTCGCGGTGGCCGCCGGCAGTCGGCCCCGCAGCTCGTCCCAGCCGGCCAGCAGTCGCCGCATCGCGCTGAGCGTGCCCGGTCGGTCGTAGCCGCCGACCAGGTCGCCGAGGTCGACAACCCGGTCTCCGGCCAGGTAACCGACCCGGCCGCCGTCGTAGCTCACCAGTCGCATGGAGGTCCCATCCCGCCGTTGTCGTCGACCCGAGGACGGCCGCCCTCGAGATATTCGTCAGTGTACTGATGTTATTTGGCGCGTCGGATATGGACAAGCGCACCGGTCCGGGTCGGTACGCTGGCGCGACAGATCCTGCTCGGCGGCCGAGGTGGGTCGCCGACCGGGCCGATCTGGAGGGGTGGTGGGTGGCGTGACGGGGGCCCGAACCCGGTCGGACGAGGCGATCGAGCCGGTGGAGCTCGACCTCTCGCTGATGGTCGGCCACCTGTTGCGCGCCTGCCAGCAGCTGCACCTGGCGATCTGGTCCGACAACTTCCCAGGGGGGCTGACCTCGCCGCAGTTCGCGGTGCTGCACACGCTCGCGCTGGAGGGCCCGCTGAACCAGACCACGCTGCGCTCCCGGGCCCGGCTGGACCGCTCCAGCGCGGCCGACGTGGTTCGCCGGCTGGTCGCGAGGCGGCTGGTCAGTCAGGTGAAGGACCCGGCCGACGCGCGGCGGCGGGTGGTCCGGCTGACCAATGCCGGCCGGGCCGTGCACGCCGAGGGGACGGCCCGCGCGCAGCGGGTCAACGAGGCCATGCTGGCGGGCTTCACCGAGGCGGAGCGTACCCAGGTGGTCGAGGTGCTGCAGTCGCTGCTGCACCACCACCGGGGTCTGCTCGACTACCAGGAGGACTAGGCCGCCGCGCCGGCATTGGCGGTCGTTCGCTGCCCTTTTCGATCGCTCGCCCCGGCACCTGGCTCGCCGCCCCCGTCGCGGCCCTCGATGGTCCTCGCCCCGTCGCCGCCGCGCCGTTGTGTCGCATCCTCAGCTGAGGGCTTGACATCGGGACCTCGTTCGGTCAGATTTTAATCAGTATACTGACGAATATGAAGGGGACTCGATGGGGTCGGCACGGGGCGAGTTCCTGGTCATCGGCGGTGGCATCGGCGGGCTGACTGCCACGCTGGCGCTGGCTCGGCGCGGTCGGCGGGTCACGGTGCTGGAGCGGGAGGCCGAGTTCGGTGAGATCGGCGCCGGCATCCAGATCGGTCCGAACGCATCGCGGGTGCTGGACGGGCTCGGCGTGCTGGACGACGTCACGCGGGACGCGTTCTTCCCCGGGCGGCTCGTGCTGCGCGACGCGGTGACCGGCGCCCCGATTACCGCGCTGGCCACCGGGGAGGCGTTCGTCGAGCGGTTCGGCTACCGGTACTTCGTGACGCACCGCGCGGACCTGCACCGGGCGGTGCTCCAGGCCTGCCGTGCCACCGGGCTCGTCGAGCTGCTGCCCGGCAAGCACGTGACCGAGGTCGAGCCGCGCCAACCCGGCGCGGTGGTGCGCTGCGCCGACGGCACCGAGTACCGGACCGAAGCGCTCGTGGCGGCAGACGGGCTGTACTCGCTGACCAGGTCGGTGCTGCTGCCCGGCGGGCCGCCGGTGGACCATGGCTACGTCGCATACCGGGGCACCGTGCCGGTCGCCGAGCTGACCGCGCGTGCCGGCCTGCCCGAGCCGGACGCCATGGTCATCTGGGCTGGTCCCGGCCTGCACCTGGTGCAGTACCCGGTGCGCCGTGGCGAGCTGTGCAACCAGGTGGCCACGTTCGACACGCTCAGCTACCCCGCGCGCACCGACGACCTCGGCGAGCAGCTCGACCACGTCTTCGAGCGCACCTGCGCCGAGGTCAGGCGCGCCGTCGCGCTCGTCGACCGGAGCCGGCGCTGGACCATGGTGGACCGGCCACCGGTGACCGGCTGGAGCCAGGGTCACCTCACGCTGCTCGGCGATGCCGCCCACCCGATGGTGCAATACCTCGCCCAGGGCGGCTGCCAGGCGATCGAGGACGCGGTGGTGCTCGCGGACAGCGTCACCGAACACCCCGGCGACACCGAAGCGGCGTTCAAGGCCTACGAGGCGACCCGGTCACCGCGCACCGCGCGCGTCCAGACCACCGCGCGGACCTGGGGCGAGATCCTGCACGTCGGCGGCGTCGGCGCCCTGCTGCGCGGCGCGCTGCTGGCCGGGCGCGCCGAGGACGACTTCGACCCCGTGGACTGGCTCTACGGCTACGACCCGAGGAAGGAGTTGCGATGACGTCGACCGTGTCGAGCGACAAGGCGTACGAGGAGATGGCCGCGCTGGGGGCGGGTGCGCTCTGGCAACACCTGGACAACCTGTTCAGCGCCGAGCCCACGAGCCGGGCCGTGCCGTTCCGTTGGGACTACCGCGCGCTGCGGCCGTACATGCTGCACTTCGCCGACGCGCTGTCCATCGAGGAGGCGCAGCGCCGGGTGCTGATGCTGGTCAACCCGGGGCTGCGGGCGCAGTCGGCGACGGTGACCGGCCTGTACGCCGGTATCCAGGTGATCCTGCCGGGTGAGCAGGCGCAGGCGCACCGGCACACGTCCAACGCGTTCCGGTTCATCATCGAGGGCGCCGGCGCGTACACCACGGTCGGCGGCGAACGCGTACACATGCACCCCGGCGACCTGCTGCTCACGCCCGGCTGGCAGTGGCACGACCACTACCACGAGGGCGACGGCCCGATGATGTGGCTCGACGGGCTGGATTTCCCGCTGGTCAACTCGCTGGACGTCGGCTTCTTCGAGCTCCACTCGGACACCGCGCAGCAGGCCACGGTGCCCGACGACCTGTCCTCGCGGCAGTTCATCCACGGCCGACTCAACCCGACCTGGGTGAGCACCCGCACGGCGAGCTCGCCGATCGGCAACTACCCGTGGACGGAGACGCAGCGGGCGTTCGAGTCGATCGCCGACAGTGCGGCGGGCAGTGCCGCTGATGGTGTGCTGCTCGAGTACACCAACCCGTGGACCGGCGGACCCGTCCTGCCGTCCATGGCGTGCCGCATCCAACGCCTCGCCCCCGGCTTCCACGGCGCCCCCCGCCGCCACACCGCGGGCACGATCCTGCACGTCGTGCGCGGCTCCGGGACCACCGTGGTGAACGGCACCGAGCTCGACTGGGCCGAGCACGACATCCTCGCCATCCCGTCCTGGGCCAGCTACCAGCACCGCAACGCCTCCCGCACCGAGGACGCCCTGCTCTTCTCCTACACCAACGAGCCGGTCGTCCGAGCCGTAGGCATGTACCGCGAACAACTCCTCTAGCCCCGGGCCGGTTGGTCACCGCCGCCTGTGGGTTGCCGCCGCTCGTGGGTTGCCGCCGCCCGTCGGCTGCCCGGCCTGGCCCCCGTCCCATTTGTCGTGGGAATTAGGCATGACAGGTGGCTCTTGTCGTGCCTAATTCCCACGACAAGTCGGAGTTGGGGGCTGCGGCGGACGGGTGCGGGCGGGGCGGATGAGTGCGGATGAGTGCGGATGAGTGCGGCACACACTGGGCCGATGCGCCACCGTCCACCCGTCCACCGCACACACCGTCATATCGCCGCACACACTGTCGACGCTGTGTGCGGCGATATGACGGTGTGTGCCGTGCAAGCCGAGCGGCGGACCCCAGCGCGGCTGGGCTTGGGGCGGCCATCCCTGTCCGACAAGTGGATACCGGGCCGCTCCTCGTGCACTTGTCGCGGGAATTAGGCACGACAAGTGCGACTTGTCGTGCCAATTAGCCACGACAAGTGGGTGCGGCGGGTCTGCCGGCCAGCCCGGCCAGCCCTGCCTGCCCCGCCTGCCGCTGCCTTCGCCAGCCCCGCCTGCCCCGCCAGCCGCTGTCGTCGCCAGCCGTCGCCAGCCGTCTGTCGCCGCTGTCGCCGCCCCTGCGCCGGTCACCGGAAGTGCCCACGCGAAAACGCGGTTTCCTCGGTTAGCCTCGTGCTACTCGGCCTGGCGCTGGCCGGGTGGCGAGGGGGCGCGTGATGGATCTGTTGGATGATGCCCAGGCAATGCGGCCCGAGCTGACCGAGCTGCGCGGGGCACTGCACCGCGAGCCTGAGGTGGGCCTGGAGCTGCCGCGCACCCGGGACCGAGTGTTGGCGGCGCTGGCCGGCCTGCCGCTGGAGATCGGCACCGGTACCGCGACGACCTCGGTCACCGCCGTGCTCCGCGGCACCAGACCGGCCCCCGGACCCGGTGCCCCCGGACCCGGTGCCCCCGGACCCGGTGCCCCCGGACCCGGCGCTCCCGGACCCGGCGCTCCCGGACTCGGCGCCGACGACACCGCCGAGCGCACCACAGTCCTGCTGCGCGGCGACATGGATGCGCTGCCGCTGGACGAGCGGTCGGGGGAGGACTTCGCGGCGTCGAACGGGGCCATGCACGCCTGCGGCCACGACCTGCACACCAGTGCGCTGGTCGGCGCTGCCCGGCTGCTCTGCGCGCACCGCGACCGGCTGGCCGGCGATGTGGTGTTCATGTTCCAGCCGGGCGAGGAGGGCTACGACGGCGCCGGCGTGATGATTCGCGAGGGCGTGCTGGACGCAGCCGGCCGGCGCCCCGACCACGCCTACGCGCTGCACGTCCTGGCGCATGCGCTGCCCGCCGGCGTGGTGGCCGGGCGGCCCGGGGCGATGCTGTCCGCCTCCTACGAGCTGGACGTCACGCTGCATGGCACCGGCGGTCACGGCGCGTGGCCGCACCTGGCCAAGGATCCGGTCATGGCGGCGGCCGAGATGGTCAGCGCGCTGCAGGTCGCGGTGGCCCGCTCGTTCGACGTGTTCGACCCGGTGATCCTGAGCGTCGGGCTGCTGCGCGCCGGCACCGCGCGCAACATCATCCCGGACACCGCGTACTTCGAGGCCACCGTGCGCGCCTTCAACCCGGACCTCGAGGACCGGCTGCGCGAGGTGTTCACCCGCTGCCTGCGCGGGGTGGCCGCCGCGCACGGCGTCGAGGTCGACGTCGAGCTGCACGCCCAGTACCCGGCCACGATCAACGATGCGACCGAGGTCGAGTTCGCCAAGGGGGTGGTCCGCGAGCTGCTCGGCGAGGAACGCTACTACCCGCTGGCGAACCCGGTGAACGCCTCGGAGGACTTCTCCCGGGTGCTGCACGCGGTGCCCGGGGCGATGGTCATGCTCGGCTCCTGCCCGTCGGACGTCGATCCGGACCGGGCCCCTGGCAACCACTCGCCGCTGGCCCGGTTCGACGGCTCGGTGCTGCCCACCGCGGCCGCGCTGCTCGCCAGCCTCGCCGCGCTACGGCTGGCCGGGTGAGCGCCCCGGGGCGGTCCCGCCGAGGCTGGGACCTGGTCGGCCTGGGCGCCGGCAACGCGATGGAGTGGTACGACTGGGGCATCTACGCCACGTTCTCGGCGTTCTTCGCGTCCCAGTTCTTCACCGGCACACCGGGCGCTGCGTTCCTCAAGACGCTGGCGGTGTTCGCCGCCGGGTTCGTGGCGCGGCCGTTCGGTGGTTTCCTGCTCGGCTGGATGGCCGACCGGCGCGGCCGCAAGTCGGCCATGGTCTGGTCGGTCGCGATGGCCTCGACGGGCAGCCTGGTCATCGCGGTGATCCCGACGGCGGCGACCATCGGGGTGGCGGCGCCGATCATCCTGGTGCTGGCCCGGCTACTGCAGGGGCTGGCGCACGGCGGTGAGTTGCCAGCCGCGCAGACCTATCTGTCCGAGGTGGCGCCCCGGCAGCGGCGCGGGTTGTGGTCCAGCGTGATCTACTTCTCGGGCTCGGTCGGCGTATTGGGCGGCACGCTGCTCGGCGCGGTGCTCGCCGGGGCGCTCAGCCATCAGCAGATGATCGGCTTCGGTTGGCGGATCCCGTTCCTGCTCGGCGGTTTGTTCGGGCTCTATGCGCTGGTCCTGCGGGTCCGGATGCGGGAGACGGAGATCTTCGAAGCGCAGCGGGCGGTGCGGCTGGCCGAGCCACAACAGCCGATCGCACGGCAGGTGCTGGCCCATCCGGTGCCGATGCTGCGGGTCATCGGCTTCACCATGGGCGGCACCGTCATCTACTACGTGTGGGCGATTTCGGCTCCGGCATTCGCGATTGCCGAGCGGGGTACCAATCCGGCGGGCGCGCTGTGGGCCGGATCGGCGGCGACCGTGCTCTACATGGTCGCACTGCCGCTGTGGGGTGCGCTGTCGGACCGGATCGGCCGCCGCCCGGTGATGCTGATCGCGATGGGGGCGCTGGCGCTGCTGTATTTCCCGCTGGACTCGCTGATCCAGGGCGAGACCTGGCAGTTGCTGGTGGCGATGAGTGTCGCGCTGGTCATCATCTCGGCGATCTCCGCGATCGGGCCCGCGGTGCTCGCCGAGCTCTTCCCGACCGGGATCAGGGCCGCCGGGGTCGGGGTGCCCTACTCGATTGCGGTGGCGCTGTTCGGTGGCACCGCGCCCTACCTGCAGACCTACTTCAACCAGCGGCACCTGCCCCAGGTGTTCGTCTGGTACGCGATCGGCCTCGGGGTGGCCACGATGCTCACGGTCTGGTTCATGCCGGAGACCAAGGGCATGGACCTCGCCGAGCCGGCCCGCGAGCCCGAGAGCAGCCGGCGGCCTGAGCCCGACCTGAGTCCGACCTGAGCTCGACCTGATCCGGACCCGCGATCCGAGTGGGTCCGGGCTCACACCGGCACTGCCGGAAAACGGTTGTACGCTTGCAATAGTTAGCGATGCGTACAAGACGGGGGTCCGGGTGCCTGAGTTGAGTCGCCGCCGCCGAATGTTGGTGCTGGCGATCTGCTGCACCAGCCTGCTGGTGGTCGGCACGGACGCCACGATCGTCAACGTCGCGCTGCCCGCGCTGCGCCGGGACCTCGACGCTACGGTGTCCGGCCTGCAGTGGACGATCGACGCGTACACGCTGGTACTGGCCAGCTTCCTGATGCTCGCCGGGTCCACCGCCGACCGGGTCGGCCGCCGCCGCACCTTCCAGGTGGGCCTGGCCTCGTTCGGGCTGGGCTCGCTGGTGTGCAGCCTGGCGCCGAGCGTCGGCTGGCTCATCGCGGCGCGGGCGCTGCAGGCGATCGGCGGCTCGATGCTCAACCCGGTGGCCATGTCGATCATCACGAACACCTTCACCGACCGGCTCGAGCGGGCCAAGGCGATCGGCGTGTGGGGCGGCGTGCAGGGGCTCGCGCTCGGCCTGGGGCCGATCCTCGGCGGTGCGCTGGTGGACTCGGCCGGCTGGCGGTCGATCTTCTGGATCAACGTGCCGATCGTGGTCGCGGCCATCGTCGGCACCGCGATCTTCGTCCCCGAGTCCCGCGCCGCCAGGCCCCGCCGGTTCGACCCGGTCGGCCAGGGGCTGGTCATCCTGGTGCTGGGCAGCATCGTCTACGCGATCATCGAGGCGCCCCGGCTCGGCTGGACGTCCACCGAGATCCTCGTGCTGGCCGGGACCTCGGTCGTCGCGCTGGCCGTCCTGCTGGTCTACGAGCCCCGGCACACCGACCCGCTGCTCGAGCTGCGCTTCTTCCGCAGCGTGCCGTTTAGTGGGGCGACCCTGACCGCCGTGGCCGGGTTCTGTGCCTACGGCGCGTTTCTCTTCCTGAACACGCTGTACCTACAGGATGTGCGGGGGTTCTCCGCGCTGCAGGCCGGTCTGTGCACGCTGCCGGTGGCCGTGCTGATCGTGGTGATGGCGCCGATCTCCGGGCGAGTGGTCGGTCGGCGGGGGACGCGGGTGCCGCTGCTGGTCGCCGGGATCAGCATGGCGCTGGCCGGGCTGTCGTTCACCTGGCTCACGCCGCACACCCCGCTGATCGCGCTGCTGGGCGTGTACGTGCTGTTCGGGCTCGGCCAGGGCACGATCAACCCGCCGATCACCAACTCCGCCGTGTCCGGCATGCCCCGCTCGATGGCCGGCGTCGCCGCCTCGGTGGCCTCCACCAGCCGGCAGACCGGTGTCACCCTGGGCGTCGCGGTGTCTGGCTCGCTGGTCGGTGCCACGCTGGCGCAGAGCGGGCTGGCGTTCACCTCGGCCACCCACACGGTCTGGTGGATCGTGTTTGGCGTCGGGGTGTTCGTGGCCGCACTCGGCCTCCTCAGCACGACCCGGTGGGCGCTGAATACCGCCGGGCGGGCCTCGGCGCTGTTCGGTGGGTTCGACGACGCCCCCGTGGTGCCGGCCCGCCGCGAAACGGCGGTGTCCTGATGACTCGGGCCGACCCGGACGAGGTGTGGCGCAACTTCCGGGCGCTGGTCGTGGACCGCCTCGACGAGTCCCGCCGGCAGATCTCCGAGGCAACCGGCCTGCCGTTCTCCCGGGTCCGCGCCCTGCGCCGGCTGCGCTTCGGCGCGCTGACCCACGCGGCGCTGGCCGAGGCGACGATGGTGGACCGGCCGGCCATGACCGGCACCGTCGACGACCTCTGCGCCCGCGGCCTGGTGGTCCGCGAGGCGCACCCGACCGACCGGCGGTGCAAGCTGGTGGCGCTGACCCCGGCGGGCCGGGCGATGCTGGCCAGGGTGGACGCCGTGGTGCCCGCACCGCCGCCGGGCTGGGCCGACGCGCCGGCCGAGGACCTGGCCGTGCTGGCCCGGCTGGTGGACCGGGTCCGCGCCGCCGACCCCATGCCGGGGCCGCCCGTGATCGCCGACCCCGTGTCCGTGCCGTCGGCCGCCGTCAGGTTGGCGAGTTTCTCGATTTCCGAATGAGTTGGGCTGAACGGCGGTAGTCCACCGCCCGTGCAGGCGTAGTTTTTGCATCGCTCGGTAACAGGAAATACAGCGGGGCGCCCGCACGTGTCGGGCGTGGGAGCGCCGCGGGCCGAAGAAAGTGACGGCAGCGGCGAGGTGACGTATATGAGAAACGTGAGAAACCTTCCGACGTGCACATCGGGCAGGCAGCCCGGTGGGGCCGTGAGACCACCGGCCGGAAGCACAATCAGCAGGTCAGCGTCCTGAACGGGCATAACTGTCCGGAGTCGCTGTTGCCAGCAACAGGCGTTTGACGCACCTCTCGAATAATGTACGCGACCGTGCGCGAAGTGGTCCTCCCTGAATTTTCGGGTTCGGACCGTCGCCCTTTTTCAGGGCTTCTCGCAATGGTCGATCCGGGCGCTCGGCGCCCAGGCGGACCCGCCACTTGTCGCTGGGGAGCGGACAGGTGGCACTAGGGCCGGAGCTATCGTCCCTGGACGGACCGTAGCTCCGGCCTCGCCGCATTCCGGGCAAGTGGGTCAGCTATCGGTGCCTCGTTCGGTGCGGTGGGCTAGTGGTCGGGTGCCCTTAGCCAGGTCACCCCTGGGCGGCGCGCAGTGCGGCGCGGCCGATGGCCAGCAGCGCGGTGTCCTCCTGGGGCGCGTGCACGCCCGCGCTCTGGATGTCCCGGAAATGGCGTTCGAGCGGGTTGTGCTGGCTCAGCCCGGGGTTGCCGAGCAGCTTCACCGCCAGCGCCACGGCGGCGTGCACCTGCCGGTCGGCGAGCGTGCGGGCGCCCAGCGCGCGGGCCGGCGGCACGTCGTCGCCCCGGTCCATCCGCTCCGCCAGCCCGAACAGCAGCTCCTCGGCGCCGCTGAGCAGGGTCTCGATCTCCCCGGCGGCCTGCCCGAACCGGTCCGTGGTGGCCACCGGGCGGCCCAGGTTGGCCGGCACCCGCTCCCAGGCGAACCGGTGGAAGTACCGCTGCGCGGCGCGCCCGACGCCGAGGTACAGCGAGGCCAGCGGCAGCGCGATGGTCCCGATGGCCAGGTTGTCCTGCTGGGCCGCCGGGCCCTGCTCGGCGGCCTCGACGAGGTGGCCGGCCGGGATCTGGGCGTCGGTGAACACCACGTCGTGGCTGCCGCTGGCCCGCAGCCCGAGCTGCTGCCAGTTGCGCCGGACCTCGATGCCGGGGGTGTCGCCGGGCACCGCGAACGTGCCGACCCGGGGCGTCGGCTCGTCGGTGCTGGCCCAGACGAGGAAGTAGCTCAGCCCCTCCGCGCCGGTGGCGAAGCGCTTGTGGCCGGTGATCGACCAGCCGTCGGCGGTGCGTCGGGCCACCGTGGCGGGCAGCCCGCCCCGGGCCGGCGAGCCGAGCTCGGGCTCCACCCGCACGGCGTTGAGCAGCGTGGGCCGCCGGGCCGATTCGGCGAGCACGCCCGCGTACAGCTGCTCCGGCCAGTACCGGCCGCGGGCCTGCTTGGCGTGCGTGAGCAGGGTCATCGCGCTGATCAGGGCCACCGAGGGGTCGCCCTCACCGAGCGCGGCGAGCAGCCGGCACTGGCCGGCGACGCCGAGCCCGGGCCCGCCGAGGTCGGCCGCGACCGTCGCGGTGAGCAGGCCGGCCTCGTACACCGCCGCGATGCCCTTGGCCGGGAAGTCGCCGGAGCGGTCGTACTCCGGCGCGGTCTCCGCGAGCGCGGCGGTGACCTCGTACAGCGAGTCCAGCCGGGGTACCGGCAGCGCGGCGAGGTCGGCGTGCGGTGGCGTCATGGGTTCTTATCTACCTTCCCGGCGGCGGGGTGGACAGCGCTTTGGTCAGCTCGGTGTTCAGCGCGTCGGTCCAGAACGCGCCGACGTCGAGCGCGGCGGGGATGACCTTGAGCTGGGCGAAGGTGTCCGCGACGGCCTGCTCGGAGGCGACCGCGGCCGGGCTGGTGGGCACTACCTCGGTCGGCCGCTGGGCCTCCTCGGCGGCGAGCTGGTCGCGGGCCTGGGCCGGCGGTTCGTGGGTGGCGTCGGCGGTGGCGCCGGCGAACGCGTCGAGTCGGCTCTGCCGGATCACCGCGTACGCCTGGCTGATCCTGGCCAACAGGTCGACCGTGGCGGCGCGCCGGCCCGGGTCCGCTATCGCGTCGGTACTGGCCGACCACGGGAAGTTGCCGGACAGGATGTCCCGGCCGTCGCCGATCGTGCGCCCGCCGTTCTGGTGCACGGTGATGATCGAGTTCCCGTAGCTGGCCAGCGCGTCGATCGCGCCGCTGTTCAGCGCGGTCACGCCGTCGTTGGGGCTCAGCGGCGCGGCCGTGATGTCGTCCCAGCGCAGCCCGGCGCGCTGCAGCAGCCGGTCCAGGAAGTAGTGCGCGGTGGTGTTGCGCACGTAGCCGACCTTCTTGCCGCGCAGGCCGGCGATGTCGGTCAGCGTCGAGCCTCGGCCGACCACGACCTCCTGCTGCAGGGTGTTCGCCCGCTGCACGGCCACCACCTTGAATCGGGGGCTGCCGGCGGCGGCCGCGAAGACGGGCGGGATCTCGCTGGACTCGGCCAGGTCCAGCGCGCCGCCCTGCAACGCCTGCAGCTGCTTGTCGCCGCCGGGGAACACCGCCCACTGCACCCGGTACGGCGTGTTGTCCAGCCCGGCGACCCGGAGCGCGGCCTGCGCGGTTGCCCAGCCGGTTGCCCCGACCCGCAGGGTCACCGACGACTCCTCGCCCGCCGGTGGCGCCCCAGTCGGGCCGGGCTGGGCGCTACAGGCCGTCGCGGTCACGATCAGTGCCGCGAGCAGGCTGAGCACCCGGGCCGGCCGGGGGAGGGCGGAGCTGCGCATGGTGGCCTTTCGCCGCGTTCAGGGGTCTCGCTGTGTCAGGGGTGCACGGATCAGGCGGCGCGGTGCGCCAGCTCCTGGCGGACCAGCGGCAGCACGTACCGGCCCAGGTCGACGGCGTCGTTGAGCGGGTCGTAGCCGCGCACGGAGAGCAGCTCGCAGCCGATGTCGACGTAGTCGAGCAGGGCGGCGGCGACGGTCTCGTAGCTGCCGACCAGTGCGGTGGAGCTGCCGGCCGCATTCGTCGCGGTCGCCGTCGGCGTCCACAGTGCCCGGTCGTGCCGCTCGCCGCGCCCGGCGATGGCCAGCAGTCGCCGGGAGCCCTCGTTCTGGGGCTGCGCGGGCGCGCCGGCCGGCACCGGGGTCTTCGGCGTGAAGTTGTCCCGGATGCCACCGAGGATGCGCTCGGCCCGCTGCCAGGCCAGCTCGTCGGTCGCGGCGATGATCGGCCGGAAGGACACCCAGATCCTCGGGTGCGGGCGGCCGGCGGCCTCGGCGTGCCGGTTGACCGCCGCGATCTGCTCGGCGGTCTCGGCCAGCGGTTCGCCCCACAGGCCGAACACGTCGCCCTCGGCGCCGCCGAGCCGGTAGGCGGCCGCCGAGGAGCCGCCGACCGACACGGTCATGCCCCGGTGCACCGGCAGGACCGGCGAGGCGTAGTTCTCGAACCGGTAGTAGCTGCCCTCGTGGCTGAACGGCTCGGCGCTGGCCCAGGCGCGGCGCAGGATCCGGATGTACTCACCGGCCCGCGCGTAGCGCTCGTCCTTGCCGAGGTAGTCGCCCTCGCGGCGCTGCTCGGCGTCGCTGCCGCCGGCCAGGAAGTGGATGCCGAGGCGACCCTCGGAGAGCTGGTCGAGGGTGGCGAAGGCGCGCGCCGCGTTCGTCGGGAACAGCACGCCCGGCCGGTGCGCGAGCATCACCTTCAGCCGCTCGGTACGGCCCAGCACCGCGGCGGCGAGCTGGTTGGACTCCGGCCCGGCCGAACCGTACGGCACCAGCGTCCAGTCGAAACCGCCCTCGTCGTAGGCGCGGGCGAAGCGGCGCAGGTAGGCCTGGTCGATCGCCGGCCCGCGCGGTGTCGCGCTCTCGCTGTAGTAGCTGGCGCCGATCATGCCGACGAACTCGACGGTCACTTGCGCACCCCTTCTTCAGGCCGCATCGCGGTGCGCCAGCTCCTGGCGGACCAGCGGCAGCACGTGGCGGGCCAGGTCGATGGCGTCGTTGAGCGGGTCGTAGCCGCGCACGGAGAGCAGCTCGCAGCCGATGTCGACGTAGTCGAGCAGGGCGGCGG
>Ga0137415_10001941_pt1 | contig 20610 bp, 22 predicted proteins | sample CZODoug3_1_1_16f_FD_183082 | JGI IMG/M metagenome (GOLD analysis project Ga0137415, IMG submission 183082) | Vadose zone soil fungal communities from Angelo Coast Range Reserve, California, USA - CZODoug3_1_1_16fungal (Hybrid Assembly) | ecosystem: Environmental > Terrestrial > Soil > Vadose...
TGCGCGGAGTCGGTCACAGCGCCGAAGCTAACCTGACCACTGTGGGAGCGGCGGGGGTATTCGTGGCACAGATGGCGGGCCTCGCCGTGTTCGGTCCCGACGGGGAGCGAATCGGCAAGGTCCGGGATGTGGTCACCGCCCTGCGGGTGGACCAGCTGCCGCCCCGGGTGCTCGGTCTGGTCGTCGAGCTGATCACCCGTCAGCGGATCTTCGTGCCGATGTTGCGGGTCACCGCGATCGACCCGAGCGCCGTCACGCTGACCACCGGGATGGTCAACCTGCGCCGGTTCGCCCAGCGGCCGAACGAGATCATGGTGCTCGGCGAGCTGCTCGACGCCCACGTGCACGTCGCGGAGTCCGGCGACGAGGTCGTCGTGGTGGACGCCGCGATCGAGCGCATCCGGTCGCAGGACTGGGTGATCGGCCGGCTGGCGGTGCGGGCCAGGCGCACCCGGCTCGGCCGGCGCAGCCACGTGCAGGTGATGGACTGGTCCGAGCTAACCGGGCTGTCGATCTCGGAGAAGGACCAGGGCGCCGAGGGGCTGCTCGCGGTGTTCGACGGGATGCGCGCCGCCGACGTGGCCGCCGCGCTGCGGGAGCTGCCGCAAAAGCGCCGCCACGAGGTGGTCGACGCGCTGCACGACGAGCGGTTGGCCGACGTGTTCCAGGAGCTGCCCGAGTCCGACCAGCGCGAGCTGCTCGCGCACCTGGACGACGACCGGGCCGCAGACATCCTGGAGGCGATGGACCCGGACGACGCCGCCGACCTGCTCGCCGAGCTGCCCGCCGCCGAGTCGGACCGGTTCCTGGAGCTGATGGAGCCGGAGGAGTCCGCCCCGCTGCGCCGGCTGCTGCGCTACTCGGCGGACACCGCGGGCGGTCTGATGACCCCGGAGCCGCTGATCCTGACGCCGGACGCCACGGTCGCCGAGGCACTGGCCAGGGTGCGCAACCCGGATGTGCTGCCCGCGCTGGCCAGCATGGTGTTCGTCTGCCGGCCGCCGACGGCCACCCCGACCGGGCGCTACCTGGGCTGCGCGCACCTGCAGCGGCTGCTCCGCGAACCCCCGTCCGAGCTGGTCGCCGGTGTGTTGGACGCCGAGCTGGCCCGGCTGCACCCGGACGCCCCGCTGGCCGAGGTGACCCGGTACTTCGCCGCATACAACCTGGTCTGCGGGCCGGTGGTGGACGACAACGACCACCTGCTCGGCGCGGTCACCGTGGACGACGTGCTCGATCATCTGCTGCCGTCCGGCTGGCGCGAGCAGAATCCCCGGGACGGCGGCAACGGCGGCAACGGCCGGGAAAACGGTTCCTCGATCCCCACGGCGGTGAGCGATGCCTGAGCTGCACTCGAACCGCCGGCTGGACCTGCCCCGGGCCGGCCGGTCGCGCCGGTTCAGCCTGGACCCGGACGCGTTCGCCCGGATGTCCGAACGGGTCGCCCGATTCCTCGGCACCGGCCGGTTCCTGGCCATCCAGACCATCATCGTGGCCATCTGGATCACGCTGAACCTGACCGCGCTCGTCCAGCACTGGGACCCGTACCCGTTCATCCTGCTCAACCTGGCCTTCTCCACGCAGGCCGCGTACGCCGCGCCACTGATCCTGCTGGCGCAGAACCGCCAGGACGACCGGGACCGCGTGTCGCTGGAGGAGGACCGCACCCGGGCGGCCCAGACCAAGGCCGACACCGAGTACCTGGCCCGCGAGCTGGCCTCGCTGCGGGTCGCCGTCGGCGAGGTGGTCACCCGGGACTACCTGCGCGGCGAGCTGGAGCGCCTGGCCGCCGTGCTGCAGGCAGAGCCGACCGCCCGGCCGGGCAAGTCGGACCGCGCCGGCAAGCTGGACCGGTCCACGAAGCCGGACCGCGCCGGCCGCGCGACCTGACCGAGCCGACAGCGGCCGGCCCGAGCTGACTAGCCGACCGGACCGCCGGTCAGGCGCTCGCTGATCCGCCGCAGGTCGCGCAGGTCGGCCTCGTCGAGCTGGTTCACGAAGTGCCGCTGGACGGCCGCCAGATGGGTGACCGAGGCTCCGGTGAGCTGCTCCTCGCCCTGGTCGGTGAGGGTGGCCGCGATGCCCCGGCCGTCCTCGGCGACCCGGCCGCGGGTGACCAGCCCGAGCCGCTCCAGCCGGTCGACCATCCGGGTCACCCCGGACCGGGACAGCAGCACCGCGTCGGCCAGCTCGGTCATCCGCATCCGCCGCTCCGGGGCGCCGGCCAGCTCGGCAAGCACGTCGTAGGCGGCGAGCGAGAGCTGTCGCTCGGCGAGCAGCTCGGCCTCCAGCGCCCGGACCACCGTGGCGTGGCCGCGCACGTACTGCCGCCACACGACGTGCCCCGTCCGGTCCAGCTGGGCCCGGTCCGGCCCGGTCCGGTCGAGCCCGGCCCGGTCCAGCTGGGCGCGATCGGCGGCCAGCTCGCACCGCTCGGTGTCGGCGGCGGGCGCCCGGCCCGCGCCCTCGACCCCGACCGGCTTGGCGGATGGGTACGAGTAGGGGCCCGGGCGAGCGGCGTCGGTCACCATGGCGGAATACATGTGATCAGATATTACAGTCACCCCCTCTTATGACATTCCTAATAACGACCTGGTTGATCACGGACTCAAGAGCTACCGCCCGTTTGTGCGACAAAGCTCAAGTCCGCCTCCCCGAACCGAGTCGGCAGCTCGTCCATATCCGCACGTAGGATGGGGACGATGACCACGACATCGCACACCCCACACGCGGCGGCAGGCGTCAGCGACGAGGCCGTGCGTGCCGCGCTGGCCACGGTCGAGGACCCTGAGATCCACAAGCCGATCACCGAGCTCGGCATGGTCAAGGGCGTCACGATCGCCGCCGACGGCACCGTCTCGGTGGCCGTCTGGCTGACCGTCGCCGGCTGCCCGATGCGCGACACGATCACCAAGCGAGTCCGCACCGCGGTCTCCGAGGTGCCCGGGGTCCGTGTGGTCGAGGTCGAACTCGACGTGATGAGCGACGAACAGCGCACCGAGCTGCGCCGGTCGTTGCGCGGCGGGTCCGAGGAACCGACCATCCCGTTCGCCGACCCGAGCTCGCTGACCAGGGTGTACTGCGTCGCGTCCGGCAAGGGCGGGGTCGGCAAGTCCTCGGTCACGGTGAACCTGGCCGCCTCGATGGCCGCGCGCGGGCTGTCCGTCGGCGTGCTGGACGCGGACATCTACGGCCACTCGGTGCCCCGCATGTTCGGCACCACGCAGCGGCCCACCAAGGTCGCCGACATGATCATGCCGCCGCAGGCGCACGGCGTGAAGGTCATCTCGATCGGCATGTTCACCCAGGGCAACACCCCGGTGACCTGGCGCGGCCCGATGCTGCACCGCGCGCTGCAGCAGTTCCTCGTCGACGTGTTCTGGGGCGACCTGGACGTGCTGCTGCTCGACCTGCCGCCGGGCACCGGTGACGTGGCCATCTCCTGCGCCCAGCTGATCCCGAACGCGGAGATCCTGGTCGTCACCACGCCGCAGCAGGCCGCCGCCGAGGTCGCCGAGCGCGCCGGCTCGATCGCCCTGCAGACCCACCAGCGGCTGGTCGGCGTCGTGGAGAACATGTCCTGGTTGGAGATGCCGGACGGCAGCCGGATGGAGGTCTTCGGCGCCGGTGGCGGGCAGGCGGTCTCCGACTCGCTGTCCACCGCGCTCGGCGCCTCGGTGCCGCTGCTCGGCCAGGTCCCGCTGGACCCGAGGCTGCGCGAGTCTGGCGACTCGGGCACCCCCCTGGTGCTCTCCGCGCCGGAGTCGGCGGCCGCCAAGGCGCTGTCCGGCGTGGCCTCCCGGCTGACCACCCGGTCCCGAGGACTGGCCGGCCTCTCGCTCAACATCAGCCCGGTCCGCAAGTAATCGCCCGGGGGCGCGGGCACGGGCTCGCGCCACCGTTGCGGTGCCGACCAGGGTCATTCGGCAGACGCTAGCGGCTGGCGGCGCCGGTTACGTCGGCCCAAAGACCGAGATAGTGCGCGTTCGATCGACCGAGAATTTCAGCCGGCTGAAATGTCGGCCGGCGGTATTTTCGGCCGCCACCGGGTTCAGCCGGCGGTGATTTCGGCCGCCACCGGGGTTCAGCCGGCGGTGGGCAGGCCGGGCTCGGGCGCGCCTGGGGCCGTGGCGGCCTGTTCGCCGGCGCCGACGATCCGGTCCACCGCGTCGGCCATGTGCTCCTCCAGCGTGGCGGCCAGCCGGGGGCCGTCGCCGGCCAGGATGGCGTCGCGCAGCAGCCGGTGCTCGGCCAGCAGGGCCTCGGCCGGCGGCGCGGTCCGCTGCAGCGCGGCCAGGCACATCCGGGTCTCCACCAGCAGCCCGTCGGCCATCCGGCGCAGCCGGGGACTGCCGGACGCGGCGACGAGCGTGGCGTGGAACGCGTGGTCGGCGTCGGCCAGCGCGACCGGGTCACCCGCCAGCGCGGCGGCCTCCATCACGGCGAGCGCCTCGGTCAGCTGCGCCGCCACGGACGGCCCGTCGCCACCGGCCAGGATCAGCCGGCCGGCGGCCTGCTCCACGGCCAGCCGCGCGGTGTACACGTCCCGCACGTCCTCGATGTCCAGGTCCCGCACGAAGATGCCTCGGTGGCGCTGGCTGCGCAGCAGTCCCTCGGCGATCAGGCGCTGCATGGCCTCGCGCAGCGGGCCTCGGCTGATGCCGAGCCGGTTGGCCAGCTCGACCTCGCCGAGCTGGGCACCGGGGCGCAGAGCACCGCGCATGATGGCGCGGCGCAGTTGGTCGGCCACCAGGGCGGGGGTGGACTCGCGGTTGACCGGCTCGAGGTCACCTCCGCCCGGTATCACGCAGGGTTCCCGGGGGACGGCTCGCCGGCGGGGGACGGCTCGCCGGCGGGGGGCAGCAGCGCCGGCGGCTCGGCGAACAGCCGGCCCATTCCCCGCCGGGCGGTCCGGTCGCCGGCCAGCCGCAGGCCCTGCCAGATGCTCACCTGGTTCGCGGTGAGCACCGGCTTGCCGAGGCGCTGCTCCAGCTCGTCCAGCCAGGCCATGGTGTGCAGCGCGGTGTCCGGCAGCAGCACGGCCTCGGCGTCCGGATGGTCACCGGCGGCGGCCACCTCGAGCACCCGCTCGCGGCCCAGCGTGCCGACCTCGGCGGCGGTCACGATGCCCAGCGTGGACAGCCGCAGCACCGAGACGCCCGCGGTAGCCAGGAACGTGACGAACCGCTCCGCCACGTCGTCCGGGTAGGTGGCGGCCACCGCGACCCGGCTGATCCCGAGCCGGGCGCAGGCGTCGGTGAACGCGAACGAGGTGCTCGACGCGGGCGCGCCGGCCACCTCGCGCAACGCCGCCACCTGCGCGGACGCACCATCCCAGCCGAACACGAAGCTGCCCGACGTGCACGCCCAGATGACCGCGTCGCAGGCCGGCGCCTCGGCCGGCCCGGCCGCGTCGGCCAGGTCACGCACACCGGCGGCGAGCACGTCGTCCGAGCCAATGTCCAGCAGTGCGTCCACCCGGTGCGCGTCCTCGCGCATCTCGGTGTGCACCAGGCGGAGCCGGGGCGACTCGCCGACCAGCCGCTGCGCGGTCGGGTAGTCGTCCTCGGCGCTGTATCCGGGGTAAAGGAATCCGATGCTTTGCATGATTGTGAACAATCCTAACCGTGGCCGGGCCCGGCACGCATGACCTGCGGGCCCTGACGAAATCCGCGACTCACCCTGACAAAATCCCCGACTCGCGCTCACGAGATCGCCCGCTCGCGCTGAGGGGGCCACCGTCGGGAGTGCCGGGGTCAGGCTGCTGAGGCTTCGTCGGTGGTCAGCAGGCTCTGGCCGGTACCGACGCCGCGCAGCTCCATCGCGCGCAGCGCGGCCCACATGGTGACCTGGTTCGCGGTGAGCACCGGCTTGCCGAGCGCCTGCTCCAGCGGCTCGATCACGTCGTAGGTTGGCAGGTTGGTGCAGCTGATGAACATCGCGTCCGCATCCGGCGAGTCGACGGAGCGGACGATGTCGACCACCGTGTGGTACGGCACCCGCCAGATGTGCCCGAGCAGGCCGAGGCCGTCCCTGGCCACCGTCTGCACACCGTTCTCCGCCAGGTACTGCACCAGCCGGTCGGTCACCGTGTCCACGTACGGCGTCGCGATGGCCAGCTTCCTGATGCCGAGCAGGTTCAGGGCGTCGACCAGGGCGCCGGAGGTGGTGCAGGCCGCCGGCGCACCGGCGTCGACCATGGTGCGCACCAGCAGCCGCTCGCCCAGGATGCCGTGGACGAAGCTGCCCGACGCGCACGCGTAGGCCACCACGTCGGGTTCCGGGGTGAGCACGTCACGGGTGGCGCGGCGGACCACCCCACGCTCGCTCACCGCGGCGGCCATCTCCACCGTCACCGGGGTGGTGAAGAACGGCATCCGGGTCAGGTACAGCGAGACGTTATCCGGCACCCAGCGCCAGAGCTCGCGATCCAATGCGAAGTCGAACGGGGCGACCACGCCGATCCCCCGCTGGTTGGTGGTGGCCTCGACAAAGGCCACGGAAAGCTCGGTGGGCATCGGCGGACCGCCTTAGGCCTCAGAGTGCCGTTCGTAAACCAACCGTTCACCGACGCTGCCGGAGCGCCAGACGTCGTGGCACGCCTGCGCCATCACGTCCAACCCCTCGGTGATCGTCGCGTAGACATTGCCGGGCACCCAGCCGACATCGCCGTTGAGCAGCAGGTTGTTCCGACCGTAGAAGATGGCCAGATCGATCACGCCGGGCAGCCCGGCGACACCCTTGTCTTGCTTGAACTCCTCGTCCAGCATGCCGCCGGGGAAGGAGAAATAGACGACGTCGCCGGGGATCGGGGTGACCGTCGGGTTCTCCAGGCCGACTTCGTGCTCGGCGAACCGGGGCACCATCGTGTAGACCTCGTTGCGCGCGTACTTGGCGTGCTGCGCATCGCCGGCCTGGGGCAGCGCCGCCCAGACCGCATCACAGGTGCGCGGCGCCTCTTTCTCCAACATCTCGGCGAGGCAGGACACCCCGCGCTTGGCCAACGTGATGCGCAGCATTCGAGGCATGCACTACTCCCCCGCGACGAACTGGACTTTCCTACCCCTTACCTGCCCTACCCCTTACCTGAAAACCCCTTACCTGAAAACCCCACGAAGCACACCGGATCGCGGATTGTTGACAATCATACGAGGGGTTCCTAGCGTGTCAATGGCCCGGACCTCCCGTTTACACCACCGTCATGAGGTACCCCTGAGTGACCGTTTCGCCAGCTCAGCCCCCTGTTCCGGTGCTCGTCGTGCTCCACTCGGCGGATCTTCCACCCGATCTTGAAGGCCGCCTCGCGGCCGCCGATCTTGACGCGAAGATTCGCTACGCGACCGCGTCTGAGCTGGCCGGCGCACTGCCCGGCGCGGACGCCCTGCTCGTCTGGGACTTCACCATCGGCGACGCCGTGCGGACCAGCTGGCCGGCCGCCGACGCGCTGCGCTGGGTGCACACCGCCAGCGCCGGGGTGGACCGGCTGATGTTCGACGAGCTGCTGGCCTCCGACGTGGTGGTGACCAACTCCCGGGGCGTTTTCGACACCCCGATGGCCGAGTACGTGCTCGGCCTGGTGCTCGCCTACGCCAAGGACCTGCCCCACACGGTGCGGCTGCAGGACCGGGGCGAGTGGCGGCACCGGGAGACCGAGACGGTGGCCGGCTCGACCGCCGTGGTCGTCGGCGGCGGCCCGATCGGCGAGGCCATCGCGGCGCTGCTGCGCGCGGTCGGCCTGCGGGTGCGGCTGGTCGGGCGCACGGCCCGGCCCGGGGTGCACGCCGCCGAGGAGCTACCCGGGCTGCTCGGCGACGCCGACTACCTGGTGCTCGCCGCGCCGCTCACCGACCGGACCAGGGGCATGGTCAACGCCAGCTCGCTGGCTCTGCTGCCGCCGCGCGCCCGGCTGATCAACGTCGGGCGGGGCGCCCTGGTGGTGCAGGACGACGTCGTGGCGGCGATCCGGGCCGGCACGCTGGCCGGCGCCGCGCTCGACGTGTTCGAGGTCGAGCCGCTGCCCGCCGACTCCCCACTGTGGACGCTGCCGGGCGTGCTCGTCTCGCCGCACATGTCCGGCGACGCGATCGGCTGGCGGCAGTCGCTGGTCGAGCTGTTCGCCGACAACCTGGCCCGCTACCGCGCCGGCCGGCCACTGCGCAACATGGTCGACAAGACCCACGGCTACGTGACCTCAAGGAGCCTCTGATGACGGAGTCGGTCAGCTCGTCAGCCGACCTCAGCATCATCGACCTGCTGGCCGGCTACCGGTCCGGCGCGCTGTCCCCCGTGCAGGCCACCCAGGAGGCGCTGGACCGTACCGAGCGGCTGAACCAGCAGGTCAACGCCTACTGCCTGCTCGACCCGGCCGGCGCGCTCGTCTCGGCCCGCGAGTCCGAACGGCGATGGCAGCGCGGCGCGCCGGTCGGCGCACTGGACGGTGTGCCGTTCTCCATCAAGGATCTGCTCTACACCGTGGGCTGGCCGACGCTGCGCGGCTCGCACACCATCGACAAGGCCGGTCCGTGGCCGGAGGATGCGCCCTCGGTGGCCAGGGTGCGCGAGCAGGGCGCGGTGCTGCTCGGTAAGACGACGACGCCCGAGCTGGGCTGGAAGGGCGTCACCGACTCGCCGCTCACCGGGGTCACCGGCAACCCGTGGCGCCCCGAGCTGACCTCCGGCGGGTCCAGCGGCGGCAGCGCGGTCGCCGTGGCGCTGGGTATGGGCGCCGGCAGCCTCGGCACCGACGGCGGCGGCTCGGTGCGCATCCCGGCGGCGTTCTGCGGGATCGTCGGGCACAAACCGACGTACGCCAGGGTGCCGTTGTACCCGGCCAGCCCGTTCGGCACGCTGTCCCACGTCGGCCCGATGACCCGCACGGCCGCCGACGCCGCGCTGCTGCTGGACGTGATCTCCGCGCCCGACCACCGCGACCCCTGGGCGCTCGCCACTCCCCTCCGCTCGTGCGTCGACGCGCTGTCCGACGGGGTCGCCGGGCTGTCGATCGCGGTCAGCCCGGACCTCGGCTACGTCCCGGTGCATCCGGAGGTGGCCGCCGCGTTCTCGGCGGCCGTGGAGGTGTTCGGGCAGCTCGGCGCCGTGTTGCAGAACGTCGACCCCGGCTTTGCCGACCCGGTCGAGGCGTTCCACGTGCTGTGGTTCGCCGGCGCCGCCAAGTCGGTCGCGCAGCTGGACGACGCCGGCCACGCGCGGCTGGACCCGGGGCTCGCCGAAGCCGTCGCCGCCGGGCGCCGGTTCAGCGCCGCCGACTACCTCGGCGCCATGGGCGTGCGCAACGACCTTGGCATCCGGATGGGCGCGTTCCACCAGCGCCACCCGCTGCTGCTCACCCCGACGCTGCCGATCCCGGCGTTCCCCGGCGGGCTCGAGGTCCCCGCTACCGGGTGGACGTCGCTGCCGGGGGCGGACGCGCGGCGGTGGACCAGCTGGACGCCGTTCACCTACCCGTTCAACATGACGCAGCAGCCGGCGGCCACTGTGCCGTGCGGCTTCACCTCGGACGGCCTGCCGATCGGGCTGCAGATCGTCGGACCCCGGCACGCCGACGCCGCCGTCCTGGCCGCCGCACACGCGTTCCAGCAGGCCACTGACTGGCACCTGCGCCGCCCACCGCTACTCGGCTGACCCCGCGCCGGGGCGCGGCGGGATACCGAAACAACCGCCCGCACGGCGATGCTGCCGCAACCGCCGCACACCGCGCACCTTGCGAGGTTCCCGCGCACCTTCCGCGAGCGCGTCGCGCACCTTGCGAGGTTCCCGCGCACCTTCCGCGAGCACGCCGCGCACCTTCCGAGGTTCCCGCGCACCTCACAACTTGCGCGAGAACCCCAAAAGATGCGCGACGCGTGGCAGGCACGAATCAGCCGGTCAGCGGGCAGCGGCGGGCGGCAGCTCGACGGCGCGGTCGGCGGTCCGCTCGGCAACCGCCGCACGACTACGTGGCTACGAGGCGTGCGGCGGCGACGTGGCGTGCGGACGCGCGGCTACGTGGCGTCGGGGTCGATCGGGGGGCGTTCGCCCGGCGAGAGTGGGCGGACCGGCGGCAACGCCGGGGGCGCGGCGACCGGCGGGATCGCGGCGGGCGGGGTGGATGCGGCGCCGGGGCCCGGGGCGTAACCGTTGGGCTTGACCCCGGCGGAGTCGTCGTCGAACAGGGTGCGCACCACCGCGCGGCGCGGGTCGAAGTTGCGCATGCCGCGCAGGTCACGCAGCGGCTCGCGCAGCTCGTCCAGGGGTTTGCGCAGCTCGTCGAACTCGGGGCCCAGCTCGTCGCGCAGCTGGTCGCGGGCGCCGGAGGCGAAGTCCTTGACCTGGCGGATCGTCTTGCCGAGCCAGGCCGCCGCCTCGGGCAGCCGCTCCGGGCCGAGAATGAACAGGCCGGCAACCACCAGTACCAGGATCTCGCCCCAGCCCACGTTCTCGAACACTCTGCCTGCCCTCAACCTCAGCGAGCCGCGGCCCCGAGGGCCTCAGTCCGAATGCAGTGTCGCGGTGACCGGGAGCGGACGGCCCTGCCGGATCAGCTGGATCTGCACCTGCTCGCCGATCGCGTGCTCCTGCTGGGCCACCTGCAGCTCGTTGGCCGATCCGATCCGCCGGTCCCCAAGCTTGACGATCACGTCGCCCTCCACGATACCCGCCGCCGCGGCGGCGCTCGCCGGGCGAACGTTCTGGACCTGAGCGCCGTCGCTGGTGTCGTCGGTGACCGACTTGGCGTTCACCCCGAGGTCGGCGTGCTTCACCGAGCCGACCCGGATCAGCTGCTCGGCGATCTGCCGCGCGTAGTCGATCGGGATCGCGAAGCCCAGCCCAATCGAGCCGCCCTCGCCCTGGCCGAACGTGCTGATCGCCGCGTTCAGCCCGACCACCGCCCCGGTCGAGTCGACCAGCGGGCCGCCCGAGTTGCCCGGGTTGATCGCCGCGTCGGTCTGGATCGCGTCGATCACCGCGTCGGTGTCCGAGCCCTCGCCGTTGAGCCGTTCCGGCCGGTTGAGCGCGCTGACGATGCCGTCGGTGACCGTGCCGGCCAGGCCGAGCGGCGAGCCGATCGCGATCACCCCGTCGCCGACGGCCAGGTTCGCCGAGCTGCCGATCTGGGCCACCGTCGGGTTCGGCACGTTGACCTTGATCACCGCGAGGTCGGTCTTCGGGTCCCGCCCCACCACCTCGGCCGGCACCTGCGTGTTGTCGTGGAAGATCACCTTGATCTGCGAGCCGGGCACCCCGACGGCCGGCGAGACCACGTGGTTGTTGGTCAGGATGTGGCCGGCCTTATCCAGCACGACGCCGGAGCCGGTGCCGCCCTGGTCACCGATCCTGATCTCGATGGACACCACGGCGGGCACCACCCTGGCGGCGATGTCGGCCACCGAGCCCGGCGGGCGTTCCTTGCCGGGCGAGGTGGCCGCGATGGTCGCGCCCGGCTCGGTCAGCGCGGACGACGCATCGCTCGCCCACTTGCCGACCAGCCCACCGATCGCCCCGATCAGCAGCGCCACCACGGCCAGCATGGCCAGCGCGGTGGGCTTGACCCGCCGGCCGAACAACAGCTCCCTGGCGCTGAGCCGGGCGCCGTCCTGGCGGGCCAGCGACACCGGGCCGGACTCGGCAACCGCCGGCGGGCCGAGTCGCACCGAAGCCGCCGGATCGCGCCACGGGTCCTTCGCCGTGCCGCCCTCCCAGAACGGGTCCGGCTCGTCGGAGTCGGACCGCTCACCGGGCGGCCGCTGCAGGTCGGTGCCCGCCTCGCTGGGCCGGCTGAACGCACTGACCAGCGCATGGTGCGGCGGCGGGGCAGTCTCCACCCGGCGCGACCCGTTGCTGGCCGCGCCGTTCTGGCCACCGCCACCCGCACCGGACCCAGCCGCGCCGGACCCACCCGCGCCGGATCCGCCCAGCCCGGGCTCACCGAGGCCCCGGCCACCCACCGGTACCGGTTCGAACGCGCCGGCCACCCCGTCGGGCCGGCCGAACAGCTCGGCCGCGCCGGTGTCCACCGGCGGCCGGGCCAGGGGGCGGGGGCCGAGCCGAGGCGGGTCGTCGCCCTGATCGGGCTGCTGCTCACTCATCGCCGGCCGAGCTCCTGGAGGTCGAGTAGGCGGGTGCCACGGGCACAGGTCTGCCCTCAGCTTGCCGGTACCGGGGTGAAGCCAGCGTAGGAGCTAGACACTCCCTAACCGTGCGCGTGCAGCGGCCCGGGGGGCGCCGGCGGCGTGCTCGAGGCCGGCGTCGACGTGCCGCGGACCACCGCGCTGCCGTAGCGGGGCGCGCCGTACTGCTGGCGGGAGTCCAGCACCGGCTGCGGGCCCGCGTTGGTGGGCGCGATGCCGGCCACCGGCACGGGGTCGCCGCCGAGCGAGTTCGCACCGTTGGTCGAGCTGCCCCCACCGAACGACGCGGTGGTGGGTACGTTCGTCGTGGACGCCCCGTTGCCGGCGATCATCAGCCCGCCAAGGGCGAGGCCGGTCACCACGGCGCCGGCGCCGAGCCGGACGCGGCGGTCCACCGGGCGGCGGCGGGTCGAGCGGGCCGGGTCACGCAGCACGGCGACCAGCTCGCCGTCGGAGCTGACCGCGAGGCCGGCCGGGGGCTCCGGCAGCTCGGTGTCCGTCGGGATCGCGCGCAACGAGCTGAGCAGCGAGGACGGCAGGGTGGGCGCCATCGCGCCGCGCAGCGCCAACCTGGCCTGGGTCTGGGCGATGACCTCGGCGGCACACTCCGAACACCGGGACAGGTGTTCCAGGGCACGGCGCCGCGCACCCGACGACAGCTCCTCGTCGACGTAGGCAACGATGGCGTCGAGAGCGAGATGTCCGCCCCACGCCGGCCCCGCCGAGGGCTGCCCTCGGAGCTCCGTCATTCGCTAACCTCCTGCGGCCTCCCCGACCAGCTGCCTGCTGGCCGGTCGTGCTAAGTCACCGGACCGGATGTCAGCCCGGCCCACCTTGTTGCGCGCCAGGGACTCGCGCAGCGCGGCGCGGCCCCGGTGGATCCTGCTTCTCACCGTACCTAGCTTCACGCCGAGCGTGGCGCCGATCTCCTCGTAGGAGAGGCCTTCGATGTCGCACAGCACCACGGCGGCGCGGAACTCCGGGGCCAGCTCGTCCAGCGAGGCCTGCAGGACCGGGTCCAGGTGCGTCTCGGAGTAGACCTGCTCCGGGTCCGGACCGCCGCCGGGCAGCCGGTCGGTGTCCTCGGGCAGGCCCTCCATGCGCAGTCGACTGCGGCGGCGCACCATGTCCAGGAACAGGTTCGTGGTGATCCGGTGCAGCCAGCCCTCGAAGGTGCCCGGCTGGTAGGACGCCAGCGAGCGGAACACCCGGATGAAGGTCTCCTGCGTGAGGTCCTCGGCGTCGTGCGCGTTGCCGGTGAGGCGGTAGGCGAGGCGGTAGACCCGGTCGGCGTGTTCCCGCACGACCTCGTCCCAGCTCGGCGGCGTCCAGCTGGACGCGGCGTCGGGCAGCGCGGCTGCGCTCGGTCGGTTGACCATGGTGACGGTTCGCACCTCCTGCGGCGGGTCGTGCCATCAGTATCAACGGTGGTGTCGACCACATTGTTCCAATGGCCGGTCACCCGGGGGACACTGCCGACGACCCCGGCGGTTCCCCCTCGTACTCCCTTACCGTGCCGCACCACCGTGAGGGATCAGTGAGGAGCGGCTGAGAGCTGACTAAGAGTCTGGCGCCCCGCGGTTGACAACCCGTCAATGCCGGATGGACGGCGGCTCGCACAGTAACCTCGGCTCGTGCAAGGAGACGGCGGCCCGGCCGCCCCGTGGGACTACGCGAGGAGCAGCCTCGACGAGGACGAGACCCTGCTCGACGCACGGTTGGCCGGGGAGGACTTCGGCTGCGTCCCGATCGAGCCGAGCGAGGGCGCGGTGCTGCGGTTCCTGGCCACCTCAGGGCGGGCCAGGTCGGTGGTGGAGATCGGCACCGGCACCGGGGTGAGCGGGCTCTGGCTGCTGCGCGGCATGGCCCAGGACGGCGTGCTCACCTCGATCGACATCGAGCCGGAGCACCAGCGGGCCGCCCGGGCCGGCTTCCTGGCGGCGGGCTACCCCAGCTCCCGGCTGCGGCTGATCAACGGCAGGGCGCTGGACGTGCTGCCCCGGCTCGCCGACGCGGCCTATGACCTGGTCTTCGTGGACGCGGTGTTCGTGGAGTACCCCAGGTACCTGGACGAGGCGATCCGGCTGCTGCGCCCCGGCGGGGTGGTCGCGCTCAGCGGTGCGCTGCCGGACGACGACCCCCAGCAGCTCAGTCGGGACCCCGACCACCTGGCGGTGCGGGAGGTGCTGCGCGTCTGCCAGCAGCACGACGAGCTGATCCTGCTGCCGCTGCCGATCGAGCCCGGGCTACTCGTCGCCGCGAAAACACTCATCTAACGCCGGCTAAGGGTGCAGCGGCTCAGCCGGCGGTGACGCCCTTGCCGAGCACGACCACGCCGCCCGAGCTGACCGTGTACCGGGCGCGGTCCAGTGCCAGGTCGACGCCGAGCTGGGCGCCGTCGGGCACCACGACGTTCTTGTCCAGGATCGCGCCCCGGACCACCGCACCCTTGCCGATCTTCACCCCGGGCAGCAGCACGGAGTCGGACACCTCGGCGCCGGACTCCACCAGCACCCCGGCACTGACCACCGAACGCGACACGGTGCCGCCCGAGATGATCGTGCCCGGGCCGACGATGGAGTTCTCCGCGCGCCCGGTCTCGACGAACTTGGCTGGCGGCAGCGGCGGCGTCGCGGTTCGGATCGGCCAGCGGTGGTTGTACAGGTTGAAGATCGGGTGCACCGAGACGAGGTCGAGGTGCGCGTCGTAGTAGGCGTCCAGCGTGCCGACGTCGCGCCAGTAGCCGGCGTCCCGGTCGGTGGCGCCGGGCACGACGTTGTCCGCGAAGTCGTAGACGGACGCCTCCCCCTCGCGGACCAGCCGAGGAATGATGTCGCCGCCCATGTCGTGGTCGGAGTCGGTGTCCTCGGCGTCCGCCCGCAGCGCGTCCAGCAGCACCTCGGTGGAGAACAGATAGTTGCCCATCGAGGCGAACGTGACCTCGGGGTCGTCCGGGGTGCCCGGCGGGTCTGACGGCTTCTCCAGGAAGTCGGTGATCTGCCCGTCCGCGTTCGCCGAGATGCAGCCGAACGCCTTCGCCTCGGCGCGCGGCACCCGAATGCCGGCCACCGTCACGCCCGCGCCACTGACGATGTGCTGGGCGATCATCTGTGCCGGGTCCATCCGGTACACGTGGTCGGCGCCGAACACCGCGATGTAGTCCGGCCGCTCGTCGTAGACCAGGTTCAGGCTCTGGAAGATCGCGTCCGCGCTGCCGGTGTACCAGCGCCGGCCGAGCCGCTGCTGGGCGGGCACGGTGGTGATGTACTGGCCGAGCACGCTGGACAGCCGCCACGTGGTGGAGATGTGCTTGTCCAGCGAGTGCGACTTGTACTGGGTGAGCACACAGATCCGGTGCATGCCGGCGTTCACCAGGTTGGACAGCACAAAGTCGATCAGCCGGTAGTTACCGCCGAACGGCACGGCCGGCTTCGCGCGGTCAGCGGTGAGCGGCCACAGGCGTTTGCCCTCACCACCGGCCAGCACAATGCCGAGCACGCTGCCCGGCATGCCGACCGGAAAGCGCACGGAAGCGTTCATTCACTACCCCGTCTGGCGCTGCGCGACGAGCTGAACGGACACAACACCGACACTATCCCGCTACCGACCGTGGTTCCACTCACGTACCGGCGATGTCTCAAGCCGTCCCGGCTTTGTCATCTGTCACTCAGGTCCCGGATACGTCCTGGGTTACCGGGGTCATGGCTTTGGGACTCAGACGCTCAGCTGCCCTCGCGGCGGCGGGCCCGGTGGGCCGCCACCGCGGACCGGTTGGCGCATGCGGCGGAGCAGTAGCGCCGGCTGGCGTTGCGCGAGGTGTCGGCGTAGACGCGCGCGCAGCCGGCGGCCGCGCAGACCCCGTGCCGGTCCAGGCCGTACTCGGAGACCAGCGTGGCCATGGCGAACGCCGTGGTGGCCCGGATTCTGGCCAGCACGGTGGCCTCCGGCCGGCTGTAGTGCAGGTGCCAGGGCTGGCCGTTGTGCGCGGTGAGGTGTGGGGTGATCTCGGCGTCCGCGAGCAGCTCGTTGAGCAGCGCGGCGGCGACCGGCGCCTCGGCGGCCGCGAACACCTCGGCGAGCCGGCCGGCCCAGGTCCACAGCTCGGCGTCGCGGGCCGGCGTCCACGGCACGTCCAGCAGGTACCGGTGCTCGGCGAGCAACGCCGGCAGCGGCGGGCGGTCGGCCGCCGCCGGTGCCGCGCGCAGCCCGTTCACCAGCTCGACGGCCATGCCGAGCGCATCACTGCGGTAACCGATGAAATCCATTGACCACTTACCTCGTTCGTGGTTGGCTAGTAATAGGCTACCGGTGGAATACGCCTTACATTGGAGGGCGCGATGAGCTGTCCGAGCTGCGGTTGGCCGACAGCGGACGCCGAGGTGATCTCCCGGCACCCCACGTCGGAGGGCACCGTGCGCTACCTGCGCTGCGTGTGCGGCCAGGTCACCATCCAGCTGCGCGGCGGCGGCCAGCCGGCGACCGGCCGGAGTCTCGCCCTCGTCGCCGGCCACGGCACCCACAGCTGGTCCTAGCGCCCACTTCCTGGGCTCCGGCGCGCGACGCCCGGCGGGCGTTGGCGGCTGCCGTAGCCGCGTCTCCCGGCTCTGGGGCGCACGGCCATCCCACTTGTCGCGGGCAATAGGCACGACAAGTGGCACCTGTCGCGGCAAATAGGCACGACAAGTCGGACGGGGGCGGCATTGGGGCGGCGTGCGGCCCCGGCGGTGCGGCCCCGGCGGTGCGGTTAGGGGGTGGTGTAGGCGCGGGCCAGTTCGACCAGGGTGCGGGCGACGAAGCCGGTGGCGCCCTTGGCGACCTCGTCGTACGGCTTGTCGCAGCGGGCCGGGCCGGCGATGTCCAGGTGTGCCCAGGGCAGGCCGCCGGTGAACCTCCGCAGGAACAACGCCGCGCTGATGCCGGGCGGCCCGGGCGGGGCCTGCCGGACGTCGGCGATGGTGGAGTCGACCTCGTCGGCCACGTGGTCCAGCAGTGGCATCCGCCAGAGGCGCTCGCCGGCGCGCTCCCCGGCCGCCAGCACCGCGTCGGCCAGCTCGTCGTCGCTGGCGAACAACCCCGCCGTGCGCATGCCGAGCGCGACCTTCATCGCGCCGGTCAGGGTCGCCGCGTCGACGATCAGGTCGGGCGCCAGCTCGCGGACCGCGTAGCCGAGCGCGTCGGCCAGCACCATCCGTCCCTCGGCGTCGGTGTTGACCACCTCGGTGGTGGTTCCGTCGTAGTGCCGCACGATGTCACCGGGCCGGTACGCCGACCCGGACACGTGGTTCTCCGCCGCCGGCACCAGCCCGGTCACCCGCAGCGGCAGGCCGAGCCCGGCGATCGCCAGCATTGCGGCGATCACCGCCCCGCCGGCCGCCATGTCGGTGCGCATCAGGTGCATGCCGTCGGCCGGCTTGATCGAGATGCCGCCGGTGTCGAAGGTGATGCCCTTGCCGATCAGCACCAGGTGCCGGGGGTCGACAGGCGGAGCGCCCACCGGCGCCCAGCTCAGCCGCAGCAGCGCGGGCGGGCGGGACGAGCCGCCGCCCACCGCGAGCAGCCCGCCGAAGCCCTCGGCGGCCAACCGCTGGACCGGCCACACCGTCGCGGTCAGCCCGGGCACGCCGGCGGCCAGCGCGGCGGCGGTGTCGACCAGCCAGGTCGGGGTCTTGACGTCGGACGGGGTGCTGGCCAGGTCCCTGGCCAGTGCGGTGGCGGCGGCCAGTGCGGTGGCCACCTCGACCTCGCCGCGTAGCCGCGCCAGCTCGGCCTCCGGTGCCACGAGCTCGGCGCGGCCGGGACGGAGCGGCTGGCGGCGGCTGACCCGGTACTGGTGCGAGCCCAGGATCAGACCGACCACCAGCGCGGTCCGGCTCGGCTCGGCGAACCCGGCAACGCCGATGGCCACCGGCGAGTTCTCCAGTGAGTCATCCAGTGAGTCATCCCGAGGCTCGGCCGACGAGTCGGCGGAGGAGTCGGTGGCGCGCTCGCTCGCCGACCGGGCCCGTTCGGCCCGCGCACGCAGCGCGCCGGACAGCGTGGCGCCCGCCCGGCGCCAACCGGCCGGGTCGACGCCGTCGCCGATGCCCAGCAGCCAGCGCCCGTCCGGCAGGGGGTGCACCTCGCCGGCCTTGCCGGTCGCCCCCAGCCGCTCGATCAGCACGGCGTCGACCTCGGCCGGCTCGGCCCAGGCTTGGGTCGGCTCCGTCGAGGTGTCGGCCGACCCGGGTAAGGGGTCGGTCGAAGTGCCGGGGAGGTGCTGATTACCGTCGGTGTCCAGCAGGACAACATGTTCGGCGCGCGCATCTGGCCGCGGCGACGCGACCACCAGCAACAGCGGGGTGGGCACCTCAGGGACGGTGCCCACCACCGGTACGGCGCTGTGGGTCGACGCGCCGCTCAGCCCGAAGCCGCCTTCAACGCGTCACCCAGATCACTTGCCTCTTCGGCCGACATCTCCACCACGAGTCGACCACCGCCCTCCAACGGAACGCGCATCACGATGCCCCGCCCCTCCTTGGTCACTTCGAGGGGACCGTCTCCGGTCCGGGGCTTCATGGCCGCCATGTCGAGCTCCCTCCATACACACACCTCTCGGCCGGGCTATTCTCCCTCATCGCCGAATGAGCGATGCAACCGAGGCGATCACCGAGGTTCTCCCGGGCGCCGGACACTCCCCTGCGGTCAGCCTGCCACGCAGCCCTCGAGGTGATCATTCACCAGTCCGGCGGCCTGCATCAACGCGTAGCAGGTGGTCGGCCCGACGAACCGGAATCCCCGGCGTTTGAGCTCTTTGGCCATTGCTGTGGACTCCGCGGTGACCGCCGGCACGTCGGCCAGGGTGCGCGGCCGGGGGCGGTCCGGGCCGGGCGCGAAGGACCACAGCAGCTCGTCCAGCGGGACGTCCAGTGCCAGCACCGCACGCGCGTTCTGGCAGGTCGCCTCGATCTTCGCGCGGTTGCGCACGATGCCGGCGTCGGCCAGCAGCCTGGCCCGGTCGGCGTCGTCGAAGGCAGCCACCCGCTCCGGGTCGAAGCCGGCGAACGCCCGCCGGAACGACTCCCGTTTGCGCAGGATGACCAGCCAGGACAGCCCGGACTGGAAGCCTTCCAGGCTCAGCCGCTCGAACATCGGCAGCACCCCGCGCAGCGGGCGGCCCCACTCCTCGTCGTGGTAGGCCACGTAGTCGGGCGCGGACAGGCCCCACGGACAGCGCGGCCGCCCGTCCGGGCCGGACACCAGACCGGTCGGCACGGCACCGGTCGGCACAGACTCGGTCGTCGGCCGGGTCATCGGGGCAGCCGCCGCTCGCCGGGGTAGTCCGCGCAGAACCGGGCCAGCCGGTGCAGCGACCAGCGCACCCCGGCCACGAACACCGGCCGCAGCAGGGGCCAACCCACCTGGCCGAGTACCCCGAACGGCAGCTCCAGCCGCTCCGTCCAGTGCATCACCGAACCGCCGCCCGCCCTCGGCGTCACCGCGAACTCGCCGTCACCCCGGACCAGCCGCCCGGTGTGCGCCACCACGGCGCGCCGCCGGACCGGGTCCCACTCGGTGATCTCCATCGTGTCCAGGAAGCCGACCGGGCCGTAGCCGGTCCGCGCGGCCAGCGTGGAGCCGACCGAGCGGCCGTCGCCCCCGGTGACCCGCACCGTCGTGCCCAGCATCCACTCCCCCTGCCGTGCCCAGTCGGTGACCGCCAGCCAGGTCCGCTCCGGCGGCGCCGGCACGTCGACGGCCAGCTCCAGCTCGCCCCGGCTCACCGGCCACCACCCGACGCCAGGCCCGCCCGGGTCACCCGGCACCGCCCGGCCCCTGCTCGGCCGACTCCAGCTCGGCCAGCCGGCCGCGCAGCCCATCCCGCTCGCCGGACACCTTGGCCAGCTCGAGCTGTACCCGGTCAAGCTCAGCGGCCAGCCGCTCGAGCACCCAGTCGACCTCGGCCATCTTGTAGCCGCGCAGCGCCTGCTGGAACCGCACCGCCCGCACGTCCTCGCCCTCCACGCCCTGCTCGGGGCCGGGCAGCCACGTCGGCGTCGCCGTCGGCGGGATCGGCGCCAGCTCCTCACCGCGCCCGAAGACCGCGGTGGCGCCAAGGAAGAAGACGGCCGCGACCCCGAGCAGCACCACAAGGTAGATCAGCGCCGTACCCATGCACCGACCCTAATCCTCGCGACCGACACCTTTCGCCCGGGACAGCACCTCGCGCATCGGCGGCCGCTCGGTCACCTCGACGTGCTGGCTGGTCGGCAGCCACTCCCCCTCGAGCTGGCGGAACTGGGTGATCGCGCCGCCGGCGTCGGGCAGCCCGCAGCGGTGCAGCGCGGCGGCCAGGATCTGCCGTGCCATCACGCCCAGCTGCAGCAGCGACCGGTTGCGGTGCTTGCGCACCCCCAGGTTGACCTGGGCCAGCGCGTCCAGCCCGAGGCGGGCGTGGGTGTCCAGCAGCAGGCCGATCTCCACCCCGTAGCCGGCCGCAAACGGC
>Ga0137415_10001942_pt1 | contig 20607 bp, 15 predicted proteins | sample CZODoug3_1_1_16f_FD_183082 | JGI IMG/M metagenome (GOLD analysis project Ga0137415, IMG submission 183082) | Vadose zone soil fungal communities from Angelo Coast Range Reserve, California, USA - CZODoug3_1_1_16fungal (Hybrid Assembly) | ecosystem: Environmental > Terrestrial > Soil > Vadose...
CCGAAATTGAGCACGTCCATCAGGCCGAACACCAGCGTGAGGCCGGAAGCCATGATGAAGATCATCATGCCCATGGCGAGGCTCGCAACCGTCAGCGTCACCCAGGAGCTTGGCGATCCGATCAACGGCAGCATCGCCAGGGCGAGAATCGCCGGCAACAGCACCGGCAGCATATCCCGGCTCGGCTTGGGCAGCGCGGCGGACGCGGCAAGGTCGGTCACTGATGCGTCTCCAGGCTGAGGCCGAGCAACCGCTCCTGCAGCGTGACGTCGCTGGCCAGCGCCGCCATCTCGCCGCGATGGACGATCATGCCGTTATCCATCACCAGAACGTTGTCGCCGAGCTCGCGCGCGGCGTGGAAATTCTGTTCGACCAGCAGGATCGTGGCGCCGCGGCGTTTGACCTCCGCAAAGCATTCGATCAGCGCCACCACGATCGCCGGCGCCAGGCCCTTGGTGGGCTCGTCGATCAGCAACAGCTTGCGCGGTTCGACGATGGCGCGGGCAATGGAAAGCATCTGCTTCTGTCCGCCGGACAGCGCGCCGGCGCGCGACAGCCAGAAACGCCTGAGCGCGGGGAAGAAGCCGAAAATCCACTCCAGACGCGTGTCGTCGAGCGGTCCGTCGCGCGCCGCAAGGATCAGATTTTCCTTCACGGTCAGATCGGAAAACACCGCCATGCTCTCGGGGACATAACCGACGCCGAGCCGCGCGATATCCGGGGTCGGGCTTTGCTCGATGGATTGCCCGTCAAGCGATATCCGTCCCGAGGATGCATGCCACAGGCCCATGATGGTTCGCAGCGTTGTGGTCTTGCCGGCGCCGTTGCGGCCAAGCAGCATGGTGGTCTGGCCTTCGGGCACGCCGAAATCTATGCCGTGCAGGATGTGGTAACGGCCGATGTGGGTGTGCACGCCGGCGAGGGTGAGAAGGTCGGTCATGCCGCGCTCTTTCCGGGCGCGATGCCGAGATAGGCCTCCTGCACGATCGGCGAGGCAATCACCTCGGCCGGCTTGCCGTCGGCAACCAGCTGGCCGTTGTGCAGCACAATGATGCGGTCGGCCAGCGAACGCACCACGTCCATCTTGTGCTCGACCAGCAGGATGATCTTGCTGGCATCCTGCTTGAGCTGCGCGATCAGATTGAGCACAACAGGGACTTCATCGATGCTCATGCCGGCGGTCGGCTCGTCGAACATGAAGACCTTCGGCTCGAGCGCCATCATCAGCGCGACTTCGAGCTTGCGCTGATCGCCGTGCGACAGCGCGGTTGCCGGCACGCTTCGCCGATTGCCAAGCGCGACCTTGTCGAGAATGGCGTCGGCGCGCGCGATCAGGTCGCGGCGCGTCATCCACGGCCGCAGCATATCGTAATGCACGCCGCTTTCGGATTGCACGGCGAGGCGAACATTCTCTTCGACGCTCAAATTGGGAAACAGATTGGTGAGCTGGAATGCGCGGCCAAGCCCCGCGCGGGTGCGGAGCGGCGCCGAAAGCTGCGTGATATCGGCGCCATCGAGCAGGATGCTGCCCTCGGTCGGGCGCAGCTGTCCGGAGATCAGATTGAAATAGGTGGTCTTGCCGGCGCCGTTGGGGCCGACAATGGCGGTCAGCTCGCCGGGACGGAAGGTGCAGCTGACACGGTTGACGGCGACGTGGCCGCCGAAGCGAATGGTCAGATCGCGGGTTTCGAGCGTGAAGGTCATTCGGGCGTCATCGAAGGTTTGTCTCTGGTCGATCGCCGGCGTTGCGGCAGATTCCGATGTCATGCGCGGACTTGATCCGCGTATCCATCCGCTTCCCAAAAACTTGTTATTTGGGAGGCGAGATGGATTGCCGGGTTACCTAGAGCGGGATGACTTTTCTTCGAATCGTCATCCCGCTCTATCTTTTTGTTTGAGCATGATCTCCGCGCAAACGCTTCGCGTTTGTCGCGAGGGAAAACCGGTTCCCACTTTTCCGGATCATGCTCTAGCGCAAAGACACGCTTCGCGCTTTTGCCCGGCCATGACGGTTCAAACATCCAAGGCGCAGAACGACTCCTGGATTGTGGTCAACGCTTGTTGCGGAGCGGAATGTTCATGTCCTCGATCTTGAGCTCGCGCACCGGCTCCAGCACGGCCCAGGCCAGGTTCGGATCGACCTTGACCTTGAAGTGATACATGCTTTGGAGCGCCTGATGGTCCTCTTTCCGGAACATCATCCTGCCCTTGGGGGTATCGAACTCCATGCCTTCCATGGCGCTGATCAGCTTTTCCGTATCGGTGGATTTCGCCTTGGTGACAGCGGCAACCGCAGCCATGGCAGCGGAAAATCCACCCGCGGTGAAGAAATCCGGCGGCGCATTGAAACGCTTCTGATGCTCGGCGACCAGCCAGTCGTTCACCGGATTCTTCGGGATGTCGTAGTAGTAATAGGTCGCGCCTTCCATGCCGGGCAGCCGCTTGTAGGCGGCCAGCGCCGGCAGGATGTTGCCGCCGGTCGAAAGCTCGATGCCGTAGCGCTTGGGGTCCATGTCCTGCAGCTTGGTCAGGGGGTCGCCGCCGCCTGCCCAGATCACCCAGATGATCTTGCGCCCCGGCTTGTCCTTCAGCGCATCGAACAGACGCTGACCGGCCGCGGTGAAATCGGTCGTGGTGGTCGGCACATATTCTTCCGCCGCGAGCGTCGCGCCGGTTTTGGCCAGCGCCTCCTTGAAGGCGGCGACGCCGTCGCGGCCAAAGGCATAGTCCTGGCCCAGCGTCGCGATCGTGACACCCGGTTTGCCGATCGCCACCGCGTTCGAGATCGCGTCCTGGGAGGAATTACGCCCGGTGCGGAAGATATATCGGTTCCACTTCTCGCCGGTAATCTGGTCCGCGACCGCCGGCTCGACGATCAGGATCTTCTTGTTTTCCTCAGCCACCGGAAGGTCCGCCAGCGCAGCGGCGGAAGATGTCGTGCCGATGGCGATATCGACCTTGTCGTCCTGATAGGCCTCTGCGAGTGCTGCCTTGGACAGATCGGGCTTGCTCTGGTCGTCCTTGGTAATGACGACGATCTTGCGCCCGTCCAGCGTCATGGTGCCTTTGGTGGCATACTCCAGACCCATGCGCAGACCGGTCTCGGTTTGCTTGGCATAGGCCTCCAGCGGTCCGGTCTTGCCATAGATCAGGGCGATCTTCAGATCATCCGCCTGCGCGGCTGTCCCAAGTAAAGCGACGGCAATGGCCTGGACGATGAAGGACGTTCGCACGGCTACTCTCCTTGGTTTCGACTTCGGTGATCTGCACGCGACAGATAGTGTGACGGCGCGCCCCGGGTCAAGGCGTCGCCGCCCCGGAGGCCATTATCCCATTGAACCACTGCTCCATCTGAATAGTCTTGTGGAAGCTCAACGCGGCGGAAGTCCGCGACATCAGGGAGAGAAACGATGAAATGTCTGCTTGCCGCGGTCTATGCGGTCCTTCTGGTCGCGACGCCGAATATCAGCCGCGCCGAGGACATCACCCGTTTTGCGCCATTGAAAGCCGATGAGCTGACGCCCCCGCAAAAGGCATGGGCTGACATGATCGCAGCCCCTCCGCGCAATGCGAAGTTCATCAACCCGCCCTATCGCGCCTATATCCGCAACCCCGATCTGGCGCCCCGGCTGTCGGCGTTGTCGGACTATCTGCGCTGGAATACATCGCTGCCGCCGCGCCTGAGTGAGCTCGCGATATTGATCACCGCCCGGCAGTGGACCGCGCAATATGAATGGTTTGCGCATTATCCGCTGGCGCTCAAAGCCGGTCTCGATCCGAAGGTCGCCGCCGATATCGCGGCCGGCAAACGTCCCGATAACATGAAGGACGACGAGGCCGCGCTCTATGATCTGGCCACCGCACTTTACCGCGACAAGAAGGTGTCGGATCCGATCTACAAAGCCGCACTTGCGAAGTTCGACGAGCGCGGCATCATGGATATCATCGGCATCATCGGCTATTACGACCTGGTCTCGATGACGCTGATCACCATGCAGGCCGAGGCGCCGAACGACAGCGTGCCGCCGCTGCCGGTATTGTCAAAATAGGTCCGGTCAAATCGTCCGGTCGGAATAATTGTGCAGTCCTCAGTTATGCCAAGCCGCGGCCAGTGCATTCTGAGGATTGCTCTCGTTCGGGATCATGTGGAGGCCAAGCGAAGACGGATCGAACGCTGGACCAGCGGGGGAGTAGGTGGCCATGGCCGAGACAAGCTGCGCGATCTGCGAGTCTTGCGTCATACTGCTAAAAGATGAAGCGGCGAAGTTACCACCTTCATCATCAATCTCAAACGTGGGCACGAGGTCGCGGTTATGCGGAACTGGATGTGCCGTAGATCCGACGATGTCGAGTGGATCGCCCGGCGAGGCAATATCCACGATCTGAACGCTTTGGACACTATCGCGCCTAGCGTTGTTAAAGGCGTCCCATGAATCCTGAATAGGCTTTGGATCCGGAGTGCCAATATGGGTTATGAGCGCCGCCCCTACCTGCGAGACATGAATCCCAAGCTGTCCGTCCTGAAATCCATTCACACGAACAGAATATGTGCCAAAGCTCGATTCGATGTCGATATCCAGGATGGAGTCGCCCTGATCCCAATCATAGGAAATCACGAGATTTCCCAGCTCCGAAGTCACCGGGCCGAGCGTCGTTCCCGTAACCGATCGCGTTTCGTCCCCGGGAAACGCCCCTTCGATGATCGGCTCGACCGGAATCGTGCAAATGGACACACCGTTGAGCAGGATGCCTTTTGTCAAATTGGGGTCGCTGTCAATTCCCGCACTATTCGCCAACCGAAGAACAAGCCGATCATTTACTCCGGCATTGTTGATCGTAAATGAGGCATTGACATCCCGTCCCTCCTTCGCGTGAGTGCCACTTCCGACGATGAAGGTGTCCGCTCCAGCTCCGCCGGCATAGGTATTGTTATCAATACCTCCATCGAGCGTAGCGCCACCGCTGCCGGCAGTGAGCTGATCGTCGCCGTCGCCACCCAGCAGGATCGCATAGGAGTCTCCGCCAACGATGATGTCGTCCCCGGATCTTCCATCGACTTTGGCGACGGAGGTCCCACTGACATCGATCGTGTTGTTGGAGTTGGAGCCGATGATTTCTTCAAAATTCTTGATCTCAATATTGATTTCGTCTCCCTGCAACTTGCCGTCGACAACATTGAGACTGCCATCGAACTCAGAAAGATCCAGAATGTCTCGACTGCTACCGTCCTGATCTCCCGCGTCGATCTCCTTCATTTTCGATAAGGCCAGCGCGTTATCATTCTTTACGGTAACAGTATCATTGTGATCTGAGAGCCTAAGCTTCTCGACCGAGACCAAGGTATCGACCCCCACGGTGCCGTCCGCGCTGACTTTGATGATCGGATCACCGGTGATGCTGCCGTCGTTTTGCGAGGAGAAACTGACCGTGACGGAGGTGTTTGATGCGGTGTACTGCGCCGTATCATCAGCCGAACCGCCGTCAATCCAGTTGGACCCGCTATGTCCAAGCAAAAAGATGTCCTGGCCTGGTCCACCCAACATCAGGCAGTCGCTGCCCTCGCCATCAAAACTATCGTCGCCGGACGAGCCGACGAGGACGACGTGACCGTTGATTCCCGTAATTGAGGATGTTGCACCGATCGTTGAGTTGATGGGAATGTCTATCAAATTGGCAATATTCTTTCCATCTACGTCAACAGCGATCGTGCTATTTGACCATTGGACAGTAATATCGGTTGAATCACCCACGACGACTTCCGTCTGATTTGGCGCGGCGTCTCCAAATTTGAAATCAGATGATCCCAGCGATTGCGGTGGCGGACTGGTACTGCCAATAGGATCATGGAGTTGATATTGATATGCGGGCGTCAAAAATTCGCCTACCAGGACGCCGTCTCCAGCCAATAGGGGCGGTGGCAGGCCTGCATCTTCCAGCAGCGTAACCACAAAGGTATTGCTATTTTGTTGTATTGGTCGGTATTCGTAATGCAGCGCGAGGGCCTCGGTAGCGGCCGCGACAAGCGCCCCCCAGTTAGCGCTTAGGTTATCACCAGTGGCGATAATCTCTCTTGGGCGCGCATCGTCGCCGCCGTTCCAATTTCTTACTCCCCCCACAATAAAGCCAAATGGTGATCCATCATTGCTGCTACCCGGCAGAAACGTCTCTTTTATGAGCTCTCCGAATACGGCGCCGGCAGACAATTCGTCTAGGTTGTGTTGCGGCGCCACTTCGATAACTTGCCTTTGGCCATCACCATTTTCATAAAACAACGCCATGTGATATGCGCCACCAATAACAGGCAGGTAAGTTACCCCGATTTGTTCAGTCATCGTCGCCCTCCCATTTGCGCCGTTCAGTATCCGTTCACTTTCGCGAACGGCAGCTCTAGATCGCCAGTCTTCTTTGCAACACTTATCTGCACGGCAAAACCGGGCCGAGAACTGGCACCCGCGCTATTGAACGCAATGTTGTAATATGTTCCCCATTCTTCTGACCCGGCGAAAAATCGTGAACTACGCGCGATGGTAAGAACATCTTCGATGCTGCATTTTTCGATCGGGAAATACTTATGAAATACTTCGTAGACCGGAGTGATCGTCTCCGGATCGCTCGCCAAAACACCGTCCAAGTCTCTCACCAGCGCGGTAAATCGAGTTTCGCAATCGTTGCTGTGATTTGTCGATCTCGAGTCGGCAACCGGCATCAGATCATCTCCTGAAAGAAATCCGTTCGGGCTTCCTTGCGCAAAAGCGGCAGCCGCATAAACCAGCGCGGCGCCACAAATTCCTACAAAAAATCTGTACGAAAGCGTAGACTTAATCCGCACGGTTGCGATCGACGTTATGGGGGCAAAATGGATTGCGGCATGAACCCGGCTCAACAACGCAGAGGTTCGCCTCTTCGTGTAATCGTTGCCGCCGATATCTGCCATTGGGAGAACCGCCCTCAAGGAGTGCCTGCAATTCTTGTGAGCTGCTTTGCACTCAGATCTAATCGTAAACACAACCTCTGGCTGCTGTAAAGCGAAATTGTATGATATTACCAATTCCCGTCGTGCGTGTTTTGCTTCAAATGCCGCTCAAATGGACGTGTCGCCGATTGGGCTTGCTCATCATCTTTCGCGCAAGCTTTCGTGCCGATATCGCATCACCGGCGACAACAGATATTCGATCAAACGCCGCGACCCGGTCTTGATCTCGACCGTGACGGCCATCCCTGGCGAAAGTGGCACGACCTTGTTGTCGATGTGCATGTCGGTTCGATCGAGCGCGATGCGCGCGGAATAGACGAGCTCCTGTCCTGCGGGCTCGCTCGAGTCGGACAGCGCTCCATTGCCTTTGGCGCGAAGCGAGGGATCTTGCGGCTTGTCCTTCACGATGGCATCACGCGACACGCTGACGACCTTGCCCCCGATGAGGCCGTAGCGCGTGAAGTTGAATGTATCGATCTTGACGTCTGCCGGCTGTCCGTCGTTGACGAAACCGATGTCCCGGTTCGACAACATGGCTTCGGCTTCCAACACGCTGTCGTTCGGGACCACCAGCATCAGCTGCTGCGCCGGACTGACGACACCGCCGACGGTGTGAATTGCGAGCTGTTGCACGGTGCCATCGATGGGTGCCCGAAGTATCTGCTCGCTCGCCTTTCGCTCGGCCTTGACGAGATCTTGCGCCAACCCGCCGGCCTTCCTCTCGGCTTCTGCCAGATCCGTGAATAACTGATGGGCGTAGGCACCGCGCGTTTGCTCGAACTGCTTTTCCAGTGCCTGCCGTGCCGCCGCGTTCTCTTTCAGCTTGCGCTGCTGAATAACCCGCTCGTTCTGCTGATCTACGAGCCGGGCCTGGGCATCGAGATAGGCGATACGATTGCCAAACTCGATCGCCATGGCTTTGCGGCGGATCGTGGCGGTCTCCTCGACATAAGGGAGCGAGGCATCGACCTTGGCGATCATGGCATGAATGCCTTCGGCCTCCGCCAGCTTCTGCTCGATCTGCTGGGTGATCGAGGCAAGCTTGGCAGCCTGTTCGGCGGCCTGCGCGACTATTGCGGCGCGCGTGCGTTCGATGTCCGTTAGGCTCGCTGCCGGAGGCGGATCAAGTTGCGGTGACGCATCATTGTCGAGTACGGCGCGCAACGCCGACAATCTAGCGACGTCGAGCCGTGCCGAAAGCAGATCATGTGCCGCCCGAAGCTTTTCGGCGTGGGTCACGGTGCCATCGAGTTCAACCAGGATCTGCCCAGCCGTAACATGGTCACCGTCGCGAACATGAATCGCCTGCACGATGCCGGTTTCCAAGGGCTGGATTATTTTGGTGCGGGCCGACGGCACGATCTTTCCCGACGCAGTGGCAATGATGTCTACCTTGCCGATCGCCGCCCAAGCGAGCGCGACGACAAAGAACGCCACAATAGTCGCACCTACGGCGCGTCCCACAGGTGAGGCCGGGGTTTCGAGGATTTCCAGCGCGGCCGGCAAGAATTGCAACGCGATGGGATCGCGGGTTTTGGTGGCGACAGCTTCAGGGGACGACATGAAGGTTTCCCTGAGTGCCGGCTTGCAGCTGATGCAGGGAGGCATAGCGACCCGCCCGCTGCACAAGTTCGTCGTGTGTGCCATCCTCCACAATGCGCCCTCGTTCGATCGTGATGATCCGATCGGCATTGCGAACCGCGGAAAGGCGGTGGGCGATGATCAGAACTGTTCGCCTCTTCGAAATCCTGCGCATATTGCTTTGAATGATGTGTTCGCTCTCATAGTCGAGCGCACTGGTCGCCTCATCCAAGATCAACACCTTGGGATTCGTGACGAGAGCACGGGCAATCGCAATCCGTTGCCGCTGCCCGCCGGAAAGGCTGGCGCCCCGCTCGCCGACGACGGTGTTATACCCATTAGGTAGTTCCAGGATGAAGTCGTGAGCGCCCGCCAGCTCTGCTGCCGCAATGACACGTTCCATGGGCATGCCGGGCTCGACCAGCGCGATGTTGTCCCGGATCGAACGATTAAAGAGGACATTTTCCTGCAGCACCGATCCGACCTGGCGTCGCAACCAAGCCACGTCGGCCACCGTCAGGTCGATACCATCAATCATCACCCGCCCACTTTCGGGAACATAAAGCCGCTGGACGAGCTTGGTCAGTGTCGATTTGCCCGAGCCGGACGGGCCGACGATGCCAACCACCTGCCCCGCTGGAATATGCAATGACGCGTCATGAACAACTATGGGTCCATCAACCCGGTAGCGAAACATGATGTGCTCGAAGGTAATGTTGCCGCGAATTGGAGGCAGAGCGGCCCGCGCAGCATCGAAGGTGGGTTCGGGTGTCGTATTCAGGATATCGCCGAGCCGCGCGATGGAGACGCGTGCCTGATGGAAGTCTTGCCATAATTGCGCCAGCCGCAGCACCGGTTGAGCCACTCGTCCTGCAAGCATATTGAAGGCGATCAGCTCGCCGACCGTGAGCTCACCAGCGATGACAAGACGAGCTCCGACATACAACGTCAGCGCCGTGACGATCTTGCTGACGAGTTGGACCGCCTGGCTGCTCCAGTTGCCAAGCGACAAGACATCGAAGCTCGATCCGACATAGGCGGCGAGTTGTTCCTCCCAGCGCCGCTGCATCTGCGGTTCGATCGCCATCGCCTTGAGAGTCTGGATCGCGCTAACGCTCTCGACCAAAAACGCCTGATTTTCCGCGCCCCGATTGAATTTTTTCTCTAAGCGGCGCCGGAAGGCGGGCGTCACGCTGACCGAGAGCAAGATATAGAAGGGAAACGATCCAACCACGATCCATGTCAAAGCCGGAGAATAGAAAAACATTACCGCCAGGAATACGAACGTGAAGAACGCGTCGACCACGAGCGTGAGCGCCGAACTGGTAAGGAAATTGCGGATGTTCTCGAGTTCACGTACGCGAGCAACAGAATCGCCGGTCCGACGCGATTCGAAGTACCCGATTGGAAGCGCGATCAAATGACGGAACAGTCGCGTTCCAAGCTCGACATCGATCCGGTTTGTCGTATGCGAGAAGACGTAGGTTCGCAGCGCTCCTAATACGGTTTCGAAGATGGAGACGGTGATCAGTCCAATCACCAAGACGTCGAGCGTGGTGTAGCCGCGATGCGTAAGAACTTTGTCGGTTACGACCTGAAAGAAGAGCGGAGTAACCAGGCCAAATAGCTGCAGAAAGAACGAAGCAACCAGCACCTCGCCGAACAACCGACGATACTTGTGCATTGCCTGGAGGAACCAGGTGACATCGAACCGTCGGCCAAGGTCTCCCAGCGAAGCGCGGCGCGCCATCAACACGATCCGGCCGGTCCAGTCGTATTCGAACTCGGCACGCTTGAAGACTTCCGGTCGACCGACAGAAGGCCGGTGCACCAGCGCGCCCTCGTCAGTCACCTTGCCGACGATCAGGAATGTCCGATCTTTAAGCTCAACAATCGCGGGCAGCGGCAGATTCGACAACTGTTCCCACGTTGCCGTAACCGCTTTGGCTTTCAGCTTGAGTTGTTTCGCACAGCGCAGCATCTCCGTTACGCCTATCGGCGAACCGGGGAATTGATGGCTGACTTGACTGGGATCGACTGAAACCTGATGGAACCTGAGCAATAACGTTAGGCATTGAAGGCCCGAATCCCCTTGCGCGCTTTCCATCGCACTGCACCACTTAAGATCGTGGTTCGATCTATTGCAGGTAAAAATTGAAATGACAAGATGGAATATGACTCTTCAAGCGGGCATCTTCGTAAAACGACAATGGAAATACGTAGGATCGAGATAGCTGCGAACGGCGCGCTTGCCCAGGGATCAGCGGCGATGGCGATCGCCGCGCGAATTGACCGAGCGGTTTTCCTGCAGCGGGCGGCTTGCCGCACTGGGGCGTGCATGGCTTAACATCCGAACCGGCGGCTTTAGTTCTTCAAGAAAGATCGGCCTCGAGAAATAGAAGCCCTGCGCATAGCGGATCTTGGTGGCGGCCTGCAGATAGGCGAGTTCCTCGAAGGTTTCGATACCCTCGGCGACGACGGTCATGCCGAGGGCTTCGCTCAGCGATTCGATCGCCCTCAGGATGCCCTGGCTGCGCGGGCGTTTATGAATGTCGGTGATGAACGATCGGTCGATCTTGATTTCGTCGGCGGTGATGTCGGCCAGCGCCGACAACGAGGAATAGCCGATGCCGAAATCATCGATCGAGACCCCGACTCCGAGTTTCCGGAACATCGGCAGAATTTCGGTCTGGAAATGGGTTTTTGCGACGAAGGCGTCTTCCGTAACCTCGATCATGAAGCGCGCGGGATATCCGGTCGCCTCAAGCGCCTGCGCAAACGCGCCCATGAAGTCCGGATTGCCGGCCTGCTTCGCCGCGATGTTGATGCTGATGGTGGTATCGGCGCCGAAGCTTTCGTTGATGAGATCGATCGACTTGACGATCTCCGCCAGCACCAGATGAGTAAGCTCGTCGATCAGTCCGAGCTCCACCGCCAGATTGATGAATGTACCGGGGGCCTGAATGATGCCGTCGTCGTCGCGCAAGCGGACCAGTGCCTCGATGCCCTTGATATCCTGGGTCCGGATGTCGACTTTGGCCTGAAAGGCGCAGCAGAAGCGTTTTTCCAGAATGGCCAGCCGCAGCGACTGCTCGACCTTCATTCGTGCGAGAGCCTCGCGCTCCATGCTGGCGTCGAAAAAGGCCACAGCGCCCTTGCCGTCGTTCTTGACGCAATACATCGCGATATCGGCGTTTTGACACAGCTCGTCGAAGCTTCGGCCGTGCTCGGGATAGAAGCTGACCCCGATCGAAGTGGATGCGAAAATTTCCGATCCATCGATGAAAAACGGAGCCCTCAGCCGCTGCAGGACGAAGTGGATGTATTCCGCCACCTCATGTTCGCTCTGGATTGGATTGAGCAGCAGCAGGAATTCGTCGCCGCTGATCCGCGACAGCATGTCGGACTCGCGCAAGTCCAACCCCACCCGCTTGGCGACTTCCACCAGAAGCGCATCCCCGATCGCATGCCCGTAATAGTCGTTGATGTGCTTGAAATTGTCGATGTCGAGAAATGCGAGGGCGAACCTCGCGCGCGGTTCGTCGTGCTGCAAAAGATTGTCGGCGCGGTGTTCGATCACACGGCGCGCCGGCAGGCCGGTCAGCTCGTCATGGTAGGCCGACCGGAATAGCTGATCCTCGAGGGCCTTTCGCGCAGTGATATCGGCAGAGCTCGAAAGCAACAGATCGCGGTCGCCGATACGAACCGGCCGATGCGCCGTGAGAAGCAGCTGTTTGACCTCCCCGCCGGTCACCCATTCTTCGACAGCGGCAGGGCGACCGGTGCGCAGCAATTCAAGGCCGGTTTCGCGGCGGTGGGTTAGTTCTTTCGAATCCGGCGCCCCCGCCCCCTCAACGGCGATCCCAAGCTGCTCCGCGGCGACATCGTTCACCAGCAGGAAGCGGCCTTGCTCATCCTGAACCGTCACGCCTGCGGGGAGCATTTTGAAAACACCCCTCAGGATACTCAGTTCGGTATCCACTGCGAGCGCGCCGTCGGCCTCGGCCGCGGCGGTTTGCAGGTCGTGTTTAGCGGGGCTTTGCATAACTGCGGAGCCTGACAAAAGCTCTTGTAGTTTTAGTTAAGCGGCATCGAGAAACACGGTGACACGGCGGGGTGCCGGCCAATTCGGAGCGAAACGCCGCGACTTGTCATTAAAAAAGGGTCAACGAAGCCCCGGAAATATCGGCTGACGCCAAGACTCCATCTGGCCCAGCCGCTTACGCCAGCGGTATGCGGCACTGCATCGTGCAATGAACCCCGGTCTTCAAAAAGGTAATCTCGCTCTTGCCATCGAAAGGCGTGAGTGCCGAGTTGAGCAACTTGGTCCCGAATCCGGCCGGCCCGACGCTTGCGATCGGAGGACCCTCGGTCTCGTCCCAGGCAATGTTGAGGCGATCGCCTGACACCGACCACGACACCTGCAACAGCCCGCGCGCCGAAGAAAATGCGCCGTATTTTCCGGCGTTGGTGGCGAGTTCGTGAAATATCAATGCAAGGCTCACGGCCAATTTGGCCGGGAGAAACAGCGGCTCGCCGTTCAGGGTAAATCGAACATGGCCGTAAGGTCCGAGTTCGGAGAGCAACAGGTCCCTGATGTCGCAGCCGCTGCCGTCGACCTTTGCGATCAGATCGTCGGTCGCGACCAGCGCCCGTAGCCGCTGGTCGATGCTGGCCCAGATTCGTGGTTGATCCTGCAGCACCTGATGAAGGACGGCGTGAATGGTCGACAGTTTGTTTTTTAGCCGGTGCTGAAGCTCGTCGACGACAAGCTTGCGATACTCCTCCTCCCGGATCAGGCGCTTGGAAATCTCCCGATGATGCAGCGCGACCGATCGATAATGCTCGATGCCCCATATCGTGAGGCCGCATACGATCAGATAGATCACCATCAGCGCCATTCTTGCAAAATCGGCCTGCGCGTCGCTGAAATTGACGGTCGCACCGAGCACGCCCCCGAGCAGGGCGGTCGCGATCCCGACCCGATAACCACCGAACGCGGCGGCAAAGAATACGGCCGGAAAATATGGCGTGAAAAATACGTCCGGCCGGATCAGGGAAAGGCACCACCGCGCCGCGGTCGACAAGGCGAGGCAGGAGGCTGCAAATCCAACGCTGAAAAGCAGCGATGGCTGCGATGTTCCGTGCCAGCCTCGCCGAAACTCGTCGATCAATTTCAGCATGGATCACATTAGGTCAGGCGATCAGCGAATCTCAGATAACGCCGAGTATAGGGGAAATATCCGGTAGGCGGTCGAGAAAGGCGGCAACCCGGCCCATCACCGGGGTACGGGCACCCAACAAGCATAAGCTTGCGTTGTTCCGGCGGGCCGGGAATATTGGCCCCGACAAAACACGGGGCCGACCGGGATCGGCCGTCATCAATTAATTTCGGTACATCAACAGGAGGACGACATGGGACGGCTGGATGGCAAGGTCGCGGTTATCACCGGCGCCACAAGCGGGATCGGGCTGCGCACCGCTGAGATATTCGTCGCGGAGGGCGCGAAGATCGTTATCGCCGGACGACGCGCGCCGGAAGGCGAGGCGCTGGCCAACAAGCTCGGCGGCAATTGCATCTTCCGCCAGACCGACGTCACGGTTGAAGACGAGATGCGCGCGCTGATCGGGCAGGCGGTCGAAAAATTCGGCCGCATCGATTGCCTGTTCAACAACGCCGGCGGCCCGGCGCAAACTGGCGGCATTGAAGGCCTTGAGGTTGCCCGCTTCGACGCCGCGATGGCCACCCTGGTGCGCAGCGTGATGCTCGGGATGAAGCATGCCGCGCCTCATATGCGCCGCCAGGGTTCCGGCAGCATCATCAACAACGGCAGCATCGCCGGAAGGCTGGCCGGCTTTTCGTCGTCGGTGGTGTATGGCGCGGCCAAGGCCGCCGTCATTCACCTCACCAAATGCGTGGCGATGGAGCTCGGCGAATCCGGCATCCGGGTCAACAGCATCTCACCGGGCGCGATCGCCACCGGCATCTTCGGCAAGGCGCTGGGTCTTCCCGTAGAGGCTGCGGAGAAGACGCCCGATGTGATGCGCGAGATCTACAAGACCGCGCAGCCGATCCAGCGCGCCGGGCTGCCCGAAGACATCGCCTATGCCGCGGTGTTTCTCGCCAGCGACGAATCCAGTTTCATCAACGGGCACGATCTGGTGGTCGATGGCGCCATCACCGGCGGCCGCAACTGGACCGCGCAGCAGCAGGGCTATGTCGCCATGCGCAAGGCATTCGATCAGGGCGCCGGGTAACCGTCGCCGTCATTCCGGGGCGATGCCAACGGGTCCGCGCAAGGCGCGGCCCGATGACAGGCTCCGCATCGAACCTCAGCTGTGCAATTGCACATCTGAGGTCTGGTGCTGACGCACCATCCCGGAATGACCAATCCGGGTTGTGTAGACTTCGAACCAGACTCAGGGAGACCATCATGTCCGCACTATCCGCTGTGATGCAGGCGCGACCTGAAGCCAAGCCATTTTATATGGCCGTTATTGCCGGTCTCGCCTGCGCTTTCGTGATCGGGAAAGCGCTGCCGGCCATGATGGACACCATATCGACAATTGTCGCGCCGCTGTGCGCGGTCGGCGATCCCACGGGGTCGGCGCTCGATACGGTCGAGCCGATCACCTCGCACGCTTTGCCAAATGTGCCAGGCAAGCGCGTGACAATCGTGCGGGTGTTCTACGGGCCGGGCGGATTTACCCGCGCGCATCGCCATGCCGGCTCCGTAACCGCTTACGTCACCAAAGGCGAAATCCGCTCGCAGCTTGCCGGCGGTCCGGTCGAGACCTTCAAGGTTGGCCAGTCGTTCTTCGAACCGCCCGGCGCGACGCATCTGGTATCGGCGAATGCGAGCAACAGCGAGCCCGCCGAATTGATCGCGGTGTTCGTGGCGGACGAGGGCGCGCAGCTCACGACGTTTATCGAGTAAACATGTCATGCGCGGGCAATAGCGCGAAGCGTCTTCGCGCTGGATGACCCGCGCATCCATCGAAAAACTCTCATTCAGGGATGGATTGCCGGATCAAGCCCGGCAACGATCGTCCCTTGGACTCACACCGGCGACAGCGTCACCCGCAAGCCGTCGCGCGGCTTCGGGATCGGCCACATCTGCCATTGCGGGGTGTAGCCCGGCTCCAGCGAAACGCTGAGATTCTGCAGGAAATGCCGCGCGAAGCATTTCGCCTGCATATAGGCGAAGTGCAGACCGAGGCACATATGCGCGCCGCCGCCGAACGCCACCCAGGCGAAGCGATGACGGCCGCGCTGCGCCTCGTCGGTGAAGCGCATCGGATCGAAGGCATCGGGGTCAGGCCAGATTTCCGGCATGTGGTGCGAGAACAGCGGATTGACGCCGATCATGGTGCCGGCCGGGATGGCGTAGCCCTTGAAAGTGAAATCGCGGATGGCGCGACGCGGGATCGAAGGCACCGGCGGCTTCAGCCGCATCGCCTCCTTGAACGCCATCTCGGACAGGGGCATGGCCTCGAGATTGTCGAACGTCGTGGGCGCACCAGCCGCGATGCCCAGTGCCGTGACTTCGTCGCGCAGCCTGGTTTGCCACTGCGGATGGGCGGCAAGCGCCGCCACAAACGACGTCAGCGACGAGGTCAGCGTGTCGTGCGCGGCCATCATCAGAAAACTCATGTGGTCGATGATGTCCTGCGTCGAGAGCAGCGCGCCGTCGTCGTGGGTGGCGCGGCACAGCTGCGAGAACAGGTCTTCGCCACCCTTGGCACGGCGGATCGGAATCTGTTCCGAGAAGTAAGCGACGATGCGCTTGCGGCCCCTGACGCCGCGCGCCATCGCCGTACCCGGCAACGGCTTGCGTATCACGGCAACGGAGGCCGCCACCATATCGACAAAGGCGCGGGTGATCTCGTCGACCTCGGGGCCGATATCGGCGCCGAGAAACGAGGTGGCGGCGAGATCGAGGGTGAGTTGTTTCATCGCCGGATAGAACAGGATCGGGCCCGGTTGCGCCTTCCATTGCGCGACCCGCGCGGCAATGCCGGTATCGAGCGCGGCAAGATAGGATTTCATCGGCCCGGATTTGAAGGCGACCGACAGGGCCCGCCGGTGCAGGCGGTGCTCATCGAAATCGAGCAGCATCAGTCCGCGCGGAAACAGCAGACCAAGGATCCGGCCCCAGCCATGCGTGGAAGAGAATTGCTTGGCCTGGTCGAACAACACCAGTTCATTGGCGTCGGGTCCGAGCAGCACCACACTGGTTTCGCCGAAGATATGGCTGCGATAGATCAGCCCGTATTTGGCGGCTTGTCGTTCGATCTGCCCTTTGGGGTCGGCCAACACTTCAAGCGTCTTGCCGATCAGCGGCCAGCCTTCGTCGCCGGGAATATGCGTGAGCGAATTGCGTTTCGGCGGCGTGAAGGTGACTGCGGGGGAGGCCACACTTTGCATCGACATGGCAATTGCTCCGTTTTCCGGGGACCGCGACTTTGTTACGGCCGAAGATTCGCGGCGGACGCGCGTCGGCATAGCCCATGCAAGTAAATAACCCTTTGTCGGTCTGGTGCAAAGGCTCGTGCGCGGCCGGCCGGGGGCTCGGCCGATCCCAAAGGGCGCGACAAAGCCGCGCGGCGTGATAGGCTGCCACAAAATAAAACCAAGGCAGGGAGAGCGAATATGTCCAGTGTTCCAGGCAGAGTTTTCATTGTCATGCTGGCAGCGGCCGGTTGTATCGCGGTCGCGCCGGGGGTGGCGCTGGCGCAAGTCAAACCTGCAGTCACGACCCTGGGCCCCGATTTTCCGAAGTCCGAAATTTTCATCGGCAACAGCTTCTTCTATTACAACAACGGCATGCCCGGCCAGGTGTCACAGCTGGAAAAAGCAGCTGACCCCGATCACAAGCAGGACTATCGCGCGACGATGGTGACAATCGGCGGTTCAGGCTTCGATTGGCATGATGTCGAAAGCTATTTCCGGCCCAACGCCATCGGCAGCTATTCTTTCGACGAGAACAACAACATCGTCTTCAACAAGCTCGACAAATTGTTCGATGTCGCGGTCATGATGGATTGCAGCCAGTGTCCGATCCATCCCAGGCTCAAGACGGTGTTCACCGAATTCGCCAGGAAGAACAGTGAGATCGTGCGCGCGCATGGCGCGAGGCCGGTGTTTTTCATGTCATGGGCCTATGCCGACAAACCGGAAATGACGGCGCAACTGGCGGAGGCCTACACGACGGCGGGAAATGAAAACAACGCGCTGGTGATTCCCGCGGGCCTCGCCTTCGCCCGCGCTGTCGGCAAGCAGCCGGAGCTCAATCTCTATGCGCCCGACAAGCGCCATCCGAGCCTCGCCGGGACTTATCTGGCGGCCTGCACGGTCTTTGCCGCGCTGACCGGACGCTCGCCGGTCGGCAATGCCTATCTTGCGGGTATCGACGCGCCGACAGCGCGGTTCCTGCAGACGGTGGCATGGGAGACGGTGCAGGACTATTATCAGAAGTGATTTTGAATTTGTCCGCGCGGGTGACTATGTCGACAAGATTCTGCCGGGCGCGAGGTGATCGAATGAGGCGGCGCGGATAACGATCGCGGCCGCGCCGCTCGCGTCACGCCTTCTGCTTGGCGGCTTCCTTCTGCAGATCCGGTGCGTTGATGGTCGGGATCGCGACGCGTCCGGGGCCGGTGAGCGGAAGCGCTGCCGCGGCCTTGTCGTTCTCCATGATCTTCGCCATCACGGCCTGGCCGGCGCGCTCGAACACCGCGCGGTTCTCGATCACGAATTTCTGCGATTTGCGCAAGGTCTCGATATAGCCGTTGATTTCCGGCACCACGTAGCGCGCCACCATGTCCCAGCTGCGCCGGGTATTTTCGGGGTTGGCCCAGTCGTGTACGAAGCCGACGATGGTGCCGACGCCGCCTGAGACCTCCATCAGGCTCTTGATGGTTTTTACCAGATCATCCGGCGTGCCGATGGTGGAGGCGGCACCTTCGCCGCCGGCGGTCTTCTCCACGGCATCCTCGGGCGAAGTGAACGGCTGCAGGCCGGGCCGCTGCAGCGTGCCGACATTATATTCATTGTGCCAGCGCATCAGCCCGGCGCCGGCCTCGCGCCGCGCCTGCTCGCGGCTCTCGGCGATATGCCAGCTCAGCAGCACGCGCCAGTTGGCGCGGCTCACGGTGGTGCCGTGCTTCCTGGCGGCATCCTCGGCAAACCCCCATTGTGTCGGCAGCGCCATCAAGCCTTGCGTCGACATCGAGCCGAGCGAAATGATGCCGATGCCGTATTTGCCCGCCAGCGTCATGCCGGACGGCGAAATCTGCGACGCCACCACGAACGGCATCTCTTCCTGCAGCGGCAGAATCTGCAGCGCCGCGTCGTTCATGGTGAACCAGTCGCTTTTGGCGGTGACGCGCTCGCCATTGAACAGCCGGCGAATGATCGCGATCGCCTCGTCCTGGCGGTCGCGTTGCGTCATCGGATCGATGCCGAGCGTGTGCGCGTCGGAGGCGAGCGCCCCCGGGCCGGAACCGAAGATGGCGCGGCCTCCGGTCATGTGGTCGAGCTGCACCATGCGCTGGGCGACGTTGAAGGGGTGGTGGTAGGGCAGCGACACCACCCCGGTGCCGAGCTTGATGCGTTTGGTGCGCTCGCCGGCGGCGGCCAAAAACATCTCCGGCGACGCGATGGTTTCCCAGCCGGAGGAATGGTGCTCGCCGCACCAGAACTCGTCGTAACCAAGCGCATCGAGCTGCTCGACGAAATCGAGGTCGCGGCGGAATTGCAGCATCGGATGCTCGCCGATGGGATGATGCGGGGCGAGGAAGGCTCCGAACTTCAGGCGCGCCATGGGTTTTCTCTCCGAACGGCTGTTGTTGTTTGCTCTGCTGATCCCAAACTACGGGTCCCGACGCCTCAAGGCAAACCGCTTTCGGTCACGGGACGCTCATGGCGCGAGCGTCTGCCATGCGCGAAGTCGACGGATCGCCTGCGGTGTCAGGCTGCAGGTTGCCACCGCGGTCTCCGAAAATCGCGCGGCCGCGGACACGGAGCAGCAGGAGCCCGGCTGCAAGTCTTGCCGCTGTCGAGTCTTGCCGCTGTCAAGTCTTGCCGCTCGACAGTTCAACGCCTTGTCCTACGTTGTATGTGATCAACCACAGCGAGTGCAGGTAACATCCGTTTCAGACGGGGATTTCGGTTCGAGGTCTCGACGGCTGACCTGCGCTTCACAAAAAAAACAACAATCCGGATCAACTAATACCCCGGGCTTCGGGGGAACATGTCATGGTGCACCGCACCGACATCGCCGGCAGTGTCGGGGGTAGCATGGGGCAGGTAAGCCCCGGCGACGACGGCATATGCCGGCATGCACCGAATGGCATCCACACCACGGCGCCCTCATCGAAAAAAGTCTTTTGCCGGAAACCTCTGCCTATTCGTACTTCGGCGGAAAGGAGTGCGGCCGTCTGTTGATGACGGCAGTTCCGTCGGTCCATGCGATCTATGTCGAGACCTTGGCCCGATGAAGCGTTGACACCAGAATTGCAAAGGTCGCGACGACAACGCGGTCCAACAAACATATCAGCACCCGGAGGATACAGATGGCTCTTCATACACGATACCTTGGAGGCTGCGCCGCGCTGGCGGTGGCTGCCATATTGACCACCTCGCCGACGCAGGCCCAGGACGCGGCTGCGCTCAATGCCGAGGCGGCCCAGAACGACTGGGCGACGCATCACGGTACCTACAAATCCTACCATTACAGCGGCCTCGATCAGATCAATGCCGGCAACGTCAAGAATCTCGAAGTTGCGTGGATGCATTTTCCGGAGCGCGCCACCCGCGGTCTGCAGTCGACGCCGCTCGCCCTCGACGGCGTGCTGTACTATTCAGGCTCCTACAGCCGTGTCTACGCGCTGGACGGAGCGACCGGCAAGACGATCTGGAGCTATACCCCGGAGCTTGACGAGGAACTGGTCGCCAAGCAGACGCACTCGCCATACAACCGCGGCATCGCACTCGGACAGGGCAATCTCTATGTCGGCACGGTCGACGGGCGCCTGATCGCGCTCAACCA
>Ga0137415_10001944_pt1 | contig 20599 bp, 20 predicted proteins | sample CZODoug3_1_1_16f_FD_183082 | JGI IMG/M metagenome (GOLD analysis project Ga0137415, IMG submission 183082) | Vadose zone soil fungal communities from Angelo Coast Range Reserve, California, USA - CZODoug3_1_1_16fungal (Hybrid Assembly) | ecosystem: Environmental > Terrestrial > Soil > Vadose...
GAATCCCGGCATTGCGATCATTCGAGAGGACCGTGTTTTCTGGATTCCGGCTCTCGCTCGCGCTCGGCCGGAATGACAGCAAGGTTGAGGTGGTGAGCCATGGCCAAGAACGAAAAATCCAACGGCAAATCCGGCAAGTCCAACATGCGCTTCTCGGGCTGGCGGCGCGAGAACGGCCGCGTCGGCGTGCGTAACCACGTCCTCATCCTGCCGCTCGACGATCTGTCCAATGCGGCCTGCGAGTCGGTCGCCAATAACATCAAGGGCACGCTCGCGATCCCGCATGCCTATGGCCGCCTGCAGTTCGGCGAGGACCTGGAAACATTTTTCCGCACCCTGATCGGCACCGGCGCCAATCCGAACGTCGCCGCCGTGGTCGTGATCGGCATCGAGGATGGCTGGACCGAGCGCGTGGTCGACGGCATCAAGAAGACCGGCAAGCCGGTCACCGGCTTCGGCATCGAGGGCACCGGCGACATCATGACGGTCGCCAAGGCCTCGCGCGTCGCCAAGGACTATCTGCAGGCCGCCTCCGAATTGAAGAAGGAGGAGTGCGACATTTCCGAGCTCTGGGTGTCGACCAAATGCGGCGAGAGCGACACCACGACCGGGCTCGCCTCCTGCCCGACCGTCGGCAACATGTATGACAAGCTGATCCCGAAGGGCATCTACGGCGTTTTCGGCGAGACCTCGGAGATCACCGGCGCGGAGCATCTCGCCAGGGCGCGCGCGGCCGAACCGAAAATCGGCGAGAAGTGGTACAAGGTCTGGAAGGCCTACGAGGACGAGGTCATCCAGGCGCACAAGACGGACGACCTGTCGGAGTCGCAGCCCACCAAGGGCAATATCGCCGGCGGCCTCACCACCATCGAGGAGAAGGCGCTCGGCAATCTCGAGAAGATCGGCCGCAGGTGCAGCTATATCGACGTGCTGGAGCCCGCCGAGGCGCCGAAGAAAGGCCCCGGCCTCTATTACATGGACACGTCGTCGGCCGCGGCCGAATGCGTGACCCTGATGGCGGCGGCCGGCTATGCGGTGCACACCTTCCCGACCGGCCAGGGCAACGTGATCGGCAACCCGATCGTGCCGGTGATCAAGATCAGCGGCAACCCGCGCACCATCCGCACCATGTCTGAGCATGTCGACGTCGACGTCTCCGGCATCCTGCGCCGCGAGATGACCATCCCGGAGGCCGGCGACGCCCTGATCGACATGGTGCTGCGCACCGCCGATGGCCGCCTCACCGCCGCCGAGGCGCTCGGCCACCGCGAATATTCCTTGACCAAGCTCTATCGCAGCGCCTGAGCGGCGGCGTTTCCATATTCGGTCGCATTTGCGACGGCGAGCAGGTATCAGTTCCGGAGCAGGTCCGAGCAGCGGAATCCCAGATGGCCGACGCCTCCGTGTCTACGGCCCCGGCCATGGCGGCCGCGTTGCGTCGGCTCGCGCCGGGATTCGTGCTGTCGGGCACGGTCGCGGTCGTGGCGGTCGCGAGTGCCCCTTTGGTCGCGCGCATCGTTCCGATCCCGGCGATGGTGCTCGCTTTGCTGATCGGCATCTCGCTCCACCGGGTCGCCGCGCGGCCGGTTTTTCAGCCCGGCCTCGTATTCTGCATCAAGCAGCTGTTGCGCTGGGCGGTCGCGCTGCTCGGGCTGCGCATCGCGCTCGGCGATATCGTGGCGCTGGGGCTCGCGACCGGCATCCTGGTGGTGGCCTCGATGGCCGTCACGATCGCGGCGGGATTCGCCTTCGCCCGCCTCCTGGGCCTCACCGCGCCCTATGGGGCGCTGGCCGGCGTCGGGACCGCGGTCTGCGGCGCCTCGGCGACGCTGGCGACCTCCGCCGTGCTGCCGGATTATGCCGGCAAGGACACCGACGTCGTGTTCGTGGTGGTGGCCGTCAATGCGCTCGCCACGCTCGCGATCGTCACCTATCCGCCGCTCTGCGCCGCGCTCGGATTCGGCGACCAGCTGACCGGGGTCATGCTCGGGGCGACCATCCATGACGTCGCGCAGGTGGTCGGCGCCGGCTATGCGGTGTCCGACACCGCCGGCAATGCCGCCGTCATCGTCAAGCTGTTTCGCGTATTCCTGCTCTTGCCGGTTGTGCTCGCAACCGGCTGGTGGTTCGCGCGCAAAGGCGCGGCCGCGAGCGCGGCGCGCGTGCCGGTGCCGGTCTTCGCCTTCGTGTTTCTGGCGTTGTGCATGGTCAACAGCGTCCTGCCGTCGCTCGACGCCGTGGCGCCGCTCTACGCCGGGGCAAAGACGGTCCTGGTCATGGCTTCGACCGGCGGGCTCCTGATCGCGATCGCGGCGCTCGGGCTCGGCACCTCGATCGCCGCGATCGGAACGCTCGGCTGGCGGCACATCGCGACGGTCGGCGCCACCACCCTGGTGATCCTCGTGGTGGTGACGGCCGGCCTCGCGCTCATGCGCTGAGCAGCACGATGCCGACCCTCTCGCTCGGCCAAGCCGAAAGCCTCGTCGCCGATGCGCTGACGCGCTGTCGCACGAGCCGCGACAATGCGGTCTGCGTCGCCCGCGCGCTGGTGGCGGCGGAAGCCGACGGGCTCAAGGGCCACGGCCTCACGCGTGTTCCGAGCTATGCGGCCCAGGCCAGGATCGGCAAGGTCGACGGGCTTGCGGTCCCGGCGATCGAGCGGCCGCGGCCGGGCGCCGCCATGATCGACGCCAGGAACGGCTTTGCGTATCCGGCGCTCGACGCGGCGATCGCGCTGTTGCCCGAGATGGCGCGCGCAGCCGGCATCGCCGGCGCGGCAATCCGGCGCTCGCATCACTGCGGCGCCGCCGGCCATCCGGTGGAGCGCCTGGCCGAGCAGGGCCTGGTCGCCATGATGTTCGCCAACACGCCGGCCGCGATCGCGCCGTGGGGCGGATCGACGGCGGTGTTCGGCACCAACCCGATCGCCTTCGCGTGTCCCCTGGCCGGCCGCCCGCCCGTGGTCGTCGATCTCGCGCTGTCCAAAGTGGCGCGTGGCAATATCCTGGCCGCCAAGCAGAAAGGCGAGCGCATTCCGCCAGGCTGGGCGCTCGATGCCGCCGGCCAGCCGACCACCGAACCGGACGCCGCCCTCGCCGGCACGATGCTGCCCGTGGGCGACGCCAAGGGCACGGCGCTGGCGCTGATGGTGGAATTGCTCGCCGCCGGTCTCACCGGGGCGAATTTCGCCGCCGAAGCCTCGTCGTTTCTCGACGCCGAGGGCCCGCCGCCCGGCACCGGGCAGCTCATCATCGCGATCGATCCGGCCGCCTTCGGCGGCTCGCTCGCGCGTTTCGGCGTGCTGATCGCTGCGATCGAGTCGCAGCCGGGCGCCCGTCTGCCCGGAACGCGGCGGCTCGCCGCGCGGCGCAAGGCGGCGCGCGATGGACTGGCGGTGAGCGATGCATTATGGCGCGAGATCGAGGCGCTTTAGCGCGCAGACGGCGGCGTGCGGACCAAGTACAATGCGCAAGTCCGATTTATATCCGCAGGAGTGTGGCATGCTGCAACGGCTCGCGACGGTAGGCGTGGCGCTCGTTTGGCTGACGGCGGCGGCGACCGCCGCGTCGGCGCAGGCGCTGGAAAAGAAGCACTTCAACTACAGCGAATGGACCAAGGGCCGCTTCTCCGAAGCGGTCACGGTCACGGGTCCGGGCAAGATGATCTTCCTGGCCGGGGTCGGCGCCGAGGACGAGAACGGCAAGGGCGGCGACATCCTGCACAAGGGCGACTTCATGGGCCAATGCCAATATGCCTATGACAAGATCAAGCGGCTGCTCGAGAAGCAGGGCGCGACGCTCGGCGACGTGGCGAAGATGGTCACCTACATCACCGATGCCCGTTATCAGCCCGACTACGGCAAATGCCGGGTCGAAGCCTTCGGCGCCAATCCGCTGCCGGCCCACACGCTCCTCAATATCAGCCAGCTGGCGTGGCCCGGCATGATGGTGGAGATCGACGTCACGGCGGTGGTGCCGGTGAAGTAGGGGCACGAATGGCGAATAGCGAATGGTAAGTAGACTTAGGGCGTCGTAGTCACTAGTCACTACTCGCTATTCGCCACAAGAAACGAGGCATTCATGACAGATGCGGTGAAGGTCGGGATCATCGGTCTCGGCCGCTGGGCCAAGGTGCTGACGCGGGCGAGCCAGAAATCCGATAAGCTCAGGATCGTGTCCGGCTTCAGCCGTTCCGAGGAAAAGCGCGCGGCGTTCCAGCAGGAGCTCGGCGTTCCGGCCGCGCAAGACCTGCGGACGATGCTCGCCGATCCGGAGATCAAAGGGGTGATCCTCACGGTTCCCAACGAGCAGCATCTGCCGGTCGCGATCGAGGTCGCGCGCGCCGGAAAGCACGTCTACACCGAGAAGCCGATCGCCAGCACGCTCGAGGAGGGGCTGGAGATCGAGGCGCTCGAGCACCGCCACGGCGTCACCGTCACGGTCGGCCACAGCGCGCGGCTGATGGCCGGCATCCGGACCATGCGCGAGGCGATCGAATCCGGCGAGCTCGGCCGCGTCGCCTTCATGGAGGCGAATTTCTCCAACGAGCGGGCGCTCGAGCTCACGCCCTCGACCTGGCGCTGGTATCGCGCGAAGGCGCCCGGCGGTCCGCTCTCGCAGCTCGCGATCCATCAGTTCGACGTGCTGCATTATCTCGGCGGCGACATCGTCGAGGCGAGCGCGATGGCCTCGAAGCTCTCGCCGGTCGGCGCCGAGGTCGACGACCAGTCGATGACGCTGCTGCGCTTCGCCGACGGCAAGATCGGTTATGTCGGCTCGTGCTGGACGTCGCCCGGAATCTTCGCGGTGCGGGTGTTCGGATCGAAAGGGCTGATGCATTACGAGATCGACTTCGGCGCCTGGGACACGCCCGACAAGCTGCATCTGACGTCCACGCTCTACATCCAGCGCGGCAAGGACGGCTACGGCAAGCGCCAGGAGCTCAAGGTTCCGGAAAGCGACATGTTCCGGGCCGAGCTCGAGATGTTCGCCGAGAGCTGCATCACCGGCCGCCAGAACCTGCTCAATGCGCGCAACGGCAATATCGCGGTCGCGATCGTCTACGCGGCCTTGCGGTCGATCGACCGCCACGGGCAGAGCGTGCGCATCGCCGAGGTGATCGAGGACGCCCGCAAGCGCCTCACCGAGAGGAAAGTCCATGTTGCCTAGCCGCTATTTCGCCGATCTCACGCAGCCGGAGATCGCGGCGCAGCTCAAGAAGAACCCGCTGGTGATCCTGCCGGCCGGCAGCGTCGAGCAGCATGGCCCGCATCTGCCCACCGGAACCGACACCTTCGCGTCGAACGTGATCGGCCATGCGGTCGCCGAGCGCATGGACGGGCTGGTGCTGCCGGCTACGCCCTTCGGCGTCACCCCGATGCACATGCCGTTCGAAGGCACGATCTCGCTCACGCCCGACACCTATATGCGGGTGACGACCGAGACCTGCGTGTCGACGGCGCGCCACGGCGCCAAGAATCTCCTGATCCTCAACTGGCACGAGGGCAACATTCCCTCGCTGGCGATCGCGGCGGAGTCGCTGCACCGCGACCACGGCATGACGGTGCTCACCGTGCAGGCCTGCTACGTCGCCGAGGAGCTCTACGGCAAGACCTGCAACGGCCTCACCCACGGCGGCGAGATCGAGGCGCTCGCCGTGCTCGCCTATCGGCCCGACCTGGTCCATCTCGACCGCATCGACTATTCGTCCGACCATTCGCATGGCCACAAGATGGACAAGCTCCGCCGCACCCGCAGCTACCAGCCGGTGCTCACCGACATCCGCTCGATCGCGCCGACCGGCTGGTTCGGCAGCCCGCAGCACGCCACCGCCGACAAGGGCGCCCGCATGCTGACCGACATCGCGGACGCGATTGCCAGGGAGGCGACGGACATTTTCCGTGAGCTCGACGCGGTCCAGGGCGGCCCGGCGGAGATCAAGCATTTGCGGCATGCGAGCTGACGGCGGGACCGACATGGCAAGACTGATCAGGCAATCGGAAGCAAAGCGTCTCGGGCTGCCGGGGCGCGTCTCGCTGGAGCCGGTCTCGGGCGAGATCGGCTCGCGCTGCTCGGTGCGGATCGCCACCATCGCGGTGCCCCAGCCGGGCGCCACGCGCGGGCCGCATCTGCACCGCGACTTCGAGGAAGTGATCTACGTGCTGTCGGGCAGCGGCACGACCCGGGCCGAGAGCGGCGAGATCGCGCTCCAGCCGGGCGAGCTCGTCCTCATTCCGGCCGGCGAGAAGCACATGACGCTCAACACCGGCGACGAGCCGCTCGTGCTGCTCTGCTTCTTCCCGGTGCCGGACGTGACCGCCGGCACGGTGGAATTCGAGCGTTTCTGAATGGATTTGGTCGCTCACCTGTCGTCATTGCGAGCGAAGCGAAGCAATCTCGGCCACGCAAACCTGTGGCGGAGATTGCTTCGTCGCGCTAGGCGCTCCTCGCAATGACGGCATCTCCATGACCCCTCCCGTCCTCTGCCTGCGTCCCGAAGCCGACTTCGCGCGCGTCGACGCGCTGCCGCCCGCCGGGCTTGCGGTGCGCTATCACAAGCCCGACGATGGCGCGGTCCCGCAGCTCATGAAAGAGGCGCGCGCCCTCGTCATCCCGGCGGTCGGGCCGAAGCTGCCGGCCGCGCTGTTCGAAGGCTGCGGTCTCGCGCTGGTGCAGGTGACCGGCGCCGGCCTCGATCGGCTCGACCAGGCGGCGCTGACGCGCCTCGGGATCCCGGTCGCCAACGTGCCGGGCGGCAGCAACGGCGCGGTCGCCGAATATGCGGTGACGTCGGCCTCGCTGCTGCTGCGGCGCCTGGCGTGGGCGAGCGCCGAGATCGCCAAGGGCAATTACGCCGCGTTTCGCGCCCGCATGGTGGCGGACAATCTGGCCGGCCTCGACGGCCTGCTGGTGGGCGTGGTCGGTTTCGGCACCATCGGGATCGCGGTCGCGCGCGCCTTCCTGGCCGCCGGCTGCCGCATCTGCTTCCACGATCCGGCGCTGCGCGACACGGCCGCCGCGCAGGCGCTCGGCGCCGCCGCGATGACCCTCGACGAGCTGCTCGCCGCCGCCGACGTGGTGACGCTGCACGTGCCGCTGCTGCCGGAAACCCAAGGGCTGATCGGCGCCCACGCGCTCGCCCGCATGAAAAAGGGCGCGATCCTGGTCCAGGCGGCGCGCGGCGGCATCGTCGACGAGGCGGCGCTCGCCGACAGCCTGGCGGCCGGCCATCTCGGCGGCGCCGCGGTCGACGTCTATTCTGTCGAGCCGCCCGCGCCCGACAACCCGCTGCTGCGGCTCGCGGGCGAAGCCACTGAGGCCGCCTCGCGCCTTCTGCTCACGCCCCATATGGCGGGCGTGACACGGCAATCCTCGGCCTTCCTGTTTCGCTCCGCCTGGCAGAATGTGGAGCGGGTGATGCGCGGCGAGCCGCCGCTGCACCGGGCGTATTGAGGCGGAATCGGAGGGTGGGTTAGGCGCGAAGCGCCGTAACCCACCGGTCGAGTTAGCGGCGCAGCTTGCGATGATGGCTGAGAGGCTCGCGCGCAAAGGCATCGGCGGACCCCGTGTACAGTGGATTCTCCATGCAGCGTCCGCTGCCGGAAGCGGAACACGCCTCCCGAGAATTGAAGTAACAAATGGTGCCTCCGCCTTTGTCTAGCGCACAATAGCGATAGTCTTGCGGTCCATTTTGGGCCATCGCCGCGATGTTCGACGTCAGGACGGTGAGGGTTCCCAAAACGACAGGAGCGATCAGGGCGTACTTCATCTTCGTCAACATTGCCGGTCTCCTCTTGAGCTATTGCGAGCAGCGCGGGGAGCGCTGCTCCTTCGCTCGCGAGATGCGACCTGGGCGGCGGTTTGATAACCGCGCTCATTACGAAAAGGTCATTCGGGCCACTGGAAGAATTTGACACGGTGAACGCGAGGCTCCCCCGACCCGTGCGCCAAATCATGCGGCCTATCCGAGTTTCGTCGATCTCCGATCTTGCATCGGCTGCGCGCGACCGCGTGATCTTCTGGCAATGCGATACGTCGGGGACGTTGTAGCTCCCAGGACCGCCTCAATATCCCGTCGCCATCCTGGCCAGCCGTGCCGTATCGTCCGGCGGCACGTTTCCGCGCCACACGATGTGCATGTCGGGCCGCAGCAGCATCAGGTCATGGCCATAGATGTCGCGCGCATGCGCGTCGTCGAGGTCGAGCACCCGGAAGGGCGCGCCGGTCGACCGCATCGCGGCCTCCAGGCCCGACGTGTCGGCGCGCGCGCGCAGCCGCAGCAGCGTGTAGTGGTCGCCATAGCCGATGCGGTCCTGCACCGCCGTGCGGTCCGCCAGCCAGACATGCGGCAGCCGCGCGCCCGGCCAGGTCGACGGCCTGTAGGTCATGAAATCGTGCTCCGGCGCCTCGCCGGGCTCCGGCCAGATCAGCGGCGAGCCGGCATAGCGATAGCCGAGCTCGGCGCCGATCATCTCGTTCGATTTGCGCTGCTCCACGTCGGCCGTCGCGATCAGCTTCTCGCGCGTCTGCGCGCCCTCCGGGGTATTGTCGCGGATGTTGGGCCGGTACATGGCGCGCCACTTGCGCCGCCCGGTCGCCGCGAAACGCGAGGCCGCGACGTTGCGCTCGCCGACTTGGCGACGCTCGATCTCGTAGGACCTGAGCAGGTTCGGCCCGCCCCAGCCCTTGAGGGTCGCCGACAGCTTCCAGCCGAGGTCGACCGCGTCGCCAACGCCCGTATTCATGCCGAGCCCGCCGGTCGGAATCACCAGATGGACGGCATCGCCGGCCAGGAGAACGCGGCCGCGTCCGTAGCTGTCGGCGAGCAGCAGGTTCTGCTTCCAGGGCGCGCAGGACAGCATCTCATAGGCGACCGGCATCGCGACGACCTTCTCGAACATCGTCTTCATCTCGTCGTCGCTGTCGACGGTCGCATGCAGCGTGAAGTGCTTCGTCGAGTCCTGCGTGATCAAAAAGCTCGATTGGGCGTCGGCGACGTGATAGTGCCGCCCCTTGCCGATCGGAATGCGCTCGAACAGATCATCGCAGCGATAAAGCGCCTGGCGGAACTGGCCGATATTGCCATCGCCCTGCAGCTTGATGCCGAGCTGCTTGCGCACCGCGCTGGTGCCCCCGTCGCAGCCGACCAGGTAATCGGCCGAGATGTCGGCCGTCGTGCCGTCGCTGCGCCGGACATGGGCCGTGACCGAATTGCCGTTGTCGGTGAAAGCCGTGAGCTCATGCCCGTAACGCACCGCGACCGCGGGCAGCTCCTCGGCGATCGACTTGAGCAGCGGCTCCAGGGTGTATTGCGAGATCAGCTGGTAGGGCTCGAGCGGCTGCGAGGCGTCGGCCGTGGCCGCGATCTCGGCCTGCGCCTGCGCGACCGACGGATAGGGAAGCTGCAGCAGCGGCGGCTCGACCAGCGAAAAGACGATGAACACGTCCATCGGGACGTCGGGCGGCAGGCCGGCCGCGCGCACGCGCCCGACAATGCCCATCCGGCGGTAGAGCTCCATGGTGCGGGCGTTGCAGCGCTCCATCTTGGGCAGGAAGGCGGGCGCCTCCTTGGTCTCCAGCAGGGCGCAGCGGATACCCCGCTTGCCCAGATCGACGGCGAGCGTCAGTCCCACCGGTCCCGCGCCGACGATCAAAACTTGTGTATCCGCCATGCCGCCCTCTTGCCGACTTCCCGCCGCGGGATCTCGATTTTCGGCTTCCCACGGCCACCAACGTGCGCTTCATATCGCCATAACGGGCCACAATGGAAGCGCGGCGTGGATCAAGGCAGGAGCGGGAAAACAGCATGGCAAAGCCAGTGAGACGAGTGGTGACCGGCCACGACTCGGGCGGCAAGGCGATCGTCCTGATGGACGGCCCGGCGCCGAACCAGAAGCTGCGCAACACGGGGCTTGTATCCACCCTGATGTGGGCGACGGACGAGACGCCGGCGGATATCTCAGGCAGCAGCGATCGCGCCGACCGCGAGAGCGGCGTCGCGCCGCCGCCCGCCGGCTCGATCCTGCGGGTGGTCGATTTTCCCCCGCTCACCACCGAGGCGGCCGCCGTGCTCGACCAGAGCGCGATCCATCGGGAGATGGGGCTCGGCGCGCAGGGCCACGGCGCCACGGCGCGCCATCCCTTCACGCATCGCACGCGCAGCATCGATTACGCGTTCGTGCTCGAAGGCGAGATTGACATGCTGCTCGACGACACGCAGGTGCATCTGCGGGCCGGCGACATCCTCGTCCAGCAGGGCACCAATCACGCCTGGGTGAACAACTCGACGGCCAATTGCAGGATCGCTTTCGTGCTGATCGATGCGCAGGAGCCGACAGGCTGGAAGACGGACTGACGACCGCGGAGACGGGCGAAGCGCCGCCCTTACAGCGGATTGGGCCGCTCGTTGAGCTCGATCGAGGTGCCCCACGGGTCGTGGATGAAGGTCAGCTTGGAGCCGTTCGGCTGCGCCACGATGGGCTGATCCAGCTTTATGCCGTCGGCTTCGAGCTGCTTGGCGAAGGCCGCCAGGTCCTTCACGTCGAAACCGATGTGATCGAGGACGCGCCCCCTGGTGGGCACGGTCGCGGCCTCGGTCTTGGTGAAAGTCAGGTTCGCGCCCGGAATGTCGGCGGCGTGGAATCGCCCGCGCATGCCGGGCGTCGCCCCGAAGTGCTTCACATACCACGCCTGCATCTCGGGGATCACGGATGCCGGCACGTAGAAATGGACGTGGTGATGCCGGATCGGAATCGTCTGGCTCTTGTCTTCCAGGATCTCGACCCGCAATCCGTCCTGCGTGATGACCCAGGCCTGGTCGGTCCGCTCATTGCTGCCGGGCGTCACGGCGACGCCGGCGGCCTTCCATCTGGCGACCGCCTCCTGCACGTTCGGGACCAGGAAGCCGACATGGTTGATCACCGTGCCGTCGGTGCCGCCGCTCGGCGGTGGAGTGCCCGGACGCTGATGCAGGAAGACGACGACGCCGGGAAATTTTACGATGTCGAAATCGCCCGGCTTGGCCGCGATGCCGCCCAGGGCCACGAAGATCTTCTTGTTGGCTTCGACGTCGCGCGAATTGAGATGCCAGTGTCCCATCGTGACGCCCGCTTCGTTCGGCGGCGCCGGCTGCGCAAGGGCCGTTCCAGCCGCCAGGCTCGACACGAGCCAGAGCGCCGACATCAATGTCTTCATGGTCGCCTCCCTGTTGGTTTCGCCCTTTCGAGAGCGATTGGGGCGAAGGCTAGCACCCGTGCGGAGCGCGCGGTAGGGCGTCTCACCACGAAGGACACCGCAAGCGCGATCTTGAGGCCGGCGACCATCAATGGCGCGGTCGCGACCGGCGCGATCTTGGATGCGTCGCCGAAGCCGAAAACGCGCAATCGGCGTTGCGGAGAACGGGGCCTCTCAGCGGCACCCGTCGAGCTTCGAGTCCTTGTTCTCGAGCTGGAACGGGCCGAGCTTCTTCACCGCCGCGTCGGCATAGCTCATGTCGAGGAGCCGGTCGGCGGGCAGCTTCGCGGTGGAGAACTTGTTGGCCACGTACCAGTCCTGCATGTCGAGCATGCTGGCGACGTTGACGCGAAGATCCGGGCTGCGCGCCACCCAGGGATACTCGTTGAGCAGCTTCGGATTGCGCTCCGCCGCATGGCGCACGATCGAGTCGATCATGTCCTTGCGGACCGAGCCGTGGTGATAGGCATTGCAGTAGTCGCGCACACCGCGCAGATAGGCGTTGACGTAGCCCTGCAGCGCGTCGCGATGTTCCTTCGCCCAGTCGGTGTTGACCATGATGACCGCGATCGTCATCGGGTTCGGCTGCACCAGCTGGTCGGGCTCGGCGAAATTCACCGCCAGATGCTGGTCGAGGAACTCGTAGGTGAAGGGCGGGATCAGCAGCGCGGCGTCGATCGCCTTGTTGGCCAAGGCCGCCCCCATCTGCGGGAAGCGCAGGACCTTGACGTCGACATCGGAGAGCTTGAGCCCGCCGGTCTCCAAGAGCTTGCCGAGCTCGTAGGTCGAGACCGAGCCCACCCCGTTGGTCGCGATCACCTTGCCCTTGAGCTGCTTGATCTCCTTGATCTCGTCCTTGAGGTCGGGGCGAAGCATCAGGTTGTGGCGGATCGGCGTCGACACCCGATCGCCGATGATGGTGATCGGGATGTTCTTTTGCAGCGCGTTGAAATACCCAGCCGAGATCCCGCCGGCGATGATCTGCAGCCGGTTGGTCGCCAGCATGGCGATCGTATCCGCCGAGGTATTGATGTCGTCGATCACGACGTTGAGGCCGTATTCCTTGAAGTAGCCGCGGTCCAGCGCGATCAGCTCGGCGCCGTTGGAGATCGAGCTCACCAGCGCAATGTGGATCGTCGTCTCCTCGGCGCCGGCGCCGCCGACGGCCATGAGCACAAGCGCAGCCAGCAGGGTTCGTTTGCCTCGAAGCATCGTTCCTCCCGAATTTCTTCTGCGCGACTTATGCGCTTGGCGCCTTCCCGATCAGATAGCGCCCTTCCGTGTCGCGGTCGAGATGCACCTTGTCGCGCAAGGCCTCGAGTGACCGCACCACCTCGCGCCCGTCCCGGCTGCCGACGGCGGTCATCAACTCCTCGAAGAATTTCGGCCCGTCCCGCAGCGCCGCCTCGACCGAGGCGAAGCGCTGGCCCTGGAAGCGCGGCGGCTCCGGAATGCGGGTTTCCAGCCGGTCGCCGGTGCCGAACGGCCAGGTGAGGTCGTAGCCCGCCTTGGCGCCGACCCGCCCGCCCGTGAGCGAGGGATCGAGCGGCAGCGTGCGCATGCCGGACATGACGACAAGGTCGCGATCGGGCTGGAACCGGGTGGCGAGCGCCCAGTCGATCTGCTCGTCGGAGGCGACGTCGATGTCGGGATCGACCACGAACACGTTCTTGACGTTGACAAGCGCCCCGAAACAGGCCGCGATGGCGTTGCGCGCCTCGCCCGGCACGCGCTGGCGCAACGCGATGCGCACGTTGAAATTGCCGCCGCTCGAGGTCGTGGCGTGGACCGCGACCGGCTCGCGCACCGCGTTCTGCAGCGCCTGCCAGATCACCACCTCGGTGCGCACCGCCGTGAGCGCCGCCGTGTCGGTGCGGCCCATGCCGCGCCCGCCGATGGTCGCGGTCTGAAAGAGCGCGTCGCGGCGGTGGGTGATCGCGGTGAGACAGAAGAGCGGGTTGCGCTTGAGCGCGCCGTAATAGCCGAGGAACTCGCCATAGGGACCTTCCGGCTCGACATGCCCGCGCGGATCGAAATAACCCTCCAGCACATATTCGGCGTCGGCCGGCACCCGGATGTCGTTGGTGACGCCCTTCACCACCGGCAGCGGCGCGTCGCGCAGCGACGCCACGATGCCGATCTCGTCGACCGGCAGGCGCATCACCGCCGCCATGTGATCGACCGGGTGGGCGCCGACCACGAAGCTGACCGGCAGCGGCTTGCCGGCGGCCGCGCTCGCCTCGTAGATCGCCTTGAGGTCGCTTGGCGACACCAGGTCGACGCCGGTCTCGCGCCGCCCGCGCAGCATGAGCCGCCGGATGCCCACATTGGTCCAGCCGGTGCGCGGATCTATCACGTAGTCGATCGACGCCGACACATAGGGCCCGCCGTCGAAGCCGTGCTGCAGGTGGACCGGCAGCGCCGTCAGGTCGGCATCGTCCCCTGTCAGCACGACCTGCTGCGCCGGCGCCTCGGCGCGGGAGACCTCGACGATCTCGGGCTTCTGGCGCAACCGGCGCTGGATCTCCGCCGCCAGCTGCGCCGGCGCCACCCCGAAGGCGCGGGCGAGGCGCGCGCGGCTGCCGTTCACATTGCCCACGAGCTCCTGCTCTTCCGGGCCTGCGGCCCGGAAGAGCACCGCGCGCGGGTTGGACTCGAGCGCAGCCGCGATATCGCCGAGCTCCGTCGCCTCGGCGCGGGTCTCGAGCTCGTCCGCCCCGAGGCTCTCGACGAAACGGCGCAGCCGGTAGCGGTCGAAATCGACGGCGGTCGTGCCCGCCTTCCCGGCCTTCTCGATGGCGCCCATGGCGTCTGTCTCCGACCGCGCGCGGCCGTTCATGGCCGCACGTCCAGAACTTGTCATCGCGAGCGCAGCGAAGCAATCCATCCTTCGCGCCGGGTTGCCCGGCCGCTCAAGGCTTTTCCATCAGCCCGCGTTCCTTGATGAAGGCGGCCCAGCGCGTCAGCTCGCTGCGGAAGAAGGCGTCGAAACTCGCGGCGTCGGCCGGCGTCGCCTCGAAGCCGACCTGCTGCAGCCGTTCGCGCGTCTCGGGCTCGTCGAGAACCTCCATGACGGCGCGGCTCAGCCGGTCGCGGATCGGATCCGGCAGGCCGGGCGGGCCGAGCACGCAATTCCAGGACGTCTGATCGACGCCACTGAGGCCGCCTTGCGCGAAGGTCGCGACGTCGGGCAGATGCTTCAGCCGTTCCCGGCGCGCGACCGCCAGCATCTTCAGGTTCCGGTTGCCGACCTGGCCGACCGCGACCGGCGAGCTCGTGAACAGCACGTCGAGCGAGCCCGCCAGCAGGTCGTTGATCGAGGTGCCGCCGCCCTTGTAGGGCACGTGCTGCATCGTGACGCCGGCCTGCCTCATGAAGACCTCGGCCACCAGATGGGCCGTGCTGCCATATCCGCTCGATCCGAAATTGAGCCGCCCCGGATTCGCCCGCGCATAGGCCACGAATTCCTGCAGCGAATCGACCGGAAGATCCTTCTTGACGAACATGACGACCGCCCATTCGACGGTGCGCGCGATCCGCGTGAAGTCGCGCAGCGGATCGAACGGGAAATTGGCGAACATCGTGGCCGGGATCACCTGCGCCCCAACCGCGCCGATCAGCAGCGTGTAGCCGTCGGGGGCGGCGTTGACGACCTCGCGCATGCCGATGACGCCGTTGCCGCCCGGCTTGTTCTCCATCACGACCGGCTGGCCGAGCCTGGCCTTGAGGCCATCCACCAGCAGCCGGCCCGCGAGGTCGGTTGCGCCGCCGGGCGAATAGGGCGCGATCAACGTGATCTGGCGCGACGGAAACGCGTCCTGCGCCCGCGCCACGCCGCACAGGCACGTCCCGAGCGCGAGCGCGACGAGGAGGCGCGTCACGCCCGGGCGTATTTGCCGCGGTTGAAGAAGCGGTCCTTGTCGTCCTGCGACGCGGTTTCCCGGTTCGACTTGATGCCGCCCACGATCTCGATCGCCTTCTTGACGGCCGGGCGGGCCGATATCGCCTCGAACCAGCGCTTGAGGTTCGGGTTGTCGTCCCATTTCACGCCCATGTTGTCGTGATTGCGGGTCCACGGAAACGTCGCGATGTCGGCGATGGAATATTCGTCGCCGCCCAGATAGGCGCTGCGTCCCAGCCGCTGCTCGAGCACCTCGTAGAGCCGCTTCACCTCGGTCTGGTAGCGCGTCATCGCATAGTCGTTGCCCGGACCGGCAAACAGCTTGAAATGCGTCCACTGGCCGAACATCGGTCCGACGCCGGTGAGCTGGACCATCAGCCACTGGATCGCCTCGTAGCGCTTGGCCGTGTCCTTGGGCAGCAACTTGCCGGTCTTGTCGGCGAGATACATCAGGATCGCGCCCGACTCGAACACGGTGAAGGGCTTTCCGCCCGGCCCGTCGTGATCGACGATCACCGGGATCTTGGCATTCGGGCAGAGCCTCAGGAATTCCGGCTTGTACTGCTCGCCCTTCCAGACATCGACCGGGATCAGCTTGTAGGCGAGGCCCAGTTCCTCGAGCGCAATGAAAATCTTCTGCACGTTCGGGCTGGTCAATGCGTAGAGATCGATCATGGCGTGTTTCCCTGAAATGGAGCCGCGAACCCTAGCGAGCGTGCGGAGGCCCCGCAAGCCGGCGGCTGCGGATTCCCTCCGCCGTAAACGGCCTGCGCCCTGGCCGCGACGGCGTTTGCGGCGGATCGGTCCGGATGTAGAGTGGCGGCACCGAAAGAGCGTTTTATCGATCCGCAGGGGAGGCATCTGGTGAACGCCGTCGACAAGAAGCTCACCGGCCGCATCGCGCCCGACCGCATCCGCATGATGACGGTGCCGCGGCCGCCGCAAGGCGTGGTCGAGCGCTTCATGGCGCTCGGCGATCCGAGCGGCGTCGTGTCCGACGCCATGGACGAGCTCGGCGTGCCGCCCGGCGTCATCGGCGCCTCGGTGCTGCGGCCGACCCTGCCCGGCACCACGATCGTCGGGCCGGCGCTCACCGTGCGCAACATCCTGCAGCGCACCAACCCGCTCGACGGCGCCAGGACTCACGCCAACAAGATGGCCGAGTTCGAGGCGCATAATCTCGCGACTCCCGGCGATGTGCTGGTCATCCAGGGCGTGGCCAATATTTCCAACATGGGCGGCATCTCGGCGCAGACCGGCAAGCGCCAGGGCGAGCGCGGCGCCATCGTGATGGGCGGCGTGCGCGACATCGCCCATTCGCGCGCGGTCGGCTATCCGGTGTGGTCGACCGACATCACCCCGGCGACCGGCAAGTGGCGGATCGAGACGGTCGAGATCAACGGCGACGTGCAGCTCGCCGATATCCGGGTGGCGCCCGGCGACCTCGTGATCGCCGACGACACCGGCGTCTGCTTCATCCCGCGCGACTATATCCTCGAAGTGCTGGAAGTGGCGGAGAAGAAGTCGCAAGCCGAGGACGCCCGTTGCAAGGCGATCGACGGCGGCATTCCGGTCCCCGACATCTCGCGCGCGAGTTTCGGCGAGAAGTCGTGAAAGCGTGACATGGCCAAGCACGTGGTCGCCGCCGTCTCCGAGATCGCGCCGGGCGGGCGCAAGCTGGTCGAGGTGAACGGCCGCGCCATCGTGCTGTTCAATCTGTCCGGCGAGTTCTTCGCGCTGTCCAACCGCTGCCCGCACCAGGGCGGCAACCTGTGCGAAGGCCAGCTCACCGGCCTGGTCGAGTCCTCGGAGCCGGGCGAGTACCGCGTGTCGCGCCAGGGAGAAATTCTCCGCTGCCCCTGGCACCAGTGGGAATACGACATCCGCACCGGCAAATCCTGGTGCGATCCGCGCAGCGTGCGGGTGCGCAATTTCCCGGTCACGGTCGAGCCCGGCGCGCGGCTGGTCGAAGGCCCCTATGTGGCCGAGACTTTTCCGGTCAGCATCGAGGATCAGTATGTCGTCATCGAGATGTGACCAGCCCGTCTGTATGCTCGCGACGGTCGATTCGGCCGCCGGACAATCGAGAGGGACGCAATGAAGAATCTGGTTCTTGCCATCCTCATCGCGTCGACGGCGCTCTGCCGGACCGCCGGCGCAGCACCCGCGTGGTGCCCGGGCAGCACCGGCGACGGCCAGAACGAGGTCCCGCGCTACGAGCATATTTTTCTGATCATCGCCGAGAACCACGCCTATGGGCAGATCATCGGCAATCCGAAAGCACCCAACATCAACCGCCTTGCCAAATCCTATGGCTCGGCAACGCAGTTTTACGGCGAAGTGCATCCGAGCAAAGCCAACTACATCGCCATGCTGGGCGGCGATACGTTCGGCATCCATGACGACGACGCCTTTTATTGCCGCGCCGGCAGCACCGACCGCTATTGCGAAAAGGCGGACAAGATCGCGCCCTATGTCGACCACACCGTGACGGCCCGCAGCCTCCCCGATCAGCTGGCCGAACACCATCTCACCTGGAAAGGCTATTTCGAGGATCTGCCCGCGCCCGGCTCAAAGGCCGTCTACCATCCCGATCCGCAACACCCGGTCGCGGGTCGGCCGACAGAGCTCTATGCATCGAAGCACAACGGCTTCATCCAGTTTCGCTCGGTGCAGAACGATCCGGCGCTCGCGAGCAAGATCGTCGGTTTCGACCGGCTGTACCGGGATCTCGCGCGTGGCCAGGTTCCCAACTATGCCCACATCGTGCCGAACCAATGCAACGAGATGCACGGGCGCGACGGACCCAACGTTCCGCCCGACTGCCGTTACGACAACGACGAAGGCCGCATCGCGCGCGGCGACAAGGCGATCGGCAGACTGGTGGCAAGGATCCAGGCCTCGCCGATCTGGAAGGATCGCCGCAACACCGCCATCGTGGTCACCTGGGACGAGGACGACGATCCGGACGAGAAGAAGGGAACCCAGGGCTGCTGCGGTTTTGATCCCACCAGCCCCGCCAATTTCGGCGGCGGCCACATTGCGACCCTCGTCATCACCAATCACGGCCCGCGCGGTCTCACCGACGATACCCCGTATAACCACTATTCGCTGTTGCGCACGACCGAGGACGCGTTCTGCATCGGCGAATATCTCGGTCACGCCAACGACGCGGCCGTCAAGTCGATGACGAGGTTGTTTCAGACGCGGTAGCACCAAAACAGCAGGCCAGCCGGTGGGCTTCGCGGCGCTCAGCCCATCCTACGATGCGGGGCGTGCAAAATAAGTCGCGCGCGGATTGTCCACCATGATCTTGCGCCGCAGCTCGGCGGAGAGGCCTCGCGGCAATATCTCGTCGCCGTCGAACTGCCAATGCGGATAATCGCTCGCGAACAGCAGCATTTCGTCGGAGCCCAGGTGATCGATCGCGCGCGCGATCACGTCGGCGGAGTCGGGCGCGTCGAAGGGCTGGATCGTCAGGCGGAAGTGGTCGCGAAAGATCTCCGCCGGCGAGCGGTCGACCCACGGGATCTCGCTGCGCAGCCCGCGCCAGAATTTCGAGAAGCGCCAGAGAAAGGCCGGCACCCAGGTCACGCCCGACTCGATCAGCACCACCTTGAGGCCGGGGTATTTGGCGAACACGCCCTCGCTGATCAGGCTCGCGGCCTGCGACTGGAAGCCTTGCGACTGGCTGGTGTAGTCCTCGACATAATAGGTCGGCCAGCCGAGCGCCGTCACCGGGTGGCGATAGGCGCTGCCCGCATGGATGCCGATCGGCAGGCCGTGGCGCTCGGCCGCGGCGAAGACCGGCCAGTAATGCCGGCGGCCGAGCGGCATCTCGCCCATCGCCAGCACCAGGATCTGAACGAAACGCTTGTCGGCGGCGCAACGCTCGATCTCGTCGACCGCGTAGTCGATATTCTGCAGCGGCACCACCATCGAGGCGCGCAGGCGCGGATCGCGATCGAGCCACTCCGCCGCGATCCAGCCGTTGACGGCGCGCGCGAAGGCCGCCGCCATGTCCTCGTTGAACACAAGCTGGACGCCGTAGAGACAATTGAGGATGGCGCAGCCCGACCCCCAACGGTCGAGCACCTGGCGCCCGAGCGCCGAGACGTCAGTGCCGGCGCGCCCGCTCGGGTCGCGCCAATCCGGGCGCGCGGAGAGCGGCGCGTTGGGCGGATAGCTGATGCTGTCGAGCGAGTCGATGCCGCGCTCCTGCACGGAGGTGCGCCAATGGTCGTCGAGATAGGGCAGCAGCGCCTGCATGCCGGGCACCGCCGGATGCACGTCGCAATCGACCGCTTTCCCTTGGACGGACGCAGACACGGCTTCACTCATGGGTCGAGAGCTTCCTGTTGCGATCCTACCGCGCGTGAAGCCACCTTGTCGCGCTGCCTCACGCCGCCACCGCGGCCGCGAGCGGCGCCGTCCAGGCATCGTAGCCATAGAGCCAGTCCGGATCGGTCGCGTTGCGCATCCAGGTGTTGGCGCTCGATCCGGTCTGCACCGCCGAGGCGCGCGGCTTGCGGGTCGCCTCGTAGGCATCGAAGATCTGCTCCAGGCGCGCGCCCGCGAGCTCCTCGAAACAGCGCGACAGCACGGCCGCGTCTTCGAGCGCCATGGCGGCGCCCGACGCCATATAGGGCGTCATCGGATGGCAGGCGTCGCCGAGCAGCACCACGGCGCCCCGGCGCCAGGCCGGCAACGGATCGCGCTCGAAAATCCCCCATTTGTGCACCTCGGGCGCCGCCGCCAGCACCGCCCGCACGTCGGGATGGAAACGCGCGAAAGCGGCCCGCAGCTCGCCGACATCGCCTTTCGCCGACCACGACTCCTGCGTGATCCAGTCGGCGCGCTCCGGCTGGCTGGTGACGAAATAGACCTCGTCGCGCGCCGCCGTGACGAAGTAAATCACGATGTGGCGATCCGCGCCCCACCATTTGGTGCGCGAGGCCCCGACGCCGACGCCGCGCAGCCGCGCGGCCGGAAAGGTCGTCCGATAGGCGACGCGGCCGGTGAAGCGCGCGCGGTCGGAAACCTCCGCATGCTCTTGCGAATGACCTTGCACGTGATCGCGCACCAGCGAGTGCACGCCGTCGGCGCCGATCACCGCGTCGGCCGCGACCTCGCTGCCGTCCGCAAAGCCGAGCACGACGCCGGCGCCGTCCGGCGCGATGCGCACCAGCCGCCTGCCCATGTGGATGCAATCGGACGGCACGATTGCGGCCAGCGCCGCGTGCAGGTCGCCGCGATGCAGCGTGAGATAAGGCGCGCCGTAGCGCGCCTCGACATCATGGCCGAGCGGATGCTCGTTGGTCACGGCGCCGGTCTCGGCGTCGCGGTTGAGCGACGTGGCGGGCGCAAAAGCCGTGTCGCGCAGCCGCGCCTCGATGCCGAGCCCGCGATGCACCTTCATGGCGTTGGGGCTTTGCTGAATGCCGGCGCCGATCCGTGCGAATTTTTC
>Ga0137415_10001945_pt1 | contig 20591 bp, 20 predicted proteins | sample CZODoug3_1_1_16f_FD_183082 | JGI IMG/M metagenome (GOLD analysis project Ga0137415, IMG submission 183082) | Vadose zone soil fungal communities from Angelo Coast Range Reserve, California, USA - CZODoug3_1_1_16fungal (Hybrid Assembly) | ecosystem: Environmental > Terrestrial > Soil > Vadose...
CTGCGCTTCGCGAACGCGATCTTCGCGCCCCTGTGGAACCGGCATTATGTCGATCATGTGCAGATTACTGCCGCGGAAACGCTCGGGGTCGAGGGGCGCGCCGGTTATTACGAAGGCGCGGGCGCGTTGCGCGATATGGTGCAAAATCATTTGCTGCAACTGCTCTGCCTCGTTGCGATGGAAGCGCCCACTGATCTCGGCGCCGACAGCATTCGCGACGAAAAAGTGAAAGTCGTGCGATCGCTTCGTCGTTTGACTCAAGACGAAATCGCCACTGCCGTTGTGCGCGGCCAGTACGCGGAGGGTGCGATCAACGGCAAGACCGTGGCCGGTTATCGCGCAGAAAAAAATGTCGATCCAAAATCAGTCACGGAAACTTTCGTCGCGCTCCGGCTCAACATGGACAATTGGCGTTGGTGGAACGTGCCCATTTACATGCGCGTCGGAAAACGGCTGCCGAAATCGGGCACGGACATCTCCGTGCATTTCAAAAAAGCGCCGCTCGTTCTTTTCAACAAAGAATCGACCGAGCAAAACGTGCTCGTCATTCGAATTCAGCCCGACGAAGGCATCTCGCTGCGCATGCAGGCCAAGATGCCGGGGACAAGTTTCCGCATCGAGCCAGTGAAAATGGATTTTCATTACGGGACCTCATTCGGAAAAGCCAGCCCGGAAGCATACGAACGCTTGCTTCTCGACGCCATGAGCGGGGACGCCACGCTCTTCGCGCGGCGCGATGAAGTTGAAGAAGCCTGGGCTTTCATCGACCCAATCGAGAATGCGTGGGCCGCAAAAAAAGGTGCGCCTGGTTTGTTTTTTTATCCCGCCGGCTCGTGGGGCCCGGAAGAAGCCGACGATCTGCTCGCGCGCGACGGCCGTTCCTGGAGGCGACTGTGAGGCCGTTCATGCGCGAAATAAATCTTCTGGGTAGCGCACGCGTCTCGCGTGTTGGTTTCGGCGTCCCGCCGAAACAAGCTTCTGCGGCAGGTCGACCGCGCAATGTGCGTGGCAGGAGGAAAGAAAAGTCCGCGATGGCGAGGACGCCATCGCCAGCACGCGAGACGCGTGCGCTACCCAATCTTCTGAACTAATGGCCGCCGTCACTGAAAATTATTCGCTCGGACTCCCGGTCGAGATCGGCAAGATCGAAAAAGAGCTGAAAAAACTTTGGGCCGAGAGCGAGGGCGCGATGACGCGCGCGTCGCTCATCAATCTGGCGATTTACAGCGAAGCGCCCGGATCGCTGGAAAAGAACACCCAGCTCATCGCAAAGATCACAGAGAATCATGTCTGCCGCGCCATCGTCATCGCGGCCAATTGCGGCGCAAAGGAAAGCCGCGTGGAAGCGTGGATCAGCGCACATTGTCACATCAGTCGCGCGGGCAACAAACAAATCTGCTCCGAGCAGCTTTCGTTTTTGCTCGAAGGAGCTTGCACAAATCTGCTGCCGAGCATCGTCTTTTCGCATTTGGATTCCGATCTGCCGCTTCATCTCTGGTGGCAGGACGAATTTCCCGATCCGATGGATCCGCAGCTCTGGGCCTGGGTCGATCGGCTCATTTACGACAGCCAAACCTGGAAAAATTTCGACGCGCAAATGCGTCTGGTCGAGACCGCGCAAAACGAAGCGAAGCAGCGCATCGTGCTCTGCGATTTGAATTGGACGCGGCTGGACAAGGTCCGTCTCGCGCTCGCGCAATTTTTCGATCACCCGGCCGCGCATCATCACTTTGTTGAAATTGAAAATGCGCGTATCGATTTTGCGCCCGGATTTAGATCGACGGCCGTGCTCTTAGCGGGATGGTTTGGGGCGCAACTAAATTGGAGAGTTGAAAAAGTGAACCGCGGTGATGATTTCAAATTTGCCGATTCAACCGGGCGCAAGATTGACATCGAACTGCGCGAGCGCGCCGGCGAACCAATCAATCAAATCGTTTTGAATTCTCGCGGCTGCGCGTTTGTCGTCACCCACGCGAAGGGCGCCGATCTCCTCGAAGTTTGGCGCGGCCAACCGGGGGAAGAATGCGCACATCAATTGATGCCGGCGGGAAACAACGACCCGGTGAGTCTGATGAGCGACGAACTGATGCGCGGCGGGCCGCACCGCGTTTATCTGCGGGCGGTCAACTGTGCGCGGGATTTATTGTAGCCACAGCACTGTGTGCCGTCGGACTATCGCTGTGCTGCCAGACGACCGCCCACGGGGCGGTGGCTACACAGTCAAATGCGCTCGAAGCTGACGCACATTTGTCGCGATCGAGAAAAGTTCGGAGGCGCGCTGGTATCCGTTCTCGCCCAAATGCCGCGCGAAAGAAAGATCGACAATCACTTTTTCAATGGCGCGTGCCAGCGCGCCGGCATCGCCGGCAGGAACAAGAACTCCGGTTTCATTTTCGACAACCATTTCCGGAATTCCTCCGATCGCTGTCGAAATGACCGGCAGCCCCGTCGCCATCGCTTCCATGATCACGGTGGGCAGATTATCCATACCGCCGTCAGGACCGATCACGCTCGGCAGTACGAAAACTGTTCCCGCCGCCAAACGTTCCGCAATTTCATGTTGCGGTTTTGCGCCGAGCAGTTTGACGCAATTTTGCAGATCGAGCCGATCGATCTGCGCGCGTAATTCTTTCTCGAGCGGACCTTCGCCGATGATCTCGCAGCGAAATAATTGTCCACGATCCTTTAGCAAGCGGCAGGCATGGATCAAATCCGGGAATCCCTTCTTGTCGATCAAACGGCCGATCGCGACGATGGCTGGGGGTGCGGCCGAAAAATCCGCGCGCCTGAATTCAGCGAGATCCAATCCGTTGTAAATGCGATGAATTCGGTCCGCCCGATCCGGAAAGCGCCCTCTCAAAAACTTTGCCGCGTAATCGGTTTCGGTAACGATCAGGCGGGCGGCATTTACAAGTTTATCGAGGCCGATCTCGAAGTTTCGTGGCGCGAAAATGTCGTTCGCGTGCGCGGTAAAGCTGAAGCGAATGCCAAAAAACTTGTCGATCCAAAAAGCGGTCCGCGCGGCGAGGCCGGCAAAGTGCGCGTGGACGTGGTGAATCTCGCCTTGTCGCAACCGGACTCCCACATAAACGGCCTGGTAGAGACGAAGAAAATCGGAACGTCTCCCCCATTCATCGAGCGCGGCAACGATCTCGCGCGTTAGTTTTCCTTTTCGGGAAGCTCGGCGGACTTCGTCCAGCAATTCCGCCTCTTCGGGCAGGTACTGCACACGCTCAACGATGTGCTCGTCCCAATCCTGCGGTGGCTCATCTTTCGGCCGGCGAATCGAGAAAATGGGCGGTCTCAGGCCTTGTCGATGCAACTCAGCGATCTCTCGATAACAAAAGGTTTGCGAGAACGACGGAAACCGCTCGAAGAGATAAGCCAATGGCGTCATCGATCCGAATTAACGGGGAAAGCGTCGCTTGAAAAGAGCACAGTGCAGGGCCACGACAGCGCGGGTGGCGTCGCTTCGCACGAGTTTTGCTTCCAGGGAAAGAATGCTGGAACGAATCGCCAAACCGTTAGCGATCACTTTGATCATTTGCCTGGCCTTACCCGGTTGTGCGCACTTCACTAAGAGCGGGCGCGCGCAGCTCGCCTATCAAAGGTACGTGCAGAAACGCAGTCACATGCGCTACCGTCAAAGAGTGAAAATGAAAACGCCGCGCCAACCGATCCCGGCTTACGCGCCTTCGGACTATAAAATCAGGGCCGGGGCCGTGGATGGGTCTTCGCCACAATCCGTAACTTCCGGGGAGTCGCAGAGCGAGCAATAGCGAATTCGTCAAGCCGGCTCACGTTTCACCGGAATCGGTTTCCCGGTACGATCGACAGCGACGTAAATGAAAACGCCGTGCGTGACGCGCACCTGTTCGCCAGTCATATAACGCGTTACCCAGACTTCGACTGGGATGGTCATCGACGTGCGACCAATTTTCTCCACCCGCGCGTAGCACGCGACAGTGTCCCCCACTCGCACCGGATGAAGAAACGACATTGCTTCCAATGCCACCGTCACCACGCGCGCCTTGGCCACCTTTGCCGCCAGAATGGCGCTGCCCAGATCCATTTGCGAAATCAACCACCCGCCGAAAATGTCGCCGTCACGATTTGTGTCCTTGGGCATCGCGATGGTTTGGATCACCAGCTCGCCTTTCGGTTGATCCGTATCGCTCACTGGCTCGAAGGCTACCACAAACGCCCAAAAAACCGACAGGATTCCGTGCGCGTCTCGTCTGGTAGCGCACGCGTCTCGCGTGTTGGTTTCGGCGTCCCGCCAAAACGACCTTTTTTGTAGCGCAGTCAACCTCCCGGTCAGCGGAAACACATGAGAAGTGCGCGATGGCGAGGACGCCTTCGCCAGACACGCGAGACGCGTGCGCTACCAAGCGCCACATTGCTTAGCGAGGCCACGAATATCCTTGACGCGTTCTTAAATAAGTAAGTGAATGAATAGGAAGCTGAGTGAGCAGCCCATGAACCGCCTGGGCAAGAATCGTTTTAGCCGCTGGCGCCTGATCGCGTCAGCCTTGCTGACGGTTCTCCCAACCGTCGCTTTCTCACAGGGCCGTCCGGACATCGTCTGGGCCAGCGGCGGGCATAGCAACTCCGTCAACTCCGTCACTTATTCGCCCGATGGCCAGTTGCTCGTCTCCGGGAGCAGTGATGAAACGATCAAGCTTTGGCGGCGGGACCGAACTTTCGTCAAAAGCCTGTCCATTCCGTACAATATCAACGGCCAGTTGACAGATGTTCGTTCAGTCGCGGTCTCTCCCGACGGCAAGTTGCTCGCGGTTGGCGTCCAGCTATTCAATGGCGTCTCGCACACTTATACCGGTGCCGTTGAAGTCTGGAGGATCTCCGATAGCGTCCTAGCACAAACCCTGACAGGGTATGGATCGGGGGACATCACTGTCACCGGTGTGAACTCCGTTGCTTTTTCGTCTGACGGGCAATATCTGGCCACTGGAAGCTGGGACCGATTGGTGAAGGTTTGGCGAGTCGCCAATGGCACTCTGGTCAGCAGTCGTTCCGACCATGCGCAGAAGGTTAATGCAGTCGCTTTTTCACCTAACGGCCAGTGGCTTGCCAGCGCGAGCGATGACATGACCGTCAAGCTCTATCGAACGTCAGACTGGGGAGTGGAGCGAACATTGACCGGGCATACGAACCTTGTGCTCTCGCTTGCGTTTTCGCCTAACAGCGCCAGGCTGGCGACAGGAAGCTGGGACCAAACCGTCCGGATTTGGAACGTCATCGACGGAAGCCTGCTCTTCTCGCTCTCCCATGGCAGCAATGTTCATCCCGTTGCCTTCGCACCGGACGGAAGGTCTCTGGCGTCGGGTGCCCGGGATGGAAGCATCAAACTGTGGGACCCGGAGCGGGGCGTGTTAGTCGATACATTCCTCGGGCACACCGCCCTGGTACTTACGCTTGCCTTTGCCCCGGATGGCGGGATGCTCGCCTCTGGAAGTTGGTATCCCGAGTACGCGATCAAACTCTGGGCGCCCCCATCTCAGCGCGCGAGCCCGATTAGTGGATTGATCGCGACACTCACCAACCATTCGAGCTCGATCAACGAGCTAATATTCACGGCAAACGGTCGATTAATCAGCGGCGCGGACACCACCGCACGATTTTGGGACGCATTGAGCGGCCGATTTTTAGCCGCTATTAACGCGACCGCTTCTGTGACGACGACGGCGCTTTCCCCGAACGGACAACTGCTGGCTTTGCCCGGCGCCAATCACACGGTGAAAATCTACCGAACATCCGACGGCGTGCTCCTGCAGACTTTGGTGGGCCACACGCAGGACATTACCGGTCTCGCCTTTTCGCACGATGGAACTTTGTTGGCTTCCGGCGCTTTCTTCGATGGGAATAACGATGTGATCAAGTTGTGGAACGTCTCAAATTGGACCCTTCTGCGGGAGTTGTCCGGTCCACTTATTTTTGGGCCGTTCATTGGCATCAATTTTTCAGGCGATGACGCGCTTCTCTCCGCTGCTTCCGAGGGAACGTTCGCAGTGTGGCACGTTTCCGATGGCGCTTTTATTCGCAGTTTTCCCGGCGTGGGGCTGACACGATTTTCTCCTGACGGAACGCTTCTCGCCGTCACCTCGAATCCCATCCACGTTTACCGGACTTCGGACTGGCTGCAGGTAGCTACGTTGTCGGATCAGAACCAGGCTCTCGCCTTTACCCCCGATGGGCACTACCTGGCAGTGGGAGGACAGAGCCAAATTCAATTTTGGCGCGTTTCTGATTGGACGTTGCAGCTCTTTTATGACCAGGAGCTGGGCTATGCTGGGAGAGGCGTTACCTCGCTCGCGTTCTCGCCCGATGCGAGCCGCTTCGCCTATGGGCGAACGGATGCTGTCGTAGCGGTGGCAACGAATCCATTCCCTCCTAAGGCGAGCCGGTAGCCTTTCCTACAAAATCAACATACAATCGCCGTAGCTGTAGAAGCGATAACGCTGATGAATTGCTTCTTCGTAGGCTCGCAATAGAAACTCGCGACCGGCGAACGCGCTCACCAGCATGAGCAAGGTCGAGCGTGGCAAATGAAAATTAGTCAGAAGTAGATCGACAACTCGAAACTCAAAGGGCGGGTAAATGAAAATGTCGGTCGATCCCGTTTGTGCGACCAATTTCCCGTCTTGACGACGGGCCGATTCAAGGACGCGCACGGTTGTTGTTCCGACCGCGAGGACTCGCTTCGCATGGTCGATCTTCTGCGCGGCGGCAGGCGAAATCGAGAATCGCTCGGCGTGCATGCGATGCTGGCTGATGTTTTCTGATCGCACTGGCCGAAATGTCCCCGTGCCGATATGGAGCGTCACAAACGCGTGAGGAATGTCATCGAGAATCTCACGCGTGAAATGCAGACCGGCGGTGGGCGCGGCGATCGCGCCAGGCGCGTCCGCAAAAATCGTTTGATAACGCGCCTCATCCTGCACGTCGCTCTCGCGTCCGATGTACGGCGGCAACGGCATGGAACCTCCGGCATACAGATCGACATCTTCATCCAGGACCACGATCCGCTCGCCCTCCGGCAGGATTTCTTCAACGCGTGCGATGACATGGTCGATCCTGGTTGTGGCGCCCACGCGAAATTTTCGACCGGGTCTGATCAAACATTTCCAGCGCGCGCGTCCGAGACGCTCGACAAACAAAAATTCGATCGCGCCATCATCGGAAAATTTTCTCGCTGGAACTACACGCGTGTCGTTAAGAACAAGTAGATCTCCCGGACTGAGCAGCGTTCTCAATTCGACAAACTGTCGATGTTCGATGGTTTGCGCATCGCGTTGCAAGACCATCATGCGGGCGTCTTCCCGTCGCGGCAGCGGCCGCTGCGCGATCAGTTCGGCGGGCAGATCGTAGTCGTAATCCGAAAGCCGCGTGTCCATTCGACATCATCAAAGGATTTGCCGCCGTGCGCAAAACCTTGGATGATCGCCCGGAATGCAAGAGCCTGCTCTTGATCTCGTCATCGCGGCCCTGAAGAAAATTCGCGAAACGCGTGATCGATTGCCGCGCGCATCGAGGAGCTCGCTCACGCGATTGCAGCGCTTTACTCCCAACAAAGCGGAACTGCTCGCGCCGGTTCGTGAGCGGGTTCGCGTTTGTACGAAGTGTCCGCATCTTGCCTGCTCGCGCACGCAGACTGTTTTCGGCGTAGGAAATCCCGACGCCGAGATCATGTTCATCGGCGAAGCGCCGGGCGTGGAGGAGGACGCGCAAGGCGAGCCGTTCGTCGGACGCGCCGGACAATTGCTCACGAAGATTATCAAAGCGATGGGTTGTGCGCGCGAAGACGTTTATATCGCGAATATTCTCAAATGCCGGCCTGACATGCCGCCCGGTTCGTTTGGAAATCGGGTGCCGACGCCGCTCGAAATGCAAACCTGCCGGCCATATCTAGTCGAGCAGATCGACATCATTCAGCCGAAGGTTCTGGTCGCACTCGGGGCGGTTGCGGTCGAAGGTTTGTTAGGCACGCGCGGGACGATGCGGGAATTACGCGGGAGATGGCACTCGTACAACGGAACGCCGCTGATGATTACTTATCATCCCGCGTATCTGCTGCGGAACCAATCGCCGTCGGAAAAGCGAAAAGTCTGGGAAGACATGCTTCAAGTGCTGGAGCGGCTGGAACGACCGATCACGGAAAAACAGCGCAATTATTTTCTGTAGCGGCGTTGCATTAATTCGAGCGACCCCGAATGCTTTCGGGGCCGCTACAGTGATAATCGCCGGAACATCGCGTCGATCTGCGAACGCGCTGCGAATGTGATCGCCAGTGATGCAGTCATCGCCCGCACTTCACGGCGAGAGGCTTTGATCTTTCGATTCATCACCGTTGCGCCCGCGCCACGCAAGAGTGCGAGAGTGCGCGTGCCGATCAGCGCGGGCAAGACCGTCGCTGCTCGGATGCGCCGGTGTCGAATGGCCCGCGAATATTGCATTCCAGCTTCGACGCCGTGCTTGGCGCTTTCGAGCCACTTTCGATAAATCGGCTGAAAGCGCTCCGGTTCACGAAGAATCTGCGACGCATCCATCCGCGCCGCAGCCAATTCTTCATTCGGAAAGTAACATCTGCCCGCGCGAAGGTCGGCGCCGGCATCGCGCAGGATATTAATTAATTGCAATCCCATGCCGTAACGCTTGCCGCGATCGAGCATCTCTTCTTCGCTCAGCCTGGCAAATTTCCGCACATGCCGAAAGCAAAGCTGTGTCCAAAATTCCCCGACACAACCGGCCACCAGATACGTGTATTCATTCAGATCGGCGGCGGTGGCGAGCGCGCGAACTTCGGCCGGATTACTGAAGCGTTGCAGGTCGAGCGTTTGGCCCTGTGTGATTTTCTCGAGCACAGCGCGAACGTCGTCCCGATCAGCCGCATTCAACTGCTCGAGCCATTCCAAACAATGAGGCAACGATTCGAGAAGCGTTCGCTCGGCCGCATTTTCCTGCAACGGCGCGAACGACGAGACAAGATCGGCAATCGAACCAACGGGAATCAAGCGAGATGGATGGGCGACCCGAACGGGTGAGCTCGCCGCGGCGAGCGAATCAATGCCATCTTGCGGAGCTTTGCCTTGAATCATGTTCGACAACGTTTGCAAAGTCTCCGCCCGCACAGTCCCCGGGATTCGCGCGGTGTCCGCCACGGTGTCCGTTGCCCGCGCGAGCAGATAGGCCAGCGCAACCGGCTCACGCAAGCGGGAGGGCAAAATGCGGATGGAAAGATAGAACGATCGCGACACCGAGCGCAGAATCGATCCGCGCAACGGCCGAGCGGAAAAGTCAGTCCAGCCGCTCATGCCTTGTCATTTTGGCCAGACTTCATTGCCCGACATTTCTAATCTCGATCCGATTCGCGGCCGAGTTGCCCAGACCGAGCTGGCTGGCGATCGGCACGTAATCGGCCATGTGACCGATGGCTGGCAGGCTCGAGCGCGCGCGCCATTGCTCCAATCGTTTCAACATGATGGAGTCCATCGCCACGGGATCTCTGCTCGCGTAAAGGGTGGCGTGATGCAGCGCGTAGTTCGGTTGCGACTGAGGACCTCCAGCATATTGCGCGACGAGACCGTCCATCAAATTGAACACCACCTTCTTTGCGATCAGTGGATTGCTGTAAATTTCCGCGATGCTCTCCGCGCCGAAGCGGGAGCCCTGCGCGAAGCGGCGCCAGTTGTCGATGTTTGGGATGGTCACGTTGTAAAGACAACCGGCGATGCCGTTGGTTTCACTGCTGCTCATCACCGGAACGTTGATAATTTTTGTGACTTGGGTGGAAAGGATGCGCGAAAAATGACTCAGGCCGCTCGTGTTCTCGGTGTCGGAAAGGAGCGGCATTTTTCCTTGGTCGCTTTTATAATCGAGGTCGCCCCAAACCAGTTTCCCTAGCAACGGCGCGGAAAAGATGGCTTTGGGGTCATATCCCTCGCGTGGCGCAATTGCTTTCAACTGATAACCATCTGCTCGTGGCCGATAACCAGCATCCTTGATTCCGCCCAGCGAGCGGTCCCACACGATGATGCCGCCGCGCGCATGTCCCGCGGCGACGAGACCATCGACAATCGCGTTGACCACATCATGATGCGTTGTAAAAAGTTCGCCGCCGGCCGCGGAGATTTTGATTCCAATCTTGTCATTCGGAGACACCAGCGACGCCCAGGCCGTGGCCACGTCGGGCTGACCGGTCGCCGCGAGAAGGAGTCGATTCACCATCGCGTGCACAACGCGCGGATTTGCCTCGTAATCTTTGATCGCGTCCGGATCGTGCACCGCATAGACGATGGACGGAGTGGGAGTCGGCCGCGGTCCTTGCGCAAGCGCAGAGGTGATGGCGCAGAAAAAAACAAGAGCTAACTTTTGGATCGACAAGATACTTTGAGCGGTGGCAACGGACTTTATGAGCAAGCGCGCGAATCACAACTCTCACGCTGTAGCGGCAGCCGTGCCGGCTGCAGGCGACACGCCTGCCACCGCAGAAGACATGATTCGCCGCATCTACGTTCATATTCCGTTCTGTGCGCGCATCTGCCCGTACTGCGCGTTTTACAAAACGCTGATGGACCGTTCCCAGACGCAGCGATTTTGCCAGGCGATTCTGCGTGAACTCGAACAGCACATCGCGTCGCGCAAGATTCTTCCATCGACAATTTATTTTGGCGGCGGCACGCCGACTGCGCTGTCCACGTCGCAACTGGAATTTCTTCTGCACGGATTTCGCGAGCGGCTCGATCTGTCGCAGGTAAAAGAGTGGACGATCGAAGCGAATCCCGGGAGCGTCTCCGCCCGCAAGGCGGACATGCTTCAACTTTTCAGCGTCAATCGAATCAGTCTCGGCGTGCAATCGTGGGATGACGATTTGCTGAAAACTTTGGGACGCGAACATAATGCCGAGCAAGCAGAGAAGTCATTTTTTATTCTGCGCGACGCCGGCTTCTCAAATATCAATGTCGATCTTATGTTTGGGCTTCCCGGACAAACGCGAGAACAATGGCGAGCGACGCTTGAGAAAACGATCGCGCTGCAACCCGAGCATATTTCCGCTTATTGCCTGACTTACGAGGAAGACACAGAATTTTTTCTGCGCCACTCGCGTGGTGAACTTCGCTCGAACGCCGACATTGAAGCGGATTTCTTCGAGACGACGATGTCGATCCTGGAAGACGCGGGCTACGAACATTATGAAATCTCCAACTACGCGCGCCCCGGCTTTTCATCGGTGCACAACCGCGCTTATTGGGCCGGCGAGGATTACCTCGGCATCGGCCCGAGCGCATTTTCCACACGCGGGTTGCGACGCTGGCAAAATATTCCTGATTATCGCGAATACGCCGCGCGCATTTTCCAAGACCAATCACCGATTGGATCGACCGAGAACCTAACATCGACGATGAAGCGCGCGGAGAGAATCGCGCTTTCGCTTCGAACGCGCGATGGAATTTCCAGTCACTTGCTCGATAATTGGCCTAACGAGACCCGCGAATTCATCGCCCGAGGTTTGCTTCGACGATCGAACGGCAATTTTGTTTTGACCCGCGCGGGCAAATTGCTGGCAGATTCCGTGGCGGAGGCGTTCGTATAAGTATTCCAAAAACCCGTACCGGCGTGTCCGACACCTCGCGGAGGTGCCGAGGTCTGGGTAGCGCACGCGTCTCGCGTGTCTGGCGAGCGCGTCCTCGCGATCGCGAACTTTCCTCAACATTCCTTCTCGTCCGTCGCGAACGAAATCGAACGAAAAGTTCGTTTCGGCGCGACGCCGAAACCAGCACGCGAGACGCGTGCGCTACCCAGACCGCTGCGCGTTATTCGACAGCTCCGTAACGGCGTTGACGGCGGCTGAACTCTTCGACCGCGGCGAAAAGATCTTTTTTTGTGAAATCAGGCCAGAGTCTCGGCGTCACGTACATTTCCGTGTAGGAGAGCTGCCAAAGGAGGAAGTTCGACAAGCGCATCTCGCCCGAAGTGCGAATGAGCAAATCGGGATCGGGATAGTATCGCGTGTACAGATGTTTACTGAACATTTCGACGTCGATCATTGCTTTGTCGATGTGACCGAGCTCGACCGCGCGGAGCAGACTTTTGATGCCGTCGATGATCTCGAGACGTCCCCCGTAACTGAGCGCGAGAATCAGCGTGAGTCCGTTGTTGGCTGCAGTGGCTTCGATCGTTTTGTGCAATTGTTCCTGGCAACTTTCGGGAAGATCAGTCAGCCGCCCGATGGCCTGAAGGCGAACATTTTTCTCGATCAGCTCCGGCGTTTTCTCCTTCAAAAACTTTTCCAGCAGGCGCATCAGCGCGAAGACTTCGCTTTTTGGGCGCTGCCAGTTCTCCGCTGAGAATGCGTAAAGCGTGAGATACTCGATCTTCAATTCGCCGCAGCCTTCCACGCATTCGCGGGCGGCCTGCGCTCCTTGTTCGTGGCCTTTGATGCGCGGGAGACCACGCGCCTTTGCCCAGCGGCCGTTGCCGTCCATGATAATGGCGACGTGCCGTGGAACCGATCGCGCGCTGTGGGGCATGGCTACAGAATGATCGTCTGAGCGCGGGTTGGCCCGACACTAATGACCGATAATCTGGCTCCGGTAAGTTTGGAAATGTATTTTACGTAATCTCTTGCCGCTGATGGAAGTTGCGAAAGTTTCCGCGCTGATTGCGTGGACTGATTCCAGCCGCGCATTTCTTTGTAAACCGGTTCGCAATTGTCGAGCTGGGCTGCATCGCACGGCGGAACATCCAGGCGCTTTCCATTTAGCCGATATCCCACGCAAACACGAATTGGATCGACATGGTCGAGCCCATCAAGATTGGTAATGGCAAGCTCATCGATGCCGTTGATCATTGTTGCGTAGCGCGTGGCCACGGCATCAAACCAGCCGCAACGACGGGCACGGCCGGTTGTTGCGCCAAACTCGCGCCCTAATTCGTGAAGCATCTCGGCTAATCGTCGATCTTCGGTCGGCAATGCCCCCTCGCCTACGCGCGTCGTGTACGCCTTCATTACTCCGACCACGCGATCCATCCGATGCGGTGGCACGCCGGTGCCCGTGCATGCGCCGCCCGCGGTCGTATTCGAAGAGGTGACGTACGGATATGTGCCGTGATCGATGTCGAGAAATGTGCCTTGCGCGCCTTCAAAGAGGATTCCTTTGCCGCGCTCAAGGGCGCGATGAAGATAAACCACCGTGTTGCCGACAAACGGGCGCAACTTTTCCCCGGCGGCGAGATAACTTTCGTTTACCTCGCGAAAATTGATCGGCTTTGCCCCGAGCGCCTGGAGGATGCTGTTGTTCTCGAGAATTTTGGCCTGCAACTTTTTCGAGAAAAGAATCGGCTGCATCAGGTCGGACACGCGCAGCCCGGTGCGGGCGGCCTTGTCGCCGTAGGCCGGACCGATCCCGCGTTTCGTCGTCCCGATTTTCGCGCGGCCCTGGCGCAACTCGCGTTGCTCATCGAGCAGCCGGTGATAAGGCAAAACCAGGTGAGCGCAATCGCTGATGAGCAGGTTCTTGCCGATGGTGATTCCCAATTTGCGCAGACCTTCGATTTCTGCGACCAGCGCGATTGGATCGACAACGACGCCGTTGCCGATCACGCAAATTTTTCCGCGCCGGAGTATTCCCGATGGGATCAGATGCAGAATGTACTTCGCACCGCGATGGATGACGGTGTGGCCGGCATTGTTCCCGCCCTGACTGCGCACGACGACGTCGGCCTTGGCTGTGAGCACGTCGATGATTTTCCCCTTCCCTTCATCGCCCCATTGCGCGCCGACTAGAATCGTGTTCGCCATCGAAATTGAAAATGGGCAAAAAATTTTCCCGATGCATCCGGCCGGACACACTCGGGACTGCCGACAAAGAATATGTTACGGCCACGCGGCTGCAAGGGATTTTGCCTTTCTCGATGTTTCGCTCGCTCGCGGCCGCCGCTACGGATCGAGACAAAAATAAACATTGCCGCCTCGCCCTTCGCGCGAATAGCCTCCTCGAATGCGGACAATCCTGTTGATTATTCTCGTGCTTCTGCTGATAGGAGCGTTCCCCACCTGGCCATATAGTTCTGGCTGGGGTTACTATCCCAGCGGCGGGATCGGTCTGATCTTATTGATCTTGCTGATTCTTGCGCTGACGGGCCGCTTGTAATTTCACTGGGAGTGCGCTGCGTTGTCAGCACCTCCGATCACTGCGCCGCGCGATTTAATGCTGCGACGCCAGCGCCTTTTTCAATGCCGCCGCCGACTCGCCGGTCCCGCCGCGATGATGCGAATAATTCCGCGCCTTGTCCCAACGAATGGCCGCGTCGTGCGTGAATGTGTTCATCGCGACGCGGTAAGTCCTGGCGCCTGCTTGCAGATGTCGATGCGACAGAATGAATTGGCTTGGGTCGTAGTAACTGCTGAAGTCGCGCGCAAATGCATCCCGGCTCATTCCGATGGTGATGTTTTTGCGGATCTCTAAATGCAAGTGCGCATCGTATAATCCGTGCGCCGTGCCCATGGTCGCGATTTCCTGGCCACGCACCACGCGTTGCCCGCGCTGCACCAGGATGCTGTCAAGATGGCCGTAAAGTGAATCGATATTTTTGATCGCGCCGCCCTCTCGATAAGCATGGCGTACGATGACGACATTACCCCAGCCCATGTGACAATCGCGGGCGAAGACCACCACACCGTCGCCGATACTGCAAATGGGGTCACCCAGATCGGTGTCTCCACCCCCGATCCCATCCCAATCTTCGCCTAGATGTCCGCCGGAACGAAAGCCGCGCGCCTTGTAGTAACCTTGCGCCTCCGGTTTGCCCACGGGGAAATCGAAACCGTTCGCTAATTTCATGAACGCGGTGTCACCGCTGAAGCTCAACGGGTGAGCACGAATCGGTTCTTCCTCGCGTGCTGGTCGATCTAACGGTCGAACGACGGCCGTTTCCGGTTTCGCAGCGTGCGAGCTCGGGCGTGCCATGTTCGCCGGTTCGAGGCGAGGTAATTTTTCCCCGCGCTCAGCCGCGAGCGCTCCCGCCCTTCGCATTTGCTCGACCGTGAGTTTAGCGGCGGCCGGTTTCTTTTCGCTAACTTGAGATTTCACGGGTGGCACAAGCACCGATTGCACTCGGTCAATCTCTGGACCGGCTTGCTCAGAGATTAACGCCACTCGCTCGGGAGCGTTTGGTTTCGCTTCTCGTGCAATGATCACTTCCTGCGCGTGCGTTTGTCCGAGAAACGCGAAGCTGCAAAGCAACGCTGTGGAAATCTTTTTCAGCATGAAAAGCGCCTCTTTTAGCCAAACCAGCGGCGGATGGCAAGCGCTGAATTACGGAAACCTCAAAACTTAGGTAGCCGTTTGTGGCGGCCTCACCCGAACCACCGGGAGCGGAAAGCGCAGCCGCAATTCGTCGCCGAGATAAATCTCAACGTGATGCAACCCGTACTGCTGAAACTGGACACCGCCGAAGTAATGCACGTTCGTCGCGTGCCCTTCCATCTCCTTGAGTACGAACTCCACTTCCGCCTGCGCAATGACCTGCTGCTCATCCACGCCCACAATCCGCGACTTTTGCCGGAATTTTCCCGAGCCGCCGCACCAACGCGCCCAAATGCAAAGGCGTATACAATTGACCGGCAACGCCGGCGCCGGGATGCCGTTGATCACGCCGACGAGGGTTTGCATCCCATTGAATTCGCAGCGGACATCTTCGCACAACAGGCAGCCCTGCAGGTCGGGAAGGATTACGTCGGTCTCCATGGCCAATCGATCACATGAGTCCGCGCGACAGCAACGTCAATAATACAGTGCCGAGAACGAGCCGATAAATCGCAAATGGCGCAAGGCCCCGCCTACGCACCCAATGCATGAACCACGCGACCACGCCAAGGGCTACAAAAAATGAAACCACAAACCCGATCGCGAGCACAATCCATTCATGGCCGTTCATCGTGAGCGGCGCGAGATTGCCCGCCGTTTCGCCGTGATGATACGGCGCGACCGTTTTCAAAAAATCGTAGCCGGTCGCCACAATCATCGTCGGCATGGAAAGGAAAAATGAAAACTCGAGCGCGGCCGGCCGTGACATGCCGGCCACTTCCCCCGCAGCAATGGTGGACATCGATCGCGAAGTTCCGGGAAAGATTGCTGAAAGAATTTGCACCGCGCCGATCCAGACCGCTTGCGGCAAGCTCATCTCTTCCATGTGCGAGACGCGCGGCCGCGTGAAAACTGCATCCACGATCCACATCACGATGCCGCCAATCAAAAGCGCCCAGGCCATCACCCACAGACTTTCCAGGTTCTTGCCGATCTGTTTCGTCAAGGCCCACGCCGGAAGCGCGGTGACGACAAACGCGATCAACGTCAGACTCAACGGATGCGTGAAGATGGTGCGATCGCCGCGTTCGCCTTTCGGAAATGTGCGGATGAACTGCATGATCCGTTCGCGAAAATAGACCGGCAGCGCCAGGATGGCGCCAAGCTGAATAACGATGGTGTACATCTTCCAAAAGCCGTCATGAAGATCGATGCGCAGCAGCGCTTCGACGATGCGCAGATGCGCGGTCGAGCTCACCGGAAGAAATTCGGTGAGTCCTTCGACAACGCCGAGCAGAATTGAGAGGAGAAAATCGGGCATTCGTTAAGGTGTTAAATTGTTACTTCGTGAATTGTTAAACGTCGCTTAAAACGCCGGAGGCAAACGTCGAACGTCCAACGCTCGATGCTAAACTTGAGAATCGTGAGATTCTCTCTCATTTTTTGGCCGCTGTCCGGACGCTGGCAGCGAAAATTCGGATTAGCTCCTCAATTTCTGCACGGCAAACGGCGAGATTTGCAGGTTGTCCCAGTTTTTCTAGTCGGCCCACGAGACGCAACCAATGTTTCGTTTCTCGCAGCTCCTTGAGACAAATCCTTAACTTGTGAAGAAAATCCTTCCGTGATTCCGCTGCTTCAACCTCGCCATGATTGGAGAGCGGCGACGTTCCGCACCGCAGAAGTTGGCCTGCAATGTGATTTCCGGATCTCGTGTTGGGCAATGATTCGGTCAGTTCGACGATGTTTACTGCGAAATCGAGAAGTCTGTCTTCAAGATCATATTTTGGCGGAGTTTTATTATTCCGGTATTCTTCAGTTGGCGTTTCACGGCAAAAGCCGTCTGCACTCCATTCGATATTGAGCGTTCGACGTTGAGTGTTGGATGTTTTCTTCATGGATAAGATGAGTGCTTCGGCGCACTAACTTCCGTTCAATATTCGGTGTTGAGCGTTGGGCGTTGAGCGTTTTCTCTTATTAATTATTAATAAATGAGCGCTGCCCCTTCATGAAACCGCCTCTGCCCCGCGCTCGTCCGTCCGGATGCGGACGGCTTGTTCGACGTCCGCCACGAAAACTTTTCCATCGCCGATCTTGCCCGTCCTGGCGGAGCGCAGAATCGCTTCGACCACGGGTTGGGCGCGATCGTCCGGCACGACGATCTCAAATTTGACCTTGGGCAGGAAATCCACCGTGTATTCGCTGCCGCGATAAATCTCGCTGTGGCCTTTTTGCCGGCCGAAGCCTTTCACTTCGCTGAGCGTCATTCCTTCCACGCCCACTTCCGCGAGCGCTTCTTTCACCGCCTCGGTTTTAAACGGCTTGATGATCGCCTCGATCTTTTTCACCGGGCCAAACTAGCTGCGCGCATGACAACGTAAATCGTTAATTCGCTAAATCGCCTGATTCAATTCTGGGGAGCGATCAACGTTTTAACGTTTCAACGCTTCAACCTGTTTCAGTTCCGCTTCGACCATTTCGCGCACCAGTTGCGGAAAAGTTCCGGTCGGCTTCCAGCCAAGTGTTTTGGCAATCTTGCCCGCGCAACCGACGAGACGCGCCGGCTCAGCCGGCCGGTCGAAAGACGGATCGTGCTTCACATGTTTTTCCCACGGAAGATCCACAACTGCGAATGCGGCTTCGACAAATTCGCGCACGGAATGGGTCTGACCGGTCGCCACCACGTAATCATCGGGCGTCTCATGTTGCAGCATCAGCCACATCGCCTGCACGTAATCTTGGGCGCGTCCCCAGTCTCTTCGGCTCTCCAGATTGCCCAGGACAAGATCGACATCGAGACCGCGCGCAATCCGCGCGACGGCGCGCGCGATCTTGCGCGTGACGAAATTCTCTCCGCGCCGCGGCGACTCGTGATTGTAGAGAATCCCGTTGCACACGAACAATCCATACGATTGCCGATAAACTCGCACCAACTGGGTGGCGAAGGCTTTGGCGCAACCATAAGGACTTGCCGGCAACATCGGCGTGGTCTCGGTTTGCGGCGTCTCCACCGCATCGCCAAAAATTTCCGAGCTCGATGCGTGATAAAACCGCACCGGCTCTGGCTGATCGCGTGCGATCTCGAGCAGACGCAGCGTCGCCATGCCCGCTTCTTCGCAGGTGGACTCGGGGATCTCGAAACTCAGACCCACGTGGCTTTGTCCGGCAAGATGATAAAGCTCCGCCGGGCGCACATCGCGAAAAATCCGGCGCAAGGTTGTTCCATCCGATAGATCGCCGTAATGCAAAAACAATCGGTGACCGGAAATCCTTTCATCGTGCCGCAGATGCTCGATGCGCGAGCGAAGTAAATTGCTCGTGCGCCGCACGATCCCGTGAACCGCATAGCCTTTCTCCAGGAGCAACTCCGTCAGATACGAACCGTCTTGTCCGGTAATTCCAGTGATCAGCGCGATTTTCTTGGCTTTACTCATTAATTGAAATGTGGGCGCGCGCCGCGATGCAGCCATCATCCATGCGCGAAGCATGCGCTTCGCACAAGCGCAGAAATGATGAACTTATCCGGCGAATACGCTATGCTCGGCCTCTTAGATTCCGATGAAACTTGCCGACGTCGAAGCAATCCTGGTGGCCTAGCTGTTCAAAGATGGGGTGAGCCGCGATCTTCTGGGGAGCACAGGCTGCTAGCCTGTAGTTGCCGGCAGCTTGCCGGCAACATTGAACAGACGTTCGTGCAAGTGGCACATGCATCTCGGCAAGCTGCCGAGATGAACAGCCTGGCAGGCTGTGCTCCCCAGAAAGGAACAATAGAACGCTCCTCGCTATGGCAAATCTGAACCGCCCATCCACGCGTCTTGACATTTTCGTAAGCGAACCGTTCGACTTCGATGAGGAGTACGCGCAGGCCGAGTGGCTTGATGTTGCGGGAATTCCTTCTCCAATCCTGCGAATCGAGAGCCTGATCGAAATGAAACGCGCGTCCAACCGGCCGAAAGACTTAGGCGACGCTGGAGAATTGAAGAAATTATTGGATATTAGGGCTGATGAGCGCGCCAACGATTAAGCCGATTTCTCCGGAGGAACGAAAGCTTTGGGAAGCGCACAACATTCAAACCCTGCGCGAATGGCGTGCAATTCCCTTCTCCAGGAAAATCCGAATGCTCGAGGAAATGGAGGAAGTCGCGCGCGCGTTTCACGGCCCCGCAGTCGCGGGGTCGCCCGACGAACACGAAGAGCGCACGACGCTCTAGCCCCGAAAGCGCCTGCTCGCGAAAGCCTTCGGAGTTCGGGGTTGAATGCGGCTCGGCGCGGTTGCAAGACCGACATCATCCATGTGCGATGCCACCCCATTTTCAACTATTTGGGGCATCCGGAGAACGCGGTCCGATTTAATGATGTCGAAGGCGAAGATTGTCCCTTTTCAGGGAGAATAATTGTCAAGGAGAAACGGAATAATCGTGCCGTCGGAATACCTATTGCCGTAAATAGAACCTGGCGCGATGTAGCCGCGTCCGTCGGTGATTGCGGGATCGAATTGATTGTTGAGAATGTAGGTTGAAATGGTCGTTTGAAGTGGTTGCCACCAGTTATTATAGTTGGGTCCGGGAACAAATACGTTGTTTTCGATCGTCACGTTCGTCGCTCCATCGGTACGAACGATAATGTCTCCAGATGCAAGAGTGTTCCCTCGGATCACGACATTGTCCGTTGGCGCTCCGAGCAGCCCTATCGCGTTCACGACGCCGTTCACATTGCAGTTGGTGATTGTAAGTCCGGTTTGTGGAAGTGTATCACGGTAAATTGACTGCTTGCAGCCAACCGTGGAACAGCTATCGATCAGTGCAGACTTGTAACCATTGACTGAAAAAGCGATGCTCCCAACTGTGCGATCTCCTGTGCCTTCGACGTAACAATTGCGGATGATTGCCTGACCGGCCCCGCCATTCAGGATATATGGATGTTGCTGGCGGGCAGTCAACAAGAAATGCGCACGGAACTCAGCGATTTGTTGAAGGGCTACGAGCAGTTCCTGCCGTTCGACCGGGGTGAAATGGCGCTCATCGAGCCATTGCGAGCATTGCGGATGATTCATTACTCGGCGTGGCTCGCGCGCCGCTGGGACGACCCCGCATTCCCGCGCGCATTCCCGTGGTTCGCCGAACCGCGCTATTGGGAAGAACACTATCGCGCGCTCGAGGATCAGTTGGTTGCGGTGCTGGGTCCGCGGCTCGAGTTGTGATTACCCAAGTGTTTGAGGGATCATACGTCCATGAGAAAGGGGAGAACTCTACCGTGGTTTGCCGTTGT
>Ga0137415_10001946_pt1 | contig 20590 bp, 16 predicted proteins | sample CZODoug3_1_1_16f_FD_183082 | JGI IMG/M metagenome (GOLD analysis project Ga0137415, IMG submission 183082) | Vadose zone soil fungal communities from Angelo Coast Range Reserve, California, USA - CZODoug3_1_1_16fungal (Hybrid Assembly) | ecosystem: Environmental > Terrestrial > Soil > Vadose...
CCTTCTATGAAGGCCTCGAGCAGTCCAAGAACGTCATCTATACCGGTCAGGAAGCGACCCAGCAGATCATCGCCGGCCTCGATTGGGTGAACAAGACCAAGAGCGCCAAGACCTTCTATCTGCTCGGCTCCGACTACATCTGGCCGCGCACCTCGAACAAGATCGCGCGCAAGCACATCGAAGGGCATTTGGCGGGCTGTAAGGTCGTCGGCGAAGAATACTTCCCGCTCGGCCACACCCAATTCAACTCGGTCATCAACAAGATCAAGCTGACCAAGCCAGACGTGATCTACGCCATCATCGTCGGCGGATCGAATGTCGCGTTCTACAAGCAGTTAAAGGCAGCCGGCATCGACCTGTCGAAACAGACGCTGCTGACCATTTCGGTGACCGAAGACGAAATCGACGGCATCGGCGGTGAAAACATCGCGGGCGCTTTTGCCTGCATGAAGTACTTCCAGTCGCTCGACAACGCCAACAACAAGACCTTCGTGCCGGCATTCAAGAAGATGTGGGGCGAGAAGACCGTGATCGGTGACGTGACGCAGGCAGCCTATCTCGGCCCGTGGCTATGGAAGTTAACGGCGGAGAAGGCTGGAAGCTTCGACATCGACAAGATCGCCGCCGCCTCGCCGGGCGTCGAGTTCAAGGGTGCGCCGGAAGGATATGTCCGCGTCCATGAAAATCATCACCTCTGGTCGAAGACGCGCGTCGGCAGGGCCAAGCTCGATGGCCAATACGAGCTGGTTTACGAAACCGCAGACCTCGTCGAGCCGGATCCCTTCCCCAAGGGCTATCAGTGAGACTGGGCCTAACGCTCGCCCGTAAGCACATTCTGCGGCATGGACGTTCAGTCCACGCCCGTGACCACCGCGTCGCGCATTTATCGCGGCGCGGGCCTTCCCGACGACGGAGGATGGATCGATGTTCGGCGACTATTCGATTGGCGATCTCGGCGCGATTTTCGCGATGCAGGGTTTCGCTGGCCTGATCTTGTTTTCCGTCTACGTATTGATGGCGCTTGGCCTTGCTATCATCTTCGGCCAGATGGGCGTCATCAACATGGCGCATGGCGAGTTCATGATCCTCGGCGCCTACGTCACCTATCTGACCGCGACGACTTTTGAAACATATCTCCCGAGCCTGTTCAGCGGATATTTCTTCCTGGCGATGATACTGGCGTTCATCGCCTCCGGCTCGCTCGGGATGCTGGTCGAATGGGCGCTGATCCGTCATCTCTATAAGCGCCCGCTCGACACGCTGCTGGCGACCTGGGGGCTAAGCCTGATCTTGCAGCAGGCTTATCGTTCGATCTTCGGCGCGCGTGAAGTCGGCGTCGAGCTACCGCAGTGGATGCTGGGCTCCGAGAAGGTCACCGACACTATCGAAGTGCCGATCAACGGCATCTTCGTGATGTGTCTCACCGTGCTGATCACGCTCTGCGTGGCCTACATCATGTACAAATCGCGCTGGGGCAGGCAGGTCCGCGCGGTGATGCAGAACCGCGTCATGGCCGGCGCGGTCGGCATCAACACCGAAAAAGTCGACCGCTACACCTTCGGCCTCGGCTGCGGCATTGCCGGCGTCGCCGGCAGCGCGTTCACCATGATCGGCTCGACCGGACCGACGTCAGGCCAGCTCTACATCGTCGATACGTTCCTTGTCGTCGTGTTCGGCGGCGCCGCGAGCCTGCTCGGCACCATCGCGTCGGCCTTCACCATCTCGCAGGCGCAATCGACCATGGAGTTCTTCATGTCGGGATCGATGGCCAAGGTTCTCACGCTGCTGGCAATCGTCGCGATCCTGATGATGCGGCCGCAAGGACTGTTTGCGCTCAAGGTCCGAAAATAAGAACAAAGACAGGCACGGTCATGATCAACTCGCGCTTCTTCAATCGCTCCGAGCTTATTGGCTTTGTAACGCTGGCCGTGTTGCTCTTCGTCATCCTGCCGCTGACAATAGATATCTTTCGTCTCAACCTTGTGGCCAAATATCTGACCTACGCCTTCGTTGGGATCGGCCTTGTATTGTGCTGGGGATATGGCGGCATTCTTAGCCTCGGGCAGGGCGTGTTCTTCGGTCTCGGCGGCTATTGCATGGCGATGTACCTCAAGCTCGAGGCATCGAGCGCGGCCAACACCAAGATCCAGTCGACCCCCGGCATTCCCGACTTCATGGACTGGAATCAGATCACGCAATTGCCGCTGTTCTGGCAGCCGTTTCATAGTTTCGCATTCACGATACTTGCCATCATTCTTGTACCGGCGTTCTTCTCATTCATCATTGGCGCCGCGATGTTCAAACGTCGTGTCGGTGGCGTCTATTTCGCGATCATCACGCAGGCGATCGCGGCGATTCTCACGATCCTGATCGTCGGCCAGCAGGGTTACACCGGTGGCATCAATGGCATCACCGACCTGCGAACCCTGAATGGCTGGGACATCCGCACCGACCATGCCAAGTTCATTCTTTATTTCGTTGAGGTGATCTGCCTGTTCGGCTGCATCGTGGCCGCGCAGTTTATCCGCTTGACCAAGCTCGGCCGCATCCTGGTGGCGATGCGTGAACAGGAAGATCGCGTTCGCTTCTCCGGATATAGTGTCGCGAACTTCAAGATCTTTGCGTTTTGTGCCGCCGCGGTCTTTGCCTCGATCGGCGGCGCAATGTTCACTCTCGAGGTCGGATTCATGTCGCCGTCCTTTGTCGGAATCGTTCCGTCGATCGAGATGGTGATCTACACAGCGGTCGGCGGGCGCATGTCGATCTTCGGCGCCGTATACGGCTCGCTGTTGGTGAATTTCGCCAAGACCAGCCTTTCCGAATCGTTCCCGCAGCTCTGGCTGTTTGGGCTTGGCGCACTCTTCATCGCCGTCGTGCTGGCCTTCCCGGATGGCCTGTCTGGAATCTGGCGCGATTACATTCAGCCCCGCGTCGACCGATTGATGTCGTCGCGCAAATCGAAGTCCGGCAACGGCTGGACCGATAGTTCCGTCGCCGACGGCGCACCGGCGGAGTGAGGAGGCGATCATGCTCGTAGGTCACCAGCCCAAGGATTTTCTGCTCGCGGTCGAGGCGCTCACGGTTTCGTTCGATGGCTTCAAGGCGGTCAACGATCTCTCGCTCTATGTCGAGGAGAACGAAATCCGCGTCATTATCGGCCCCAATGGCGCCGGCAAGACCACGGTGCTCGATCTGATCTGCGGAAAGACCAAGGCGACGTCGGGCTCGATTCAGTTCCGTGGACAGGAGCTAACAAAGCTGAAGGAAAACCAGATCGTGCAGGCCGGGGTGGGGCGCAAGTTCCAGACGCCGTCGGTTTTCGAAGATCTTACGGTGTTCGAAAATCTGGAGATTTCCTATCCGCGTGGACGCACGGTGTTCGGTTCGCTCACGTTCAAGCGCGACGCCGCAGTTCGCGAACGGGTCGAGGAAGTCGCCGAGATGGTCTTTCTGAACGATCGGCTTAACGTGTACGCCGACCAATTGAGCCACGGTCAGAAGCAATGGCTCGAGATCGGCATGTTGCTGATTCAGGACCCGGACCTGCTGATGCTCGACGAGCCGGTGGCCGGTATGAGCGTCAGTGAGCGTGTCAAAACCGCCGAACTGCTCAACCGCATCATCAAGGATCGTTCGGTGCTGGTGATTGAGCACGACATGAAATTCGTCGAGGACATCGCCCACAAGGTGACGGTCCTGCACCAGGGCCAGATCCTGTCGGAGGGCTCGATGGAGCATGTCAAGAACGATCCGAAAGTCATCGAAGTCTATCTCGGGCACTAGAGCATGATCGCGGAAGGTGGCGTCCGGTTTTGCGGACAAGATCATGCGCAGCGAAAGACAAGGAGCATTTGATGCTGGCAATCTCCGATCTTCACGTTGCCTACGGCCAGAGCGAGGTGCTGCACGGCCTCAATGTCTCCGTCGCGCCCAACGAGATCGTCGCGATCATGGGTCGCAACGGCATGGGCAAGACCACGCTGATGAAGGCGCTGATGGGCATCCTGCCGACCAAGAGCGGTTCGGTGACCATGGAGGGCGCGGAACTCAGCAAACTGTACAGCTACGAACGCGTTGCCAAGGGCCTCGCCTATGTGCCTCAGGGCAGGATGATCTTTTCCACCATGACGGTGAAGGAAAACATCGAGACTGGTCTGGTCGTGTCAGGCGAGTCTGAAGTGCCCGGCAATATCTACGAGTTGTTCCCGGTATTGCTGGAAATGAAGAACCGCCGCGGCGGCAACCTGTCCGGCGGCCAACAACAACAACTCGCAATCGCGCGCGCGCTCGCCACCAAGCCCAAGGTCCTACTGCTGGATGAGCCGACCGAAGGCATCCAGCCGTCCATCATCAAGGAGATGGCGCGCACGTTAAAGCGGATTCGCGACGAACGTGGGCTGTCGATCGTGGTCTCCGAACAAGTCCTCAGCTTTGCGCTCGACATTGCCGATCGTGTACTCGTGATCGAGAACGGCGAGATCGTCCGCGACGATCCGCGCGAGGGCGTCGATGCCGCCCAGATCTCGAAATATTTGTCCGTTTGAACCGTACCATCGCTTGTAAACAGGGGAGAGTTTAATGCCAGAGACACTGATCAAGGTCGATCTCACGCAGTCGGCCTACGAAAACGATATGATCCACAACCGCTGGCATCCCGACGTTCCGATGGTGGCGTGGGTCGGTCCGGGTGACGATTTCATCGTCGAGACCTACGACTGGACCGGCGGCTTCATCAAGAATAACGATTCCGCCAACGACGTGCGCGACATCGATTTGTCGATCGTGCATTTTCTCTCCGGACCGATCGGCGTGAAGGGCGCGGAGCCGGGCGACCTCCTGGTCGTTGATCTGCTCGACGTCGGACCGAAGAAGGAGAGTCTGTGGGGTTTTAATGGTTTCTTCTCGAAGCAGAACGGCGGCGGATTCCTGACCGATCACTTCCCGCTGGCGCAGAAGTCGATCTGGGATATCAAGGGCCTGTACACGTCGTCGCGTCATGTTCCCGGGGTGAATTTTGCGGGCCTGGTCCATCCCGGCCTGATCGGCTGCCTGCCCGATCCGAAAATGCTGGCGACCTGGAACGAGCGGGAAAACGCACTGATCGCGACCAATCCGACGCGCGTGCCGCCACTCGCCAACCCGCCCTTTGCGTCGACCACTCATGCCGGTCGCGCCAAAGGAGATATCAAGGCCAAGATCGGCGCCGAAGGCGCCCGAACGGTGCCGCCGCGCGAGCATGGCGGCAATTGCGATATCAAGGACCTGTCGCGCGGTTCGAAGATCTACTTCCCGGTCTACGTGCCCGGCGGCGGTCTCTCGATGGGCGATCTGCATTTCAGCCAGGGCGACGGCGAGATCACCTTTTGTGGGGCCATCGAAATGGCGGGCTGGCTGCACCTCAAGGTCGACATCATCAAGGATGGTGTTGCCAAATACGGCATCAAGAATCCCGTATTCAAGCCGTCGCCGATCACGCCGAACTACAAGGACTATCTGATCTTCGAGGGCATCTCGGTCGACGAGGGCGGCAAGCAGCATTACCTCGATGTTCATATCGCCTATCGTCAGGCATGCCTGAATGCGATCGAGTATCTCAAGAAGTTCGGCTATTCCGGGGCACAAGCCTATACGATCCTGGGCGTTGCTCCCGTGCAGGGACATATCAGCGGCGTCGTTGATATTCCGAATGCCTGTGCCACGCTGTATTTGCCGACGGAGATTTTCGATTTCGACATCATGCCGTCGTCGGCCGGGCCGATCAAGCATATCAAGGGTGGTGTCGACGTATCGCTCTCGCCGGACAAATAGCTCCCCCCGCGACGGGATGCGGGACGGTCAAGTATCTGCCGCCCCGCATCCGCCGTGACGGATGTTTTGAACCAGGATCTCGCGCGAGGAATAAAAATGCCGGTCTACGAATATCTCTGCAACGATTGCGGCCCGTTCACGGATATGCGGCCGATGGCGGAGTGCGACGCGCCGCAGGACTGTCCGCGTTGCGAAATCGAGGCGCCGCGCGTGATCTTGACGGCGCCGAACTTCTTCTGCATGCCGTCGGACAGGCGCAAGGCCCACGCCACCAACGAGCGCAGCGCCAATGCGCCAAAAACTGTCGGCGAATACAAGGCGTCGCATGGTCCGCGCTGCGGGTGTTGCTCGACCAAGCCCTCGCGCCTTGTGAAGCAGACCAGGAGCGGCGCGAAAAGCTTTCCGACCGCGCGTCCGTGGATGATTAGCCACTGACGCCATTGTGCCGGTATCTCTCAGGGTTGGCCCGATCCGCCGGCAGAGCCGTAGACCTGTCCGGTAGCGAAGCTGGCGTCGGCTGCCGCGAGTTGAACATAGATCGAGCCGAGTTCAGCAGGCTGACCGGCACGACCCAATGGAGTTTGACCACCAAACTTCTCGAGTTTCTCCTGCGTCGCGCCCCCGGAAACCTGAAGCGGTGTCCAGATCGGCCCCGGTGCGACCGCGTTGACCCGAATTCCCTTGGGCGCCAGCTGCTTGGCGAGCGACTTCACGTAATTCATGGTCGCTGCCTTGGTCTGCGCGTAATCGTACAAGTCGGGTGACGGGTCATAGGCCTGCTCCGAGGCAGTTCCAATGATCACCGCGCCGGGCTTGAGATGCGGCAACGCTGCCTTGATGATCCAGAACGGCGCGTAGATGTTGGTCTTCATGGTTGCGTCGAAGTCATCGCTGGTGATGTCGAGGATCGAGCTGCGGGCTTGTTGTCGGCCGGCGTTGCTGACCACGATGTCGAGCCCGCCAAGACCTTTGACGGCCCGATCGACCAACTCCTGGCAGAATTTCTCGTCTCTGAGATCGCCCGGTATCGCCAGTCCGATCCGTCCCTCGGCCCTGATCAGGTCGATAACTTCCTGCGCATCCGGCTCTTCCGTCGGAAAATAGTTGATCGCGACGTCGGCGCCTTCCCGCGCATAGGCTATGGCCGCGGCACGACCCATGCCGGAATCGCCCCCGGTGATAAGCGCCTTGCGGCCTGCGAGCCGCCCAGACCCACGGTAACTGGTTTCGCCATGATCGGGCCGGGGGTCCATCTTGCTTGCAAGGCCGGGCCACGGCTGCGACTGCTTCTTGTAGGGCGGCTTGGGATATTTATCAGCGGGGTTTTGCAGCGCTTGCTCGCTCATTTCTGTGTTTCCTTGCGCGATCGAGGGAGCCAACGAGACCGCAGCACCGGCCATGGCGATGCTGGCTCCACGGCGTTCCTGCGCGAAACAGGCCTGATTTACCCACCGTGGTGATCTCAGAGCTTCGTTTGGTGCGGTATCAACCGCCGTCGGCGACTATCGTTGCCTCAAGCGGCCGGTTTTGCGCCGGGACCGGACCTATGCCCAACGGCGGCCCCGCAGGACCGACCAACCCCGCCTCACCGCATCAGCCCGGTGGCGGTCCCGCTTGTCGTTGCTGATCATCCCAAACATCAATGGAACCAGATAGGCTTGGCGGAGTTTTTTCCGGTTGGGTAACAATGGGACACGGCCGGAGAGATCCTCGATTGGCCGAACCGTGTGACAATTTGTCTGATAATTTGTGCGGGAGGGGCCGACGAGTGCGAGAACCGACCACCGTTCCTGCCGTGCCGGTCAACTTCGTCAACGTCCATGGCACCGAGCTGTTGGCCAGCGATACCCGCGAACAGTATCGGCAAAAGCTCGCGCGCATCACGCTGGACTCCATGGTCCGGTTCGTCGGGCTTCTGGACGCCAAGGGCACCGTGCTCGATATCAATCAGGTCGCGTTGGACGGCGGCGGGCTTCAACTCTCCGATGTCGAGGGGAGGCCGTTCTGGAGCACCTTGTGGTGGCAGGTCTCAGAACAAATAAACAACGAACTCAAGGAAATGATCCGACGCGCCGCGCAAGGTGAATTCGTCCGTTGGGAGACGGAAATCTACGGACGGGCGAGCGGCAAGGAGACGATCGTCATCGATGCGTCGCTTTGCCCGGTCAATGACGAGCAAGGCAACGTCGTGTTCATGGTGGCCGAGGGACGCGACGTTACCGAGAAAAGGGCCTACGAGCGCGGTTCAAGGGCAGAGGATGAACTCCGTCGCCTGAATGAGACTCTATACAAGTCCGAGCAAGCGCTCCGGGAACGGGAGAGCGAGCTTGCCCGTATTCAGCAGATCGCAAGAGTCGCCGGGGTGGTCATCGATCTTCGCGACGGCTTTCGCAATGAACGACGATCCGCGGAGTACCGGGCCATTCACGGACTGTCGCCGGACGCAGATGACACTCATGAAAATTGGGTAGCACGGTTACATCCTGATGACCGCGCGCGCACCGTGCAGCAACTTATGGATGTGGTCAGGGGGACGGAAGAGCAGTTCTCGTCTGAATATCGTATCATTAGACCGAGCGATGGGCAGACACGGTGGATTGCCACGGAATCCCGGATCGAGCGAACCTCGGACGGGCAGCCGCTGCGGCTGATCGGCGCGCACATCGACATCACCGACCGCGTGCTCGCGAAAGGGCTGCTTCAAGAGAGCGAAGAGCGCTTCCGTCTTATCGCCAACAGCGCACCGGTTCCAATGTGGGTCAGTACCCTGTTCGGCACCCGAGCCTTCGCAAATCAGGCATACCTGGATTTTCTTGGCGCGACTTATGAGGACGCCCTGGTATTCGACTGGCGCAAAATCCTGCATCCCGAGGATCTGCCCAGAATTCTGAAGGAACAGGTGGCCGGCGAGTCATCGCTGAAACCGTTCACCCTCGAAGCCCGATATCGTCGGGCGGACGGAGAGTGGCGGTGGATACGGTCTGAATCGCAACCTCGATGGGACCCGACAGGAAAACATATCGGCTTTATCGGGGTCGCCCACGACATAACCGTGGCAAAGCAGGCCGAAATCGAGCTGCGCCACCTTAATGAGTCACTTTCTGTACAAGTGGCGCGTAGGACCCGCGAGCGCGACCGGATTTGGAACGTATCGCAGGACCTGCTCTTGGTGCTGGATCAGCAAGGGCGCTGGCTCAGCACGAATCCGGCATGGTACGCGGCGACCGGCTGGAGCGAAGCCGAGCTTTCGTCGTCGGACCGGCCGCAAATCCTTCGGCAAGTTTGCGCGCGGTTGACACAAGGCCTTCAGACGGGAAAGGAAACGCGCTTCGATGTCCAGTTTCCGCATCGAGACGGAACAAGTCGCTGGATTTCCTGGACCGGCACGATCGACGATGCCGTCATCTACGCGGTCGGACGCGATGTGACCAGAGAGCGCGAAGCGCAGGAAACGCTCAGGACAACCGAAGAGGCGCTGCGCCAGTCCCAGAAGCTGGAGGCAATGGGACAACTTACCGGCGGTGTGGCGCACGATTTCAATAATCTGCTGATGCCGATTATCGGAAGCCTCGACATGCTGCAGCGCCGCCGTATCGGCGGCGAACGAGAGCAGCGGCTGATTGGTGGCGCACTGCAATCGGCCGATCGCGCCAAGACGCTGGTGCAACGGCTGCTGGCGTTCGCCCGGCGCCAACCCTTGCAACGGGTTGCGGTGGATGTGGCGGAACTGGTTGCCGGCATGGCGCAATTGATTGAGAGCACAACCGGCCCACAGATTCATGTCGTCGTAGATGTGACGGAGAACGTTCCGCTGGCCAATGCGGACCCGAATCAATTGGAGATGGCAATCCTCAATCTGAGCGTAAATGCGCGAGACGCGATGACGGAGGGCGGGACCCTGCGGATTTCCGCATCTCCCGAGTGGGTTCAAACCAGACATCACCTTGGCCTGAAGCCAGGACGCTACGTCCGGATTTCAGTAGCTGACACCGGCACAGGAATGGATGAAGCTGTTCTTGCCCGGGCGATCGAGCCGTTCTTCTCGACCAAGGGAGTCGGCAAAGGTACCGGCCTCGGTCTGTCAATGGTACATGGCCTTGCTACCCAGCTCGGCGGTTCACTGTCGATATCGAGCAAACCTGGATTGGGCACCAACGTCGAGTTGTGGCTGCCTGTGAGCGACACCGCGACGATGACGAGCCAAACTACTCCAGACAGTAACGAACCCAGCCAGGCGACCGGGACCGCATTGCTTGTTGATGACGACGACATGGTCCGCATGAGCACGGCGGACATGCTCGTGGACTTGGGATTCTCGGTGCTTGAGGCAAGTTCCGCAGAGCAAGCCCTCAAAATTGTGGATAGCGGTCAGCCTTTCGACCTGCTGATCACGGACCATTTGATGCCCGGCATGACGGGCGTTGATCTTTCGCACGCAGTACGTGCCTGTCGTCCGGGAACGCCGGTGCTGATTATTTCAGGCTTCGCGGAAGCCGAAGGTATTGCTCCGGACTTGCCCCGCCTGACGAAGCCGTTCCGTCAGGCCGAGCTTGCGGCGACTATTTCTGGTCTGCTCTTGTAATCCGCCTCCGGTCCGCAGCAGTTCGCGTCTATTCAAGACCGCTGCGAGCGCTGCAGCCGCGCGCATCCATGCGCGACCTCTGCGAGACCGTCGGCGATTTGACATCTGTGGATACCAATGTCTTTCAGCTCCCGGTCGTTGAGATGACGCAGCGCGACACGTGTCGCCTCGCGTTCACGATGCGCGATCATGGTGGCGACCCAGCGGTTGATGAGTCGGGTGAGGAGAACCCTGATTCGTCTCCGGATGGTCGGCGCGACCGGTCGGAATGATCGGATATCCGTGCGCGTCGACATTGCCGTTTTTCCTCTATCTGACGTTTCGCGTATGTCCCGTCTTCGGACGGCGCGATTGATTGGGCGGTGAAACAAAACGATGGCTGCCGCTCCACGATGTCCGTATGAATGTTTTGGCGAGTCCCGTCGTCATCCGGGTGGGGGAAGCAGATTGCGTATCGATCATCACGCACCGATATCCGGCGAAGTTATTCGACTCCATTGGAGCGATCCAAACCCGGCGACGGCAAGCCCACAAGTCTGTGGTGATTTCTCATCACGACTTGATGATCGCAACATACTCCGCTCGGGTTTTCGTTTTTGAAATAGCAGTTGTCTCACCAGAACGCCCTGTGAGATCGTGAGGCCATGACGGGCTTTACGTCACTTGAGCGGATGCCCGTATCAATTTTGTACAACACGATCCCGTGCGCCAATGCGATGCCGACGATCGCACCGATCAAAAAAATACGATTTAACATGACCCTCTGTTCCCGAATACTCAATTCAGTTCGCGCATTGCGGACGGGTGAAGCCATCTGGTGATGGATGCGCGCATCGACCTAGTCGCAAGTGCGCGGATAGATAGGTTTCGGCTGGCGATTCGTCATCCCACCTTCACCCAAAACCTGATGACGATCTGGTGAATCGCTTTTCCTTCGCTTGGACGCCGGCGCGGCCTATGTCTGAACGAAACGCGATCACGGACAATCACAATGATTCACAAAGAAGATGCGCGGTTTGCATTCGCCGCCGAAGAGCGTGCCACGTGCTCCCGCTAAGTCGGCGGGCACTCCTGACTGCAAGATCTTCGAAGGGAGCAATATCTTCGAAGGGAGCAAGTCTTGGAAGGAAGATTGCGTCAGCCCGCCAGCGGCGTGGAAAATCCGGCGACGAGCTTGACCAGATCGGCCTGGCGAGCGACGCCGGTTTTTTCAAACAGCCGACTGAGGTGGGTCTTGACGGTGGTGACCGCAACACCTAAGGCTGCCGCCACCTCGGGAACACCACCGATATCGACAATGGCAAGCAGCACGCGCAGTTCGGTCGGCGTCAGCTTATACATCTCGCCAATAACTTCGGGAGGCGCAAAGGCTTCCAACGCCGCCTTGCGAACGAACAATGCGGCGACCGCTTTATAGGCGAGGCCGCTAATGCGGCGTTCGCCCGAGGTCAGCGGTAATACGTGGGCGACGTAGCGTTCGCCATCATGCGTGGTCAATGGCAGCGCGATGCCCCTGATGCCAAGAACCGAATCGCCCCCGTTTGCGGCGACGAGGATCTCGCGCAAGGCGGCGTTGATCGCCGGATCGCCGGCAACGAGTCGGCCGCAGACCGCGCGCAGGAAGTCGGCAGCCTCGAGAATGGCATTGCCCGCAGCGTTGGCATGAACGATCCGACCGTTGGCGTCGACCAGGATCATGCCGGCACTCAGCCCGTCGAAGACATCTGAAAAGCATACGGTCTGGGCTTGCTTGAGGTTGATGGTCTTGCCAATCAGCACCGCGCGGCGCACATGGGGTACCAGGAGTGCCATGCGCCGGCGCATTTCGTCGTCAACCAGCCCGTTCTCCTCATGCCGTACCACGCTGAGAAAAGTACAGCTTGTCGGCGATTTCTCGACCACCACGCTTGCAACGTCGACCCAGCCCTGCGGCTGCGCCCACTCTCGATAAAAGCGGCCCCGGCGAAATTCTTCATAGGGCACGAGATCCGCTGCGCTCACGACCTGTTCGACGCCGAAGCACGGCGAGTCCGCTGTCGGATCGAGTTTCGGATAGCTCTCGGAATAAACCCGCAGGCTCTCGGGGTCGGCTCCGATATAGCAATATAGGTTCTCGGAGTTGCTCAAGGAATGTTTGGAAAGAAGGCTGCCCGAGTGGCCCCCGGTAAAACTCGCAATTTTATCGAGAACTTCGGTTCGTTGAGCTGGGTTTAATGCGCCATCATAGATGTCACCAATCAGCGCCGACAGTCGCTCTCTATCGTTCATTTTCTTGCCTCGGTGAAATGACTTGGGATGAAATGGCATTCTCTTACCGCCGCACAAACATTATGATTCAATGGCGTTTCCATGGCAGTAAGCGCTCGCCACAGCATTGTATGGCGTGAAATGGCTACGTGGCGCCGTGATCTACCTCACACGGATGTTGCAGCCGAGGATCATCAAGTCGTGACAGCTCATCCTCCGATCGGAGGATGAGCGGCACTCACCAGATCGTAATCGTCCGTCGTCTGAACGAATGACGACGCCGAGCCAGCCGAATCCTATGTTCGTGCACACCAGAACGTAGCGGGGCAGGTTCGATGCACGCATTCACCACCGAAGCGATGCGGCTGTGCAACCCAATCGTCAGCGCAGCACGATGGAACTGGATAAGGCGCCGACGTTATTTCCGCTTGCGCAATTTCGCGCGGGCCCTCGCGTCGGGCATGATCGATGTCCGGAGCGGTGTGCTCAAGGCGCTACATGATTCACGAAGGCTGTTGGCGGCTCGCGTGATCGATGAACACCGGCACCTCGTTCAGGACTACCAATGCATTGGCGTGCTTCATTGCGCTGACGATGCGGGACTTGAGGCGCGGCAAGCTGAACTTACGGAGCAATGATTCCATGCCATGGCGACTTTATTTCCTGTTGGCCGTTTTGATGATTGTCTTTGCATTTGCCCACATATTCGCTTTGCAAAAATTGAATGCAATGCAAAGCGAAAGGCCGGCTGCGGTCCTCGATGTCCACTCGGACTAGAGCTCGTCGCCTGAGCCACGCCGCCGAGACCAAGGAGACGCGCGTCGCGAATGCCGGCGCGCCCATGGTCGTTCACGCTGGCGTTTACTCGATTTCCGGCGACAAAGATCCGCAAGACAAAGCCTTATCTTGCCTGGAGGCTGATTCGACCGAGTTGAACCAGCCTCTCATCGCGAGCGCGGCGTCATAGCGGCAGCCCGACGCTGTGCAGGGCGTTGAAAATACGATTGCAGTACGATTGCGTCATCGGCGGCAGGCCTTGCTGCACTTCGGAAACCGTCAACTCCGGATAGACTTCGCGCAGGGCCGTGACGCTGCGACGGGCTTCGGATTCGGCGCCGACCAGCACATAAGCCGGGCACATGGTCCGATGGATCCAGGTCGCTGACGGATGCTCGACCAGTGCGCGCTGTTGCCAATCTGCGGCTTCGAGATAGCGGCCGGCCTCAAAATGCGCGCAGCCGATGCCCACCATACTATTGAATGCGAGGCAGTCGTTGGGAGCGAGGTCGAGCGCAATCTTGAACCGCTCGATGGCCGATTCGGCATCGCCGCCGTAGACGTCGATCCATCCGCTGCGGCTCCAGGCCCAGGCCGAGCCGCCGTCGATCGAAAGTGCTTTGCGGATTACCTGATCCGCCCCGTCGAGGTCATGCAGGAAGGTGAGGGCGTTGCCGAGGACGGTAAGTACTGTCGCGTCGCCGGCGAGATTCTGTGCCTTTCGAGCCAGTTCGGCGCTTCGCGCGCGGTCCTCGTCCGGGGTGGTGGCGAAATGGTAGACGACGCGCTGCCCATATGCCCAGGCGGCGAGCGCGGTCGCCAGCGCATGGTCGGGGTCGCGCTCCATCGCGCGCTCCAGTAGATCCAGCGCCTGCGTGTTGCCGTCGGCGTTGAGGGAAAGAACGCAAGGCATCGCCCGCAACGCCAGATCGTGCGGGCTCAGATCGGCGTCCGGCTTGCGGCTGGCGCGATCGATTTCCGCCAGGCGCAAGCATGGCTGCAGGGCTGCGACGATTCTGGTAGCGAGATGCTCATCGGGAGCAGCGTCATCTCCGAGCGCGCCGTCGCAACGGTATGCCGACAGATGACGGCCGATTTCGGCATCGATCAGGCGGAAGGTCAGGCGTGTCTGCCGGTCTGACCGTCTGATAATGCCGGTCAAACGATAGCGCGCCGAACCGGGCTGATTGGTAACGGAGACGCCGGCCCGCGTTAGAGCGGTCGCGAGCTCATCGGCCATGCTGCGCGCGATGTCGCCGTTCTCCGGACTGGTATCGATCGGACCCAGCGCGATCGTTGGCCGGTCGCGACGGGAGACAAGAAGCGAGGGCATTGATGTCAACGTACCGACGAAGACCGCTTGCCGCCTCAAGGTCTGCGACGGCGTTTCGCCATAACGGCGGCGGTACTCCACCGAAAACCGCCCGCAATGCGGGAAGCCGCAGCGCAGCGCGACATTTGTCACTTTGGCATCGGGCAGACCCTGCAGCAGCTCGCGGCGCGCGCTCTCGAATCTGACATCACGAAGTGTCGCGCGGGGCGCCTTACCGAGAAAGACCCGGAACTGGCGCTGCAGCGTTCGCGTGGATACGCCCGCGACGCCGGCCAGATCGGTCACGTTCCAGTCCCGGCCGACATTTGCGCGCATCGCGTCCAGCGCGCGGCGAACGCCACGCGGCAGCGGAGGCGTGTTCGAGATACCAGGGGAACGTGCATTCATTGGACAGACTCCGGGCAATATGACTGTAAACACCGACTGCGTCGAAAAATTTCCTGCGCGGGATAGCTTTGTCGCGAATTGGATAGTCGACAGGATGCGCCCGATTTAAGCTTCTTGACTGTGAGATTTGACACAGTTCAGGAGAAATTTTTATGCCAGGTCTGATTGCAGTCATTTACGGCATCGGCGCGTACGCCACGTTTCTCGTAACCATCCTTTACGCCATTGGCTTCGTCGGCAATTGGGTCGTTCCGAAGTCGATCGATTCGGGGACGACCGGGCCGCTGATCGAGAGTGTACTCATCAACGTCATGCTGCTTGGCCTATTCGCTGTGCAACATAGCGTGATGGCGCGGCAGGGATTTAAGAGCTGGTGGACGCGCTTCGTGCCCCCCTCGATCGAGCGCAGCACGTTCGTGCTGTTCTCCAGTCTCGCGCTGCTGCTGCTGTACTGGCAGTGGCGACCGCTTCCCGCGCCGATCTGGACGGTGCAGAATCCGGCCGTTGCAACCGCTCTTGAGGCAACTTCCTTGTTCGGCTGGATTTTGCTGGTTGTCAGCACCTTCATGCTCAGCCATTTTGAGCTGTTTGGGCTGAGCCAGGTGTTCGCGCGCCTGTTTGGCAGAGATTTGCCACCAGCGAAATTTCACACGCCGCTGCTTTATCGGCTGGTGCGGCATCCGATATATCTGAGTTTCCTGCTCGCCTTTTGGGCAACGCCGTCAATGACCGTGGGCCACTTGCTGTTTGCGGTGGCGACAACTGGCTACATTTTGATCGCGATCCAGCTCGAGGAGCGCGATCTCATTGCAATGTTCGGCGACCAGTATCGCAGCTACAAGGAACGCGTTTCGATGCTGCTTCCGCTGCCTGGTCGCAAGCCGATCGATCGAACCGACCACCGTGCCTCCGCCGCGGAACGCACCCGGCGTTGACAAAACCCAGCGTCACACAGGGTGCTCGCTGAGCGGCGGCGCCCGATTGAAAACCTCAGATCCCCCCAGCTTTGGAGGCCCGCAGCTTCCAGGAAGAAATAATCATGGCAACATCGCCCGCCATCCAGAACGCCCAGGCCGAGCAGCCCGATCTCGCAGCGCTGAAGTTTCGCCAGCATGCCGCGTGGTCGTCCGGCGACTACGCCGTCGTCGGCACTACGCTTCAAATCGTCGGCGAAGAACTGTGCGAAGCCCTCGACCTGCGCTCGGGACAGAGGGTTCTCGACGTGGCCGCCGGAAACGGCAATGTCACGCTCGCCGCGGCACGCCGCTGGTGCGACGTCGTGTCCACGGATTATGTGCCGAGCTTGCTCGAGCGCGGTCGTATCCGTGCCGCGGCGGAAGGCCTGTCGGTTGAATTCAAACAGGCCGATGCAGAAGCGCTGGGCTTTGCCGACGCCAGTTTCGACGTTGTCGTCTCGACCTTCGGCGTCATGTTCGCGCCCGATCATGACAAGGCGGCTGCCGAGCTTGTGAGGGTGTGCAAGAGTGGAGGCAAGATCGGTCTGGCCAATTGGACGCCGGAAGGTTTTATCGGACAGCTATTCAAGATACTTGGCAAGTACCTGCCGCCGCCGGCTGGTTCAAGATCACCGTCGCTGTGGGGCTCGAGGCAGCGCATCACGGAGATGTTCGGAGCGATGGCGCTTTCCATCAAGTCCGAGTCACGTGTCTTCGCGTTCCGCTACCGATCGCCGGAGCACTTCGTGGAAATCTTCAGGACCTATTACGGCCCTACGCTCAAAGCCTTTGCCGCGCTCGACGAGGCGAACCAGCAGGGATTAAGAAATGATGTGCTTGCGCTGATCAGGCGGATGAACCGGGCCGAGGACGGCACGATGGTCGTTCCGAGTGAGTACCTCGAAACCGTGATCACCAAGCGCTGACCAAACGTTCTCCCTGGTGAGGAAGTTCGGATAGGCGGCCGTCAGGCGATCGATCGATGGGTCATCCATTCGGCGGTCGTCGCTTGGCGCTGCTTTGGTTAACCTTGCCTGACCTGGAGGAGGGCTGACACCATGATCGAAGACGAGTCCGGACACATCGACTACGAAGAAAGCGGGCAGGGTCCTACCGTCGTGCTCGTGCCGGGATCCTGCAGCACCGGCGCTGCATGGCGATCCATCGTTGCGCAATGGCAGAACGGTTTTCGCTGTGTCACCACAAGTCTGCTTGGGTATGGCGGCACTGTCGAACGTCGCACCGCTCTCGACGCCGATATTGCCCACGAGGCAGAGGTTCTCGAAGCGGTGATTCGGCGCGCGGCTTGCCCGGTGCATCTCGTCGGCCACTCGTTTGGCGGTCTGTCGGCGCTCGCCGTCGCGCTTAGAAAGCGCGTGCGCTTGCTAAGCCTGACGATCGCCGAAGCTCCTGCGCCGGAAATATTGCGGACGATGGGCGAGTACCGGGCCTATCTCGCGTTCCGGAAGATGACCGAGGCCTATTTCAGGGCATTTCAGGACGGCGATCCAACTGCGATCGAACAGATGATCGACTTCTATGGTGGTACCGGCACTTTCTCCAGTTGGCCGCCTCGGGTCCGCGAATATGCTGCTCAGACCACGCCGGTCAACCTTCTGGACTGGGCAAGCGCCTATGATTTCGAGCTAACGCCCGCGTTGCTTGCGACGGTTGATGTCCCGACTCTTGTGTTATGGGGCGAGGCCAGTCACCCGGCCGCGAAACGCGCCAACGAACTTCTGGGAGAGTGCATACCGAACGCCATGGTCGCCAGCATCGCGGGAGCGGCCCATTTCATGATTTCGACCCATGCCGAGGAGCTGCCCGGCATGATCGCGCAACAGGTGGCTCGGACAGAACATAACGGCGGGTCGGCAGCCGAGCCGTGCCAGTAACCGCCGAGAGTCCGATCCAGCTTCGCTGCATCGGACTGGCGCGCTTATCTTTTGTTTGGGCATGATCTCCGGGCAAACGCTTCGCGTTTTTCCCGGGCGAAAACCGGTTTCCACCCGTCGGGTCGTGGCCCGAGGGCCATGCTCTTCGGGATCATGCCCTGGGTGAATCCTGGACGAGAAACAATTCCGCGGTGAGAGCGATGAACGGGACTCGAACTACGGGTCCCCCTTCATTGGAAATCGGATATTTGCGGCGCTGCCGATCGGTCTCCGTCGAATGAGCCAGCCGCTACTCCGGGATGGCTTCGCCGGAGCCGCCAAATTCGGCCGGGAAGTCTTTCAGCTTTGGCAGGCCGTCCCGCATGGGTAGCACGGTCTCGGCATAGTTGACGTGAACACCGGGAGCAAAGGCAAGAGTTGGGAGCGTGGCGGCGAATACGTCGATGAGGCCCAGCGGTGGATGATTGGACATCAGGTGCCCGCCGCACTTCGCGCAATACTGACGCTGGGTGAGCGCGGTCTTCTGGAACGTGGCCAGATGTTCCGCTCCCGATGTGACGCGCACAGAATCCGGCTTCCAGAGACTGAACGCGTTGACAGGCCCACCGGACCATGAGCGACAAGAACTGCAGTGACAATAACCCATGGCCTCCGGTGAACCGGCGACCTCCAGTTTGACTGCGCCGCAAAAGCAACTTCCAACGTGAGCCATGACTGCCCCTTTCGAGTTCATTTGTTACCAGTCCGCAAGCCACCGCAGAGGGACAAGCAGCCTCTCGTTAGCAAACCGATCGGTGTTCCGCGTCCGTCGATCGGGGGACAGGGCGCGTCAACTCCAATCCCTCAAGAATATCAGGGCGCGGTCCGACAGACTACATCGGTGTCCGAGCCAGCACGCATCTCGGAGGTCGGGACGTCGGTTGCCGCTGGAATGCCCGAGAGAGTTTTGTGGGGATCGAATGACAGATTGAACTTGTTTCCGATATCGCGACACACATCCTCCGACCGCAGGATGCGTCGCGTTTCGTCTAAGGTTACGGTCCTGACGATTCCCGCTGCAAGCGGGGTTATCAGTTCGGTATCTTGGACGTTCACCCGTCCGCGTCATCGTATCCGGAAAAATATCTAGGAGCTCTCGGTGAGTAGTGTGGCGGCCATTTCGTCTCGTAAGCTGGCTCTGGCATGCGCGGACTTTTTGTGGGCACAAGATGCCACGCTCCAAAGCCTTGGCCTTGAGCGGTTATCGGTCCAGGTTGGGCAAGCCACGGTCGCGATGACCGTGCTGCCTGCTATGGTCAATGGCCTCGGCGTCACGGATGGAGGCGCGATTTTCACGTTGGCCGATACGACATTTTCGCTTGCCTCCAATACCTACAATGAACGGACTGTAGCTGCGCATTGCTGCATTTCGTTTTTGCGACCGACCAAGCTCGGCGACCGCCTGATTGCGACGGCGATAGAGGTTGGACGTTCCGCACGATCCGGCATCTACGATGTCAGTGTGACTTTGGAAAATACCGTCGTCGCGGAGTTCCGCGCACATTCGCGCGTCATCGGCGGCGCCCTGCTACCCGCTACGACGGCCTGGCAAAATCGGACGGTCGCCGAATCCGCAAATCAATAAGCCTTTCAGCATTTCCGACGGACCTCCAAGTCGGAATATTGGGCGCTTCGCGTTTCTCCCCGAAGTGTCTTTAACTTGGGCCCAGCGCATCAGCGCTGGGCTCCTTTTTTTGGCTCAAAAGCTACGTCTGCAGCGTGAAGCTATCGGCCACGATGCAAGCCAACCCAGAATCAAAAAAACAGCAGCGCGGCGATTACCTCGTCGCGCTGCTGTCTTGACCTTCTTACAAGGGCAAGTTTCGGCGCCGGCTTATGCCGAACGGAGTCGAAGCCTGGAGCATGATCCGGAAAAGCATGCCCTCGGGCCACGACCCGACGGGTGGAAACCGGTTTTCCCTCGCGACCAACGCGAGCGTTGCCCGGAGATCATGCTCAAACAAAAGATACAGCCGGAGTCTGATTCAGACTCTAGCTGTAGATCTCAAACAAGCCGGCGCCGCCTTGGCCACCGCCGATGCACATTGTCACGACGCCCCACTTTGCCTTGCGCCGACGGCCCTCTTGCAGGATGTGGCCCGTAAGCCGCGCGCCGGTCATCCCAAAGGGGTGGCCGATAGCGATCGAGCCGCCGTTGACATTGTACTTGTCAGGATCGATCCCAAGCTGGTCACGGGAATAGAGGCACTGACTGGCAAAAGCCTCGTTGAGCTCCCAAATATCAATATCGTCGACTTTCAGACCATGGCGCTTCAACAGCTTGGGCACAGCGAAGACTGGACCGATGCCCATCTCGTCCGGCTCGCAGCCCGCCACCGCCCAGGCGACAAAGCGGCCGAGAGGTTCAAGGCCACGTTTTTCTGCGTCTTTGGCTTCCATTAAGACGACGGCCGCGGCGCCATCCGACAATTGACTGGCGTTGCCGGCAGTGACGTATTTGCCGGGACCCTTCACCGGCTCGAGCCTGGCGAGGCCTTCCAGCGTGGTCTCCGGCCGGTTGCACTCGTCGCGGTCGACGACATAGTCGACGATGCTCTCGGCCTTC
>Ga0137415_10001947_pt1 | contig 20588 bp, 16 predicted proteins | sample CZODoug3_1_1_16f_FD_183082 | JGI IMG/M metagenome (GOLD analysis project Ga0137415, IMG submission 183082) | Vadose zone soil fungal communities from Angelo Coast Range Reserve, California, USA - CZODoug3_1_1_16fungal (Hybrid Assembly) | ecosystem: Environmental > Terrestrial > Soil > Vadose...
GGCTCCGGCAAGTCCCTCTCTCCTTCTTCGCCATTGATGAAGCCCATTGCATCTCCCAATGGGGCCATGACTTCCGCCCCGAATACCGCCAGCTCGGCAAACTCCGCGCTCTTTTCCCCGATCATCCCATCGCCGCCTTCACCGCCAGCGCCACCCGCCAGGTCCGCCACGACATCGTCGACCAGCTGCACCTCCGCGACCCCCTGAAATCCGTCTCCAGCTTTCGCCGCGAAAACCTCCGCTACTTCGTGCGCCTGTGCACGGGAAACATGCAGGACGCATGCGTCGTGGAAGCCGTGAAAAAAGTCCAGGACGGAAACGTAATCGTCTACACCCCGACGGTGGCACGCGTCGGCGAAGTCATCGATCTGCTGGAAGAAAACGGCGTGGCAGCCGTCGGCTACCACGGCCAGATGGACAGCGCCGCGCGCCGCGAGAATCAGGAAAAGTGGATGAGCGAAGAAGCTCGCGTGCTCGTCGGCACCGTCGCCTTCGGCCTTGGCATCAACAAACCAAATGTCCGCGCAGTGGTCCGGCTCGGCTTGCCCGAAAGCATCGAGCAGCTCTATCAGGAAACCGGCCGTGCCGGGCGCGACGGTTTGCCCGCCGACTGCTACATTTTCTGGGAAAAGAAGGACAACAGCCTGCACGCCTTCTTCATCAACCAGATCTCCGGCTCCCAGGAAAAAGACCGCGCCTGGGATCGCTACCACCAAATCCAGCAGTTTGTCGGCGCGCAAAAATGCCGGCAAAAGGAAATCTGCAATCATTTCGGTGAAGTCACGAAGTGGGATCGCTGCGAAGTCTGCGACATCTGCGCCGGCACTCCCAAGTGGCTCGCCGGCATCAACCAAAACGCTTCCAGGAAATCCCTGCCAGTCCAGAATCCCAACCGCCTCCTCGAAGCCTCCGAATACGAATTGAATCCAACCGTTCGGGTCAACGAAGAACTCCGCGAATTCCTCCGCGAGTGGCGCCGAAATACCGCCCGCGAGAAGATGATCGCCGCCTTCATCGTTCTCCACGACACCACCCTCGACGCCATCTGCCAGGCCCAACCCCGCACCATCCTCGAACTCCGCCAAATCTCCGGTATAGGCGAAAAGAAATGTGAACTCTACGGCGATGAAATCCTCGACGCCCTCCGCCGATTCTCCAACGGTGAACGCGCCACCAAAGAATGGCATGCCAAGCCGTCCAATCCCTCCCAGGAAACCCGCGAATTGCTGGAGCAAGGACGCACCTTTGAGGAAATCGCCCAACTCCGCGGCAGAAAAATTTCTTCGGTGGTCGCTCTCGTCGCCGATCTCATCGAAAAGGGCGAAACGCCCTTCCGCCCGGACTGGGTCCACCCCATCCACCAGCAACACATCCACGAAGCCACCGCCCGCCTCGGCCTGGATCTGCTCAAGCCCATCAAAGAAGCCGTACCCGAACAAATCACCTACGAAGATATTCGCCTTGTGGTAGCCCACGCCCGCCGCCAGAAACACTCTCAAAAATCCGCCGCGGGAGGGTCAGCCATCTGAGGTGCTCCGAGACATTTTCGTGTCTAATCTGCTACTTAGAATCTGGACCCCTGGTACTTTCCGCCTATCGACGCCAACGGATGGAACCCTGAAATTAGTTTTACGATTCGGCATGCTCGAAAAACGGCGTGGCCGAAGAACCGACGATGGGGTGTGTGGCGCATCACGCCGCGCAGGAGGGTTTCATGCTACGGCCATTCACGATCTGTCTTCTCTTCTTGACCGCGGCTTTGCCCGCGCTGGCGGAAGAAATTGTTTTGAAGGACGGAACGAAACTTGTCGGCCACATGACGGGCATCACCTCCGACAAGATTGAAGTGGAAACCTCCTATGGCAAGGTGCAATTGAACCGCGGCGACATCCTGACCATCAACTTCCCGGAAAACGGTTCCGGCAAGGCTCCCGAAGCGGCCGCCAAGCAGGAACTCCCCAAGATCGACGAAACCCTGATCGGCACGCAATACCTGAACCGCACGGGCAAGTTCTCACTCACCCTGCCCACGGAATGGAAGATTGACCCGGACCTTCGCCATTCCCCCGGCACGTTCGCCGGGCTCAGCTCCAAGGACAAAATGCGCTTTGCGATGGTGATCCAGGAGGAATATCCGGGCTCGTTGGACAGTTACCGGGAAGTGACGATGCTGGGTGTCCGCAGGACACTGTCGAATTTCGAGGAACTGGCGCACTCTAACGTCACCATCGACGGCAAACCAGCGCTTCTGGTTTTCTATCGTGGCGGAATCCAGAAGAGCAACAACCTCCCCGTGGAATTTCTTTCCGCATTCATCCCGTCGGGAAACACCTACACCAAGGTCACGGTGTGGTGCATTGAACCGCTGTTTCACGACATGCAGCCGGCCTTTGAAAAACTCGTGACCTCCTACCGCACCACGGGCCGGATCTCAGCGGCCGCCGATACCACCAAGCCATAACCCGGGCAGTTTCCCGTTGAAGCGGGCGGCTGTTCCCAGTTCTTCCTCGATGCGCAGCAACTGGTTGTACTTGGCGATGCGGTCGGTGCGCGACGCCGAACCCGTCTTGATTTGTCCCGCGGCGGTGGCCACGGCCAGGTCCGCGATAAACGTATCTTCGGTTTCGCCGGAGCGGTGCGAAATGATCGAGTTGTATCCGGCCTTCCGAGCCAGTTCGATCGCGTCAATTGTTTCCGTGACGCTGCCAATCTGGTTGAGCTTGATCAGAATTGCATTGGCGATGCCCTCATTGATTCCGCGCGACAGCCGTTCGGTGTTGGTCACAAACAGATCGTCGCCCACAAGCTGAATCTTTTTCTTCGACGTCTTGCTGCCCACGCTCTGCGTCAGCGTCTTCCAGCCCGACCAGTCGTCCTCGGCCATCCCGTCCTCGATGGACACGATAGGGTATTTCTCCACCCAGTTCGTCCAATATGCCGCCATCTCCGGCGAGGTGTGCGCGGACTTGTCCGACTTCTTGAAAACGTACTTCGCGCTGGCCTTGTCGTAGAACTCGCTCGATGCCGGGTCCAGAGCAATAGCCACTTGCTCTCCGGGCTTGTAACCGGCCGCGCCGATCGCTTCAATCACAATCTGAATCGCCTCTTCGTTGGACTTGCAGCTTGGCGCAAACCCGCCTTCATCGCCGACTGCTGTGGAGTAGCCATGCTTCTTCAACGCGGTCTTCAGTGCGTGAAAGATCTCCACGCCCCAGCGCAGCGCCTCCGAAAAATTCGGCGCGCCCACCGGCATCACCATGAACTCCTGAAAATCCACGGAGCTGTCCGCGTGCGCTCCGCCGTTCAAAATGTTCATCATCGGCACGGGCAGCAGGTTCGCGGAAGTATCCGTGGAATACCGCGAAAGATATTTGTAGAGCGGCTGCTTCAGCGCCACCGCCGCCGCCCTCGCCGCCGCCATGGAAACCGCCAGAATCGCATTTGCCCCAAGCCGCGATTTGGTCGGAGTGCCATCCAGCGTGATCATCTTGTGATCCAGCGCCCGCTGATCCGCTGCATCCGAACCGGCCACCGCCTTGGCAATTTCTGTGTTGGCGTTCTGCACCGCCTTCAGCACGCCCTTGCCCAGGTATTTCGATTTGTCGCCATCGCGGAGTTCCAGCGCTTCATGCTCGCCGGTGGAGGCGCCGGAAGGCACAGCTGCGCGCCCGAACGCGCCCGACTCCAGGTAAACGTCGGCTTCAACGGTGGGATTCCCGCGCGAATCAATAACCTGCCGTGCGCGGACGCGGGTAATTTTGGTGGACATGTCTGTAGAGGCTCCTCTGTGAAATTGAACTAAAGATTGTAGCAGAGCTTTTGGAGGTGATTAGTGACCGGTGGGCAGCAGTCGGAAGCCTTTAGGAATAAGCCAGCAGCAAAAGAGGTTTATCCGTCTCTCGGCTTACGGCTAATAACTGTCGGCTTCCTCTTCATTGCGCTTCCGGTTCTTCGATAAGCGATTCCTGCCGCACGACAACGACGATGCCCGATGGCGTCACGTGAAACCGCCGCTTGTCCGCTTCCAGGTCGTACCCGATTTCCGTGTGCTCCGGCAGGCTCACATGGCGATCGATGATCGCGCGGCAAATCCGGGAGTGGCGGCCGATGTTCACATGGTTGTAAATAAGGGACGCGGTGATTTCGCAATAGCTGTTCACGCGCACGTCGTAACCCACCAGCGAATTCTGCACCCGACCGCCCGAAAGAATCGAGCCGTGCGCCACAATCGAATCGAGCGCGATACCCATGCGATCCGCATCGGCAAACACGAACTTCGCCGGCGGATACTGGTGCTGCCAGGTGCGCAGCGGCCACGCCTTGTCGTACAGGTTGAAAACCGGCGAAACGCTCACCAGGTCCATGTTCGCTTCGTAGTAGGCATCAATCGTTCCAACATCGCGCCAGTACAGCGATTCCTTGGAGTTTTCGTCCACAAAGTTGTAAGCGAACACGCGATGCTTGGAAATGATGCGGGGAATAATGTCCTTCCCGAAATCGTGCGCGGATTTGGGATCCTCGGAATCGGCCATCAGCGTCGGAATCAGCAATTGCGTATTGAAAATGTAAACGCCCATCGAGGCGTTGCAGTGCGTGGACTTGTGCGGCGAAGTCTTGGGCGCCGCGGGTTTCTCCTCAAATCCAACGATTCGCCAGTCCTTGTCCGTCTCAATCACGCCAAACTGCCGCGCCGCCTCGGCCGCGGGAACCTCAATGGTCGCAACAGAGACTTCCGCGCCCGAATCGATGTGCCGCTGCAGCATCTTGGCGTAATCCATCTTATAAATGTGGTCGCCGGACAAAATGAAGGTGTACTTGGAGCGCTCGCTGCCAAGCGAATAAATATTCTGATACACAGCGTCGGCCGTGCCCTGATACCACTGCTGCGACACTCGCATCTGGGGCGGCAGCACCTCGATGAATTCCCCGAGCCCCATCAGCGGCGACCAACCCGCGCGCACGTGCCGCGTAAGGCTGAGCGCTTTGTATTGCGTGAGGACAAAAACGCGATGAAGCCCGGAATTCACGCAGTTGGAAAGGGTGATGTCGATGATTCGATAGAGAGCCCCGAAAGGAACCGCGGGCTTGGCCCGATCGCGCGTCAAGGGCCACAGACGTTCGCCCTGACCTCCGGCGAGAAGTACTCCAATAACGTCGCGCATATCGGGCATGGAGGTCGGCTCCCGAGGCTGAATTTTGAGGCTCCCCAGTGTAACAGCAGTGGCAAGCAGTCGGCAGCCGGGCATCTGGTTATACAAATATAACGAGTAACCCCAGCGCTATCTGTCAAGCCACATAGCCGGTTCACTGAAAGATAGCTTGACTTGTGGGGATGAATTGACTACAAGAAGCCAACGCCCCCGTGAGATAATGTATTCAGGCGCAGTGCGGTACAACAACGACGGCACTGCTTGCAGGCAATCCGAACCGGAATTGGGGTGAAGTACATTGGCAGAAGTAGTCATTCAGGAGAATGAGTCTCTTGAGAATGCCCTGCGTCGTTTTAAACGCAAGGTGCAGCAAGAGGACATCATCAAGGAAATAAAGAAGCACAGCTTCTACATGAAACCCGGCGAGAAGCGCCGGGCAAAAGAAGCGCTTTCGCGGAAGCGACTGCGCAAAAAGCAGCGTCGCGAGCAGGATTAATCTCCTGTTCGAGACGCGGCTCGGCGCCGCACTTCCGGGATCAGGCCCCTATCTGGCAGAGCAAGTTGGGTGTTTGTTCTAATTCTATGCCCGCAGGCCCAAGGGATCCGCGCCCGGCGTTCCCGGACCATAGGTCCACGCGCTTCATCAGGCCCGACGTGCAAGAGCCCGGCCCCCGCCCGATATGGGTCCAGGGGGAGCGGGGTCATGGAATTCCACGACAAGGTACTGAAGTGTTCGGAGTGCGGCGCTGAGTTTGTTTTTACCTCCGGCGAACAGATGTTTTTCGCCGACAAGGGATTCAAAAACGAGCCGAAGCGCTGCAAGGGTTGCAAGGCAAAGCGGACGGAAGGCGGCGGTGGAGGGAATTCGGCTCCACGCGCAGAAACAAAAACCAGCTGCTCGCAGTGCGGCAAGGAAACTACAGTCCCCTTCCGGCCAACGCAAGGTCGCCCGGTATTTTGCCGAGAATGCTTCCAGGCACGGCGCTCGATGGGAGCAGCTTAGGAAGCAATTCGAGACGGAATCATGGAACGATCAGCAAAAGGGCACCCGCAATCGTGGGGTGCCCTTTTGTTTTTTCAATTTGTTCCCTGATGATTTTGTAATTTCACGCCGAACGCGCGAAAGAAGCCGACTTCAGATAAGTCTCGAATTGCGCCAGCGATTCCGGCATGTTCTTTCGTCCAAAACCAAATCGAATGTGCCGGGGCTCGTCGTAAACCGTTCCGGGAAGCAGCAACACACCCGCTTCGCGCACCAGATTCTCGCACCAGTCGTGAACATCCTGCTGCGGTTTGAACCGCGCAAACCCGATGGTCGCGGCGTTCGGCGGCGTCCAGTCGAAGATGTGGTTATGACGCGCAAAGAATGCAGTAAGCAGGGGAAGGTTCCGGAGAACAATCTGCAGATTTCGATCGATGAACTTCTGACGGTGCCGGAACGCCAGTGCTGTCAGGAACTCACTCGGCGCGCTAGCGCAGATGGTCGTGTAGTGCTTCAGGGAAATAATCTTCTGCAGGAATTCCCTGTCGTGCGACGCCAGCCAGGCAAGCCGGAGTCCCGGCAGGCCGTAGGTTTTGCTAACCGAGCTGAGGCTAATAGCTCGATCATACAGGTCGCAAGCCGCCGGCAGGCGCGTGGATGGATTGTGCTCGAGCTCCCGGTAAACTTCGTCCGAAAAAACGTAGATATTGTGCTTCGCAGCAAGCTCCAGAACGCGACGGAAGATTTCCGGAGGCATCAGCAGCCCGGTCGGATTGTGCGGAGTATTGATATACAGCGCGCGGGTGTTCGGGCGAATCAAGGCTTCGAGTGCAGCGACGTCGTGGGCCCAGCCGCTCTCAGGCTTGCGGTGCCACTCACTGACGGCTGCGCCTGTGCTCTTCGGCAGCGTTAGAGCGCTTTCATAGCAAGGTGTCTCGACGATGGCGTGATCCTGCGGCGTCAGCAGCGCATGGTAGAAAAGAAAGATGGCTTCTTCGGCGGCGGAGACGACCACAAGTTGATCGGCATGAATCGTCGTATAGATCGTCTCGAGAACTTCGCGGAGCCAGGGTGCGCCGGGCGATTCGGTGTAGCCGCACCAGTGCTTCAAGAAAGCATCGTGGGCGCCAGGCTCGAGCGAGAGAATTTCCTCGATCGTAACGGACTCAGCATCGGAGGAGGAGAGCAAGTACCGGGCGGAAAATTCGTGCTTGCCCATGTACTCTTCAATGCGGAAGGGCGTGATTTGCATGGGAAAAGTGTCTCAATAAGGACGCATTTCCGTCGAGAGCCAAATTGACCAGGCAATTGAGTTAAAATGCGCGTGAGTTAACGGAGAGTCCCATGAACCGCGTGCTACCCAGTTTCTGGAAACCGATCATCTTGTGCGCGCTGTTGAGTTGCGGGCTGGGCGCACGCTGTGGCGCGCCGCCAGCAAAGGAGTATTGGGTAAAGCTGGTTTGCGAATCGGCCGACCGGATCGCCACAGTGAAGTTTGGACCAGGCGGAGCAGTGGTCGAGAAAACAACGGAAACGCGAATTCTGCAGAGCGATATCAGCGGGCCCCATGGAATTGCCTTCTCGCCGGACAAGAAGAATTTTTTTGTGACCATCGGCCACGGCAGGCCGTACGGCACCGCCCTGAAATATGAAACGGCAACCGACCATGTTGTGAAGCAGGTGACTTTGGGACTTTTTCCCGCGACCGCGGACGTAACCCCCGACGGCAACTTTCTTTTCGCGGTGAACTTTAACCTGCACGGCGATCCCGTGCCCAGCAGCGTTTCGGTGGTGGACACCAACGAAATGGTGGAAGTGGCGCGCATTTCCACCTGCATCATGCCGCACGGCTCCAGGATTGCCCGCGACGGACGGCATCAATACTCCGCGTGCATGATGAACGATCTTCTGGTGGAGATTGATACGGAAAACATGAAGGTTTCCCGCAGCTTCCGCGTGAGCGCCGGCAAAGAGCAGGGCATGACAGGAATGCCGCAAGAAAAGATGGAACACCACGAAGGCATGACAATGCCCATGAACATGGCAGGGATTACGTGCAGCCCCACATGGGCGCAGCCTTCAAGCGATGGCAGCCGCGTTTACGTGGCCTGCAACAAATCCAACGAAATTGTGGAAGTGGATGCCAAGGAATGGAAACTGGTTCGCCGGATTCCCGCTGGAAACGGCGTCTACAATCTCGGTGTCACTTCCGATGGGAAACTCCTGCTCGCGACAAACAAGCGAGACGCGTCTGTTTCCATTTATGATGCCGCAAGTGCAAAGGAACTCGCCCGCTTGCCGACCAAACGCAAAGTGGTTCACGGCGTGGTGGTTTCGCCGGACAATCTGTTCGCGTTCTTCACCGTGGAAGGCATCGGCGAACAGCCCGGGACTGTCGAAATCGTCGACCTGGAAGCCAAAAAGATCGTGGCGGAGGTCGACACTCCGCCACAAGCCGCAGGCATTGATTTCTGGAAGATGGAGTAGTGCCCTTGCTCCGTCACTGAAGCGGCGGATCGGTTGTCATCGAATAAGGTTTCGGCTTGCCAAGCTTAATAATCCACAGGCCCGCGTGAACGTCGTTCACGTAGATGAGCCCCTTGTAGGGAAACGCGCCCCAAGCGAAGGGAAGATTCGGCCGGAAGCCCTGGGGATCAGCGCTCCAAAAATGAGCAATTTCCCGTCCCTGGTTGTATAACTCCCCGCGCAGTTCCCCGGAAACGTCCAGCACTCGCGCCCCGCCGCTGTAGTAGCCCATATAGAGCACGTCGTCCACAACCCAGATGTTGTGCGAGCCGCCTTCGGGCACGCTGTAGGTCGCGACTTCCCGCGGGTGAGCGAGGTCGCTCACGTCCAGCACATGTGCAATGCCGCGAACCGGAATCCGGTTCCGCGAAGCCAGCTCAAAGCTCCCTGGAAAAACTTCATCGCCCACGAACAGGTAATTCTTGTAGCGAAAAATTGCGTGCGCGCCCGCAAGCCAGCCGGAGCCGTATAGTTCGTCGTAATTAAAACGGTAAGTGGAGACGAATTGCGGATGCTCGGGACTTCCGCCTTTGATTCCGTTCCCAACATCGAGAATAATCGCGCCATCGCGCCAGTAAGCGAGATACGCCAATCCGTCGATAATCTGCAGGTCGTGGAGATAGCGGCCCGCCATCGTAAAACCGCCGCCCTCTTCCGCGGGAAGAGGAATTCGCATCTGCCCGGAACTCTCCACCTGCCAGCGCGCCACTTCTTTGGGATTCTTCACGTCGGCAAAATCGATCACCCGCATGGAGCCAGTGGCGTCATCAGTGAGATACACATAATGAGAATTAATATAAGCGCTATGCACGCCCCCGGTGACCGTAGCTGTGTATTCCGAAAGAACTTTGGGATGCATCGGGTCGGTAGTGTCGAGAAAAACGATTCCGTTTTTCCGGCTGGACGCGCCTTCGCGGGTGACGACGCCGATCTTTCCATCGGGCGTAACGCTGACGTCGTTGACAATCCGCGCGTCAACCTTCAGCGGATCGGCGGTTTGCGGATGCGCGGGATCCGTGATGTCGTACAGGTAGACCTTGTCGCCGATGGCTGAGAGATAAGCGTAGTGATCCCAGATCCATTCCTCGGCAAACTGTTCGTCTTTCGGCATCACGTGACCTATGACTTCGGTTTCGCGAGCGATGTTTCGCGGAGCAACCACAACGCTTGCGAATGCCGCGCGGTCACCGACAGCCGCCTGAATGGTGTACGTGCCGGGCCGCTCTGCGACAAACGAACCATCCGGCAAAATCTCCGCGCCGGGATTCTGCACCGACCACGAGATTTCCGCGGCAATGCTCCCGCCCTTCTTATCCTTCGCCGCAAAGTGCACAACGTCGCCCGTTTTTGCGCTTGAGGTGGCTGGAGAAATCTGAAGGCTTGCGACGGAATTCTTGACAACGCGAACGGAAGTTTCTCCAGTAGCGCCATCGCCCGCGGCACGAATCTTCGCATCGCCCGGCTTGATAGCGTGCACCAGGCCCGCCGCATCCACAGTGGCAATCGAGGGATTTTCCGAAGTCCAGGTCAGCGCGATATCCGTGCGCGGATCGCCGTCGGCGTTGCGCGGGGCGGCGGTCAGGCGGTGTGTGGCTCCAGCGGCAAGCGGTGCGGACGGCACGGAAACATCAATGCGCGCGATGTGCGGCCTGCCGACAGTAACGTGGGCATAGCCAATCTTCTTGCCGATCACCGCTTCGACTGTGATTTCGCCCGGTCGCACAAAAGACACTTCGCCGCTATCTTCGGCAACAGCGGAATCAAACGGCGCCGCGTACCAATGCTTGATCGGTTCCGCCAGCGGCTGGCCGTTGGCATCCTTGACGACGGCCTTGAACTGAAGTTTGGTGCCGATCGCCGCCGTGGACTTGAGAGGAGTGACTTCGATGCTCGCTACCTTGGAGTCCTCTGCCGGCTTTTTCTCCGATTCTTGCGGCGGCTTGCCAGCCGCCAAACCAGCTAACAGCAGACAAGCCGAGGTTAGCCAGGCGAAAGAAACAAATCCCTTCGACATCCAAGAGCGATTGCTCATCGACACCCTCAATTCCGCATTAGAAATGATTGCATCCAACCGAATGAACCAATGACGCGCGAGTCTATGGCAGGCGCCGAACCCTGTCAATGGACCACCGCTCAATCGCCGCGAGTACGATGTGTTTTTCAGGGGGGTAGGAGTATGATATGGCTCCGAAGTCCCCACAAGAGACCCAGCAGCCGGGAGGGCCGCCATGGCTCACCGCTTCACCATCGGTGTCGAAGAGGAATTCCAAATCATTGATCCCGAAACGTTGGAGCTGCGCTCACACGTAGTGCAGCTGATCTCTTCCGCGACCGCGCGAGGCGTGGGCGACCTGGTGAAGCAGGAAATGCACCAATCCATCGTCGAAACTGGCACAAAGATTTGCGAAAACGTCAGCGAACTGCGCCTCGAAATGCACCGCACGCGCAGTGAATTGGTGCTGGCCGCCGAAAGCACCGGCTTGCGCGTTGCCGCGGCGGGAACGCATCCTTTTTCCAGTTGGATCGATCAGGTGATTTCCCCCGGCGAACGCTACCAAAATATCGTGGAAGAAATGGGGCAACTCGCGAGATCGCTCTTGATTTTCGGAATGCACATCCACATCGCCATGCCCGACAAACAAACCACCATCGACATGATGAACATGGTGCGTTATTTCCTGCCGCACCTTCTGGCGCTTTCGACAAGCTCGCCCTTCTGGATGGGACGCAACACCGGCCTGAAATCTTTTCGCACAACCGTCTTCCGCCGCTTCCCGCGCACGGGCATCCCCGAAGTTTTTGAGTCGTGGAGCGAGTACGAGAATTTCATCAATCTGCTGGTTAAATTGAACTGCATCGACACGGGGAAAAAAATCTGGTGGGACGTTCGCCCGCATCCGGCCTACGGCACGTTGGAATTCCGCATGTTTGACACGGCGACACGCGTGGAAGAAGCGGTTGCGATCGCGGCGCTGACCCAGGCGATCGTCGTCAAACTGCATCGCTTATACACGCATAACCAGAGCTGGCGCATTTACCGCCGTGCCCTGATCGAAGAGAACAAGTGGCGCGCAGCGCGCTACGGCATCGAAGGAAAGCTGATCGATTTTGGGCGCGAAGCAGAGGTGCCGATGCGCGAGCTGATGCTGGAACTGATGGAATTTATCGACGACGTCGTCGACGACCTTGGCAGCCGCAGCTCCGTTGAATACATCCACACAATTCTGAATGAAGGGACCAGTGCGGAGCGCCAGTTGCGCGTTTACCAGCAGACGGGCGACCTGAAGGAAGTTGTGCGCCACCTGGTGATGGAGACCCGCGCCAGCGTCCAGGACGCGAAATCGAACTCGGCGGCCGCGATTAACTGAGTCGAGGGCTCAAGCTGTGCGGATGAACGAAGCAAGAGGAGGATCCCATGGTTAAAGTCGGATTGATGTGCGGACGCGAGTTCAGCTTTCCTCCAGCGTTTATCGCGCACGTGAACAAACTCGGAAAAAAAGACGGCGTGACGGCTGAATTCGTAAAGCTCGGCGGCACAAAGATGGGCGAACCGGCCGAATATCGCGTGATCGTGGACCGCATCTCGCATGAAGTGGAGTATTACCGCGGCTATCTGAAACACGCGGTACTGCAGGGCACTTACGTCATCAACAATCCGTTCTGGTGGACTGCGGACGATAAATATTTCAACTATTCGGTTGCATCGAAACTGGGGATCGCCATTCCAAAAACCGTGCTGCTGCCGCAGAAGGGTTATCCCTCCGATGTGGACATCAATTCGGAATCGCTGAGAAATCTGATGTATCCCATGGATTGGGACGGTCTACTCGATTATGTCGGCCGGCCGGCAATTCTGAAGCCGTTTTCGGGCGGAGGCTGGAAGCACGTCTACAAAGTCCACAACAAGGAAGAACTGCTCGCGGCGTACGACAAGACTTCGCCCTATTGCATGACGCTGCAGGAGTTCATCGACTTCGGCCTGTACGTCCGGTGCTTCACGTTCGGCAAGACGGATATTTTGCCGGTGGCCTACGACCCGAAAGAACGCAAATACCTTGTGGAACACGATTATTTGTCCAAGGAATTAGGCGCGCGGGTGGTGAAAGACGCGCAGACAATCAACCTTGCCCTGGGCTATGAGATGAACACGATCGAATTCGCCATTAAGGACGGAGTGCCCTACGCCATCGATTTCCTGAACCCCGCGCCCGATTTTGAACGCGACCGGATCACCGAATTTTATTTCGAGCAGGTAGTGGAGAAAATGTCGCGCTTGGTGATCGATCGCGCGCTGCACGGAAATATCGCCAACACCTGGCCGCGCTGGGAAGAGATGCTGGGCATCGGCGCCGCCGCGGGATTCACAGGGGCGCCCCGCGCGGCCCTAGCGGCGCAATCCGCACCATCGGGAACCGCGAAGCGATGAAAGCGGCCCGCACTTCGGCCTCCCCTCAGGATCCTATTGAATCCTGGAATCAACTCCTCAAACCAGTGCTCAAGGAGTCTCCTGATCTCCCGAAGAAATTCCTGAAGGAACTGAAGGACGCCAAGCTGACATTCGGCAATCGCGTCCACTGCCCGTTTCTCAGGCCATTTTTTCTTTCACCGGAAGATGAAGCCCGAGTGCGTCACGCAACGGAAATCCTTGCTCGAGTAGGCGAGCGGGTTGCAAGCCTCGCGCTGGAGGACAACTCCCTGTTCGCGCAATTTCACTTACGCCCGGAAGAAGAGCGCCTGGTGCGATTGCCCGCTGGGCGCGGGCCTGCAAGCACTGCCTCACGCGTGGATGCCTTCCTGCTGCCGGGATCGCTGAAATTCGCGGAATACAACGGCGAATCGCCTGCCGGCGCCGGCTATACGGAGACGCTTTCGGAAGTGTTTCGCGAACTGCCAATGATGAAAGGGTTTGCCAACGAATTTGAAATTCACAGCTATCCGTTGAGCGCGAGGCTTCTGGATGCGCTGATCGGGACTTATCGCGACTGGGGCGGAACGTCGCACTGCCCGCAGATACTGATCGTCGACTGGAAGGAAGTTCCGACCTGGAGCGAATTCGAGATTTTGAAAGAACGCTTCGAGGCCCTGCGCGTGCCCGTGGTGCTTGCCGACCCGCGCGAACTCGAATGGAACGGAAAAGACCTGTCGGCGAAGGGGAAGAAGATCGATCTCGTTTATCGGCGCGTGCTTATGAATGACATTGTGGCCCGGCCGAAGGAGTGCGCCGCGCTGGTAAAGGCATACGAAGCGCAAGCGGTTTGCGTGGCCAACAATTTCCGCTGCAAGATTCCCCACGTAAAAGCGTTCTTCGCGGTGCTGACCGACCAGAAAAACGCAAAACTATTCTCTCCCGACGAATTGGATGTGATTCGGCAGCACGTGCCATGGACGCGTGTGGTCGAAGACGTGAAAACGGACTATCAGGGCAAGCCGATTGCGCTGCTTGACTACATCCGGAAAAATCAGAAGGACTTGGTCCTGAAACCCAGCGACGAATACGGCGGAACCGGCGTAACGCTTGGGTGGGAAGTGGACGCCAAGCACTGGGAAAAATCGATCCAGGGAGCTCTTCCCGGCGGGACATCGGCGAAAGAGCACGGCTGCTGGATTGTGCAGGAAAAGATCGCCATGCGGCGCGGCGAGTTCCCCTACATCGGCGCCAACGGAAAAGTTGAGTTTCGGGACATGCTGGTGGACCTCGCGCCCTACATGTTCCGCGGAAAACTTGCTGGGTTCTTGACGAGGCTGAGCGCCAGCAGCCTGGCGAATGTCACCAGCGGCGGCGGGCAGATCCCTGCCTTCCGCGTCGAACCCAAACGAGCGGAAAAAGTGGCTGGCCAGGGAAATTCATAGCAACCCCGTTTTTGGCGTGGCGCAAGAATCAGGTAAAATAATGAAGATGTCCTTTGGAAACGCTCCAATTGAGCTGATGGCCGGCGCGGAAAACGCCATTGACGTGTGCCTGGGTGTGCAACCGGGCGAACATGTCGCCTTGATTGCGGATGAGATCAGCCGCAGCGTGGCCGCGAGCCTGGAAAAGGCGTTGACCGAGCGCGGCGCCGAATTTACCGGCCTGCTGCTGGAAGATTTCGGTCCTCGCCCGATGAAGGGTGCACCGGAGCCTGTGCTGGAAGCGCTGGAAACCGCCGACGTGGGCGTGCTCTGCATGACGCCGCAGCCGGGCGAACTGAGCGCTCGGATGTCCATCGTGAAAGTGGTAGAGCGCCGCCAGATTCGCTACGCGCACATGGTTGGCGTCACTCCCGAAATCATGCAGGAAGGCATGCGCGCGGATTACCACATGGTGGACCGGCTGAGCGACAAACTGCGCGAACGGATGCTTCGCGCGGAAACGCTTACGGTGAAGACCGAAGCGGGCACATCGTTTTCCGCGCACTTTGACCGGCACCTGGATTGGGTAAAAACCAGCGGCCTCATCAGCCCGCGCTACTGGTCGAACCTGCCCGCGGGCGAAGTTTTCACTACGCCCGGTACGGTGGATGGCACATTCGTCTGCGATGCAACCGCTGGCGATTACTTCAACGGAAAATACGGCGATCTGCAGAGCTCGCCGCTGGTGCTTGAGATCGCCGGTGGTCGTTTGGTCCGCGCCGAATGCGGGCGCAAGGATCTGGAAGACGAATTCTGGCGCTATTGCCACACCGACGAGAACAGCGACCGTGTCGGCGAGTTGGCGTTCGGCACCAACCTGGGGCTTACGCGGATGATCGGCATCCTGCTGCAGGACGAGAAATTTCCCGGCGTGCACATCGCGTTCGGCGATCCCTACGGCAGCCAGACCCATGCCGATTGGAAATCACGCACGCACGTGGACGTGCTGACGCGCAATTGCAACGTCTGGATCGACCAGGACCAGGTGATCGAAAAGGGCTGCTATCAAATGGACCACCTGGGGCTGGCGTAGAGGGTTTAACGCAAAAAGTTAGTTCAGGTCTTCCCAGCAAATATCCATTACTTCGGATTCTGGCCGAGGCGTACCGCGAGATCCTTCAAACCGCAAACACTGCGAACCTCAGAATGACCCGCAATCGAGGTGGTGTTACTGCCACGGATTGACGATGGGTACGGTTAGGTCGGAAAAATGGGAAGTGTTGCGTGTTGCCAGCGTCGCGCGGGAGGCCTGAGCGATCCCCGCAATCATGGTGTCCCTGGAATCCACAGGACGCCCTTTCAGCTTTCGCTGCGCCATTAACTTCGCGGCCTCCTCGGCAGCGGACATATCGAACGCAGCAATACGCCCTTGAATTTTCTCGCTTAGCAGTACCGCAAGCGCGTTCGCAAGTGCGCTTCGCTTTCGGCTGATTGGCATCGCTTGCAAACCGGCACGGATCTCCATGACCGTGATGGTAGTAATCCAGATCGATTCGCGCGGCTGTTGATCCAGCCATCTCGCCACGGTCTCGTCCGGCGCTACCTGCATCATTGCTGAGAGAACATTGGTGTCCAGGAGGATCATTCCTCGAAGTCTGGAATCTGGAGCTTGATATCATGAAGCTCCTGAATTTCCTCACCGGGCTCCAACCCAATCCCGCGAAATAACTCGGCGATCTCTGTACCCAGCCCCTTCCGCTGGCTGCGGTCGTTCTTGGCTGCGTCGCGGAGGATTTCACGGACTTCTTCTTCCATGCTGCGGCCGTTGCGCCTGGCGCGCCGCTGGAGCCTGGCTTTGACTTCATTTTCGAGATTGCGTACAAGGATTTGTGCCACGGTTCACCTGCTATCATGATAGCACTTTGGCGCTTGGCGAACCAGAAGATGCTTCCAGGATGTCCTCAGTATAGCTGGGACGCGTAGGAGCGCATTTGGTGCTTCCAGTAGGGCCAGTCGTGCCCGCCCTCGGGACCCCAGTTGTCCACGGAGTGGCGAATCCCTTTGCTCGAGAGAACTTCTGAGAGGCGGTACGTCGGCCCGCTGTGTTCCCACTGTCCCGTGCCGGTGATCAGGTGAATATCGCAGGAAGCGAGTTGCTCGTAATACCAGGAATCCGAAAGATTCGCGAGATAGTCCACGGGATTGTTGAAATAAAAATTGTCGTCGTACAAGCCATCCATGAAATTCCGCAGGTCGTAAACTCCAGACATGGCGAAGCAGCGCTTGAAGATGTCCGGATGCTTGAACAGAGTATTCGCCGCGTGATACGCGCCAAAGGAGGCGCCCATCGTGGCAATCGCCACGCGTGACTGGCAGCTATCCCAAATGAAGGGCACAACTTCCTCGCGCAAGTAAGAATCGAAAACCGATTGCACGTAACTCCGGTGAAACGGATGCGCGCCCTTGTTATAAAAGCTGAGTCCGTTAATCGAGTTCACCGTGTAAAACTTGATGCGCCCGGCATCAATGAATTCCGCCAGCGCGCCCACCATGCCCTGCCCTTCCAGCTCCCATTCGTCTCCTGCACTGGTGGGGAATCCCATCAGCGGCGGCCCCCAGTGGCCATAAACCACAACGCCGAGTTCGAGTCCCAGCCGCGGGGAATGCCAGCGGTGATATTCGCGTTTCATTGTGAAATGCTCTCCGTGCTGCGGGAGACGAGTATGCCAGCGCACAGCGAACTGGGCAATGCATTTGCTTGTTCTCGCACAAACGTGCAGAGAGAATCATCCAGACTTGCAAGCCAATAGAATGCAGGTAGGATAGAGAACGGAACTAGACGGATTTTGGGTGATTTTCGTCGGCGCAAGAGCCAGGTCAGGTGAGGACATGATCCAAATTGAAAATGTCAGCCGTCGCGGTTTTCTAAAAGGGATTGTTGGAGCGGGTGCGTTTGTCCTGAGCGCGCGATATTTGCCTCAGCGTTTGTTTGCTGCCACCGAACTGTCGGCCGCGGATTCGATGGCCGCTGCGGCGCTACAGCCGAGCGTGTATCTCGCCATTGCAACGGACGGAACGGTTTATATCGTTGCCCACCGCGCGGAGATGGGCAGCGGTGACCGCACCGGATTGCCCATGATCGTGGCCGATGAACTGGACGCCGATTGGAATCACGTAAAAGTTGTGCAGGGCGGTGGCGACGCGAAGTATGGCGACCAGGACACGGACGGCTCGCACTCCGTACGCAGTTTCTTCGACACGTTGCGCGAATCCGGTGCCAGCGGCCGATTAATGCTGGTCCGCGCCGCGGCGCAGAAATGGGGCGTACCGGAAAAGGAATGCACCACCGAGCCCGGCATGGTGGTGCACAAAGCGAGCCGCAAGAAACTCAGCTACGGGGAACTGGCCTCCGCCGCGGCAAAGTTGCCGGTGCCGAAAAAAGAAGAGTTGCAACTGAAGGCGCGCAGCGACTGGCGCTACATCGGCAAGCCGAACAAGGCTTACGACCTGAAGAATATGTGCTCCGGCCAAGCAATGTATGGCCAGGATGCGCGCATGGACGGGATGCTCTACGCATCCGTGATGCACCCGCCCGTGTACGGGAGTTCCCCCAAGACCGTGGACGACTCTGCCGCTCTGAAAGTCCCCGGCGTGAAGCAGACCGCGACGATTGACACGTTTAAGCCACCAATCACTTTCCAAGCGCTAGGTGGTGTTGCGGTGATTGCAGACAACACCTGGGCGGCGTTTCAAGGAAAGAAAAAGCTGAAAGTCGAATGGACGAAGAGCGACCACAGCGCCTGGAATTCGGATGCCTTCCGCAAGGAATTGGAGGCGACTTCACGAAAGCCCGGCAAGGTCGTGCGCGAAAACGGAGACGTTGACGCGGAGTTCAAGAAACGTGGGCAGTTGGTTGTCGAAGCGCAATATTACGCGCCGATGCTGGCGCACGCCACGATGGAGCCGCCGGCCGCGCTAGCTGTTTTCAAGGATGGAAAGGTGGAGGCGTGGGCGCCTTCGCAAAATCCACAAGGTGCGCAGGACGCAATCGCCGCCGCGGTCGGAATCAAGAAAGAAGACGTCACTGTAAATGTGACGCTGCTCGGCGGCGGGTTCGGCCGCAAATCATTCCCGGATTTCATCGTCGAAGCGGCCGTTTTGTCGAAAAAAACCGGAAAGCCAATCAAGGTGGTCTGGAGCCGCGAAGACGACATCAAGTTCGATTCGTTCCACTCGGTGGCGGCGATGTATTTCAAGGCCACGCTTGGAGCGGATGGAAAGCCCACCGCATGGCTGCAGCGCAGCGTGTTTCCGCCGATTGCATCCACCTTTGAAGCCACGGAGTATGCCGACGCCGGAGAGATCGGGCTGGGCTTCAGCGACGTGCCCTTCGCACTGCCGAACCATCGGGCCGAGAATGGCCCCGCGCCCGCGCACACCCGCATCGGCTGGCTGCGCTCGGTCGCCAACATCTATCATGCTTTCGGAATTCATTCCTTCGTGGGCGAATTGGCCAGCGCTGCTGGAAAAGATCAGGTGGATTACATCCTGGCGCTGCTTGGGCCGGACCGGATCATTCCAAAGAGCGAACTTGCGAAGGATTACACCAACTACGACGGCGATTACGGACAATATCCGATCGACGTCGCAAGGTTTCGCCGCGTTGTGCAACTTGCGGCGGAAAAATCCGGCTGGGGCAAGCAAAAGGTTGGCAATGGTTTCGGGATGGGAATCGCCGTGCACCGCAGCTTCCTGACCTATGTTGCGACGGTCGTTCAGGCGGAAGTGAAAGACAACCAGGTGAAGATCCATCGCGTGGATTCGGCGCTGGATGCCGGAACGATCGTAAACCCGCTGACCATCCGGCAGCAGTTTGAAGGCGCGGCAACGATGGGCACCAGCTTGGCGTATTACGGCGAGATCACGGCCACCAACGGCGTGATTGACCAGTCCAACTTCGATTCCTACCAGGTGGCGCGCATGAACGTAGCACCACGGGAAACCAACGTGCACATCGTGGCCAGCGAGGCGCCGCCGGCGGGCATCGGCGAGCCAGGTTTGCCGCCATTTGCACCTGCGCTATACAACGCGATATTTGCGGCGACGGGGAAGCGGCTGAGAGAGATGCCCCTGTCGAAGCTCGGCTTGGCGTGAGGCAGCATTGTTAGTTTTCTGTGATTAGTCTTGGTTTAGAAAAGTTGGGACGTTGAAAATCAGGAAAAGGGCGCGGCGATGCTGCGCCCTTTTCTATTTTGGCGTAGTATGCCGTTCGGGAGGATTGCGTTGACGCGAATCCTGAAATTCCAGTGCCTGCTCTTTGTTCTATTTCTGATTCCAACCCTCGCGCAGCGCCGCCCGGTGCTGCCGCAGATTGATGAACCGCATCCTTATTACTTCCGCGAACTCTATCTGCCGCAATTGACCAGTGGCCCGAGCAGCTTGAGCTGGGGGCCGGACTCGAAAGAGTTGATTTATTCGATGGCGGGCTCACTGTGGAGGCAGAAACTCGATTCCGAAGTTGCCACTCAGATTACGGACGGAACTGGCTACGACTACCAGCCGGATTGGTCGCCGGACGGGAAAAGTGTCGTCTACGTTTCCTACCAGAAAGATGCGATGGAACTCTGGCTGCTGAATCTAACCACGGGAAAAAGTTCTCAACTTACCAGCGGAGGCGCCGTAAATGTCGAGCCGCGGTGGTCGCCCGACGGAAAAAAGATCGTCTGGGTTTCCACGCAATATAACCGCCGCTTCCACGTCTTCATCGCCGATGTAACACACGGCGCGCTGGAAAATATTGTGCGGCTCACCGGCGAAACAAAGAGTTCCCTGTCCCGCTACTACTACAGCCCCTACGACATGGAAATCAATCCCGTCTGGACGCGCGACGGAAAGGAAATTCTCTTCATCTCCAACCGCGGCCACATCCACGGCACCGGCGGCTTCTGGCTGATGAAAGCGGAACCCGGCGCCGAAGCGCGCGAAATTCATTACGAAGAAACCAGCTGGAAAGCCCGCCCTGATTTTTCCCCCGACGGCTCGCGCATGATCTACAGCTCCTATCTCGGCCGCCAGTGGCAGAACCTGTGGGTGATGCCGGC